>OFTY01000764.1_pt1 | contig 18852 bp, 20 predicted proteins | sample 1775061 | NCBI WGS metagenome assembly OFTY01 (sample SAMN08195773, study PRJEB24354) | sludge metagenome | isolation source: sludge from phenol fed wastewater aerobic bioreactor B | place: India: Nagpur | collected 2016-09-16 | reverse complement strand
CATTCTTCAGCAGCTCGACCTAGGTTGGTCCGTCGGCAGCCCGCTGAGTCGGCCGGTTCGACGCACGGGATGTGTAGCTTGGTTTCTTCACGGATTTACGGCGGAACGGTTTAGGGGCTGAGGGCGCATCATGTTGGACGGTGTTCTGAGCTGTCTGGTTGAACGCCACGACTGGCGAATCGCCGCTTTCGCCATCCTGGCCTGCGTTTTCAGCCTCGGCATCGCCTTGTTGCTGTCCGAGCGTGCGCGACGCCTGTCGCCCCGAGCACGCCGCGCCTACACCCTGTCCGCGCCCCTGGTCGGCGGATTGGGCGTATGGACCACCCATTTCATCGCCATGCTGTCCTACGACATAGGCGTCGAGGTCCGTTACGACGCCCTGCAGACCTTCCTGTCGCTGGTGATCGTGGCGGCCGCCTTCTGGATCGGAATGCAGTTGCACCTGATCGGCCCGGCGGATGCGAAGCTGCGGCGTCGATGGGGGCTGGTCGCCGCAGTCGCCGTCACAACCGGCGTCGCGGCCATGCACTTCGTCGGCATGGACGCCATGCGCCTGTCGGGCGCGGTGCTGACGTGGAATGCGCCGCGCGTCGGCCTGGCCGTCGCGGGCGGGCTGGTCCTGTTCAGCACGGTCGTCTTCCTGCCGCCCCTCGGCCGCTGGAAGCAGTTGGCCGCAGCGACCGCCCTGACCGCCAGCGGCGTCGCCTGGCTGCACTTCATCGCCATGACCGCCGTGAGCCTGACGCCTGCGCCCGGCGTGATCCTGCCCAGCGACGCGGCGAGCGCCCTCGTCGTCGCCCTGTGGATCGGCCTGGGCGTGACGTTGACCGTCGTCGTGGCGGCCTTCTTCACCGGCATGATCTGGTGGTCGCGGCGCAGCGTTCTGGGTCAGTTGCTGGAAGCCGTCCACGCCATGCCCGACGGCGTCAGCGTCTATGACGCCGATGACCGGCTGATCCTGTGGAACCAGCGCTACAGCGAGATCGCCCCTCATCTGCAAGGCGTGCTCAGGCCCGGCGTCACCTTCCGCGAAGTATTGGAGGCCGGGATCAGAAGCGGCGTCTATCCCGACATCGTGGGCCGAGAGGACGCCTGGATCGAAGAGCGGCTGGCCTGCCGCCGCATCGCCACCGCCCCGCGCGAGATCAAGGTCGCCGACCGTTGGCTGCGGGTTCAGGATCGCCCGACCGTCGGCGGCGGCGCGGTCACGGTCTGCTCGGACATCAGCGACCTGAAACGCGACGCGGCCGCCCTGGCGGAAGCGCGCGATGCGGCAAACGCCGCCAATCGCGCCAAGAGCCGCTTCCTGGCCAATATGAGCCATGAGATCCGCACGCCCCTGAACGGCGTCATCGGGGTGGCCCAGGCTTTGACCCGCACGAAACTGTCACAGCATCAGCAGGAAATGCTTGAGCTGATCCAGTCCTCCAGCCGCACCCTCCAGACCCTGCTCAGCGACATACTGGATCTGGCGCGCGTCGAATCCGGACGACTGGAGCTGAAGGAGGAACCGCTCGACCTCGCCCGGACGGTGGAGGAAGCCGCCCTCCTCTACGCCGCCGCCGCGCGCGACAAGGGGCTGCAGTTCATTGTCGAGGTCGCGCCTGAGGCGCAGCGTTGGATCTATGGCGACGCCGTCCGCCTGAAGCAGGTTCTGACCAACCTGGTCTCCAACGCCGTCAAGTTCACCGCCTCGGGCTTCGTCAGCCTGACCGTCGACGCCGTCCCGGCCGAGGCGCCCCAGACCTTGCGTTTCGTGGTCCAGGACACCGGGATCGGCTTTGACGCCCAGACGCAGGCCCGGCTGTTCAACCGCTTCGAACAGGCCGACGGCGACATCACCCGCCATTACGGCGGCTCTGGCCTGGGCCTGGCGATCTGCCGCGAACTGGCGGCCATGATGGGCGGCGACCTGGGCTGCGAAAGCGAGCCGGGCGCGGGCGCCGCCTTCATCCTCAGCCTGCCGCTCAAGCCGGCTCAGGCGCCGCCCGTCCCGCTTCGTCCCGACCGGCAGGACGCCGACACAGCCTTCGCGGCCGAGGTCGACCAGGCGCCGCGGCGCCTGCGCATCCTGGCCGCCGACGATCATCCGACCAATCGCCGCGTCGTCGAGCTGATCCTGGACGGCGCCGTCTTCGACCTCGTCTCGGTCGAGAACGGAGCCCAGGCCGTCGAAGCCTATCGCGCCCAGACCTTCGACCTGGTGCTGATGGACATGCAGATGCCGGTCATGGACGGTCTGACCGCCATGCGCGAAATCCGGCTGCACGAGTCCGTCCTGGGCCTGCCGCACGTTCCCGTCGTCATGCTGACCGCCAACGCCCTGCCCCAACATCTGGACGAGGCCCTGGCCGCCGGCGCCGACCGCCATATGGCCAAGCCCTTCAGCGTCGAAGACCTGCTGGCCATGGTCGCCGACCTGACCGCACAGACGCCTCAGGCCGCGGAAGCCGCGGCCTGAGGTCTCTTTCTTCCAATATCGAGGCGGCTCACTCGTAGCCGTGCGCCGCCTCGTTGATGACCTGGCTGGGCATGGTCGAGAAGTCCACGCTCAGCGGACGGACCGCCTTGGCCTCGAAGGTCTTGAGGACGTGCTCCAGACGGCGGCGCACCTCGCGCTCGGCCTCGGTCGATCCATCCAGCGCCAGCGGCGCCAGACAGAAGTCGATGATGGCTTGCGGACGGGTCATGGGCTCCATGTCGTTTCCTTTCCTGTGAGGCGTGGAACTCAGGCGGCGTGGAACTGGGCCGTCTCGGTCGAGTCTTTCAGGGCGGTGGTCGAGGACTGGCCCGAAGAGATGACCGTGGCGACATCATCGAAGTAGCCGGTGCCGACCTCGCGCTGGTGGCGCGTGGCGGTGTAGCCGGCGGCCTCATTAGCGAACTCGCGCTGTTGCAGCTCGGAATAGGCCGCCATGCCGCGATCGCGATAGCCCGAGGCCAGCTCGAACATGCCGTTGTTCAGGCTGTGGAAGCCCGCCAGCGTCACGAACTGGAACTTGTAGCCCATGGCCCCCAACTCGCGCTGGAACTTGGCGATGGTTTCCTTGTCCAGCTTGGCTTCCCAGTTGAACGAGGGCGAGCAGTTGTAGGCCATCAGCTTGCCCGGATATTTCTTCTGGACGGCTTCGGCGAACTTCCTGGCGTCGTCCAGATCGGGGTGCGAGGTCTCCCACCACAGCAGGTCGGCGTATTTGGCGTAGGACAGGCCGCGCGCGATGCAGTGATCCAGACCCGTGCCCGGCTTCAGACGATAGAAGCCCTCGGGCGTGCGGTTCTCACGGTCGATGAAGGGATGGTCCCGTTCATCGATGTCCGAGGTGATCAGCTGGGCCGATTCCGCATCCGTGCGCGCCACCGTCAGGGTCGGCGTGCCGCAGACGTCGGCCGCCAGACGCGCCGCGATCAGGTTGCGCTCATGCGCCTGGGTCGGGATCAGCACCTTGCCGCCCAGGTGGCCGCACTTCTTCTCGGACGCCAGCTGGTCCTCGAAGTGGACGCCGGCGGCGCCCGCCTCGATGAAGGCCTTCATGATCTCGAAGCTGTTCAGCGGCCCGCCGAAACCGGCCTCGGCGTCGGCGACGATGGGCGCGAACCAGTCGCGCTTGGCGCCGCCCTCGGCGTGCTCGATCTGGTCGGCGCGCTGCAGGGTGCGGTTGATGCGGCGGCACAGTTCCGGCGCGGCGTTGGCCGGATACAGCGATTGATCCGGGTACATGGCGCTGGCCGTATTGGCGTCGGCCGCGACCTGCCAGCCCGACAGATAGATGGCCTTCAGGCCCGCGCGGACCATCTGCATGGCCTGGTTGCCGGTGACCGCGCCCAGGGCGTTGATGTAGGGCTCGCTGTGCAGCAGCTCCCACAGGCGGTTGGCGCCGCGCTCGGCCAGCGTATGGGTGACCGGCACCGAGCCGCGCAGACGCAGGACGTCTTCCGGCGAATAGGGGCGCTCGATGCCGTCGAAACGGCCGGCGGGCGAAGGAACCAGATCGGCGAAGGTCGTCATGTTCGTCTCGGTCTCGATAAGGCGCGGCCGCAGCCGCTGTCCCGAAGACCTGAACATGCATCCGTCACGAATGACACAGAGATAGACGCGTCATTCAAGTCAAACAGTCACATCATGACACTTGCCTTGAAGTCATGATGTGACATGATCGCGCCATGAACGCCGCCGCCGATCGCAAGCTGTTTCTGGGCGGCCGCCTCAAGCGGCTGCGGCGCGAACTTGACCTGTCGCAGACGGCGATGGCGGCCGACCTGGGCGTCTCGCCCTCCTACCTGAACCATATCGAGCGCAACCAGCGCCCCGTCTCGGCCCAGCTTCTGCTGCGCCTGGCCGAAACCTATGACGTCGACCTGAGGAACCTCGGCCAGTCCGGCGGACCGGCGTCAGAGGCGGAACTGGCCGAGGTCTTCGCCGATCCCCTGTTCCAAGGGCTGGCCGTGCCGCGCCACGAGATCATGCAGCTGGCCGAGGATCAGCCCGCCGTCGCCGACGCCGTGCTGCGCCTCTATCGCGCCTTCACCGACCGCCGGGTGCGCGACCGGGCCGAGGTCGAGGCGGGCGGCGGCGCCGCCCCGACCGACAGTCCTTCGGAATGGGTGCGCGAATACGTCCAGTCCCGTCACAACCACTTCCCCGACCTCGATGCCCTCGGCGAGGCCCTGCACGACGCCCTGCGCGCCGAAGCCCCCGCCCCCGACGAAGGATTCGAGGCCCTGGCCCGCGCGCGCCTGTTCGCCCGCCACGGCCTGACCGTCCGCACCCTGCCCGCCGAGGTCATGGTCGAATGGACCCGCCGCTTCGATCCGCACCGGGGGCGCCTTCTGCTGTCCGATGCGCTGGGCCCGTCCTCGCGCGCCTTCGCCGTCGCCAGCCAACTGGCCCTGATGGAGCACGGGCCTGAGCTTCAGGCTCTGACCGAGGCGGCGAACGCCCCCGACGCCCCGACACGCAACCTGCTGAAGGCCTCGCTGGCCAACACCCTGGCCGCCGCCGTGCTGATGCCCTACGCCGCCTTCCAGCGCACGGCCGAGGAAACCGGCTATGACCTGTCCCGGCTACAGGCCCGCTTCGGCGTCGGCTTCGAACAGGTCGCCCACCGCCTGACCACCCTGTCGCGGCCGACGGCGCGGGGCGTGCCCTTCTTCCTGATGCGGGTGGATCAGGCGGGCAATGTGTCCAAGCGCTATGCGTCGGGCGCCTTTCCCTTCTCGCGCTTCGGCGGGGCCTGCCCGCGCTGGCGGCTGCACTCGGCCTTCCGCACGCCGGGCCGCATCGTCACCCAGATCATCGAAACGCCCGACGGATCGCGCTGGTTCACCCTGGCCCGCACCGTCGACCGTCAGGGTCAGGACGCCTTCACCGAGGGGCATGACCTGGCCATCGGCCTGGGCTGCGAGCTTCGCCACGCCCACCGCCTGATCTACGCCCGCGGTCTGGACCTGCAGAAACCCGAGGTCACCCCCATCGGCCCGGCCTGCCGCCTGTGCGAACGCCACCCCTGCGCCGAACGCGCCGCCCCGCCGGTCGGCCGCGCCCTGACGGTGGAGGACTGGTCGAAATCCGTCAGCCCCTATCCGTTCGCCTAATCTCCCCTTCTCCCCGTGCGGGAGAAGGTGGCCGAGCGAAGCGAGGTCGGATGAGGGGTCTCTCAACCGACAGTGCAACCCCTCATCCGGTCCTTACGGACCACCTTCTCCCGCAAGGGGAGAAAGAAAGTCAGTGCGCCAGCATCAGCGCCACGGGCGCTTCGTTCAGCAAGGTCTGCGTCACCCCGCCGAAGATCCACTGCCGCATCCGCGCATGCCCCCAGGCGCCGGAGACCATGAGCCCCGCCCCCATTTCCTCGGCGCAGTCGATCAGCCGCCGCCCGCCCGAGCGGTCGTCATGGGCGCGGGCGTCTGGTTCAGCCGCGATCCCGTGCCCCGCCAGCCAGCGCACGACATCCTGCGTCCGCAACCGGGCGCCGTCCATGTCTTCGGGGTCGCACAGCTCGACCACCCGCACCCCGTCAGCGCGTTTCAACAGGGGCAGGGCCGCCTGCGCCGCCAGTCGGCTCTCGCGCGTGTCGGTCCAGGCCAGCAGCGCCGTGGCATCCACCATCGAGCGGATCGGATTGGGCGGCAGGACCACGATCGGTCGCCCCGCCCGCATGGCCAGATCAGCCGGATGCGGCGCGCGCCAGGCGCTGGCCCCGCCCGCGTCGCGCCCGACCAGGGCCGCGTCCGCCGCCCGCAGGCAGCGCAGGGTCAGGCCGGTCGGGTCGCCGACGTCGCCCCGCCATTCACCCTCGACGCCCGCCGCCTCGATCGCGCCCCGGAAGCGCTGCTCAGCGGACTTCAGCGTGGTTTCGTTGCGCGTCTGCTGAGCCGCCATCACCTCGCCCAGAAGAATGCCCGCCCCATAGGCGTCGGCCACCGGCGTCTCGGGTGCGCAGCCCGACACCCCGATCAGCCGCGCCCCATGCGCGCCGGCCAGGGCGCAGGCCTCGGTCAGGCGGGCGGGGTTGTCGGCTTCATCGTCCACATAAACGATCAGACTGGTCCAGGGCATGGCGGCCTCCTGCTTCAGGATACGCCACATCAACGCACAAACCGCCGTTCCGCGCCTTGAGTAGGATCAATTCGCCAGAATGACGCGACCGCCCTCGACCCGGTGCGGCACGCCCGCGCGGCGGAACAGGCTGGCGATCTCGGCGGCGGGATCGGCCGCGCCCTGATCCAGCATCCGCACGATGTCGGCCGCCAGCGTCGGATCGCCCGACACGCGCGTCAGGGCGTTCAGCCATTCGGCGCGGCTCAACACCCCGTCCCGGCGGTTGGCGTCCAGCAGAGGCCGCAGGAAGCCGAACCAGTCGCCGCCGTCGCGCCGCTTCTGCGCCCCCTCGGCCGTCATCGCGAAGACGGCGCCGCAGGCGTAATAGGCGCGGTGTTCGCCCCGCACGCCCGCCTCGGCCACGCCGCGCCCCTGGCTCAGGGTCACGCAGTCGTCGACCTCTTCCTGCAGGGCCTTACGGTCGTCATAGGCCGGGTCCAGCGCCTTCAGCGCCCGCACCGCCATCAGGTCGGCGCCGCCCTCGGTGATCCAGGCGTCACGCGCGAACTCGTACCGCACCGTCTGGCCCAGCCAGAAGTGGGCGCTCTCATGGCCGATGAACCAGCGGGACACCCGCTCCATCTCCGCCGTCGGCCGGGTCACGCCGGTCCCCTCGAACGACATGACGATCAGACCGGGCAGGACGCTGCCGCCCATGCTGGTCATCCGCTCGGTCGGGCCGTTCCACGACACCATGACCACCGGATTGTCGCCGCCCGAACCGGGCCGCCCCAGGCGTTGCAGGTAGAACTGGCCCACGCGCGGGGCGAAGTCGCGGATATTCTCGCCGATCCAGGGCGGCAGATTGGGGTCCATGACCGTGGTCAGCCCCTCGCCCGGCGTCACCCGCGCCTGTCCCAGCAGGACATAGGACCGCTCGCCCGTTGTCGTCAGCTCGGCGTGTCGCTCGCCGTTGAACAGCACCGGCCCGTCCAGGTCGCGCCAGGTCACGCGCGACGCCCCGCCGTCCAGATTGACGCCGTTGAGGTCCGCCGGCATCGCCTCCGCCGCCTCCGGCGAGCCCAAGGCGAAGACGTCCATCTGCCGCGTCGGCAGGGCCACCGCCCCGTCCGAGAAGACCAGGGTCTTGTATTCCGCCTCCAGCTCGACCGCCTTGGGCGTCACGCTGAAACGGACGTGGCGCGGCACGGGACCGCCGTCCGCGCTTCGGATGATGTCGTAATGGCCGCGTCGCTCCATCACCACGCCGGGCGTCTCAACCGTCCACTGGCGCGGCCGCCACGGCTCGCGCACCTCCGAGATCAGGGCCGAGTCCATGAAAGCCCAGACCACGGCGTCGCGGTTGAAGACGTAATCCACCGTCAGCCGCCCGTCCTCGCGCGTCACCGTCACCTGCGGCGCCGCCTCGACGTTCCAGGGGCCGGGCGCAGGGCTGGCGGCGCAGGCGGTCAGCAGGGCGACGACAGAAAGGGCGGTTGCAGACAGGGCTTTCAGACGCACGAAGAGCAGTCTCCTACAAGGAACGGCGCAGCTTAGGGCTCCCAAACGTCGCCCGTCACCTTACGGTTTCCTCAGCTTTACGCCCGTTCGAGGGCGCGGCCCGCCGCCCCAAGCGCCTCGGCCATCACCGTCTTCAGCCGGTCCGGCTCCAGGATGGTCGCCTGCTCGCCCCAGGTGAACAGATGCCAAGCCAGTTCGCGCATGCCCGAGGCGCGGAACCGCACCACGACCGATCCGTCGGCCTGATCCTCGATCATCTGGGTCGGGTGCCAGCGCCAGCCGCGCGCCTCGTCCGCCCCCTCGGGCGCGATACGAACGGCGACCTCTTCGATCTCGTCCTGATAGATGCCGAAGGACTGGCTGGCGAAGACCCCCAGGTCGAAGTCTTCGGGCGGGCGCGCCGTGCCCTCGCCCGCCTCGACCGCGCTCATCCGGTCCAGACGGAAGGTCTGGATGCGCCCGCTCTCGCGGTCGGCGGCCACCAGATAGTTGGCCCGCCCGAACATCAGGCCGCACGGCGTCATGGTGCGGGTGCGCGCCTCGGCCCCCGGCCGCGCGTAGATGAAGTTCAGCGGCCGCTCGGCCAGCACCGCCCCGCGAATCTCGGCCAGCACCGTCTCGTCGGCGCTGGGGCGCGGTCCGGCCTGGACGGCGATGGTCTCGGCCCGCACCAGAGCCTCCAGATCGGGCGCCATGCGGTTCAGGGTGGTCGAGCGCATCGCCGCCTTCACCTTGCGCTCAAGGCTCTCCAGCGCCGCCGCCCGCGCCGGTTCGCCCGCCGCGCGCAGGGCGGCCGCCGCCTTGGTCAGCTCCAGCATTTCGGTGGCCGTCGGGGCCTGTTCAAAGGCCGACAGCCCGCCCCGGATGCGCCAGCGTTTGGTCGGCGGGTCCGACACCTCCTCGACCTGCGGGAACAGCATCAGCACGGCGTCGCGCATCCGCTCGGCCGTGCGGCGCCCGACGTTCAGCTGTGCCGCCATCTCGTTCAGCGTCAGCCCCTCGGCGCTGGCCGCCATGCCGCGCGCCAGATCAATGACCATGGCCGCCTTGTCGTGCCGCAAATGACTTCTCCACAGAGATACGTCCGAAACTGGCGCAATGCTGTCGCATCTTCATCCTGTCAGCAAGAGGCGACCGCCTCCGCACCAGGAGTTTTCCCCTATGGCCTTCGTCCGCACCCCCACCGTCCAGAAGCCCGCCCGCAAGACCTTTTCCGATCGCTACATGATCGTGCCGTGCGAGACCGAGAGCGACCTGGCCGTCATCTGGGACCGCCAGGAGGAACAGGTCGTGGACGTCATCAGCGCCTCGACCAGCCGCTACACCAACGAAGACGCCCTGTGGGACGAGTTCCACACCCCGCCGTTCAACGCCCGGTCCGACTGGCGCGCGGCGGCCTGAGCCGAGAAGTTTGCGGAACTCCCGCCCCCGCTCCGACGTTGCGCCAGCGTGGCCATATGCCGCCACGCCCAAGGGGAGCTGAAACCATGTCCTCGTCCAACGCCGCGCCTTCGCTGGAAGGCTTCGTCAAATCCGCCCTGCATCGATCCTGGTGGCTGCTGCTGTTGCGCGGGATCGCCGCCGTGGCCTTCGGCGTGCTGACCTTCGTCTGGCCGCAGGTCAGCCTGCTGACCCTGATCATGGTCTACGGCGTCTACGCCCTGATCGACGGCGTTCTAGCCCTGATCGCAGCGATCCGAGGCGGCGGGTTCGTCCCGCGCTGGTGGCTGGCGCTGGGCGGCGTGGTCAGCATCCTGGCTGCGGTCGTCGCCTTCGCCTGGCCGGGCCTGACGGCCCTGGTCCTGGTCTATCTGATCGGCTTCTGGTCGATCCTGCGCGGCGTGCTCGAGATCATCGGCGCCATCCGTCTGCGCAACGAGATCGCCAATGAGTGGACGCTGGGCGTCGCCGGCGCCCTGTCGGTGATCTTCGGCCTGATCCTGGTCTTCATGCCGGGCGCGGGGGCCCTGGGCCTGCTGTGGCTGATCGCGGCCTGGGCCGTGCTGTTCGGCCTGCTGCTGATCTGGGTCGCCTTCAAGGTCAGGAAGCTGGCGAAGGCTTAAAGAGCGCATTGCGCGCCGCGACCCGAGCGCGGATTTCGGCGCGCATCCGCTCCAGTTCAGCCGCATCGATCAGGTGGCCGCGCAGCACCACGGCCTCGGCGTCGCGCGTAGCGCTGACGTCGGCCAGCGGGTTCGCCTCCAGCACCAGCAGATCGGCCGACTTGCCCGCCGCCACCGCGCCGTAACGCTCGCCCTGGTTCAGGAAGCGCGGCCCGTCCACGACCGAACCCGCCAGGGCCTCGCGCGGCGTCAGGCCCAGCGACACATAGAGCTCCAGCTCATCGTGCAGCGAAAAGCCCGGATAGTTGAACGAGTTGAGGAAGCCCGCGTCCGTCCCGGTCAGGATGGTCACGCCCGCATCGCGCAGCATGGGCAGGGTGCGCGCGGTGACGTCCTTGACGAAGTGGCGGTCCTCGACCTGCTGCGGCGTGGCCTGGGCGGCGCGCTGGACGCGCCAGTCATAGGTCGCCCGGATGCCCGGCCCGACATAGGCCAGGCCGTCGTCTTGCGTGTGGTCGTCCTTGTCCAGATTGGCCAGGGTGGTCGAGCCGTAGAGGGTCGGCGATACCGCCGTACCCAGCTCCGCCAGCCGCGCATAGACCCGGCGCGCCGTCTCCACGTCGAAGGTGTCGGCGTAACGCCGCATGGTCTGGGCGTAGGTGTATTTGCCCGCCAGATAGTCGGCCGCGATGGCGGCCTCATCGCGCGAGCCGGCCTTCATGGCGTAGTCGAGGTGTTCGATCGACGACAGGCCCGCCTCGGCGGCCTCCAGCACCGTGATGCTGGCCGGGATGTGGGCCGAGGTCTTCATGCCCCGCTTCTTCGCCTCGCGCACGGCGTAGAGGAAAAGCTCGGGCGTCAGGGTGTTGTCGGTGATCTTGACGAAATCGACGCGCAGGGCCTGAAGCCGGTCCAGGGCTGCGTCCACCTCCGCCTCGCTGCCCGTCTCGATCACGCCCTTCCAGACGGGGGCGATACCCTCGATCTTCGGCCCGGAGGTGAAGATGCGCGGGGCGTCGGCGGTCGGCGGGGCGTCGCGCCAGTCCAGCACCTGCTGCGCCAGATCGCCCGCCGCGTCGCGCACGGCGACCACGCCGTTGACGACGAACAGGGGCATCAGCTCGGCGTTCTCCTCGATCAGGGTCTCGCCCCCGCCGAAGTGGACGTGCATGTCCCACAGCCCCGGCATGACGTAGCGATCGCCCAGATCCAGCGTCCGCGCGGCCCGATAGCGGCCCGCCTCGCCCTCAGGCCCCACGGCCACGATGTCGCCGCCGCGCACGGCGACCAGTTGATCCGGCGTCGTCGTTCCCTTCTCGACATCGACCACCGTGGCCGAGGTCAGCAGCAGATCGACCGACTGGACCGGCGTTTCGGCGGCGGCCAGCGGCGCCAGGGCGCAGGCGGACAACAGGGCGGAGGCGGCAATCAGGAAGGTGCGCATGAATCCGCTATAGTCCGTTGGCCGCCGTCGGCAAGCCAATCACGGATAGCGGCGTTTCATCTCGTCCCAACTGGCGACGCAGAGGTCGCGCAGCACGCCCATGTCCGCCTGATCCAGTCGCTTGATGTAAAGGCAGGCTGTGCTCGTCGCGTGCGGGCCCAGCCGCGCCAGCAGCGCCTCCGTCTGCGGGGTCGAGGCGAGATAAAGGGTCAGCGCCGCCTTGCGCGGCGAAAAGCCCATGCGCGGCCAGTCGGCGCTCTTGCCGTTCGCTGTGACGTTGGCGTAGCGGCCGAAGCCGACGATGGACGGCCCCCACATCACCGGCGCCTCGCCCGACACCGCCTGCATCAGCGCGCAGAGCGTCCGCCCCTCCTCGCGCCGCCGCGCCGGTTCGACCGCCGCCAGAAAGTCCTCGACCGAGGCGTCGGTGGGCTTGGTCTTCGGCTCGCTCATTCCGGCCTCCCGCTCAGGACAGGCCGTCACCTTGCGCCTGTCCGATCCGCCCCGCCAGACACCATCCGCCGACCGCCCGCGTCCTCAGCCAGCCGCCCGCCGGAACCGTCACCCACACGCCCGATCCCGCCGCCAGGGTCTCGCGCCGCACGCCCGTCTCCGTGGCCAGCTCGACCTCAAGCGCCGCGCCCATATAGGCGGTCCAAAGCTCCTCGGCCTCGACCACGCGCCAATCGGGCGGCGCCTCGGGCGTCAGCAGGCGATAGGCGCCGACCGCCTCTCCGCGCGCGGCGGCGTCCGCCCCCGCCATCGGCCGCCCCCAGCCGCCCTCGACCAGCGGCCGCAGCCCCAGGTTCTCGACGACCTCTTCGAGCGTGAAATTCGCCTCGCCTTCCATCCAGCCGCTAGTGAGGTGCTTCGCCGCCTGCGTCCACGCGCGGACCGCGCTCCTGCGGCGTGACAGGACGCCAGCGGCCGTTCTCGAACACCACCTCGTCCCCGCCGCGCCAGGGCACGCGGCTCAGCGGCCCGCCGGTCAGGCCGTAACCGACGATCGCGTATCGCACGCCGGGTTTCAGCGGCGCCGCCTCCACCGTCGTTTCGAACCCCTCGGGCGTCTCGCCATAGACCACCTGCCTCAGACCCCGGCAGTCGCGGCCGCGCACCTCGATCGACCAGACCGGGCGCATCATGGCGTTCGACCGCTCATGCACGGCTAGGCCGCCCAGACAGGCCTTCTCGGGCTTGGCGGGATCGGCGCCGAAGGTCGCGACTGGCCGTTCCAGCCCGCCGCTGATGTTGACCGGGATCATCGCCGAGCACGCGGCCAGGGCGACGGCCGTCGTCGCCAGCGCCGCTCCGACGCGCAGAACCGCGCCGCGTTTCATCGCCCTCGCCCTCAGCAGCGGCCGAAGGGGATGTAGCCGACCTCGATCTCGTCGATGCGGACGGCTTTCAGCTCGCGCACCGCCATCTGGTCGAAGTCCGCGCTGCAGTTGAAGCCGGCATCGATCACATAGTCCTCGCCCTTGGCCGCCTTGATGACGTCGCGGATGCGGAAGGAGGCGTCGATCGTGGCGTCGCTGACCATCACGGCCGAGGCGCGAATGCCCGGCGACACGCGCGGACCGGCGCTTTCCAAATAGAGCCACGGGTCGGCCGCATTGCCGCACAGCATCAGGCAGTCGGCCTTGAAGTCGGCGTTGCCGCGCGCGGCGGCGAACTCGCCCATGGTCAGGTCGATCTTCTGCGGCAGATCATAGTCCTTCAGCGCCGCCAGCGCCTGGGTCGAGCAGGCCGGCGTCATCGGCACGGCGTAGCCGACGACCTCGTCGCCCTCGGCGCGGACCCGGACCGTGCAGCCGCCGATCTCATAGGTGCGTTCCTTGTCCTGAACCGTGCGGGCCGGACCCAGCTTGGATTCCAGATAGGCCACCTGCACGCCCAGCATCTGGTCGATGGTCGCTGCGCCGCCCGTTGCGGGCGCGGTCTCAGCCGCCGCCTGGGTCGCCTCGGCCGGAGCGTCAGCCTTGTCGGCCGTCTTCTCCGCCTGACCGCAAGCGGCCAGTCCCGCCAGCACGCCCAGCACGGCGACGGTTTTCAGTCCTTGGAATGCGGTCATGATCTCTCCACGGCTCAGGTTGAGCGTCGCAAGCCAACGCACCGCCGCGCGAAGGGTTCTCGCGCACGACCGTCAAAGGGCCTTCACGATCCCTTCGACCATCTTCTTGGCGTCGGCGAACAGCATCATGGTGTTGTCGCGGAAGAAGAGTTCGTTCTCGACCCCCGCGTAGCCGCTGCCCATCGACCGCTTGATGAACAGGACGGTGCCCGCCTTCTCCACGTCCAGCACCGGCATCCCATAGATGGGCGACTGCGGATCGGTCTTGGCGGCCGGATTGGTCACGTCGTTGGCGCCGATGACGAAGGCCACGTCGGCCGAGGCGAACTCGCTGTTGATGTCCTCCAACTCGAACACCTCGTCATAGGGGACGTTGGCCTCGGCCAGCAGGACGTTCATGTGCCCCGGCATCCGGCCCGCGACGGGGTGGATGGCGTATTTCACCTCCACGCCTTCTTCCTTCAGCGTGTCGGCCATTTCGCGCAGGGCGTGCTGGGCCTGGGCCACCGCCATGCCGTAACCTGGCACGATGATGACCTTGGAGGCGTTCTTCATGATGAAGGCGGCGTCTTCGGCCGAGCCCTGCTTGACCGGCCGTGTCTCGACCGCCCCGCCGCCCGTCGCCGCGCCCGCCTCGGCGCCGAAGCCGCCCAGGATGACGCTGATGAAGCTACGGTTCATGCCCTTGCACATGATGTAGCTGAGGATGGCGCCCGACGACCCGACCAGGGCGCCGGTGATGATCAGGGCGATGTTCTCCAGCGTGAAGCCCAGCGCCGCCGCCGCCCAGCCGGAATAGGAGTTCAGCATGGACACCACCACCGGCATGTCCGCCCCGCCGATGGGGATGATCAGGGTCGCGCCCAGGATCAGGGCGATGGCGAACACGCCCCAGAAGGCCCAGATCGCCGTCCCGCCCGTCCCGATCAGGATGCCGATCAGGAAGACCAGGGCCAGCGCCAGGGCGATGTTGATGAGGTGCCGCGCCGGCAGGATGATCGGCGCCCCGCTCATCCGCCCGTCCAGCTTGGCGAAGGCGATGACCGATCCGGTGAAGGTGATGGCCCCGATGGCCACGCCCAGGCTCAGTTCGACGATGGACAGGGTCTTGATCCCGCCGGTCGCCGTGACGATGCCGAAGGCGTCGGGCGCATAGACCGCCCCCACCGCCACCAGACAGGCCGCCAGGCCGACCAGCGAGTGAAACGCCGCGACCAGTTGCGGCATGGCCGTCATCGGCACGCGGTTGGCGATGACCGCGCCCGCGCCGCCGCCGACCACGACCCCGCCCGCGATCAGGGCCAGGGTCAGGGGGTCCAGGGCGCCCGACGTCCCCAGCGTCAGCAGGGTGACGCCGACGGCCAGGGCCATCCCGACTATGCCGAGCGTATTGCCCCGTCGGCTGGTCACAGGGCTGGACAACCCCCTGAGCGAGAGGATGAACAGAACCCCCGCCGCCAGATAGGCCAGCGCCGCGATCGATGCGTTCATCCCCTCCCCCCTTGTTTCATGCCTAGATCAGAAAACGTTGACCACGGCGGGCGCCGCGCCGTTGGTGCCGGCGGCGGTCGCCTGGCCGTTCTTGACCACCGCCACGCCGACCGGACCCTGGCCGCCCGTCTTGGTCACGCGGCAGCTGCCGTTGTCGCCCGGCAGGCGTCCGGCCATCCGGCCCGAGCCGGTGTGGTTGATGCGGTTCATGTGCACGCCCCTGATGGTCACCGGGGCGAAGCCGCACTCCAGCGTCCAGCTGGCGCCCTGGGGCGCGGCCACCGACCAGTGCAGGCCGGTATAGGGGTCATTGCCCACTTCGCGCGCGGATTGCGCCGAGGCCGCGCCGGCGACAGCGGCGGCCGACAGGGCCAGGACGGAGATCAGGGAAGCTTTCATCACGCAATACTCTTCGAGGTTAACGTTTGACGGATTGGGTGCGCCACAGACGCCACAGCGCCGCCGCAATGAACAGAGGCCCCAGCAGGATCATCGCCCAGTCGAAGACCGTCATTTGACGATCCTGGATGATGATGCGCGTCAGGACGGCGGCGAAAACCAGCACGACCCCGCAATCCTGGAACCGCAGGCGCCCGATGGGGTCTTTCACCCGCACCCAGCTCCAGATCCACAGGGCCACGCCCAAGCCGGTGACGGCCCAGGAGGCATAGAAGGCCAGCAGGATAGGCGACAGGATCACGAGGCCTTGGGCCCTTCCTTCTTCTTGTACATGGCCAGCATCCGGCGCGTGACCATGAAGCCGCCGAAGATGTTGACGCTGGCCAGGGTGACTGCGGCCACGCCCGCGCCCTTGGCGATCCAGGCGTTCGACCCGCCCGCCTGCGCGCTCATCGCCGCCGCCGCGATCAGGCCGCCGACGATGATGACGCTGGAAATGGCGTTGGTCACGGCCATCAGCGGCGTGTGCAGCGCGGGCGTCACGCTCCAGACGACATAGTAGCCGACGAAGATCGACAGGACGAAGATCGCCAGGCGAAAGACGGTGGGATCGACGTGTTCCATCAGCCTCTCACTCCTTCATGCACCACGGCGCCGCCGTGGGTGACGACGGCGGCCTTGAGGATTTCCTCCTCCAGGTCGACCGCCAGGGCGCCGTCCTTGATCATCAACCCCAGGAAGGCGACCAGGTTGCGCGCATAAAGGGCGCTGGCGTCCGCGGCGATGCGGCCGGGCATGTTGCTCCAGCCCACGATCTTCACCCCATTGGCCGTGGTCACGACCTCGTTCGGCTTCGAGCCTTCGACGTTGCCGCCCGCCTCGACCGCCAGGTCGATGATGACCGAGCCCGGCTTCATCGAGGCGACGTGCGCCGCCGTCACCAACTTCGGCGCCGGACGACCGGGGATCAGGGCCGTGGTGATCACCACATCCTGCTTGATGATGTGGGCGGCGGTCAGTTCGGCCTGCTTGGCCTGATACTCGGCCGACATGGCCTTGGCGTAGCCGCCCGCCGTTTCAGCGGCCTTGAACTCTTCATCCTCGACCGCGACGAATTTGGCGCCCAGGCTTTCGACCTGCTCCTTGGCGGCGGGGCGCACGTCGGTGGCCGTGACGACCGCGCCCAGGCGCCGCGCCGTGGCGATGGCCTGAAGCCCCGCGACGCCCGCGCCCATGACGAAGGTCTTGGCGGCGGCCACCGTCCCGGCGGCCGTCATCATCATGGGGAAGCCCTTGCCATAGGCGTAGGCCGCCTCGATCACCGCCCGGTATCCGGCCAGATTGGCCTGTGACGACAGCACGTCCATCACCTGCGCCCGCGTGATGCGCGGCACGAACTCCATGGCGAAGGCGGTGGCGCCTGCGCCCCTCAACGCCTCAAGCGTGGCCTTGTCGCGCCAGGCGTCCAGCAGGCTGACGACCACCGCGCCGGGCTTCAGGGCGCTGATCTCCGACGCCGTCGGGCCGCGCACCTTCAGCAGGATGTCCGCCCCGGCCAGCGCCGCCGACAAGTCCGGCTTCACGCTGGCTCCGGCCTCGGCGTAGTCGGCGTCAGGCAAGGATGAGCCGAGGCCCGTCCCGGCCTCGACGCTCACCGTCGCGCCCAAGGCGATCAGCTTCTTCACCGTTTCAGGCGTAACCGCGCAGCGCGTCTCGCCTTCACGACGTTCACGGGTCACGGCGATGGCGACGGCCAAGCGAATCCCTCCCACTCCCCAGGGTCAGATCGACGTTAGGCCTAAGGTCGAAGGGTCGTCAAACAAGCAAAAGGCCCGCCGGACACGCCGACGGGCCTTGCTGCATTCAATAGGTCGGATCGCGCTTAGTGCGCCTTCTTGCTCTTCAGCATGAAGTAGCCCGCCACCGACAGAACCGCGCCGCTGATGAAGGCGGGAACGAAGCCGGCGCCGACGGCGAACCACACCGTCAGGAACAGGATCAGCACGGCCGTGGCCAGCGACAGCCACTTGGTCAGGCCCATGAACAGGCTCCAGGTCCAGGCCTGTTCCGAGATGTTCATATCCCCGTGGACGTGGGGGGCGGTCGCTTCAGCGTGCTGGTCGGCCATGGGGCATCCAAAAAAAGAGTCGAGATTTCGACGGCTCTTATAGCGAGGCCTGCGCGCGGCTCAAGCCCGTCAGGATCAAGGGCGCCTCAGTCGAGGCTTTCCAGCACCGAACGCGCGAAGGCGGCGACGTCGAAGGGCTTGCCCGCCGGGTCTTCGCCGCGCCGCACGATCACCACCTGGCGGCTGGGCACGATCACCACATACTGCCCCCGGTTGCCGAAAGCGGCGAACACATCGACCGGCACGCCTTCGGAGCGGTTCATCAGCCAGAAGGTCGCCCCATAGCCGAAGTCGCCCGTCGGCGGCTGCGGCCCGGTCGGGGCGGTAACGTAGTCGCGCCAGCCCTCCGGCAGGAGGCGCTCGCCCTCCCACACCCCGTCCTGCAGATACAGCTGGCCGAAGCGGGCCAGATCGCGCGCCGTGGTCCAGACCTGGCTCGACAGGATGTAGTTGCCGCGCCAGTCGGTCTCGGCCCAGGTGTGCGTCATGCCCAGCGCATCGAACAGTTCGGCGGGCGGATGGGCGGTGAAGGTCGGGGCGGCGGCCATGGTCGCCAGCAGGGTGTCGTTGTTGGCGTAGCGATAGACCGTCCCGACCGGCGCCAGCAGCGGCCAGCCCGGCGCCTGCTCATCGACGGCCACGCCGCCAAAATAGAGGCCGTCGGTGCGGTTGCCCGCCGTGTCGCTGGTCAGGCCCGACGACATCCGCATCAGGGCGTCGACGGTGATCGCCGCGCGCGGATCGCCGGGGCGGCTCCAATTGGCGATGGCGGCGGGCGCCTTCACATCCAGTTCGCCGCGCTGAACCGCCGCGCCGATGACGGTTCCGGCCAGGCTCTTGGCCACCGACCAGGTGCGCTGGGGCGTGTTCGGGCCGAAGTCGGCGGCATAGCGTTCCGCCACCCGCTTGCCGCCCTGCATGACCACGACGCCTGTGGTGTTGGTCCCTGCGCCGAAGCCCTGATCGAAGGCGCGCGCGACGGCGGCCTCCAGCGCGCGAGCGTTCCCCTTGGGCCGCGCGGTCGGCAGGTCCGGCGCCGAGGCCCGGCGCGCCAGCGGCGCCCGTTCAGGCGTGGCGCCCGATACAAAGCCCATTGGTTCGATGACGCAGCCTCGCCCGTCGGTCCATGTGGCGGCGCGCGCCGGGGCGGCGGCGTCCCACGCGACGGTGACGACGTTCCCCGTCATCTCGGCC
>OFTY01000763.1_pt1 | contig 18863 bp, 14 predicted proteins | sample 1775061 | NCBI WGS metagenome assembly OFTY01 (sample SAMN08195773, study PRJEB24354) | sludge metagenome | isolation source: sludge from phenol fed wastewater aerobic bioreactor B | place: India: Nagpur | collected 2016-09-16 | reverse complement strand
GATAGACGAACTCATAGTCCTGCGGATCCAGCGAACGCTTGGAGGCTCCGCGTGAGAAGGTTCCGTCAGGATTGACGATGGTTTCAAACAGCTGGACGCCGTGCTGCTCGCGGTTCGTGAAGTCGTAAACCACCGTGGGGCGCAGGCTGTAATCCAACTTGCCGCCGGGGCGCGGGCTACGCCAGGACGAGTTAAACGACGGTCCGCCTTCAGCCTTCGACTGCGTGTAGTTCAGGCGCCATGACACCCCCCAGTCGCCGAAGCGCTGCTCGCCGCCCAGGGTGTTGGTGAAGATGCTTTCCTTGGTGTGGTTGACGTTCAGCGTGCTGTCGAGTTCGACGCCGTAGATGGTTCCCTGAACCGCCGTATTGCCGGCGCGGACGTCGGCATAGCCACGGGTGACGGCGGCGCCATCCGTGCGCAGGGCGCTGTCGTCCAGGTCGAACTCGTGCGCGTTGCGCATCTCATCGTCGGTGAACTCGGTGTAGATGCTGCTGAAGAAAAAGCGATGCTCGTCCGAGGGGCGGTAGTCGAAACGACCGGCGTAGGCGGTGTTGCTGCGCGTCAGGCGATAGAGCTTGTTCTGGTGGGCGTCGGCCCAGGTGCGGGTCTCGGCGCCCGGCTCGCGATCCTCCGAGGCGACTTCCCAGTCCGTCTCGAAATTGTCGGTGATCATGTTGCGCTCATAGCGCGAGGCCGACAGGGCCACGCCGAACCGACCGTCAGCGAAGGTGTCGGCGATGAAGCCGCCCACGTCATACTGGCTGCGCCCGCCCAGGTCGTTGTAGCCGTAACCCAGGTTCAGCGAAGCCGCGAGATCGGGGTAGTCGAAGGCGCCGCGCGTGGTGATGTCGATGTTGCCGGCTAGGGTCTCGCCCGACATGGCCGCCGTCACCGCCTTGCGCACCGCTACCGTCTTGGCGATCGCAGCGGGGATCGTGTCGGTCCGCGCGCTCTTGCCGCCCGGTGCGATCACATTGACGCCGTCGAAGGAGATTGTGCTCCAGCGCGACGGCGCGCCGCGCAGGCTGATCGAGCGCTCCTGGCCCTGGTCACGCTCGACGGCGACGCCAGGCAGGCGGCCGAGGGCGGCGGCGATGTTCTGGTCCGGGAAGTGACCGATCGCGTCGGCGGAGACCACGTTCACCAGGGCCGTGGACGAGCGCTGGATCTGCAGGGCCGCCGCTTCCGACTCCGCCTGCGGGCGGCGCCCGACCACCACCACGTCTGCGACGGAGGCCGCGCCCACATCCATCGCCAAAGCGGCCGAAACGGAAGTCACCGCGTCAGCTGCGACGCTCACCTCCATACGATGCGTGACGCGGCCGATGTAATGAATGGTCACCGTGTGACGGCCGATCGGAGCGCGCTGGAAGGTGAAGCGGCCCTCACGGTCCGTCACCGCAACCTCGCCATGGCCGTCGATGCGGACTTCCGCGCCGATCAGATAGCCGCCGCGCTCCGCATCCGTGACCACGCCCGTAAGTTGCCCCGCATCGACGATAGCGGCGACGACAGGCGCGCTCTCATCGGCGACCGCGACGGCGGGCGCCAGCGCCCAGCCAAATCCAATCGAAGCCGCGCCGCAAAGCAGCATCGACTTGAGGCGTATGTTCATCATGTCCGGCATCCCCCGAGGACGTTTGTCTTTCGGGGCGTCGATCTAGCGCCATAGCCAAGCTAGCGGGGTTATAGTTTTGAAGCCGTTTCATCCCCATTATGTTTACATTTGTTGGTGCAAAGAATCCCTTTTCAGGTCGGAAAAGCCCGCCACCACAATTTCATGCGAGTAAATTTCATCTGACCACGAAGAATAGGCGGCAATACTTCCATTGCATCTCTAATGCGTCAGAATTCGGAGCCGCTCTGACGCCACAAGCAGCTTAAACGACTATAGGTTCATCAAGCGCCTCGCGAACGGCGGGCAGACGGTTGCGACTGATGGGCAGCGGCGCGCCTTCCTGCATCAGCAGGCGTCCCCGTCCGCTGTGGCGTTCAAAGCCGCGAACATGGGCCAGGTTGGCGATCACCGAGCGGTGGACCCGCAGGAAGCCGGGCGGCAGGTCGGCTTCGAGCCGGTCCAAACGCGCGGCGTGCAGCAGTCGCCGCCCGTTCGTCAGGCGCAATTCGACGTAGTCGTCGGCGCCGACCACGGCCAGGACGTCAACCAGCGGCACCCGCTCAACCCCGCGCGACGAGGCTACCGTTAGACAGTTCGGACGCGCGGCGGCGCGGGTCAGCGCAACTTCCCGCGCCTGATCGTCACGCCCCAGCCTTACGACCTCGGCCATCAACAGGGGAAGCACCAGTCCCGCAGCGAACAGGAAATAGGACAAGTCGACCAACCAGTTCGGGAACAGCAGGCCCACGGCGATGAAGACGGCGAGATAGGCCAGGATCGGTCGTGCGCCAGGCAGACGGCGGTGCACGGCGATGACGGCCACGAAGGCGGAAAGCACCAAGCCGATCATCAAGGCCAGCATCGTCTTCAAGTCAAAGCCAGGGGCGAGACTAGTCGCCGCCACGCCCGCGGCGGCCATCACGACCAGCCGACTGCGCGCCTGAGGCCAGAAGCGCGCCACAATATAAGAAACCAGCAAGACCGCGAAGGCGGCGCTTAGCCCCCAGACGCCGACCAGCCGCAAACCATGAACCGGATAGGTATAGGGAACCAGCGCTCGCAGACTCTCCAGAGTCGCCTGCAGCCCCGCCACACCGGCTAGGGCCGCCAGCGCCAGGCTCGAACCCGTACGGCGCAGGCTGTAAATGACGGCGAAGCCGAAGGCGGCGGCGAACAGGGCCCCGGCTGCAAGGAAGGCGATCGCCACCGGGACCGTGCGCGACGACCAGGGATATGGGGCGATGACGATGCCCGCGACGGGATTGTCCAAGCGCACCACCCCATGAAACGACGACATATGGACCACGAGCCAATTGTCGGCCGGACGCCACATCCGCTCGGAGATGGGGAAAGACGCCTCATAGCGGCCAGGCGCTTCCGCCGTCGACGAGCCGCCCGGCCGTCCGTTGGCGCCCAGCTTCAGACCATTGAGCCAAGCCTCAGATGAGGCAGCGCCGACGATATAGAGGGCGGCCGGGCCGTCGCCGCTCGGCCGCTGCACGACGGCGCGTAGCCAGAGCTCCTTTCCTTGCGGATCGATGACGCCCTCGACCGGGCGACAGTCATACAGAACGGGCGCCGCCTCCCTCGCTTCGCCTCGACACGCCTGCCAGCCATAACCCTGATCCTGGGCGTGCAACGCCGTCGGCAGCCAGGTCCAGAGAATCGCAATGAGAAGAATTCGCCACATGGCGGCGACCTTATCGCCATTCGCCGAAAGGCGCTGCCGTTCACCGACACAGACCGACCATTGGCCGAAGCGCCCTCCACGGCGCAGGAAAGCCTGCTTCAACCGTGCTCATGACCCACACATTCCTGAACCGCCGTTCCATCCTCGCCGCCGCAAGCCTAGCGCTTCCCGGCCTGGCTCTTCTGTCGAACACCGTCCGGGCTCAGGAGGCCCAGCCCGAAGCCGGACCGTTCCGCTTCAAGGCCGGCAACGGCGAAGAAGTCGACGCCGAACGCGGCTTCTTCGAAGTGCCGGAGGATCGCCGTATTCCGGGCTCGCGCCGTATTCGCATCGGCTATGTGCGCTTCGCCTCGACCTCGAAAGACCCGGGGCCGCCCATCATCTATCTAGCTGGCGGACCGGGCGGGTCAGGCCCACGCACGGCCATGGGGCCGCGCTTCCCTATCTTTATGGCCTTGAGAGAAGTGGCCGACGTCATCGCCTTGGATCAACGCGGAGTCGGCCTGTCGAGCCATATTCCCGACCGCGCCAGCACCACCCCCTTCCCCGCCATGACCCACGCCGGGGTCACGGCCTGGTACCGCGAAGAAATGCAGAAGGCCTGGATCGACTGGACCCGCGCCGGCGTCGCCATGACCGGCTACAACACCGAACAGAACGCCGACGACATCGAAGACCTGCGCCGCCATCTGGGCGTGGAGAAGGTCAATCTGTGGGGCATCAGCTACGGCACCCACCTGGCTCTTTCAGTGCTGAAGCGCCACCCGAATTCGATCGGTCGCGTCGCCATGGCCAGCCTGGAAGGTCAGGATCAGACCATCAAACGTCCAGCCCACATCGACCTGTTCCTGGACCGCGTGGATCATCTGATGTGGCAAGACCCGGATGTCCGCGCGGCGATCCCGAACATGCCGACCCTGATGCGTCGCGTACACGAACGGCTTGAAGCCGATCCGGCGACAGTGGCCTTCGCCGGTGAAAACGGCCCCGTCGACGTCAAGGTGGGCGGTTTCGGAGTGCAACTGCTGGCCTCCGCGCTGGTCGCCAATCCGCCGCAGCTTGCAATGCTGCCGGGCATCTATCTGGCGCTCGATGCCGGCAAGACCGATATCCTGGCGTCGATCATCCCCCCGCCCCACCGCTACTTCAGGATCTCCGGCATGTCTGAGGCGATGGATATAGCCTCAGGCGTTTCGCCTGCACGTTTGGCGCTGATCTCCCAGGAGGCGAAGACGGCGGTTCTGGGCGACGCCTTCAACATGCCCATGCCGCATCTGCGGAACGCCATCCCCGGCGTTGATCTGGGCGACGACTTCCGCGCGCCGATCCGCATCGAGACTCCAGCCATGCTGGTCGCCGGCTCTCTCGACGGCCGCACGCCTCTGGAGGAACAGGCTGAGGTGATCGCCCAGTTTCAGAACAAAACACAGGTGCTGGTTGAAAACGCCGGCCACAACGTCTTTGAGGCTCACCCCGAGGTGCAGTCCCTACTGGTCAAGTTCTTCAGCGGGGCTCCGGTAGGCGACACCCGACTGACCCTGCCGCCGCCGACCTTTCCGATCAGCTAGAAGGGACCACCAACACCCTGGCCTGCAAAGAGCCTGCACGAGAGGCGGCGTTTTTTAAGACCCGGCGAAGACTCGCCCAGCGATCGCCTTAACGGCTTTCATACTCTCGCTGGTCGTCGTCACGTTTGTCAGGACCACGAGGCCGCTGCGAGTCGCAGGATCAACAAAGGCGAAGGTGAACACCCCAGGATCGCCCCCGGCGTGGTTGAAGAGTTGCACTCCGTCGACCAGAGATCTTTGCCAGCCGAGCCCCTGTCCCGACAGCCATCGCGCCAGCCCCTGCGGCCTGACGGCCGTCAGCATCTGGGCCATGGCGTCCTCTCCCAGAATCCTGACGCCAGCGGCCTCGCCGCCGTTGGCGGAGGCGGCGACAAAACGGATGAGGTCGGCCGCCGAGGCGCGCAACGTGCCCACCGGATAGTCGGGAAACCCCATCGGGTCGACCTTTGAAGGGCGACCGTCAACGATGTCGTAGTTGGTGACGGCCACCGCCTGCGGCGTGTCTGCGATCGTCCAAGCGGCACTGCTCATCCCGAGCGGAGCGAAGAGGGTTGCTCGCGCCAGCACGCGGAGATCCTGGCCGCTGATCCGCTCCACCAGATGCCCAAGGAGCGCGATGCCGATGTTGCAGTAGTCCCACCGCGCGCCGGGCGAAGCCGTCGAGAAGCACTTCTCCGCGTCATAATAGGCGCCGTCCGGCGCCAGATAGCCTTCAAGCAAGGCGTCTAGCGATAGGCTCGCGTCCTTGCCCGGCGTGCGGAAATCGATCTCATAGTATTTCGCGTCAGACAGGCTCGAGGTATGCGTCAGCAGCTGCCGCACGGTGATCGGCGCGTCCGGATGATGCGGGTTGGCCAGCGGAAAGCCGAGATGCGGCCCGACCGCGTCATCCAGGCCAAGGCGCCCCTGCTCGACAAGTTGCATGACCACCGTCGCTGTGACGGGCTTGGTTACGGATGCGAGCGGGAAGACGGTGTTGACGGTCACGGGCCGATGGCTGACCAGATCAGCAACCCCATATCCTCGGGTGAGTTGCACTCGCCCCTCTCTCGCATAGCCCAGCGCCAGCCCCGGAATGCCGGCCCGCAGCATCTCGGCGTTCACGAAGGCGTCGAAATCCGACGCCTCATCTGCTCTGGCGCCCAGAGGGACGACCAAGGGCGCCGCCAAGACAGCCAATCCGCTCGCCAGCATGGTTCGACGCGCAAGCTGCAATCGCGGGAAATCGGAAGACCGTCGCATCGCAGAACCCCTCACAGCTGAAGCTTGCAGCGATATGAGTAAGTGCTTACGAATATGTCAAGGAGGGTTCCCTATGGCCATCATCGACTATCCCCGATCCGCCCGAGGCGGCGCGCTCGCCGCCCGCCTTCGACGCGTCTCCGCCGCCATCGACGCGGACGCCACGAGAGTTTACGCCGCCCTGGGCGTGGCGTTCGAACAGCGCTGGTTCGGCGTCCTGGACGCGCTGTCGCAGGAAAAGGCCCTGACAGTGAGTGAGTTGGCCGCCTTCCTCAGCATCTCCCACGCAGCGGTCAGCCAGACCCGGCAGTCGCTCGAGCAAGGCGGCCTGATCGTATCGGTTCCCGACCCCGATGATGCGCGGCGCCGCAAACTGGCCCTCAGTGCGGAAGGACTGGAACTGGTCTGGCGGCTGAGGCCCGTCTGGACAGCCCTCGCCGAGGTCGCCGAGGAGCTGGACCGCGAGGCGGGAGAGATCACCCGTCGCCTTGATCAGTTGGAAGAAGCCCTGGCGCGCAAGTCGCTCTTTGAGCGCATCATGATCCGGGCGCCCAACGTCTTACCCGGCCGAAAGCAGCCCCTTGATGAGAATGTTCACTGACGCACCGATGCGTCGCACTTCCCGACGCAAACGCCGCCGCGCCCAAGGCCAAACCGCCGGCTCATCGTTTCCGCTTGCGCTGAATTGTCTTGTCCCAGGCGCGTTACAGGCGAACGATCTTGCGAGCATTCTCATCGGCTGTAAGTGCGTACGGTCAGGATGGAGCGCGGCGCCAGGCCATACATCGATCCCATGGGAGCATCTTCGGCCATGGCGACGCCATATCAGGTTTCGACCGCCGCTTACGGCTCCGCGCCGAGCCCGGTCAGTCCGTAAGGAAGCCGGCGAGCGAGGCCATGTCTGAAGCGCAGTGGCCGCCGTAGATCGGGCGCCACTCTGTCTGCACCCCGTGCTTGGCCGCTTGTTCCGCCAGTAATCTAGATCCCTCATAGTTGCCGTAGGCGTCGTAGAGACCGTTGGACAGATAGAGTGCGGGGAAGTCCGGCCCCGCACGCTCGATCAACGCCAGCGGCGAGATGCGACGCCACTCGGCTTCGTCGGCGAGGTATTTTCGCGCCAGCAGCCAGATTCCAAAGGCCATCTTGGGGTTGGCCCCCGTGCGCTCGATCGCCGCCTTCGTCTGCGGCAGAGGGCCGAACGGCGAAGCGACATACACCCCCGGACACAGAGCCGCGATCTTGTCGAACGACTGCGGTCGGGACAGCCCCGCCACCAGAACATTGAGGCCGCCCATGGACTCGCCCATCAGAAGACGACGGCGTGGCGCGCCGATCTTCGTCTCGATCTCGGGCAGGCGGCTCATCATGTCATCCAACAAGCCGCTTTCGGGACGCGCTCCCTTGGGCGTCAGCAGCCAGGTCGGCCCATAGGAAAGCGTCACCACCGTAGGGGGCGGCGTCCCGCGATCTCGCCACTGCGCCTGCAGCATGGCGGTGAGGTAAGTGTCATCGTTCCAGATGCGCTCATCCAGACCGCGACCGTGCAGGTGGTAGAGCACATCGCCGTTCGTCCCCTGCCTGGCCCGATAAACGCAATAACGAAGCGCCCCCGAGGCGTCGCAGGTCGCCGCAGCGGGCTCGAAATGAACCGCCTGATCCCCCCAGGGGCGGGTTAATCGCGACCATCCACTGTGGGCGATCAGGCCGATCACGAGAAACACGGCGAGGCCCCACAGCCAGGGGCGGCGCAGAACGCGCAGGACAGTTTTGGACATGTGTTCAGCTTTCTTGAAATCAGCGACGCTCGCCCCGGCGACGACCTTCGACGGGCGATTCAAGATAAATCTATCTATGTAGATTTAGAGTCAATGCCGCGAGTCCGACTATGGTCCGATTTCAATTCGACCTATATAGAATTGGCCGATGACACGCTCCCGATCCTTGTCGCCTGCCGCCCGGGCCGTCCTGTTTCTGCTCGCCGAAGCAGGCGCTGGCTGGTCCCATGGCTATGACCTTTGCCGCAGAGCCAATGTGAAATCCGGCACCCTCTATCCCCTGCTGATCCGCCTTGAGGAACAGGGACACCTGGAAGCGCAATGGCTGCCGGCGGAGCCCGGACGTCCGCCCAGACATGCCTACAGGCTCACTGCCGAAGGACGCCGCCTGGCGATTGAGAATCCTCCGCGTGCTTCCCCCTCGTCGACGCCGGTTGAACGCCCGGCATGACAGCCGCCGAGTGGATAGTCCGGCGGATTTGTCGCCTGCTTCCCCCACGCCTGACCGACTGGGGCGAGGCGATGGCTCAGGAAGCCGCTTCGATCGAGCGGCCTAGCGCCGCCTTGATCTTCGCTGTCGGCTGCGTGGCCTGGGTCATCCGTCAAGCTCTGGGACAGGCGCTGCAATCAGCGCTGACGCCTTCAAAGGCGACTTCCGACCAACCGTCGCGATCTCGCACGACGGCGCTGGCTTGCGCGATCGCGGCGACGGGGCTGGGCCTCGTGTATCTCGCGGTCGCCGGCGCGCCGATGCGCCACCTGACCTTGAACGCAACGGCCTTGATCGCAGGCTTGATCCTCGTCCTGCCCTTCCGCCGGCGCGACCCCGTCTCGCCCCCGTTCATCGGCGTGATTTCGATAGCGCTAGGCATAGGCCTTCTCCTGACCGCAGCCTTGGGCGATCAAGCCTCAGGAGCAAGACGCTGGATATCCCTGGGCGACGTGGTTCTTCAGCCGAGCCTTATCGGCCTCCCCTTTCTTCTTGTGGCGTTCGCACGAACTCGAAACATCCTCACCGCAACAGGCGTCGTTCTGACGGTCGTCGCCCTCGCCTTGCAGCCCGACGCTGCAATGGTCGGAGCCGCAGTCGCCGCCCTCGGCGCCGCAGCCCTGACGAGACGCGACCGGCCATCCCTGATCGTGCTGACTGTCGCCTCGGCCTGTTTCGTCGTAGCGCTCGTTCGGCCAAACGCGGTCCCCGCAGCACAGTTTGTGGACGGCGTGTTCCGCACCGCCTCAGCAGCCGGCGGCGTCGCGAGCCTCGCGGTGTGGATAGGCGCCCTGCTTCTGCTGCTGCCGTCTTTGTCGGGCCTCCGACAAGAGCGAGAAGCGGCAGCGGCTCACACCGTCTTCGGCGCGACCTGGCTGGCGATCATGGCGGCGACCCTTTTCGGCGACTACCCCACCCCGGTGGTCGCCTACGGCGGAAGCGCCATTGTCGGATACCTGCTATCGACGCTCGCTCTTCCGCGAGAGAGTCACAGACCTCCACTGCAGGCTCCAGGGGTCGCCGGTCCCGCGTCCAAGGCAAAGTCTGACCGTCTCTCCGACTCGGGAAATCGTCGCCGTATCGCGGGGCATCCGGCTCGCACGCACACTCGGCTCTCTTCCTAGACTTGAACTTTTCGCCTGCTCATTGCGCCGCCGCGCGCTTCAGGTCTTCCGGTCGGTGCAGACGACCGTTCTCCACCACGGCCGCTGGAATGTCGGCTTCGACGTGCAGTTCCGCTTCGCGCGCGAAGCTGACGCCCGGCGCTTCAGCAAGCCGCCTCTGCCCGACAGAGGCGACCGCAGCTTGACTGATTGCCGAATTCGTGGCGAAGCAAAGCTTCGGCGTCGGCGACATCACATGAATGTCCCCGCTGACAGCGCCGTCCATGGGGGGGACCGCTTGGTGAAACAAATTCCGCTGATCGTCTCAATGGCGATGGCCCTGACGGCCTGCGCATCCGCGCCTACGCCTGCTTCTGCGCCCGTAGTGGAGACAAAGCCTGAGGCCCGCTCCTATCACGTAAGCGACAATGCGTCGGCCGACGTGGACCTTGCGCTGACACGCGCCAGACAGTCGGGAAAGCGAGTCCTGCTGGTGATGGGGGCCAACTGGTGCAGCGACAGTCGCGCTCTTGCCGGCTGGCTGGCGACCGACCGCTTCGCCGAACTGATCGAACGCACGATCGGCGACCGGATCGCGAGTCAGCACGAGTACAGGACGGCTTCCTCCCGGAGTCTCGGCAAACCAGACCTCACCGCGTCGCATCGGCCCAGTCCGCCCATTCTTCGGCCGGCCCCCAGTCGGCCACGCCCTCCAGCGCCCGCTCCCCTGCATTCAGAGGCTGGCGTTCCCAGGCCTCCGCATCCCGCTCACTCGCGAGCGCGAGGAGGTAGCGCCTGGTCGCCTCGCGAAGCAGTTGAGAGCGGTCGACACCGAGCCGCTCCGCCCACTTCCGGACGTCATCGGCCTCGTCCTCGTCCACGCGAAAGCTGAGCATCGTCATACAGGAATCGTATGTCGTCATACGAGCATGTACCACCGGCGATCTCCTTACACGCTCGCGACGGAAGAGTCCCGCCGCAGGCCAAGGATGACGCCGATGACGCGCCCCTGCGGGGACTTCGTCACATTCTGTGGAGGAAATTCGCCCCAGTGGACAACTGCCGGCCGTCCGCCGGCGCCAAGCCGCATGCCGACACCGAGCCGTATGCGCGTCGGCGCCGGTCGATCGAGGGCCGACCGCGCGAACCGTCAGCCGTACTGCAGGACGAGGGTGGCGACGATCGCGGCGACCACGATGGCCATGCAGATCGCGATCACCAGCCAGACCGGGAAACCGCCCTCCGGCTCCGGCTCGGGTTCCGGCTCGGGCGGCGTTTCCACCGGCGGGGGCTCGGCCGCGGCCACGGGTTCGGGTTCGATGGCGGGGCCCAGCTCGACGAACTGCACGTCCAGCGCCTCGGGCTGGCCCAGGGCCACCTCGACCACCGGCGCCGATAGCACCATGGCGAGCACGGCCGCATGCAGCCCCAGGGCCGTGCAGGCGGCGACGATCTTCAGCGGGGCAAGACGCGAGGTGAAACCGGAGGACATGGACCAGCGGACAGCAGGGGCGAAAGCGTGATGTTAGCAGGAATGATAACGGTTCTCAATACAAGGATGGCGGTGAGGACATGACAAGGAGGGCGCCGAGGGGGACGGCAAGGGGTGGCAAGGGGGCTGCCGAAGGCATCCGCGGCCCGACAGGAAACAAAAAATCACATTTTTCTTGAAACTCGGAGCCGCCCCCGCCGGTCCCTTCGTCTGGAGACCGGATCCGGACCGGGCAGATCAACCTGAACGAAAAGCCGAACGACACCATGTCCAGACACCTCGCATTGTGGGTCGCCGCCTTGTGCGCCCTGAGCTTCCAGACCGCCGCGCCGGCCGCGGAAACCGCGCCGCCCGGCATCGACCTGTCCACCGACTACCCCGCCCTGACCCTGAAGGCGGGAGAGACCTCGACCATCGCCCTGCAGCTGCGCAACCGCGCCACCCCGCCCGAGCGGCTGGCGCTGTCGGTGGAGGGCGTGCCCGCGGGCTGGAAGGCCACCCTGCTGGGCAACGGCCGCCCCGTCGAAGCGGCCATGCCTGGCAGCGATGATACGCTGCCGCTGCAACTGCAGCTTGACATTCCGCAAGGCGGCGCGGAATCGCGCCATACCCTGACCGTGCACGCCGACGGCGCCCAGCGGCGCCTGAGCCTGCCCATCGAGGTCGCCCTGGCCGACCAGCTGCCCGCCCAGCTGTCGATCCAGCCCGAACTGCCGCAGCTGACCGGCTCGGCCCGCACCGCCTTCGACTATCAATTGACGGTGAAGAACGCCAGCGGCCACGATGTCCTGGCGAGCCTGGCGGCGCGGGCTCCGCAGTATTTCGACACGTCCTTCACCGAGGGCTACGGCACCCAGCAGATCAGCGCCGTCCCCGTGAAGGCCGGCGAATCCAAGACCGTCAAGCTGCACGTGCGCCCGCCCGCATCGGCGCAATCGGGCGAGCATTCGATCGAAGTCGAGGCCGCCGCCGACGGCGTCCGGGCGAGCACGGTCCTGAAACTCGACATCACCGGCCAGCCGGCGCTGGACCTGGCGGGCCGCGACGGGCTGATGAGCACCGACGCGCAGATCGGCGACACCCGCGCCATGCCGCTGGTGCTGCGCAACGGCGGCACCGCCGCCGCCCGCGACATCGCGCTGGAGGGCACGGCGCCCGAGGGCTGGAAGATCGAATTCGAGCCCGCGCGCATCGCCCTGCTGGAGCCGGGCAAGACCGCCGAAGTCCAGGCCCGCATCACGCCCTCGGCCCAGTCCCTGTCGGGCGACTACATGGTCAAGCTGCACGCGCGCTCGGCCGGCCAGTCGGCCGACGGCGACCTGCGCGTCTCGGTCACGACCTCGGCCCTGTGGGGGGTCAGCGGCGCCATCCTGATCGCCGTGGCCCTGCTCGCGCTGCTTGGCGCGGTGGCGCGCTACGGCCGCCGCTGAACGGGCCGTCCGCCATGATGCCCGCCCCGACACCCGCCATGCCATCGGCCATGTCATCCGCCCCGCCACCCGCCCTGTCATCCGCCCGCACGCCCGCCGCGGGCCCGTCCGGCCGCCCCGTCCCGGCTCCGGACGCGCCGGCCATCGACGTCCGCGGGCTGGGCAAGGACTACGGCGGCCGCGCCGTGGTCCAGACCCTGAACTTCCAGGTGCGGCCCGGCGAAGTCTTCGGCCTGCTCGGCCCCAACGGCGCCGGCAAGACCACCACGATCCTGATGCTGCTGGGCCTGACCGAGGCCACGCGCGGCCAGGTGCGCGTGCTGGGCGAAGACCCCTGGCGCAATCCGCTGGCCGTCAAGCGCCAGGTCGGTTACATGCCCGATTCGGTCGGCTTCTACGACCACCTGAGCGCGCGCGACAACCTGCGCTACACCGCCCGCCTGCTGGGCATCCCGCGGCAGGAACGGGACGGGCGGATCGCCGAGGCGCTGGAGCGCGTCGGCCTGCTGGACCGCATCGACCAGCGCGCGGGCACGTTTTCCCACGGCATGCGCCGCCGCCTGGGCCTGGCCGAGATCCTGCTCAAGCGGGCCGCCATCGCCATCCTGGACGAGCCCACCTCCGGCCTGGACCCGCAGTCCACCGAGGCGTTCCTGCGCATGATCGAAGCCCTGCGCGAGGACGGCGTCACCGTGCTGCTGTCCTCGCACCTGCTGGACCAGATGCAGCGCATCTGCGACCGGGTCGCCCTGTTCAACGCCGGGCGCATCGCCCTGATGGGCCCGGTCCGGGACCTGGCCCGCCAGGTGCTGGGCGGCCACAGCCACGAGGTCCACCTCCACGCCGACGGCCCCGAGCTGCGCTCCGTCCTGGCCGCGGTCCCCGGCGTGGGCGGCGTGCGCGTCCAGGGCCCGGGGCACTACGTCCTGCAGGCCGAGAGCGACGTGCGCGCCCAGGCCGCCCAGGCGGCGGTCCTGGCGGGCGCGCAGCTGCGCGACCTGGCCGTGGACACCCCCAGCCTGGACCGCATCTACCGTCAGACCTTCACCGAGGACACCCCGACATGAGCACGACCCGCATCGGCTCGCCCTGGCACGGCCTGGGCGCCGTCCTGTCCAAGGAACTCGCCGACCACCTGGGCAGCGCGCGCATGCGGCTGCTGGAATGGCTGGTCGTGCTGACCGCGGCGGCCGCCCTGTACGGCGCCATCGAAGGCATCCGCCAGACGACCGCCTCGGACCCCTTCGTGTTCCTGCGCCTGTTCACCGATGCGCGCGCGCCCCTGCCCTCCTTCGCCGCCCTGCTGGGCTTCCTGATCCCGCTGCTCGCCATCGGCCTGGGGTTCGATGCCATCAACGGCGAATACGGCCGCCGCACCCTGAGCCGCATCCTGTCGCAGCCCCTCTACCGCGACGCCCTGCTGCTGGGCAAGTTCCTCGCCGGCCTGGCCGCGCTGGCCATCAGCCTGGTCTGCCTGTGGCTGCTGGTCATGGGCGCCGGCCTGATCCTGCTGGGCGTGCCGCCCAGCGGCGAGGAAGTCGTGCGGTCCCTGGCGTTCCTGCTCGCCGCGCTGGCCTACGCCGGCGTCTGGCTGGCCGTCGCCCTGCTGTGCTCGGTGCTGTTCCGCTCGGCCTCGACCTCGGCGCTGGTCGCCCTGGGCCTGTGGCTGTTCTGCGCCCTGCTGTGGCCCATGCTGGCTCCCGCGCTGGCCCGCGCCATCGCCCCGCCCGACCTGGCGACCCTGATGGGCGGCGGACTGGACCTGCACGCCCTGGCCTGGCAGAACGGCCTGCTGCACGTCTCGCCCGCCCCCCTGTTCAACGACACCGCCATCACCCTGCTGAACCCGTCCACCCGCAGCCTGGGGCCGGTGTTCCTGTCGCAGCTGCAGGGCGCCCTGCTGGGCAGCCCGCTGCCGCTGTCCGAAAGCCTGGCGATCGTCTGGCCGCAGTTCACCGGCCTGATCGCGGCGGTCGTGCTGCTGTTCACCCTGGCGTACATCGCGTTCCAGCGGCAGGAGGTGCGCGCCTGAGGAAGCCCGCGGGGGGGCGGGTGATACACTCGCGGGCACCCAACCCGGAACCCGCCCGCCATGGCTCGCCCATCCCGCCCGTCCCGCCTGCAGCTTCCCGCCCTGCCCCGCTTCAAGCGCCCTCCCGAACTGCTGTACGCCGTCGACGAGCGGCCCCCGGCGGCGACGCTGGCCAGCCTGGCGCTGCAGCACGTCGCCACCGCGCTGACGCTGATCGCCTACGTGCTGGCGGCCGCCAAGATCGGCCACCTGGACGCCGCGACGACCCAGGCCATGGTCACGGCCACCATCCTGGGCATGGCGGCCTCGACCTTCCTGCAGGCCTGGGGCGGACGGCTGGGCTCGGGCATGCTGCTGGTCCACATCCCCGATCCGCTGCTGGTCGCCCTGTCGGGCATGCTGGCCGCCCAGTACGGCCTGGGCGGCCTGGTGCTGGTCGGCCTGATCAACGGCGTGGTGGCGCTGGGCACCGGCTCGCTCATGCCGTACCTGCGCACCATCCTGCCGCCCACCGTGGCCGGCATCATCGTCTGCGTGGCCGGCCTGTCGCTCATCGAGCCGGCCCTGCGGCACGTCACCGGGCTGGCGGAAAGCGGCGGCCTGGACGGCGCCGACATCCTGATCGGCGCGGCCCCCCTGGCGACGATCGTGGGCCTGTCGATCTGGGGCAGCCAGCGCGGCAAGCTGGCCGCGCTGCTGGGCGGCCTGCTCGCCGGCCTGGCCGTGTCGGCCCTCACCGGCAAGCTGCACGGCTGGGAAGCGCTCGCCAGCGCCCCGGTGTTCGGCCTGCCGCACCCGCCCATGCCCGTCTTCGACATCGACGCCGGCATCCTGGTGGCCGTCGCCGTGCTCCCGCTCATGACCCAGCTGGACGTCTTCGGCTGCGTGGTGCTGCTGCACAAGATGAACGATTCCGACTGGCGCCGCCCCGACATGCGCATGATCAGCGGCGGCATGCGCGCCTGCGGCCTGGGCAACATCGTGGGCGCCTGGCTGGGCGCCCTGCCCAACGTCGCCTCGTCGGCCAACATCGCGCTGGCGCACATCAGCCGCTCGACCTCCCGCTGGATCGGGCTGCTCACCGCCCTGCTGCTGGCCCTGATCGCCTTCCTGCCGCAGGCCTCGCTGGCGCTGACCCTGATCCCGACCGCCGTCATCGGCGCCATCGAGATCTACGCCGCCGCCTACCTGATCGTCTCGGGCATCGAGCTGATCGCCTCGCGCGCCCTGGACTCGCGCGGCATCTTCATGATCGGCCTGTCCTTCGTGCTCGGCATGGGCGTGATCCTGATGCCGGAACTCGCCGGCCGCGCCCCCGAATCGCTGCGTTTCGTGGTCGGCAACGGCATCATCGTCGCCGGCCTGAGCGCCATCGCGCTGAATCTGCTGTTCCGCCTGGGGATCTCGCGCCAGGCGCAGCAATCCTTCGACGAGGCCGTCGGCGCCGCGGCCGACACGGTCATCCACGTCGCGGCCGAGCCGATCCAGCGGGTGGTGGACTTCGTCGAGACGCAGGGGGCCGCCTGGAGCGCCCGGCGCGACGTGGTGCGGCGCGCCGCCCAGGCTGCGCTGGAGGCCGCCGAAGCCATCCAGAGCGGCGGCGGACGGCGGCTGCGCGGCATCCGCGGCAGTTTCGACGAACACAATCTGGACATCGAGCTGCTGCACGACGGGCCCGAACTCGAACTGGGCGGCCACGCGGCCCATGCGCCGGCCGACCTGCTCGACATCGACGACGCCGCCTTCCAGCACGCGCTGGACCAGGCCCTGTCGGGGATCTCGGGCATCATGCTGCGCGGCCTGGCCGACCGCCTGCAGTCGGGCCGGCGCGACGGGCTGACCTACCTGCGCCTGCACTTCGACCACTGAGCCGGAGCCGCATCCGGGGCTGCGTCCGGGACCGCATTCCGGGCCGCGTCCGGGGCCGGATCGCCTCGCCGGTTCGCCTGGCCGCGCAGCGGCGCCGCCCGCGGCTTCAGGCGGACAGCAGCCCGGCCAGGGGATGGCCGGGCGCGAAGCGCAGGTCCAGCGCCTCGGCGGCGGGCACCGGCCGGCCGATCAGATAGCCCTGGATCAGGTCGCAGCCCAGGCGCTGCAGGCGGGCCAGCTGCTCGGCGGTCTCGACCCCCTCGGCGACGATGTCCAGCTCCAGGCTGTGGCCCAGCGCGATGATCGCCGTGACGATGGACACGTTGCCGGGATTGGTCTCCAGGTCGCGGACGAACGACATGTCGATCTTCAGCCGGTGCACCCGGAGGTGCTGGAGATAGGACATGGAGGAATAGCCCGTGCCGAAGTCGTCGATCGACAGGCGCACGCCCAGGCCGCGCAGCGTCTCCAGGGTGGCGATGGCGCGGCTGCGGTCGGCCATCAGGCAGCTCTCGGTGATTTCGAGTTCCAGCCGGCCGGGCGCCAGCCCGTTTTCCCGCAGCACGGCCTGCACCGAATCGACGAAGCCCTCGCTGCCCAGCTGCAGCGCGGACAGGTTCACGGCGACGTAGCCCGGCGCCCGGCCCTCGTCGAGCCAGGCGCGCATCTGGCGGCCGACCTCGCGCAGGACCCAGTTGCCCAGCGGCACGATCAGGCCGCTTTCCTCGGCCAGGGCGATGAACGCGCCCGGCGCGATCAGGCCGCGCTCGGGGTGCTGCCAGCGCACCAGCGCCTCCAGCCCCGTCACCGCGCGCTCGTACAGGTGCAGCTGCGGCTGGTAGTGCACGCGGAACTCGCCGCGCTCCAGCGCGCGGCGCATCTCGGCCTCCAGCGACAGGCGCTCCCGGGCGCGCAGCATGATCTCCGGCGAAAAGAAGCGCAGGCTGCCGCGCCCGTCCGCCTTGGCCTGGTGCAGCGTCGCGTCCACCCGGCTGAGCAGTTCGTCGGCCGTCGCGCCGTCCTCGGGATAGAGCGCCACGCCGATGCTCGCGCTCACGTAGATCGCCTGGCCGTCCAGGACGAAGGGCGCCGCCAGGGCGTCGAGCATGCCCTGGCCCGCCAGGGCCACGCCCCGTTCGCCCTGGTCGCGGTCCAGGATGACGTAGAACTCGTCGCCGCCGACCCGCGCCAGGGCGTCGCGCTCGGGCAGCAGGCCGCGCAGCCGCTGCGCCACCTCGACCAGCACCCGGTCGCCGGGCCCGTGCCCCAGGGTCTCGTTGATGGCGGCGAACTTGTCCAGGTCCAGGCACAGCAGGGCGAAGCGCATGGCGGCGTGCTGGGCCATCTGGATGGAGTGGGCCAGCAGTTCCGCGAACAGCACCCGGTTGGGCAGTCCGGTCAGCGGGTCGCGGTGCGCCAGGATGCGGTATTTTTCCTCGCTCACGCGCAGCAGGGCGGTGCGCTGCGCCACCAGGTCCTCCAGGAAGCGGCGCAGGCGCGCGAGTTCGAGATGGGCCCGCACCCGCGCGCGCACCTCCTCGATGTCGAAGGGCTTGGTCACGTAGTCGGCCGCCCCCAGGGCGAAGCCGCGCACCTTGTCGCGCGTGTCGTCGATCACGGTGACGAACATCACCGGGATGCGCTGGCCGGCCGGCGTGGACTTGATGCGCCGGCAGACTTCGTAGCCGTCCATCCCCGGCATCACCACGTCGAGCAGGACCAGGTCGGGCGGCGCCGGCCCCTGCACGATCTCCAGCGCCCGGGCGCCGTCGCCGGCCACCAGGATGCGGAATTCGTCGCGCAGGGCGGCCAGCAGCTCGTGGATGTTCTCGGGCACGTCGTCCACCACCAGCAGCGTCGGCAGCGGCGCGCCGGCCGCCTGCAGCGCGAGGTCGAACGCCGCCGGCATGCGGCGGTAGCGCCTGAGCTCGAGCTGGTTCCTGACCCGCACCCGGAACAGTTCCGGATTGATGGGCTTGGTGACGTAGTCCGCCGCCCCCATCAGCAGGCCGCGCGCCGCGTCCGCCGCCTCGGCCAGGGCGGTCACGAAGATGACCGGGATGTCCGCCGTCGCCGCGTCCTGCTTCAGGGCCGCCAGCACCTCGTAGCCGTCCATGTCCGGCATCTGGATGTCGAGCAGGATCAGGTCGGGCCGCGGCTCGCGCCGCGCCAGTTCCAGGGCCTTGCCGCCGCTGGTGGCGGCGGAGATGGCGTATTCGTCGCGGAACATGCCGACCAGCGTGTGCAGGTTCACGGACGCGTCGTCGACGATCAGCAGCCGGGGGCGCCCGCCGGCGCGGGCGGGCGATCCGGCCGCGGGAGGGTTCGGGATCACGGGGCGTCCTCCGGGGGAATGGGCAGGGATGCCAGCAGGGCCAGCGCGGCATCGAGCTCGAAGCGGTCGATGCGCGCGGCGATCTCGCGCACGGCCGGCTGCAGGGGCGTGCCGGCCGCGCCCCGGTCCAGCTCGTCGAGCAGCGGCTCGACGGCCCCCAGGTCGGTGCCGAGCGCCCGCCGCAGGCGCTCGACCAGGCCGCGCAGCACGGCGGGC
>OFTY01000762.1_pt1 | contig 18964 bp, 20 predicted proteins | sample 1775061 | NCBI WGS metagenome assembly OFTY01 (sample SAMN08195773, study PRJEB24354) | sludge metagenome | isolation source: sludge from phenol fed wastewater aerobic bioreactor B | place: India: Nagpur | collected 2016-09-16 | reverse complement strand
CATGGGGCGCTGATTCATGGGGCGCTGATCCGGTCGTCGCGTTGCAGATAGTCGTTCAGGGTCTGGTCGCTTCCCGCCGCCGCCAGCAGGGCCGACAGGCTGAGGTCGTATTCATAGGCCGCCGCCGCCCGTTGCAGCCGCGCCGTCCCCAGCAGGTTGCGGGCGTCGATGACCGAGGCGGCGGTCGCCTCGCCCTCGCGGAAGCCGACCTCCTGCACGCGCAGGTTCTCGCGCGCGGCCGCCAGGCTGCTGTCCATGCTCAGGAACTGCCGTCGCGCCAGCTCGACCCGGTCGTAGGCGAGCGTGACCAGCAGGCGGGCGTCGTCGCGAGCCTGGCGCTCGACCTCGCCGGCGGCCGAGGCCTGGGCGCGGGCGGCGCCGAGCATCCGCCGCCGGTCCAGCGACGACATCAGGGTGTAGCGGGCGCCCAGCCCAAAGGCCCAGTCCGGCTCGGTCGGCAGGGAATCGTCCGGGTTCATGTTGTAGGTGCCGAAGGCGTAGACCGACGGCTTCATCCGCGAGGCCGCAAGATCCGCCCCGGCCTCGGCCAGATCGCGCCCTGCCTGGGCCTGGATGAGGCGCGAATTCGACTGGCTCGCGCTGTCCAGGAAGACGGCGGCGGGGCCGACCGGATCGCGATTGACGAACAGGGGCGTGGTCGGGGTCACGCCCGCCTCGACGTCCGCAACGCGGGCCAGGGAGGCGACGGCGTTCTCATGCTCCAGCTCGGCGCGGTTGACCTGGCGCTGGGCGGCGTCGCGGGCGACCTCGACCTGAAGGGTTTGGGCGCGGCTGAGCATCCCTTCCTCTTCCATGCGGCGGGCGTTCTTCAGGTGCAGGTCGAAGCCGTCGCGGGTCTCCAGCGCGATCTTCAACGCCTCGGCCGCCAGCACCTGGCCGAAATAGGCGCGGGCTAGGTTGACGCTCTCCAGGTTCAGGGCCTCCTGCCGTCGGGCCTCGGCCAGGTCGACATTGGCCGCCGCCGCCCGTCGCAGGGCGGGGATGGCCCCGCCGGTGTAGATCGGTTGCAGCGCCGTCACCGTCGGGCGGAAGGTCGTGTCGTCCACCTGCAGTCGGATGTCGTGGGGCAGGGCGGCGAAGATCTCCGGCAGGGCGGCCTGCAACCGCTGCCCCACCGCGTTCAGCACATCGCCCGGCACGCCCGGCAGGTCCGAGATCAGGCCGGGAATGGCGGCGCCGAGGTCGGACTGGGCGCGGTCCAGCGTGTCCGATAGCGACAGGTCGAAGGTCTTGCGATAGCGGATCAGCTGGGCGTCCAGCGACACCGTGGGCCGGTTCAGCCCGGCGGCGACCTGGGCCTGGGCCTCGGCGGCTTCGACCCCGTAGCCGGCGGCGCGCCCCAGGCTGGAGGTCGTGCGCAGCCGCGCCTCGGCCTCGGCATAGGTCAGGGGCGTGCGCGGCGTCTCGGCGGCGGCTTGCGTCTGAGCCAGGGCGGGGGGCGCGCAGGCCGTCAGAACGCCCGCAGCCAAGGCGACACGCCATCCGTTCCAAGCCCTAGCCATCGCTTCAACCCCGCAACCAGCTGTGAACAACGATCCTGAAGCGCGGCCGTTGCGTCAAGCAAGCGCGCCAATTGCAAAGGGCGCGCTCGCCGTGACGAACGCGCCCCTTGGCCGAAGGTGAAGCCTGTCCGGTCTTAGAGGCCCGGCAGCTTGAAGCGGCCGTCGCGGCGGGGGGCGATGGTGATGCCCTCGCGACCGCCGGTCAGGGCGTCCAGACGCGCGCGCTCGCTGGCGGCGTCGATGGTCTTGCCGCCTTCCGAGGTCTGGCTGACGGTTGCGGCCTGGCTGGCCGGATCGTCCTTGCGCCAGAACATGATGCGGTTGGCCCAGCTTTCTTCCTTGTGCGCCAGGCTGCCGAATTCGTCGTCGACGACGTAGCGAGCCAGCGGATCGGCGCGGTCAGCGCCGGCCTCGGCGGCCAGAATCTGTTCGCCCGGAGTGCGGGTCACGGCCTGGCGCTGACCCAGCAGAATCTGGCGGGCGGCGCTTTCAGGAGCCAGCTCCTGCGGGCGCGGGGCGCCGGGCGAAGGCGGGGTGAGGCCGTATTCCGGCGGCACCACCAGGGGGGCGCTGGCCACGGTGACGAATTCGTCCGGCACGACCTTGGACAGGCCGATGCTCTGCTTCATCGATCCGCAGGCGCTCAGGCTGAGGGCCGCGCCGGCGGCCAGGGTCACGATCAGGACGGGACGGTTACGCATGGGTCGTTCGGCTCCGGGAGGCGCGCCGCGCGGGCGCAGGCTCGGGTCGATAGTTAAGGGGGTGTGATTACGACTTTTCGTGGGCCGAGCCAACTGCGGAACGGCGCTCGGACAAGAAGCTGTCCAGGATCAGCAGGGCGACCCCTACGGTGATGCCGCTGTCGGCGATGTTGAAGATCCAGGGGAACAGGCCCGTGCCGGAAAAGTCGAGGAAGTCGACCACGCCGCCGAAGCGGATGCGGTCGATGACGTTGCCGACGGCGCCGCCCATGACCAGGCCGATGGCGGCGATCAGCAGTCGACGGTCCGCCCGCGTCGCCCACCAGGCCAGCAGGCCCGCCACCACGACGGAGAAGACGCTCAGGATCCAGCGCCCGGCGCCGCCGCCGAACAGGCCGAAGCTGACGCCCGTGTTCAGCACATAGGTCAGGTTGAACACCGGCGGCGCCACCTCGGCGATGCGAAAGCCGTCGGGAATGTGGGTGATGTGTTCGGCGCCGATGGCGCTCAACACCCAGGCCTTGGTCAGCTGATCCAGCACGATGACGGCGAGGGCGATCAGATAGGCGCCCAGGGCGAGACGGGAAATCTTCATGTCCTGCCGGTTAGCAGGAAGACGTTCGACGGCGAAGAGGGAAAGCGCAGGCGCATCGATCGCCGCACGGCCTTCCCCCCCGGTTTTCCCCCGCTATAAGCGGGGCATGACCCTGCCTCATCCGCTGCCCCGCCTGTCCGCCGTCGCCGACGACTACGACATCCTGCTCTGCGACGTCTGGGGCGTGATCCACAACGGCCGCGAAAGCTGGCCTGCGGCCTGCGATGCCCTGACGAAGTTCAATGAGAAGGGCGGCCATGTCGTCCTGATCTCCAACTCGCCGCGCCCCTCGCCGGACGTGGTGGCCCAGCTGGATGCTCTGGGCGTGCCGCGCAGCGCCTGGAAGGCGTTCGTCACCTCGGGCGACGCCACCCGCATGGAACTGGCGCGCCGCGCGCCGGGGCCGGCCTGGATCATCGGGCCGGATCGCGACTTCGTCCTTTATGAGGGCCTGGACCTGACCAGCGCCCACGACGCGAACGACGCCGCCTTCATCTCCGTCACCGGCCCCTATGACGACACGACCGAGACGCCCGAGGATTATCGCGAGCGCCTGACGCCCGCCGTCGCGCGCGGACTGGAGCTGATCTGCGCCAACCCCGACCGCGTGGTGCAGCGCGGCGATTCCATCATCTACTGCGGCGGCGCCATCGCCGACCTCTATGAATCGATGGGCGGCCGCGTGGTCATGGCGGGCAAGCCGTTCGCCCCCATCTACGCCCTGGCGCTGAAAGAGGCTGAGGGCCTGATGGGCCGCGCCGTCGATCGTTCGCGCGTCCTCTGCATCGGCGACGGCGTGGTCACGGACGTTTTGGGCGCCGCAGAACAGGCGCTGGACTGTCTGTTCATCGCCCAGGGCATTCACGGCGACGCCGCCAAGGGGGCGGACGGAACGCTCGATCCGGCGCGTGCGGCCGAACTGCTCCGCGCCGAGACGACCTTCGCCCGCTACGCCGCGCTGGAACTGACGTGGTGAGTCTCGCCATTTCGTCGCACCTGCCTTAAAGGCGGCTCATGGTTGATCTGGTCCAAGCGCACCCGTCGGGCGGTTATATCCTCGACGAACTCCACGTCGGCATGGCCGCCGAGAAGACGGTTCACGTCACGGAGGAGCGGATTCGTCTGTTCGCCGAGGCCTCCGACGACTTCAATCCGGTGCACCTGGATGAAGCCTTCGCCGCCAAGACGGCCTATCGCGGACGTATCGCCCACGGCCTGCTGTCGGCGGCTTTCGGTTCGGCGGTGGTGGGGACCATCCTGCCGGGCGCGGGCTCGATCTACATTTCCCAGACGCTGGCCTTCCATTTTCCGGTGCGGATCGGCGACACGGTGCGGATCGTCATCACCGTCATCGCTCTGGATCATGACAGCGCGCGCGGCGAGCTGCGCTGCGAGGGCTTCGTCGAGGACAAGCTGATCATGGACGGCGTGGCCGTCGTGCGCGTGCCGCGTCGTCGCAAGCCCTCGGCCCGCTGAAGGCTGGCGAGGTGGTCGAGGTCATTCGCGACTGGCGCGGCCTGACGGACGCGCAGAAGGGGGCGGCCGTCGCCGTCGGCGCCTTCGACGGCGTGCATCGCGGCCATCAGGCGGTCATCGCCTCGGCGCGCGAAGCGGCGGATCGCCTGGGCGTCCCCCTGGCCGTGGTCAGCTTCGACCCCCATCCGCGCCGCCTGTTCCAGCCCGAGGCCGCGCCCTTTCGCCTGATGACGCCGGACCAGATGGCGCGCGCCCTGGCGCCGCTGGGCGTCGACCGCCTGTATCTGTTGCCGTTCGATCGCGAGATGGCGGGCATGTCGGACGAGGAATTCGCCCGCCGCGTCCTGTCCGAAGGCCTGGGGATCAGACACGCCGCCGTCGGCTTCGACTTCACCTTCGGCAAGGGCCGCTCCGGCTCGCCGGCTCTGCTGCAAGCCTATGGCGAGACGCTGGGCTTTACGGTCTCCGTCACCGACCGCATCGACGACGCCTCGGGCCTGAAGCTGTCGTCTTCGGCTGTCCGTGAGGCGCTGAAGGCGGGCGACATGGACCGCGCCGCCGCCATCCTGGGCCGCCCCTTCGCCATCCAGGGCGAGGTGATCCACGGGGACAAGCGCGGCCGCACCATCGGCGTGCCGACCGCCAACATCGCCATGGGCGACTATATGCGCCCGGCCTATGGGGTCTATGCGACCCGCACCCGCCTGCCCGACGGGCGGGTGGTCAAGGGCGTCGCCAATCTGGGCGTCCGTCCGATGTTCGAGGTCGAAGAGCCCCTGCTGGAAGTCTGGCTGCTGGACTTTGACGAAAGCCTCTACGGCCAGGTGCTGGAGACCGAGTTGGCCGCCTTCCTGCGCGGCGAGATGAAGTTCGACGGCCTGGACGCGCTGAAGGTCCAGATCGACGCCGACGCCGCCGCCGCCCGCGCGCTTTTGGGCTGAGGCCTGGGCGCCCCTGCGGCGTGACTCATTTGTAAGTCGGAACGACGTTCGGCCTGAGCTAGCCTCTGCGTTCAAAAGCGGAAGAGGCTCGCCATGGGGCAGGGGTTTTCGCGTGTAGTTCTGGCGGCGGTCCTGGCCGTCGCGGCCGGATCGGCTGCGGCGCAGGCGCCGAAGGTCGTCACCTATAAGACGGCGGGCGATCGGGCTCTGTCCGCCCATCTGTTCGCCCCGAGCGACGCCGCAACGGGGCCGCGCCCGGCGGTGCTGATGTTCCACGGCGGCGGCTGGGTGGCGGGCGAACCCGCCTGGACCTATCCGGCCGCGCGGCGGATGCAGGCGCAGGGCCTGGTCGCCATCCCGATTGAGTATCGCCTGTCCGGCGAGACGGCGACGCCCGCCGACGCCCTGGCCGACGCCTGCGACGCCTTCGTCTGGGTGCGCGCTCATGCGGCTGAGCTGGGCGTCGATCCGCAGCGGGTGGCCGGCTACGGCGTCAGCGCGGGCGGGCATCTGGCCGCCGCCGCCGGACTGGGCGGCTGTGCGGAAGGGATCAAGGGGCCGGACCTGCTGCTGCTCTGGTCGCCGGCGCTGGACTTGGCCCAGGACGGCTGGGTGCGGCGGCTGCTGGGCGGGGCCGACCCGGCGACGATCTCACCGCTGAGTTTGGCGGCGCGAGGCGGTCCGCCCGCCGTCATCGTGCAAGGCGCGGCCGACACCCTGACCCCCGCGCGCGGCGCTCAATCCTTCTGCACTGCGCTAGTCCAGGCGAAAGGCGCCTGCGACCTGCATCTCTATCCGAGCCTGGGGCATCTGCTGACCCGCAACCTCGACAATCAGGAAAGCGACTTCGACCCCGATCCCGTCGCCCGCGCCGACGGCGAAGCGCGGCTGGACGCCTTCCTGGTCGCGCACGGTTATGGGTCAAAGCCATAGTGGGCCGCTTGCGCGCCGCGCCCTGCGCGACCAGATGAAGAACGGCGTTCATGGGAGGGGCGAATGCAGAGTGATAATCCAATGGCCTGGCGAGCGATCGCGGGCGTCTGCGCCCTGTGGGCCGTCGCGGCGGCGTTCAGCGGGGCGGGCGCGTCGGCGCCGCTTTTGATCGGAGCCTTGGCGCTGATTTGCGGCGTCAACGCCGACGCCCGGCGCTGGACGACAGGCAAGCTGTCGTGGGCCTTGCCCGGCTCGGCGTTGCGGCTCGTTCTGGTGATGATCGGCGTGATGATGCTGTGGCAGACCGTCGGCCTGGAACTGGCCCTGTTCGCCGCCGGTGACGTGCTGGCCTATCTCGAAGTCCTGACGGCGGTCAGCCTGATGACCGCCCAGGCGCGGCTGGCGCCGGTCAGGGCGGCGATGACGCGGCGCGTGACGGCGCTCATGCAGCCGTTGCGCCGCTTGAAACTCAGAAGTCGGGCGCGCCGTATCCGGCCGAAGACGCCGCCGTCTTCCAGCGACGCCGACGGACCAACGGGCGTCTGGGCCTTCGCTTGAGGCTTTAGCTCTCCGCCTTCTCGGCGATGGCCATCAGGTCGTCGTGCAGCGACTTGCCCTTGTCGTCGATGATGTCGGCGATGCGCCACATCGGGCCTTCCTTCACCAGCTTCAGCGTCTGGCGACGCTCGCGGCCGTGGTTGGTGAAGACGACCTCGGCGGTCGCGGCCTGGGGGCCGTCGGGCGTCATCGTCACCGCCTTCAGGGCGAAGCCGTCGGCGTCCTGGCAGGCGCAGACTGGATCGTAGTTCAGATAGGGGACTTCGTCGCGGGACTGAGCCTCGCGGAAGTCGACGCCGATCAGGGCGTTCAGGGTGCGCGAATAGAGGGGGTCGCGGCCGGGGCTGATCGCCGCCTCGGCGGGGTCCGGCGTCGTCTGCGGCGCCGCCGCGCGGGCGTAGAGGGCGCGCACGAAGGCCTCGGCGTCCTTTTCGCCCGCGGCATAGACGGCGGCGCGGCCGGTCAGGGCGGGAGCGGCGGCTTCGGCCGGAGCGGGAGCCTCCTTTTCCGCCGAGCAGGCCGCCGCCGTCAGGGCCAGCACCGCCGCCGTCGCCAAGGCCTGAAGTCGCATCCGATCCGTCTCCCGTCTGTTCGCCTGGACTATGGCGCAGGGGGCGTGCGGTCTGCTAGAGCTTTCCCAGCATGACCGTTCGCGTGATCCGTCCGATTTCGATTAGCCGCCCGGCGTAGCGCTGCAGGGCCTGGCCCCGCGCACGTCGGGATTTCTCGAAACATTTCGCCGAGACGACGCCGCCTTGAGACATCAGGGCATGGGCCGTCCGGCGCCTTCACGCTAGACTGACGCCCGACGCCGTTTCCAAACGGCCGCGCGCGCAAAGACGAAAAGACATTCCATGGCCGACGCCGACACCCAGACCCCTTCCGGCCGCGACTATCGCGACACCGTCTTCCTGCCCGAGACGCCCTTCCCGATGCGCGGGGGCCTACCCAAGAAGGAGCCGGAAATCCTGGCGCAGTGGGGCGACCTGTATGGAACCTTGCGCGCCCTGCGTCAGTCGCAGAAGGCGCCGCTCTATGTGCTGCACGACGGCCCGCCCTACGCCAACGGCGACATCCACATCGGCCATGCCCTGAACAAGACGCTGAAGGACTTCGTGGTCCGCTCGCGTTTCCTGCTGGGCTACGACGTTGACTACGTCCCCGGCTGGGACTGCCACGGCCTGCCGATCGAGTGGAAGATCGAGGAGCAGTTCCGCGCCAAGGGCCGCCGCAAGGACGAGGTGTCGAAGGAAGAGTTCCGCACCGCCTGCCGCGAATACGCCGGCAAGTACATCGACCTGCAGCGCGATCAGTTCCTGCGTCTGGGGATCACCGGCGACTTCGCCAACCGCTACGCCACCATGGACTTCGCCTCCGAGGCGGCCATCGTATCGGAGTTCCACAAGTTCAAGAACTCGGGCCAGCTGTATCGCGGCTCCAAGCCGGTGATGTGGTCGCCGGTCGAGCGCACGGCTCTGGCCGACGCCGAGGTCGAGTATCACGACCACGTCTCGCCCACGATCTGGGTCAAGTTCCCGGTGGTCGGCGCGACCGACAGCCACCCGGACGACCTGCTGGCCTTCCGCACGGCGACGCCCTCGGTCGTGATCTGGACCACCACGCCGTGGACCATCCCGGCTAACCGCGCCATCAGCTACGGCCCCGAGATCAACTATGGCCTGTATGAGGTCACGGCCCTTGAGGAAGGGCTGGACTATGAGCCCTGGGCCAAGCCGGGCGACCGCTTCATCCTCGCCGACAAGCTGGCCGAAGAGGCGGTCAAGGCCGCGAAGATCGCCGCCTGGACGCGCGTCTACGACATCGACCCGTCGGGTCTGGAGTGCGCCCACCCGCTGGCCGCGCTGGACAGCGGCTACGGCTTCTCGGTCCCGCTGCTGGCGGGCGACCACGTCACAGACGACGCAGGAACCGGCTTTGTCCACACGGCGCCGGGCCACGGCGCGGACGACTTCGCCGTCTGGCTGGCCCACGGTCATCGCGAGGTGCCGGACACGGTCGATCCCGACGGCGCCTATTATGAGCACGTGCCGCTGTTCGCGGGGCTGAAGGTGCTGGAGACTGAGGGCAAGAAGACCGGCAAGTTCGGCCCCGCCAACGGCGCGGTGATGGACAAGCTGATCGAGACGGGCAACCTGCTGGCGCGCGGCCGGATGGAGCACTCCTATCCGCACAGCTGGCGCTCCAAGGCGCCGATCATCTTCCGCAACACGCCCCAGTGGTTCATCCGCATGGATGAAGAGCTGGAAGACGGCGCGACCCTGCGCGACCGCGCCCTGAACGCCATCGACGCCACCGCCTTCCACCCGGCGGCGGGCAAGAACCGCATCCGCTCCATGGTCGAGGGCCGCCCCGACTGGCTGATCAGCCGTCAGCGCGCCTGGGGCACGCCGCTGGCCATGTTCGTCGACAAGCAGACCGGCCAGCCCCTGCACGATCCCGAGGTCGACGCTCGCATCGTCAAGGCCGTGGCCGTGGGCGGCGCCGACGTCTGGTTCTCGGCGCCTGACGCCGACTTCCTGGGCGCGCACGATCCGGAACGGTTCGAGAAGGTCACGGACATCCTCGACGTCTGGTTCGACTCGGGCTCGACCCACGCCTTTACGCTGGACCCGCGCACGGCCGAGAGCGGCTATACGGGCGACCGCCCGTCGCACTGGCCCGCCGATCTCTACCTGGAAGGCTCGGACCAGCACCGCGGCTGGTTCCAGTCGTCGCTGTTGGAGGGCTGCGGCACGCGCGGCCGGGCGCCGTTCAACGCCGTCCTGACCCACGGCTTCACCCTGGACGAGAACGGGGAGAAGATGTCGAAGTCGCGGGGCAACACCACCGACCCCCTGACCATCATCAAGGAGTCGGGCGCCGACATCCTGCGTCTGTGGGTGGCCCTGGTCGACTATTCGGACGACCAGCGCATCGGCAAGCAGATCCTGCAGACCACGGTCGACGCCTATCGCAAGCTGCGCAACACCGTCCGCTATCTGCTGGGCGCGCTGAACGGCTTCGACGAGGCCGAGCGCCTGACCGACTACGACCAGTTCCCGCCGCTGGAGAAGTTCATCCTGCACCGCCTGTGGGAGCTGGATGGCCAGGTGCGTCAGGCCTACGCCGAATACCGCTTCCAGGACGTGGTGCGGCCGGTGCTGGAGTTCTGCTCGGGCGATCTGTCGGCGCTGTATTTCGACGTGCGCAAGGACAGCCTCTATTGCGACCGTCCCGACAGCATCAAGCGCCGCGCCGTCCGCACGGTGATGGACGAGGTGTTCAGCCGCCTGACCGCCTGGCTGGCCCCGCTGACCCCCTTCACCATGGACGAGGCTTGGACCACGCGCTTCCCGGAAGCGGGCACCAACTGCGCGCGGGTGATCCCCGAAACGCCGGGGCAGTGGCGCAACACGACCGAGGCCGAACGCTGGACCAATGTCGAGACGGTGCTGGAGGTCGTCAACGAGGCGCTGGAAGCCGCGCGTCGCGACAAGGTCATCGGCGGGGCGCTGGACGCCTGGCCGGTAGTGACGGCCCCGGCCGAACTGCTGGCGCCGTTCGAAGGGCTGGACGCCGCTGAGGTGTTCCGCACCTCGGGCGCCGAGCTCAAGGCCGGCGGCGAGGCGGTGACGGTCGAGGTGAAGACGGCGGACTATCCCAAATGCGCCCGTTCCTGGCGACGCGTGCCGGACGTCGGCTCCGACGCCGACTATCCCGACCTGTCGGCTCGCGACGCCGACGCGGTGCGGTGGCTGGACGCGCAGAAAGCCTAAAGGATCAGGCCCCTCCGTTCTGACGGAGGGGCCTTTTTCTTCCTTCTCCCCTTGTGGGAGAAGGTGGCAGGCGGAGCCTGACGGATGAGGGGTGTGTGCGCCTCCGCTTGAACGGCTGCCACGGCGCACGAACCGCCAGAACGTCAAACGCTGCGCCGACACCCCTCATCCGAGCGCTTTGGGCGCCCACCTTCTCCCACAAGGGGAGAAGGGATCAGGCGGCGTCGTGGAAGATCAGGCCCAGCGTCATCCGCTTGCCCGCGCGCACCGTGCTGACGCCGTGGCGCATCTGGACGCGATAGTCGCCGCGCGTGCCGGCCACCGGGCGTTCGCGTACGGCGAAGATGACCGCCTGTCCCTGTTTCAGCGGCGCGATATGGGCCTGCGACTGCGACCGGGGCTTCTGCTCGACCAGAACGAACTCGCCGCCTTCGAATTCGGCCGGATCGCTCAGCAGGATGGCCGCCTGTAGCGGGAAGACCAGTTCGCCGTACAGATCCTGATGCAGTCGATTGTAGTCGCCGGGGCCGTAGCGAAGCATCAGCGAGGTCGGCCGCGTCTGTCCCGCCGCGCGGCAGCGGGCGGTCAGTTCGTCCAGTTGCCCCGGAAAGCCTGGTCGCCCCATCCGCCTCGCCCAGTCGTCAGCGATCGGCACCAGACCTTCGTAGAGATGCGCCCGCAGCCGGGGCAGGGGATCGGGCAGGGGTTCGGCGAAATACTGATACTCGCCCTGACCGAAGCCGTGGCGCTGCATGACGATGCGGCTGCGGAATCGCTCGGGCTGGTCATAGAGGGCTTGCAGGGCCTTACAGGTCGCGGGCGTCAGCAGGGGGCCGGTCATGGCCCAGCCCTGAGCGTTCAGGTCGGCGGCGATGCGGGGCCAGTCGAGGGCGGCGTCGGTCATGGGCGCATTTGCGCGGGCCGCGTGCGTCGTGTCTGGCGGTTTTCGGTCGTATCTCTCCTCCCCATGAAATGGGGAGGTGGATCGGCGGCAAGGCCGACGAGACGGAGGGGCGGCTTGTTCCGCCGTCGTAGCCCCTCCACCGCTACGCGGTCCCCCTCCCCACAAGGTGGGGAGGAAAGCAGGATCAGAACCGCACTCTCTGCTCGGCCGATTTCAGCGTCGAGCGGACGAAGTCGGCGGGCGGGTCGGTTTCGGCCAGGACGGCTTCCTTGATGGCGCGCGGCTCGCCGAACAGATGGCCCTGGCCCATGGCGACATCCAGTTCGAGGATGTCGACGACCTGTTTCTCGCTCTCGACCTTTTCGGCGATCAGTTCGAGGCCGTGGCGGCGGGTCAGGGGGGCGAAGTCCCCGGCGCGGATGTCCGGCTGGCTGGGCAGGGGGGCGGCGCCGTCCAGATCGAGCAGCTGTTCGATCAGCAGGTCGGCCGCCACCTTGATGAAGCGCACGTCCGAGCGTTGCAGGTCGGCGAAGTCCAGATCCAGCGTTTGCACCTTGTCGATGGAGAAGCGGAAGCCCAGGTCGGCCAGCTTGGCCATGTTGCGCGCCTCGATGGCGCCGCGCGCGTCGAACGTCGCCTGGCCCAGTTCGAAGATCAGGGCGTCCTTCAGGTCGCGGTTCTGGCTCAGGAAGTCGAGGAACTGGGGGAAGAAGGTCTCGTCGCCCAGCGACGCCAGCGAGATGTTGCAGAAGACCCCGACCTTGCGATCCTGCCCGGCCAGACGGCGCACGATCTGGGCGCAGCGGAACAGCAGCAGATTGTCGATGGCGGGCAGCAGGCCCTCGCCCTCGGCCACCGACAGGTATTCGGCGGGCATCATCACCCGGTTCGACGGGTCGCGCAGGCGGGTGAAGCTCTCATAATAGACCGTCCGCCGCTGGGGCAGGGTCACGACCGGCTGAAGATACAGGTCGACGCGGTTCTCGCTGAGGGCGTCGTGGACGGTCTTCAGCAGGGTGTTCGACTGGACCTGACGGCGGCCCTCGAAGGTGTCGGCGGTCAGGGTGGAGGCGGCCAGCCGTTCCTCGATGGAAGCGCTCATCTGCTGGACCAGGCCTTCCAGCATCCGCACCTCGCCGGTCAGGGCGTCGGTGCGCGACAGGGCGCCGGTCTCGATCGCCTGCGCCAGTTCGGTCAGGGCGCCCTGGGTCGACTCCATCGCATCGGCCAGCAGGCGATGGGCCTCGCGCACCTTGGCGATCTCCAGACGCAGGGCGCTACGGTCGGCCGTGCCGGTGACGAGGGCGTGGAGGCCGGCCATGATCCCCAGCGCGCCCAGCACCCCGGCCGCGCCCGCGCCGCCGCCCAGACCGGCGCGCCAGATCGCCGCCCCGATGGTCAGGGCGAGGAACAGGTAGCCGAAGAACAGGAAGCCGCCGGTGATCTTTCGCATGGGGCCGGTCAGAACCGCCTTTCCCTATAGAATCGATCAAGTATCACGTTAACGAAGGCTAACGGCTAGGGTCCGCGCGGATAAACGGGCGGTAAAAGGAGGTTAACGCATGGAATTGTTCGATCTGAGCGGCAAGGTCGCCGTCATCACCGGCTCCTCCAAGGGCATCGGCAAGGCCATCGCCGAGCGTCTGGCCGAACACGGCGCGCGCGTCGTCATCTCCTCACGCAAGGCCGGGCCGTGCGAAGAGGTCGCCGTCGCCATCAATGAGAAGCACGGCGAAGGCCGCGCCATCGCCATTCCCGCCAACATCGCCTCCAAGGAAGACCTGCAGCGGCTGGTGGACGATACGCGCACCGCCTTCGGCCGGATCGACATTCTGGTGTGCAATGCAGCGACCAATCCCTACGCCGGGCCGATGGCGGGCATCAGCGACGAGCAGTTCGAAAAGATCCTTCAGAACAACGTCATCTCCAACCACTGGCTGATCCAGATGGTCGCGCCGGAGATGGTCGAGCGCAAGGATGGGGCGATCCTGCTGATCTCCTCCATCGGGGGCCTGCGCGGCAACGCCCTGATCGGCGCCTACAACATCTCCAAGGCGGCGGACATGCAGCTGGCGCGCAATCTGGCGGTCGAATACGGGCCGTCGAACGTGCGGGTGAATTGCATCGCGCCGGGCCTGGTTCAGACCGATTTCGCCAAATACCTGTGGGAGAACCCGGAACTGCTGAAGACCGTCACCGACCCCGCGCCGCTGAAAAGGATCGGTCAGCCTGATGAAATCGCGGGCACGGCGGTTTATCTGTGCAGCCCTGCGTCGGCCTATGTGACCGGCCAGACCCTGGTGGTGGACGGCGGACTGACGATTGCCTGGTGAAGATCAAACGCGCTCAAGCAGCCCGAAGGGCGGCGGCGCCGCTAAAATGAGCCAGGATCTGGTCTGGCGGCTGGAGGCGGCGGCGTTTCGCGGGCTGTTCGGCTTCCTGCGTCTGCTCGGCGTCGAGCGGGCCTCGGGCTTTGGCGGCAAGCTGCTGCGGACGCTGGGGCCGTTGACCGGCACGCACAAGACGGTGACGCGAAACCTGCGCATCGCCTTTCCCGACATGGACGCCGCCGAACGCGACCGTTTGGCCGTGGATCAGTGGGAGCAGACGGGCCGCACCTTCGCCGAACTGGCCGTCATGGACAGGCTGACGCCGGAAAGCGGGCGCATCGACATCGTCGGGCTGGAGCGGCTGCACGCCGTGCGCGATAGCGGCAAGCCGGTGGTGCTGATCTCGGGCCACCTGGCCAATTTCGAGGTGATGGCGGCGGTCATCATGGCGGCCGGCGTGCCGTGTCAGGTGACTTATCGCGCGGCCAACAACCCCTATGTCGACGCCCTGATCCGCCAGAGCCGCGAGCGCTACGGCATCAAGCTGTTCGCGCCCAAGGGCGACGGCACGCGCGAGCTGATGGCGGGGATGAAGCGGGGCGAATCCATCGCCCTGCTGGTCGATCAGAAATACAGCCAGGGACCGGAGGTCGAGTTCTTCGGCCAGCCGGTCAACGCCTCGCCCGGCGCGGCGCGCATGGCGCTGAAGTTCGGCACTGTGATGCAGCCCCTGTCGGTGGTGCGCCTGCCCGGCGTGCGGTTCCGCGTCACGGCGCATGAGCCGATCGCCGTGCCCGATACCGGCGACAAGGCCGCCGATGTGCTGGCGGGCGTGCAGGCCGCCAACCGCTTTGTGGAGGATCGGGTGCGCGAGCATCCCGTCGACTGGTTCTGGGTCCACAAGCGCTGGCCGCCCCAGGTCTATGAGGCGCTGCGGGCGTCGGACGCCTAATCCACCACGCCGTCATCGGCGCGGCGGAAAGGACCGGCGTAGTCCTTCGTTCCTGTGCGCCGGCGATCCGGCCCGAAATAGCTGGGCGAGCGCACGAAGGGGCGGGGGCGCAGGATCACCGCCTCGATCCGCGTCAGCAGGGTCTGGGCCTTCACCGGCTTGGCCACGAACTCGGTCACGCCCGCGTCGCGCGCCTCGGTCACGCGGCTCTTTTCGGAGTGCCCTGTCATCATGATGACTGGCAGATAGGGGTTTGCGCTGTCGCCTTCGCTGCGGACAGCGCGGGTGAATGCGGCGCCGTCCATCGGCTTCATGCGGAAATCGACGATGGCGATGTCGATCGCTTCGCGGCGCAACAGCTCCAGCGCCACGACGCCGTCCTCAGCCTCGCTCAGGCGGCCGACGCCGACGGACTTCAGCATGGCGGCGACGATGGCGCGCATATTGGGGTTGTCGTCGGCCAGCAGGACGTGGATCGAACTCAGGGCGGACATCGGGACCGGCAGGGCTGAAGGCGGCGGGAAAGGGGCGGCGAAGCAGGCTCAGGAAGCGGCGGACGCCAGGTATTCCCTCGGCCCGGCATAGGCCTCCTGCTTCTCGACCGACCAGTAGCGCAGGGCGGTCAGGGGAATGGCCGCGCCGCTGACGGCGCATCGCACGAAGGCGCCGGCCGACAGAATGGCGAACTCGCCGTCGCCGTAGTGCAGGCAGGCCGCTTCGCTGGGGGCGGAAGAAGGAGGCTGGGTGCTCATGCCGCCATCATAACGCGAAGCTTGTGGGGGACGACAGGCGAATCGCCGTCATCTGAGCGTCTGACGTCACAAAATCGGATGTTCCATGTCTCGATCGCCCGCCGACATCCTGGCCGCCGCCGTTTCCGCGGCCGTTCTGGTCGCCGCGCCTGGCGCGAACGCTCAGGACGGAGCGCCCGAGCGGCCGACCATTCGCGACCTGGGCCGGGCGCCCGGCATATTGTCGCCGGGCCCGCTGAACGCCATCACCGACGTGGCAGGGGTGAAGGTGGGGCAGGTGACGCTGCGTTCGGGCGACAGCGTCCGCACCGGCGTCACCGCCATCGTGCCGCACGGCGGCTCCCTGTTCCGCGACAAGGTTCCGGCCGGGCTGTCGGTGGCCAACGGCTTCGGCAAGCTGGCGGGCGCGACCCAGATCATGGAGCTGGGCGAGATCGAGACGCCCATCGTCCTGACCAACACCCTGTCCGTGGCGCGGGGGATCGACGGCGTTCTGGACTGGACGCTGAAACAGCCGGGGCATGAGGACATCCGCTCGGTCAACGCCGTGGTGGGCGAGACGAACGACGGCGGGCTGAACGACATCCGCGCGCGCGTCGTGACGGCCGCCGACGTGGTGCGGGCCATCGAGACGGCGACGACGGGGCCGGTGGAGCAGGGCGCGGTCGGCGCCGGGACAGGAACCATCGCTTTCGGCTTCAAGGGCGGGATCGGGACGAGTTCGCGCAAACTGCCCGACAGTCTGGGCGGCTTCACCGTCGGGGTGCTGGTCCAGTCGAACTATGGCGGCGTGTTGAGCATCGACGGAGCGCCGGTCGGGGTGCGGCTGGGCCGCTACTACTTGCGCGAAGAGGTGGAGAATGAGCGCGCCGACGGCTCCATCATGATCGTAGTGGCGACCGATGCGCCTTTGTCGGACCGCAATCTGGAGCGGCTGGCCAACCGCGCCTTCGCCGGGTTGGCGCGGACGGGGGCGGCCTTCTCGAACGGGTCGGGGGACTATGCGATCGCCTTTTCGACGGCGGAGGGCGTGCGGCGGACGCCTGAGCGCCGGGCGGGGCAGGCGATGGTTGCGGACTGGCCGAACGACCGCATGTCGCCTCTGTTCGTCGCGGTCGCCGAGGCGACGGAGGAGGCCATCCTCAACTCCCTGCTGAAGGCGCAGACGACGACCTCGGTGATCGACGGCAAGGCTGTGACGGTCGAGGCGCTGGATATTGAAGCGGTGAAGGCGGTGCTGGCCGAGACCGCCAGCCGTTAGGGCGCCGCCCCTCTAAACCCGCTCATCCCGGCGGACGCTCGGGATGAGCGGAATTTTCAGGGGTCAGAACAGGTCGCCTTGGCCTGCGGGCGGGGCCTTGGGGCGCGGTGAGGGTTTGGGCGCAGGCGTCGGACGCGGCGTCGCGCCCTCGCCGTCGATGGTCGCGTCCTTGGCGCCGTCGCTAAAGACGATCCGCACCGCCTGCCCCGGCGAAAGGGCGGCGGCCGAGGCGATCATGGCGCCCTCGGCGTCTTCGATGCGGGCGAAGCCGGGCTTGGGCGTCTTGGGGTTCAGCGTCGTCAGGGCGCGGGACAGGGCGGTGAGGCGATCCTCGGCGCGCTCCAGCCGACGCGGCATGACGCTGTCCAGACGCAGGCTTAGGGCCTCCAGCCGCGCCTGCCGCTGATCGAGGCGGCGGTGCAGGGGCGCAGGGCTGAGGCGGCCCGCCGTCTGCAGCAGGCGGCGCTCGTTGCGGGCGACGCCGGCCTGAAGCGCAGCGCCCACACGGTCGGCGGCGCCGCGCAGGCGGTCCTGACCGCGCTCGACGCGGGCGCGCAGCAGGCCGGGCGTCAGCCGACCGGCAGCGACCGCCAGCTGGCGCTCATGCACGGCGACGTTGCGGTGCAGGCCTGAGCCGAGGCGGCTGGCGGCGAGGTCCAGCCGTTGCTGCGGCAGGGCCAGCAGGTCTTCGGGCCGGGCGGGCAGGCCGCGCGCGGCGGCGCGCAGGCGGGTGCGGCGGTCTTCCAGCATCCGCGCCCCGGCGCGCGACAGGCGGCCTTCCAGATCGCTGAGCGCCCAGCGCAGGTCAGCCAGCACCGGCGTGGCGATCTCAGCCGCGCCGGTCGGGGTCGGCGCGCGGCGGTCCGACACGAAGTCGATCAGGGTGGTGTCCGTCTCGTGCCCGACGGCCGAGATGATAGGGATGCGGGCGGCCGCGACCGTGCGCGCCAGAGCCTCGTCGTTGAAGCACCACAGATCCTCGACCGAGCCGCCGCCGCGCGCGACGATCAGCAGGTCGGGGCGGGGGATCGGCCCGTCCGACGTCATGGCGTCGAAGCCGCGGATGGCGTTGGCGACCTGACCGCTGGCGGCGTCGCCCTGAACCACCACCGGCCAGACGATGACGCGGCAGGGCCAGCGTTCGGCGATACGGTGCAGGATGTCGCGGATCACAGCGCCGGTCGGGCTGGTGATGACGCCGATGGTCGCCGGGAAGGTCGGCAGGGCCTTCTTTTTCGCCGGATCGAACAGGCCCTCGTCCCGCAGCTTGACCTTCAGCCGCTCCAGCTGGGCCAGCAGGGCGCCCGCGCCCGCCGCCTCCATGCTCTCGATCACGATCTGATAGGAGGATCGCGCCGGATAGGAGGTGATCTTGCCGGTGACGATGACCTCCAGCCCCGTCTCGGGCTGGACGCCCAGGCCGCGCGCCACGCCCTTCCAGATCACGCCGTCGATGGCGGATTTGTCGTCCTTGAGCGTCAGATAGACGTGGCCCGAGGCGTGGCGGTTCACCTTGGAGATTTCGCCGCGCAGCCGCACATGGCCGAAGCGTTCCTCCAGCGTGCGCTTCAGCGCGAAGCTCAGCTCCGAGATCGACAGCGGCGGATTGTTGTCGCGGGCGGGCGCCGGGGCCGCGCCCTCGAAGGCGTAGTCGTCGTCGGAGGTCATGGCGCCACCCTAGCCGTCGCCGCCGCGCCCGCAAAGACGGCGGGCGGCAAAGATGAGGCAAGCGGAACAGGCGGCCGCAGCCGCGCGTTCGCCCGTCATGACCATGCCGCCCGATCCCGCGCCGCAGGACGACCCGCCCGCCGATGAGGCGGATGAGCGTGAACTGGCCCGTCGCAGCAATAATCCGGCGCTCAGTCCTTGGCTGGCGCTGGGGCTGATCCTGCTGATCGGCGTGGGCGTCTATGTGGTTTCGGCCCTGATCTAGAGACAGGAGAGCGTGATGATGAAGACCCTGTTCGCCGCCGCATCGGCCGCCGCGCTGCTGGCGGCCTGTTCGCCGGCGCCGTCTGCTGAAACGCCGGACGAAGCGACGTTCGACGCCGCCTCGGCCCCTGTCGGCCCCAAGGCGCTGGGCCTGACCGAAGACGCCGACGAGGCCGCGATCCTCGCCGCCGACGCCCTCGGCCGGGCGGCCTGATCCTTTCCTTCCCTGCAAGACAAAACCCCCGGCCGACAGACCGGGGGTTTCTTTTTGGGCCGGCTGGAGGGCTCAGAAGCTGCCGTTGACGAAGCCGCCGTCGACCGGCAGGTCCG
>OFTY01000761.1_pt1 | contig 18969 bp, 23 predicted proteins | sample 1775061 | NCBI WGS metagenome assembly OFTY01 (sample SAMN08195773, study PRJEB24354) | sludge metagenome | isolation source: sludge from phenol fed wastewater aerobic bioreactor B | place: India: Nagpur | collected 2016-09-16 | reverse complement strand
CAACCCACAGTCTGTAATGGACCTGGTACAGGTAAAGCTTCCCAATACAGATGCGTACAGCTCTATCAGGGGTGTGTGTGGGATGGCGACGTGCGGATACGCCTCGAGCCCCTTGACCAGTTTCTCGACCTCGGCGCGCGGCGTGACGCCGCCTGTCGGGTTGGCGGGCGAGTTGAGGATGAGAAGCCTGGTCCTCGGCGTGATCAGCGCCAGCGTCTCCTCGGCGGAGAAGGCAAAGCCGTTCTGCTCGCGGATCGGCACCGGCACGGGCGTCGCGCCGGTGAACTCGATCATCGAGCGGTAGATGGGAAAGCCGGGATCCGGATAGAGGATCTCGGCGCCAGGTTCGCCGAACATCAGGATCGCGGCGAACATGGTTGGCTTGCCGCCCGGCAGGATCATCACGGCCTCGGGCGATACCTCGACGCCGGTGGTGGCAAGCGTGCGGCGCACGACAGCCTCGCGGGTGGCGAGCAGCCCGTTGGCGGGCGTGTAGCCATGGTGCCCGTCCCGCAGCGCCTGGATCGCCGCCTCGACGATGTGCCCTGGCGTCTTGAAGTCGGGCTGGCCTATGCCGAGGTTGACGATATCGCGTCCCTGTTGGGCCAGCGCTGTGGCCCGGGCGAGGACCGCGAAGGCATTTTCCTCGCCGAGCCGGTCGAAGGCGGCAATCGTGTGGAGCATTTTTCCCGTCCCTGTGGTTCTTTCTGTCGGCGAGCGTTTTTGTGAGCGTCCTTTGCTAAAAGTCAAACGGATTGGAGCCCCAGGTGTCGGAAGATCTGAAGAACTGGCAGCCGCGCCTGCGGCCCGAGCGCAAGGTGCTTGAAGGGCGCTATGTCCGCCTCGAACCGCTCAGCGCGGCCAGGCATGGCGACGGACTGTACGAGGCGTCTTCCGTGCCTGATGTGGATGGCCGCTTCGCCTGGCTGCCCGATTATCCGCCCGAGAGCCGCGCCGCCTTCCAGCCGTGGCTGGACAAGGTGGAAGCCAGCGAGGACCCGCTGTTCTTCACCGTCATCGACAAGGCCAGCGGCAAGGTTGCCGGCCGGCAGACGCTGATGCGCATCGACCCGGCCTATGGCGTGATCGAGATCGGCAACATCTATTGGGGACCGGTGATCTCGCGCAAGCCGGCGGCGACCGAGGCGCAGTTCCTGTTCGCCAAATACGCTTTCGACGATCTCGGCTACCGGCGCTACGAATGGAAATGCAACAACCGCAACGAGCCGTCGAAGCGCGCGGCGGAACGGTTCGGCTTCAAGTTCGAGGGCATCTTCCGCCAGCACCTCGTGGTCAAGGGTGAAAACCGCGACACCGCGTGGTATTCCATCATCGACAAGGAGTGGCCAGCGCTGCGGCAGGCCTATGAAGCCTGGCTCGATCCGGCCAATTTCGACGGCGAGGGCCGGCAGCGGCAGCGGCTGGAGGATTTCCGCGCCAGGTTCGGCGCGTAGCGCCGGAGCGGCGCACGACAGGAGCTTGACCATGGCTCAATCCCATGCCCCTGGGCATGGCCACAGCCACGATACCGGTCACGTCCATGGCGCGACCGACAAGAGACGCGTCCTCATCGCCACCTGCCTGACCGCGGGCTTCATGGTGGCGGAGGCGCTCGGCGGCCTGCTGACCGGCTCGTTGGCCCTTCTGGCGGATGCCGGCCACATGCTGGCGGACGCGATCGCGCTCGGCCTTGCCTGGTATGCCTTCCACCTCGCCGAGCGGCCCGCGACGGGCCAGCTAACCTACGGCTTCGGCCGGGTCAAGACGCTGGTGGCCTACACCAACGGCATCGCCATTTTCGTCATCGCGCTGTGGATCGTCTATGAGGCCTGGCAAAGGCTGCGCGCGCCGTCCCCGGTGCTGGCCGGGCCGATGCTGGTCGTCGCCGTGCTCGGCCTGCTGGTCAACATCGCCTCCTTCCTCATCCTCAATGGTGGCGATCGCGAGAGCCTCAACATGCGTGGCGCGATCCTGCATGTGATGGGCGACCTGCTCGGCTCGGCCGCTGCGATCGTGGCCGCGCTGGTGATCCTGGCAACGGGCTGGACACCGATCGACCCAATCCTCTCGGTCGTGGTCTCGCTGCTCATTCTCTCGACGGCATGGTCGCTGATGCGCGCCGCTGCCCACGTGCTGCTGGAGGGCGCGCCGCCGGAGCTCGACCGTGACGTGATCGCCAGGGACATCGAGGCGTCGATCAAGGGCGTGCGCCAGGTCCATCACGTACACGTCTGGTCGATCGACGGATCGAACACCATGGCGACGTTGCACGCCTGCCTGCGGGAGGGGGTCGATCCGCACAGGGCGGTGGGCGCCATCAAGAAGCGCCTCGCCACCCAGCACGGCATCTCCCACGTCACCGTCGAGCCCGAATTCGGCCTGTGCGCGGACGGCACGCCCGAACATGATTTCCTGCACGCCACCCCGCCGCATCACGGGCACTACCACTGACCGCCGCAGGCCCGACCCCATGCGTGCTCGGGGAGGGCGAATGCGGCTTTGCGTTTGACATCGGCGATGTCGGTGGTGTCAGAGGGGACGTGAACCATCGACGTCGAAACCATCGGGAACCAGCATCGTGACGCAAAGCTCCATCATTCTCCTGCGCGGCGAGACAGCCTGATGCAGCGCGAGACCAGGAATGCGGTCATTGCCGCGCTGATCATCCTGCTGTTCTTCAGCCTGGCGGGCTTCTATCTTCCGAAAGTGATGCTGGCGCTCGGCAGCATTTCGCCGGTGCTGGCCGGCGCCTTCGCCGTGCTTTTCGTGCTGGCCTTCTTCCTGGTCTTCTGGCTGCGCGGCCGCCAGCGCCGCGGTGGGGGAAACTGAGATGCGCATCCTCGTCACCGGCGCGGCCGGCATGATCGGCCGCAAACTGATCGCCCGGCTGGCGAGAGACGGACGCCTGCGTGGCGAGAAGATCACCGCGCTCGACCTGCACGACATCGTGCCGCCGCAGGCGCCCGACATGCCGGGCGTCGAGATCTCGCCCCATACCGGCGATCTTGCCGCGGGGGGCGCCGCGGAGCGCCTCGTCGCGAGCCGCCCCGACGTGATCTTCCATCTGGCCGGCATCGTGTCGGGCGAAGCGGAGGCGAATTTCGACCTCGGCTACCGGGTCAATCTCGACGGCACGCGCGCGCTCTTCGACGCGGTGCGGCTGGCTGGCTTCAAGCCGCGCCTGGTCTTCACCTCGTCGATCGCGGTGTTCGGCGCGCCGTTCCCGGATGTGATCCCCGACACCTTCCATCCGACGCCGCTCACGTCCTACGGCACGCAGAAGCTGGTTGGCGAGGCGCTGCTGGCGGACTACACGCGGCGCGGCTTCTTCGACGGCATCGGCATCCGGCTGCCGACCATCTGCGTGCGGCCGGGCAAGCCCAACAAGGCGGCGTCGGGCTTCTTCTCGGGCATCATCCGCGAGCCGCTTGCCGGCCAGGAAGCCATCCTGCCGGTACCGCGTTCCGTGGTGCATACGCATGCCAGCCCGCGCTCGGCGGTGAACTTCCTGATCCACGCCGCCGGGATCGACGGCGATGCCGTCGGCCCGCGCCGCAACCTCAGCATGCCAGGGGTGGCGGTTTCCGTCGGCGAGCAGATCGAGGCGCTTGAAAGGGTCGCAGGCGCCGAGGTGGTGAAGCTGATCCGCGAGGAGCCGGACGCGACGATCTGGGCGATCGTCAAGGGTTGGCCGACGCGCTTCGATGCGAAGCGCTCGAAGGAACTGGGCTTCGTTGCCGAGACGAGCTTCGACGACATCATCCGCGCCCATATCGAGGACGAACTGAACGGCAAGATAGCCGGCTAGCCCGTCCAGGGGATCCGCCGAAGCGTCAGACTCGACCAGCCAGGCTCGCCGACAAGAGAAGCAGGCCGAACAGGAAAACAAAGGCCGCGCCGCCGATCTCGACGATCGAGTGGATGCGGTTGCCCATGCGGCCGTCGCCGGCGAAGTACACGGCCCAGTTCTTGGCCGTCACGGCCATGGTGGCCAGCGCCGAGACGGTGATCGCCGTGCCGATCGACATGGCGAAAACCGACAGCAGGCCGCCGAGCCACATGCCGTTGAGCAGTGCGAAGCTGAGCACGATCAGCGCTCCCGAGCAGGGCCGGATGCCGACCGCCACCACCGCCGACCAGGCGGTGCGCCAGTCGAAGCGATCGCCCGAAAGCAGGGCCGGATCCGGCGCATGCGAATGGCCGCAGGTCGCGCAGACCTCGCCGGCGGCATGGTCATGGTGGTCGTGAGCGGCATGGTCATGCGCCGCGTGGGCTTGATGCCGGTGCGCCCCGTGATCATGATCGTGGTCATGCGCATGATCGTGATCGTGGTCGTGGTCATGATGATCATGAGCATGGTCGCCATGCGCATGGAGAGCGGCATGGCTGTGCCCGGCATGGGAATGCCCGGCATGCGAATGGGAATGTCCACCATGCGAATGGCCGCCATGCGAGTGCCCGGCATGGGCGGCCGACAGGCTGTAGGCGGGGCTGGCGCCGAACCAGCGCAGAACGATCGGGCCGAGCTTGCGCCACAGCAGCCAAGCGCCGAACAGCGTGACGAAGACGAAGCTCATGATCTCCATGAACCAGGCGGCGTCGGTCATCGAGATGGCGGTGCCGCGCAGCACGAAATAGGCGAGCAACATGACCACGACGGCGGTCAGCCCCTGCAGCAGGGCCGAGACGAAGGACAGCAGGATGCCGCGCCGCAACGCCACCTCATTGGCCACCATGTAGGACGAGATCACCGCCTTGCCGTGTCCCGGACCGGCGGCATGGAAGATGCCGTAGGCGAAGGAGAGGGCAATCAGCAGCCACATCTTGCTGCCGTCCTCGCGCATCGCCTTCATCGCGCTGGCGAGCGCGCGGTAGAACTCCTGCTGGCGCAGGTTGATCCACATGAGGATGTGGGCGAAGGGGCCGGTGGTCGGCGCCATGCCGTCATTGACGCCGATGCCGAGCGAGCTTTGTGCATGGGCGGCGCTAGCGAAATGCGCCGTCACCACAGTCGCGGCCAACAGGGCGAATGCCAAACGCAGGGACGGTTTCATCACCGGATCTATCCTTCTGGCTGACAGTCCAATTCGAGCTTGGTGGCGAAGATCTTGCTCATGTCGGTGCCCGTCGGGTCGTTGAAGAAGGCGTCCGTCAGGGTCTTCTGGTTTTCCTTGATCGCCTCGTCGGGATCGGGTCGTACGACCTTGCTGGCGCAGCTCGAGGGCAGACCCTCGACCTTGAGGTTGGCATCCTCGGTGAAGTCGATCGCGGTGTAGAAGGTCGGGTCGTAGACGCCGATGTCGATCTTGCCGGTCAGCTTGATCGGTTGCGCCGGCTGCGATTCGAACAGGACGATCAGCTGGTCATTGTCGAAATTGGCCATCAGGTGCGGCGGCGGCACCATCTTCACGTCCTTGCCGTTCTGGGTGACGAGCTGGAAATAGTTGAACTCGGCCAGCGACGAATGGATGGTGTCGGCGACGTCCTTCAGTTCCTTGTCGTCGAGCTTGAGGTCGGAGTTCTTGTCGAACTCCATCATCACGGTGCTCGAGAACAGCTCGTCGAAGCGCCAGAGATGGCGCAGCGCCACGATGCTCTGATGGTCCGGGGACAGGATCACGTCGAGGCGCGCCTCGGCGAAGACGTGCGGGTGCACTTCGGCGGGGCCGGCCGCGGCAAGCAGCGCCGCCAGGGCCGAAGCCAGCACGATTGCCCGTCGTCTCAGCTGCATTCTGCCTCGTGATTCCATGGCCTCGGGAAGGTCTCCGACAGTGGGCACAAAGGGGGCGAAATTGGGACCGCGCCATGACTGGCGCTGTCCAGGCCGATCCCGTTTTCGTGACCGCCGGCGATTTGCGTCGTCGACGGCGATCCGTGGCGGGAAAGCTTCAGGCTGCTTCCCGTGTCCGGAACCACTGCACGAGGTAGTCGACGAAGACGCGGACCTTGGCGGGCAGATAGCGGCGATGCGGGTAGACGGCGAAGATGCCGCCGCCCGACAGGATGCGATCGTCGAGCGCGGTCAGCAGCCGGCCGGCGGCAATATCCGGCGCGGCGATGAAGTCCGGCAGGATGGAGAAACCGAGCCCCGACACGGCTGCCGCGCGGGCGGCCATCGGGCTGTTGACCTCGAGCGGCCCTGAGACGGAGACGCTCACCGCATCGCCGTTGTCGCCCTTGAAAGGCCAGTTGGTCATCCAGCGGCCGTTGGTGTCGATGATGCAGGGCACGCGGGCAAGGTCCTGCGGCCGCGTCGGCATGCCATGCTTGGCGATGAGTTCCGGCGAGCCGCACAGAAGCACGGAGAACGGCGCCAGGCGCCTGGCGATGAGCGATGAGTTCTCCAGCCGCGAAATGCGCACGGCGAGGTCGAAGCCTTCCTCGACGAGGTCGACGAAGCGGTCGTCGAGATGAATATCGAGCACGATGTCGGGATGCTGCTTGGCGAAGTCGATGAGCGACTGCCCGATGGGCGCGTCGGCGAAGGTGCGTGGCGCCGATAGCTTGATGCGGCCGCGCACGTCGCCGGAGGATTCGCGCACCGCGTCGGCCAGGCTGTCGATCTCGCGCACAATCTCGGAGGCGCGGCGATAGTAGGTGTGGCCGGCCTCCGTCATCGAGAACTGCCGCGTCGTGCGGTTGAGCAGAAGGGCGCCGAGCTCGTCCTCCAGCTCGCGCACATATTTCGACAGCAGCGCCTTGGAACGGCCGATCTTTCGCGCCGCCGCCGAAAAGCCCTCGGCCTCGACGACGTCGATGAAGGCCCGCATGCGGGTCAGTGTGTCCATGTCATGCCTTTCCCGTGCTGGCGGCGAGGATGCTCGCGCCAAGCGCGATCAACTGCCGGTCACTGTCTCTCGGCCCGAGCAAGGAGAGGCCGAAGGGTGCGCCGTCGACGGATCCGATCGGCAGGGTGATCTGGGGAAAGCCGGACAGGCCGGACGAGCACAGCAGGCGCAGCGCGCGTTCCCGCCAGCTCTGCAGGTCGTCGAAAGGAGCGGCCTTGAGCGGCGCCGCGCCCGGTACCGTCGGCAGCACCAGAACGCCATCGTCGCCAAGGAGGTCGCCGAGTTCGTTGCGGAAGGCGTTGCGGCGCCCCGTCTCGGCCTCGGCTGTCGCCGCGTCGATCGTGGCGCCGTGCTCGAAGCGTTCCTTGACGAAGGGGCCGAGCTTGTTACCGCTGGCCGAGATCCAGGCGCCATGGCTTTGCCAGGCCTCGCGGCCCTGCAGCGTGCGGAAGCACCAGTAGAGGTCGTCGATGCCGTGCGACAGCGCCGGCGCCCGCTTCGGTGCGCCCATCAGCGCCGCGACGCGGCGGACCATGCTGTCATAAGCCTCGGCCTCGGCGGCGCCGATCAGAAGCTCGTCGAGCACGGCAAGCGAGAGCGGCCGCCGAAGCGCGTGGCGATGCCTGTCCTCGCCAAGCTCGACGGCGCCGACCTTTTCGTAGGCCGCCATGTCGGCGGCGAACCAGCCGAACGTGTCGAAGGACGGTGCCAGCGGCATCGTGCCCGCAAGCGGGATGCGGCCATGCGTGGTCCTGAGGCCGATCAGGCCGCAGAAGCTTGCCGGCGCGCGCACCGATCCACCGGTATCGGAACCGGTGGCGATGTCGGCGAGGCCGCCGGCGACGGCGGAAGCCGAACCCGAGGAGGAGCCACCGGTGATGCGGTCGGGCGCGGCCGGGTTGACCGGCGTCGGGAAGTGCGCGTTGAGCCCCATCAGCGAGAAGGCCAGCTCGTCGGTCTGTGTCTTGCCGACGAATCGCGCGCCCGAATCAAGCAGCCTCTGCACGGCCGGCGCGGTCGCCGCCGCCGGCTTCGCCTCGTCGTGCTTTTGCGGATTGCCGCAACCGGTTCGATAGCCGGCGACATCGAAGATGTCCTTCACGGCCAGCGTCAGCCCCGCCAGCGTGCCGTTTTGCGCGCTGGGGACCGGGATTTCGGCGAGGTCGAGGAAGGCATTCAGAGGGCCGCGCGTGCCTGTCATCGTTCGATATCCGGATGCATTTTTCGTTACATTGTTCGATGCCAGAAATTTTACAACCGCGGATACGATTTTTATTGATTGTGACGGACGCCGGCCATATATCGCGCTTGCCCAAAGTCGCACGTGCCTGTGGGTGTCCGCCGATCCTCGAATGGTGAGGGAAATCGGTAAGGTAACTGGAGCTAACCCCTCCAGTCGGTCTAGTGGCCAACCGCCAGACCGAGGACACCTTGAAGCAACGACGGTGCGGGCCTTTCTGGTTCTCTGCCGGTCGTCCAAAGACCGGGGTTACTGAAGAGGCACACCTTCATTGCCGGCAGTGCGGAACGGGGTTCTCCCAATCCAAGCCAAGGCAGACAAAGCGAACCGAAGCCGGGCAAGGCTAGGTTCATCGCCGCGAGACGGCGTTTCATGGTTCCGGGGTCTCCACCGGCTGGTTCCATGGAATTTTCGTCCCGCCTTTGTTTGATCGCGTTTCGCGAGGCCGACGGCCCGCGTCCGCACCCTTGTGCGCGCCGTAAGGCGTGATGGAGAAACCCGATGGCTACTCAGCGCATCCTCGACTTCCTCGCCACCCGACGTCCGAGCGGTCCGTGCCTTGTCGTCGACCTCGATGTCGTGCGCGACAATTTCCGCGCCTTCGAGAAGGCGTTGCCCGATTCCAAGATCTATTATGCGGTGAAAGCAAACCCGGCGCCGGAGATCCTGCGCCTGCTTGCTGCGATGGGCTCGTCCTTCGACACCGCATCGGTTGCCGAAGTCGAGATGGCGATGGATGCCGGCGCGCCGGCTGACCGCATTTCCTTCGGCAACACCATCAAGAAGGAGCGTGACATCGCACGCGCCTACCAGCTCGGCATCCGCCTGTTCGCCGTGGATTGCGTCGAGGAGGTCGAGAAGATCGCCCGCGTCGCTCCCGGCGCGCGTGTCTTCTGCCGCGTGCTCACCGACGGCGAGGGCGCCGAGTGGCCGCTGTCGCGCAAGTTCGGCTGCGTGCCGGCGATGGCCGTCGACGTGCTGCGCCGCGCCAGGGAGCTCGGCCTCGACGCCTATGGCGTGTCGTTCCACGTCGGCTCGCAGCAGACCGACCTGACCGCCTGGGATCGCGCCCTGGCCGATGCCAAGAGGGTGTTCGCGACGCTGGCCGAGGAAGGCATCGTGCTGAAGATGGTCAATATGGGCGGAGGCTTCCCGACGCGCTACCTGCGCGACGTGCCGGCGGCGCAGGCCTATGGCCAGGCGATCTTCTCGGCGCTGCGCAAGCACTTCGGCAACGCGCTGCCCGAGACCATCATCGAGCCGGGTCGCGGCATGGTCGGCAACGCCGGCGTTATCAAGTCGGAAGTCGTGCTGATCTCCAAGAAGGCCGACAACGACAATGTGCGCTGGGTGTTCCTCGACATCGGCAAGTTCGGCGGTCTCGCCGAGACGATGGACGAGGCGATCCGTTACCCGATCGTGACGGCGCATGACGGCGGCGAGACCGCACCTTGCGTGCTCGCCGGCCCGACCTGCGATTCGGCCGACGTGATGTACGAGAAGACGCCGTACCCGCTGCCCCTGTCGCTGACCATCGGCGACGAGGTGCTGATCGAGGGCACCGGCGCCTACACGACCACCTATTCGGCGGTCGCGTTCAACGGCTTCGAGCCCCTCCGATCCTACGTGATCTGACCGGCTCGCAAGAGCCGTTCAGATCATCCGGCGCGGGCGACTTTGTCGCCCGCCTCGGCTCGCTTGTGGAACAGATCTCCGCTCGCAAGGGATCGCGGATATGGAATACCTGATCAAATCGGCCGTTGCGGCCACCGACATTGCCCCCTCATCCGGCCTTTCGGGCGATCTTGCTCCCGTTTGGGACAAGAGCCCGGAGGCAACGCTTCCTGGCGCATTCCAACAGGGCGAAGCAGCCTTTGCATCGTCCGGGATTGCGCCGGCGCCCTCCTCTTCCCACCGGGGAGAGGTTGGCTCGCGCGGCGCGCCGGGTGAGGGGGCCGTCCCCGCTGTCATCGTCGTCGCCGAAACCGAAGGCGACGTCGACGCGCGCGAGGCGTTGCTCGACCTGTCCATGGGTCCCAAGCGCAAGACGAAGTCGTCCGAGAAGCTGCGGCGTGGCCGCCGGCCCTCGGAAGGGCTTGCCTTCGTCGCGCGCGACGGGGCGGGTGCCGTCGTCGGCACGGTGCGGCTGTGGGATGTGAAGCTGGGCGAGGGGGGAGCCGCCGCGCTCCTGCTCGGCCCGCTGGCGGTCGACCCGTCGATCAAGAATTCCGGCATCGGCTCGGCGCTGATGCGCCACGCCATTGCCGAGGCCGCGCGTCTCGGGCATCGCGCCGTGCTGCTGGTCGGCGACGCGCCCTACTACGAGCGCTTCGGGTTCTCGTCGGGGAAGACCGGCCGGCTGGCCATGCCCGGCCCCTACGAGCGCCACCGTTTCCTGGCGCTTGAACTGGTGCCCGGCGCGCTCGATGGCGCGGCTGGCACGCTGAAGGCGGCTGGCCGCAAGCAGCGACAGCTGCCGCTGTAACTGGATAGGGCGAGGTGAGCTCCAACGAGGCGGCTCATTCCGCTCCATCGGTTGATTCAGCCGCATCCTCGCGACGCATCGTAAAAAGAAACGCCGCCCGATGGGCGGCGTTCTCGTATCGTGGGATCGGCGATCAGCCGATCAACTGGCTGAGCGCCATGGCGACGGACATGTCGCCTTCGATCTTTATCTTGCCGGTCATGAAAGCCATGGTCGGGTTGAGGTCGCCGGCGATCAGCGACTCGAGGTCGTCGAGCGACAGCTTGATCGTGCAATCAGTCGGCGCGTCGGTGTTGGACACGGTCGCGCCATCGATGACGATGACGCCGTCGGCGCCGGTGTCGAACTTCACCGAGCGGTCGAACCCGGCGCTTGCCACGCGCGACCTGATCTTGTCGGCAATCTCCTGAACGCTCACGCGATTCTCCTTTGTATTGTGTTGTCGCGCGCCGGCGCCTCGATCGGTCGAAGACGCCGCCCGCATGCTGGCCGTGGATGCAACCCCGGGGCATATAGTCTTGCGTTGACGTTTACGTCAACGATATTCCGGCGTGAATGTCGGAAGCCGTTGCCGCGCATGCGGAAGCAACGGCGATAGGCGGAGCCAGGGCGGCAGCCGCGCGGCGTCCCAGCGGAAGCGGTCAATGCTGCTTGAAGGCCTTCGACATCTCGGAGGCGGTCGTGCCGCCCTGACGGCGACGCAGCCAGTTGTCGCGGATCTCGTCCTTGGCCAGGAAGTTGATCTGGTCGATCAGCACCTCGTGCACCAGTGGCGCGCCGACGCGCGCGTTGATGGTGTCGCGGATGGCGGAGCGGAAGGCGTCGAGGTCGACGGTCTCCTTCCGGGTGAAGTCAATCTGCGGGTTGGCGTAGAGATAGGAATAGACCTGATCGGTGATCAGCGCCTCGGCGGGAATGGAGAGCTTTTTGATCTGCTCCGGCTCGACGGTATAGACGAGCTTGGTGAGGAAATAGCCGTCGATCCTGGCATCGCGAACAAGCGGCACCGAGATGATGTCGGTCTTGACGTAGTCCAGGCCGCCCAGCATCGGCTTCGGCTTTTCACCCACGCCATGCGAGCCGGCGATCTGGAACGAGTAGAAGACCGCGCCGAGGGTAGCGGCGCAGATCCAGACGGCCGCGGCGATGAACTTGATCACCGGTTTGTCCCGTGCCGGGCCACGACCCGGCCGGTGGCGCCCTGTCCGGTCATGACCTTGCCCAGCCGAATTCTCCCGCCGAATAGGTGCCATCCGCCTCGGAGCTCTGGATGGCGTTCTTCAGCAGGTTGGCGATCTCGTTGACGGCATTGAGATGGGCCAGGATCGCCGCCTCGTTCGTCGCCAGCTTGTGGCGCAGCCTGATCAGGCCCTCGCGATGCTGTTCGAGGAACTCCGCCTCGCTGCCGCCCTTCATGGCGCGATTGAGCTCGTATAGGTAGCGGCTCTTGCGCGCGTTCGAGGCCTTGAGATCATAGTCCGTGCCGCTGCGGATCCCGGCGGTTTCCTCGTCGACCACTTCCTCGATGCGGCCGATGATGGCGGCGAGGTTGCCGGGCCGCGCGGGCGATACCTCCGCCATGCCCATGCGTGCCGGCAGGTTCGACGTGAATTCCGAATAGTCGGCCATGGCTAGATCTTCACCTCGGTTTTGACGGGCGTTTCGTCGCCGGTCATGGAGTTGGCCGCCTTGCGCTGCAATTCATGCACCAGCGAGGTGGAGAGGCTGGTCTGCAGGTCGAGGGCGGCCTTGTCCGGTCCGCCCGAGACCGGTCCGATCGGCACCGTGCGCTCGCCGTTGCGATAATGGTCCGCGAGCAGAGACTTGGCGATGCCGATGCCGCCGCGCGCGGCCATGGCGTCGGCCATGCGCTCGGCGAGCTGCGATTTCCACATGTCGCCGGCAAGCCCCTTGCCGTAGACCTGCTCGGTGTCCTTCGGCAGCATGTTCTGGATGAAGGTCTGCAGCACCATCGCCTCGAAGCGCTTGAACTTGTCGGCGGAGTTGGCGTCGGTCTTCTGGGCGGTGGCGCGCGACAGGATCGAGCCGGCATCGACCGAGGCCGCGGTGTCGACGGAAAAACTCCCCGACAGGGCGCCAGCGCGCTTCGCGAGCGCCATGCGGGCCGCCTCGATGTCCGTGGGTTCAGCCGCGCGCGCGACATCCAGAACGATGTCGCTGGGTGGAGAAATCGCCAAGAAAAGCCCGCCCTTTGTCGGTTCCAGCTCGACGGATCATGCCGCAACAAGCTTGCCGCAGGCTTGCGGGAAATGCCTGTTGCATGGCCGCGTCGGCGCTGCCTATTCCTCGCTCCGCTTCTGCTCGATCAGTTCCAGGCGCTCGCGGTCGGAGCGTTCACGCTCGTCGCGGCGGCTCGCCTCCTGATAGGAGCGTTCGACCATGTCGACGCGCGCGGTCGCGGCGGCGACGAGGGTTGCCTCCTGGCGCGCGCTTTCCAGGCTCGCTTCCTTGCGGGTGACCGCAGTGACGATGCGACGGTGGTAGAGATCGGGAAACTGGCTCGACAAAGCATCGCTCGAGCCGAAATGCTCGACCAGCGCCTTCGCTTCAGCCTCGGCGCTCGCGGCATGGGCGAGGAAGGTCGCGTGGCGGGTCTCGTGCAGCGCCTTCAACTGCTCCTGCACCTTCACCAGCTTGCCCAGGCGTTCCTTGCGCGTGCTCATGGACTACCGTGCGAGCGTGAGATCGGCAAAGCCGTTGGCGAACAGCGACAGCAGCGTGCCGATGGCAAAGTAGAAGATCACCAGGCCGCCGCCGATGACGAAGGGCAGCGAGATGAAGTAGACCGGCACCTGCGGGGTGAGCTTGTTGACGAAACCGATCGTCAGGTTGACGAGGATGGCATAGGCGACGAACGGGCTGCCGAGGCGGATGACCAGGAAGAAGGCGTCCGACAGCGTATCGGTGACATCGACGAGCGCGGCCTGCGGGTTGAAGACGACGTTGACCGGCGCCACCGTATAGGAGGCGACCAAAGCCTTGATGATCTCGTGGTCGAAATCGAACACGAAAAGCAGGAGCAGCGCCGAGAACGAGATGATTGCCGCCAGTGCTGCCTGCGGCTCCGGCTCCTCGATGGCCGGGCCGCCCGAGCCGCCGTAGCCGATCATCATGGCGAGCAACTGCCGTGCGCTGGTGTCCCAGTGGCCATCGACGGACTCCGGGATGACAAGCAGGTCAGCCAGTGCGGCGATGTCGTCGGCGGCGTGGCGCCGAGGCGGCGGTAGATTTCGCCGCCGAGGCCGAGCGAGCGCAGCTTGAGGCCGCGCAGTTCGGCCAGACTCTTCACCTCGCGGCGAAACCAGCCGCCCATGCAGACGCCGGTGTTGCCGCCCATGAACGGCTTGACGCCGAACGGTTTGTAGAGCTCGTCCCACAGCGCCTGGCCGCCGCCGGCCTCGACCCAGGCGACGTGCTCGGCCGGCGTCAGGCCGAACGGCACGGTGGTGAAGAACGGCGCCGCGGCCATCTTGCCCTGCCAGTAGAACGCGGCGGTGTGGCCCATCTCGGCGACGCCGGTGCCGACCGCCTCGAGCACGCCGAAGGCGGGGACCACCTCCCCCGCCGCCGCCACCGCGATGTCGAGACGGCCGTTCGAGAGCGTGCGGATGCGCTCCGCAACGCGTTCGGCCGACATGCCGGGGCCCGGCAGGCGCTTCGGCCACGACGTCACCATGCGCCACTTCATCGTCTGGGCGCGCGCGATGGACGGCGCGGCGAGCGCGGCAGTGGCGAGCGTGGCACCGAAGGCGAACTGGCGGCGTGTCGTCATGGGGTACTCCAGGATTTGTAGAAGTGATTGAGCGGGCCGTGGCCGTGGCCGACCTTGAGTTGGTCGGCGGCGGCAATGGCGCCGGTGACGTAGTCCTTGGCGGCGCGCACGGCGTCGCTCGGGCTCGCGCCCCTGGCGAGATGGGCGGCAATCGCGGACGAGAGCGTGCAGCCCGTGCCATGCGTATTTTTCGTGTCGATGCGCCTGCCGCGCACGCGCGTCACGGCGCCGTCGCCGCCGACCAGCAGATCGACGGCCTCGTCGCCCGTGCCGTGGCCGCCTTTCACGAGCACCCAGCGCGGGCCGAAGGCGAAGATGTCGCGCGCCTGCGCTTCCATCTCCTGCTCGTTGCGTGCGAAGGGCTTGCCGGTCAGCGCCGCGGCTTCATGCAGGTTGGGCGTGACGATCTCGGCGAGCGGCATCAGTTCGGTGCGCAGCGCGGCGACGGCGTCCTCCTGAAGCAAGCGGTCGCCCGAGGTCGCAACCATCACCGGATCGAGCACGATGTGCGGCGCGCTGCGCCGGCGCAGTTCGGAGGCGATCAGACGAATGGTCTCGACGCGCGACAGCATGCCGATCTTGACCGCCGCCACCTCGAAATCCGAAAATATCGCATCCATCTGCCCCACGATAAAAACCAAGGGCACATCGTGAATGGCGGAGACGCCTTGCGTGTTCTGAGCGGTTAAAGCGGTGATGACCGACGTGCCGAATACTTCATTGGCCGCAAAGGTCTTGAGGTCGGCCTGGATACCGGCGCCGCCACCGGAATCCGAGCCAGCGATGGTGAGCGCGACGGCGGTCATGCCGCGCTCCGCGTTCTCAGCGCACCATCGACCGCGCTGCGTATCTGGCGTGCCGCTTCCGCCGGATCGGGGGCGAGGGAGAGCGCCGAGATGATCGCGACGCCGTCGCCGCCGGCGTTGACGGCGTTGCCGGCGTTGCCGGCGTTGATGCCGGCGATGGCGCAGACCGGATAGCCCGGTTTGCGGGAACGAATAATGCCGACCAGATCGCGCAAGCCATCCAAGCCGATCGGCGCCGAGGTATTATCCTTCGACGTGGTCGCATAAACGCCGCCGATGGCGACGTAGGTCAGGAGTTCGAGCGGCGCGGCCGCGGCCTGCTCGGCCGTCTTGATGCTCAGGCCGATGATGGCCTCGGGACCGAGCAGACGCCGCGCGTCGGCCACCTCCATGTCGTCCCAGCCAATGTGCACACCCTGCGCGCCCGACACGAGCGCCACGTCGACGCGATCGTTGATCAAAAGCGGCACACCACGCGGCCGCAGCACGGCGAGCACGTCGCGCGCCTCTTCGACCATGACACGGGTGGAGCCGTGCTTGTCGCGAAGCTGAACGAGCGTTGCACTTTCCGCGATCAGCGCGGCCAGCGCCGGCAGCGAGCGGCCGCCGGCGACGGCCGGATCGACAAGGGCATAAAGACGGAGATCGACAGACATGCGTTGTTACTCGTGCAAGGTGACGCGCGACCGGGCCGTGAGCGCGCCGGCGTCGAGGGAATAGAGAGCGTCGAGAATCTCGGCGACGAAGCTGCCCGGCCCGCGCGCTTTCTCCGCCGCCATCTCGCCAGCGACGCCAGCGATCAGCAGCGCCGCCGCGGTCGCGACAAAAGCATCCTTTTCGACCGCGAGGCAGGCGCCGACCATGGCCGACGCGGCGCAGCCCATGGCCGTGACCCGCGCCATCAACGGGTCGCCATTGGTCAACGAGGCCACGCGGCTGCCATCGGCGATCAGATCGCGCGCGCCGGACAGGCCGATCGCGATGTTGCGCTCGCGGGCATAACCGCGAACGTCGCCGGGCCCATCGCCCACGCCGGCAAGCGCCGCGAATTCGGCGGCGTTCAGCCGCATGGCGGTCGGGCGGAGAAACAACAGGTCCTGGGCGTAAATCGCCCGCGATGGCGCTCGATCGACAAAAACCGGATCGAGCACCCAGGGCAGCCCCCCCTGGACCGCGGTGTCGACGGCGATCGATGTCGCCTCGCTGCGCTCGCGGCCAAAAGTGCCGAGATTGACCAGCAGCGCGTCGGCACGGCTGACGAAGGAGCCGACCTCCACAGGCGACAGGGTCATGGACGGAACGGCGCCCAGCGCCAGCAGCACGTTGGCGGTGAAGTTCTCCGCCACCGAATTGGTGATGCAGTGCACTCGCGGCGCTTTCGCGCGCAGGCGCGCGAGAACATCCGCTGCCGTGGACACGAGGTCCGCCGGCGACGCAAACTGGCGCAATGGGGCTGTCGTCGGTTCCTGCATCTCTCTCCCTCCGCCGGCATGACCCGGATCAGGTTCGTTGGGTTAGCCGGACTTCCGGCCTCTCAGTCCGGCGCGACGCCGGACACCCCACGAGATAGCTCACCGATACCTAAACCCATGGAAACGCCAAGGCAAGGGCGCATCAGCCATGCCGGGAAGCGCCGCCGGACACGCCCAGTCACCCGCCTTGCCAGGCTGGCGCGATTTTGCTGTGTTGCGGGAAACGCCACATGCGGACCGGAGACCCAACCGCAATGACCCCGTTCTTCATCCAGATCAAATGCGAGCTCGGCAAGGCCTATCAGGTGGCCAACGAACTGGCTGAAGCCGAGATCGCCTCGGAGATTTACTCCACCGCCGGCGACTACGATCTGCTGGTGAAGTTCTATGTGGACGACAAAACCGACATCGGCCACTTCGTGAACGAGAAGGTGCACTGCATCCCCGGCATCAAGGACACCTACACGATCATCACGTTCAAGGCCTTCACGGCCTAGGCTGGCCGACCGACTACATCTCGGGCCGCCGCGGACCTTCCTCCTGCGGCGCCCGGTCGATACCGAGACGGCGCTCCCGCCACAGCACGACCAGGCCGGCGCCGGCGACAATCGCGGCACCGACATAGACCAGCGTGCTCGGCAGTTCACCGAAGAACCAGTAGCCCAGCAGCAGCGCCCAGAGCAGCGACGTATAATCGAAAGGCGCGATCACCGACGCCGCCGCGTGACGGTAGCTTTCCGTCAGGAAGATATGAGCAACGCCGCCAAGAATACCGGTGGCGACGAGCGCCATCAGTTCCTCGCGGTTCGGCGTGTGCCAGGCGAAGGGCAGCGTCGCGGCGCCGACCAGCGCGCAGGACAGCGAAAAGTAGAACACGATCGACGACGTCGATTCGCTCTGCGTCAGGCGGCGCGTCTGGATGACGGCACCGGCGTTGCAGAATGCCGATATGACCGCGAAGATCGAGCCCAGCGCCGCGGCGGCACCCACGCCCACGGCGGCGTAGCGGGCCGGATCGAAATTCGGAATCAGCATCACAATCACGCCGACGAAGCCCACCGCGACCGCAGTCCAGCGGAAGATGCGCACGCGCTCTTTCAGGATGATGGCGGCCAGCGCCACGGTGATCAGCGGCGAGCCGAACTGAATGGCCGTAGCATCGGCCAGCGGCAGCCGCGCCAGCGCCGCGAAATTCGAGAACATACCGCAGACGCTCACGGACCCGCGCAGCAGGTGGCCGAAGATGCGGTTCGTGCGCACCGCCGTCATGAGCTCGCCGCGGAAGGCGTAAATCAGCAACACGGGGGGAATGGCGCAAGCGGAGCGGAAAAACACCACCTGTCCCACCGGCACGGTGTCGCCCAGTTGCCGGACCAGGGCCGACATGGCGGCGAACATCAAGGCCGAGAGAATCTTGAAGCCAATGGCTTTGAGGAGTTGGGGCGACGGCTCATGCATGGAGAATCCCTCCATAGCCCTCGCCGCCAGCCTTGTCGCCCTCTTTGCGCGGGCCGGACAGAATTGGCGCTACTTTTTCGCGGGCCGCAGCGGTCCGGCGACTGCCGGCAGGGACTTGATATAGGCCGCCATCGCGGTCCGGTCGGCATCGCTAAGCTGCGCCGTATTCCGGATTACGGCGGTCATGCTGCCGCCGGCCGAATCGAACTCGGGGGTCATGCCGGATTTCAGGAATTCGGCGATATCGCCGGCCGACCAAGAGGCAAGGCCTTGCTGGGTGATATTCGGCACCCAGCCCTGTCCTTCCGGACTAGGTCCGCCGGCGAAACGCTGGCGATCCAGAATGCCGCCAAGCGCATTGCGCGGCGAATGGCATTCGGCGCAATGGCCCGGACCATTCACGAGATAAGCGCCGCGGTTCCATTGAGCGTCCCGGGACGCGGCCGGCGTGTATTGCCCGCCGTTGAGGAACAGAAGGTTCCAGCCTCCGAGGACCGCCCTGATGTTGAACGGGCGCCTTGCCCTGCACCGGTGGCAAAGTCTTGATATCGGCGAACATGTCGAGCAGATCGCCAGCCGTCATGCGCCGATAGGAGGTGTAGGGAAACGAAGGATAGAGATGCTCGCCCTCGGGTGAGATTCCCCCGCGCATGGCGGTGACAAACTGCGCTGGCGTCCAGCGGCCGATGCCGTCATCCGGATCGGGCGAGATATTGGGTGTGTAGAACGTGCCGAAGGGCGAGGCCAATGCCACGCCACCGCCGAGCCGGGTCCGGTCTTCCTTGCTGTCGGTGTGACAGGAGACGCAGCCGCCAATGTCGAACATCGTCTTGCCGTTGGCCAAGTCGACCTTATGATCGGGCGGTGTCGATTCCATGTGCTCGTTGCTGCGCGATGTGGTCAGGAACCAAAGCGCCGCCGCTACGA
>OFTY01000759.1_pt1 | contig 19034 bp, 17 predicted proteins | sample 1775061 | NCBI WGS metagenome assembly OFTY01 (sample SAMN08195773, study PRJEB24354) | sludge metagenome | isolation source: sludge from phenol fed wastewater aerobic bioreactor B | place: India: Nagpur | collected 2016-09-16 | reverse complement strand
GGCTTCCCGGCAGATACAAAAGTGATACATGATAACCCTTCTACAGAAGTGCAATCAGGAGACTATTATGGATCGGATTACTATCTGAATGGTCTTCATTATGCATGTATTTACGGGAATGAATATGCTATCAAAAAGTTCCTGGAAAAAGGGTTAGATATCAATGGAGAAGCAAGGGGTTTCAAGGGATTCAACTGGTATACACAGGCATTAACGTGGTGCCGGCCCATAGATATTGCCATCCTGTTTCATCAGAGAAAGATCGTGGAACTGTTGTTGGCAGGGCACGCCGAAACGAGCCATAGAGGGATGGCATATTATGGCAACTATGGATCGGCATACAGCCTGGCAAAACAGCTTGGTTTTTTTGATCTGGCAAAGATGCTGGAATCCTATCCAAGATGATCAACTTAAATCAGTAACATGCGCACATACCTGGTCAGAACATTCATGGCATGTTTGGCACTGGCCGTCACGGTGATCATGTGTAATGTTTATATGCTAACAGGCCGTAATGGGCAGTTAATTGCAGAGTACAGCACGTATGTAAGTCCATCCGGAACAACCGACAGTTATTCATGGCTTTCGGTTGAAAAAATAGAAAATGGCAAAGCTACAGGTTCTTTCCATCTGGCGTTTTCCTGTGAACCCAATAACAGGATGATCAATGTGACAGATGGGATATTCAACAAGGCGCCCATCACACAGTAAGTTTTTATTCCCTTCATAATAGTTGTCGGAAACATTATTAGTCTATCAAATTTGTAGACAATAATAAAATTTACTAGCTTTGTTATGCTAAATGATTATTTTTAGCTACAGACATGACCACTTTATTGATCATCTGATGTTTCACCCCGCTTTTACCAACCATTATCAGTATTCGCATGACGGAGGGAATAGATACAGGAACATACTGGCAACAACTGAAAGAGGGCAACGCCGACGCCCTGTCTGCCTTGTACCGCTTGCATTACGTGGGTCTCATGAATTTTGGTGTAAAACTCGTTGGGGATAAAGACCTCGTGAATGATGCCATCACGGCGGTATTGCTGGAGTTATGGGATAAAAGGCTTCAGCTTCCGGTTGTATATAATGTGCGGGCGTACCTGATTACCTGCCTGCATCATCGCCTGCTGCTGGAGATCAGGCAGGAGAAGAAACGCAACGATACGCATCTTGCCGCCCACAAATGGTTGAACGGTAATGAAGACCCTCGCGAAGTATACCTGATCCGCCGCGAAACGGAACATCAGTTTGGAAGGCAGTTTGCGACGGCTTTCGAAAAACTTAGTGAGCGCCAGCAGCAGCTGTTACGCATGAAATTCGAGGAGAACTATGATTATGACAGGATAGCGGCGGCCTGCGGGATCACTAAAAGAACCGCTTACAACATCATTTACGATGCAATCCGCCAGCTGAAAGAAGAGCTGAAAGGCAATGCCGCCGTGCCGGCCACGGGGTCGCTGGCCCTGCTGGGAATGGTGCTGGCGCTCTGGATGGCGGAATTTTAAAAAAAAATCTCATTTCGATAGTAAATCCTTCCGGTAACGGACTCTATAGATAAAACGAGAGAATGAATTACCTCCGTTACCAGGCAGAAGATTTCATCATGGACGAATCCTTCCGGCAATATTGCTCCGGCACTGATCCGGTGGCAGTATCTTTCTGGGAGCAATGGCTGGCGGAGCATCCTGAGCGGAAAGAGTGGGTGCAGGCCGCAAAGGAACTATATCTGCAACTGAATGGCGGTAATGATGCTGCGCAGCTTTCAATGCACCTGGCCCGGCTCAACAAAGTGCTGGAGGAAAGGGGGATTCACACGCAGGTTCCCGCCCGGCCCCGCCGGATACACCGTGCGGTGAACGTAAAATGGTGGTCTGTTGCGGCGGCGGCACTTCTGGCGGGGATAGCTGTCATCTATTTTTACCGTTCTGCAAAAAAGACCGTAATTCCTGATATACTTGAAAAAGGGCTGGTCTATTCCAGCGATGCCGGCGAACGGAAATCCTTCCGCCTCCCTGACGGCTCCCGCGTGCAGCTCAATGCCGGAAGCACGCTTACCCTGGAAAAGAAATTCAATAAAACCGCACGGCATCTCGCGCTGCAAGGGGAAGCTTATTTCGATGTAACTCCCGATGCGTCAAAGCCCTTTGTACTCCAAACAGCTTCTATGGAGATCAGGGTACTGGGGACTGCATTTAATGTGAGAGCATATCCGGAGGATAAGATCAGCGAAACTTCCCTGATACGGGGACTGATAGAGGTGTCTGTAAAAGGCTCCTCACCCCATAAAGTCCTCCTGCACCCCTCCGAGAAACTGACCATTAACTCCCTTCCTCATACACCCGAACACAAAACTACTGCAACGCCGGTTCAATACCGTGTTGCTCCGCTGGTACCGCGTATGGTGGCAGACAGCTCACTGACCGAGACAGCCTGGATCAGCGACAAGCTCAGCTTTTCCGATGAAACGCTGGAAGAGATCGCCAGAAAACTCGAGCGATGGTATAAAGTGAAAATCAGCATTGAGCCGGGAAATATCGCTCAATACAGGTTCACCGGTACTTTCAGCAGAGAGAATGTGGACAGAGTGCTGGAGATCATGCAGGTATCAAGGGCATTTAATTTTAAATATGTCAGCGATCATCACATCCTGATCAGTAAATAAGAACAAAGAGGGAATGTTGACGCATTCCCCCTTGATTTAAAGTTGGAAACAGGTCTGTTTGGACGCGGATCCTGTTTCATTTTTAAAAACTATAAACCTGTACGAAAGTATGCAAAAAAACCAACTTCTATGTCGGGGGAAGGGATTCCCGTGGAGGCCGACCAATGTGTTTTTGATCATGAGACTTACAGCTTACTTCACACTCTTTACTTGCCTGCATGTTGCAGCCAACGGGTATTCACAGGATGCCCGCGTGAGTCTGAAACTCAATGGCGCATCGGTTCAGTCCCTTTTCAGGGCTATTGAGAAAAGAACATCCTATCGCTTCGTATACAGCAATGATATTATTCCTGAAGGCCTTAATGTGAGCATTGACGTGCAGAATACGGCGGTGTCTGAAGTGCTGGGTCATACGCTGGACCGCTTTAACCTTGATTTCCGGATGATGGACAAGGAGGTGATCGTGGTGGCGGATCGGGCAACTATTCGTACCATCGCCGCTATCCGCGGAAAAGTGGCAGATGCGAACGGGGCGCCGCTGGAAGGGGTGAGCATTACAATCAAAGGCGCCAGTGGCGGCGCTTTTTCAGATGCAGAAGGTAATTTTTCTATCAATATACCGGGCAAGACCGCTACGCTGGTGTTCAGTTATATTGGACTGGAAACACAGTTGGTACCGGTGCGGGCGGAACAGAAAGATCCCCTGCAGGTTATCATGAAAGGGGCGCGGCAGTTAAGCACGGTAACAGTAGTGAACACCGGTTACCAGGTGCTGAACAAAGAACGGGCCACCGGAGCATTCGGATATGTTAGCAGGGAACAGCTGGATAAACCCACTTCCAATATCGCCACCCGCATCATCGGAACCAATGCCGGTGTACAAGCGAAACTGGACGTAGACGGGAATCCTACTTTCGAGATACGCGGGCAGACCAGCCTGAATACTGTCGGCTCCGCCGCCGCACCACTGGTGATCGTAGACGGTTTCCCCATCCAGGGAGATTTCAGTTCCATCAACCCGAATGATGTGGAAAGCATCACCATCCTGAAAGACGCGGCTGCAGCTTCCATTTGGGGAGCACGCTCGGGCAACGGAGTGATTGTGGTGGTAACAAAGAACGCCCGGCGCGGTACGCCGCTGCGCGTGGAATTTTCCGCCTTCACAAAGATCGGCAGCAAGTTTGATCTGGATTACGTGAATCCCCTTGCTACATCGGCTGAAACAGTGGACTACGAGAAAAGGGCGTTCAACAAATGGAGCGCGCAGACCAACTCCGGCTCCCTTACCGGGAACGTGGGCAAATCCTGGTCTCTGGCAACGATGGCGATGAGCGAACAATATCTTGGTTTTATTACCGCCGCGCAAAGGGATGCTATCCTGGAGAAACTGAAAACACAAAGCAACAAACAGCAGATCAAAGACCTGCTGCTGGCTAACCCTGCTACGCAACAATACAATCTGAACATCTCCGGTTCTTCCGGCCGCATGAGTAATATACTTTCTCTGCTGTACGAAAGCAACCAAAGCAATTTCAAGGAAAGCCATGATAAAAAATACATGGCCAACCTGAAATCCATTGCCAATATCTTCCCCTGGCTGGATCTGCATTTTTCAAGCATGGTACAGTACAGGGATGTATGGAATAACGGCGTAAGTCTGCAGGACATCCAGAGCCTCTCGCCCTACGAACTCCTCAAGAACCCCGACGGGTCTCTGACCAACATCTATCAGTATTATACCCCCATCCTCGACAGGCTGGTGCCCACGCAGCTGTTCCCGTACAAGGACTGGACGTACAATCCTTTGCAGGAGATCGCGAACCGGGAGATCAGGACGAATTACCTGAACACCCGCCTGCAGGCAGGGCTTACTTTCAAACTGATGAAAGGTCTCGCTTTCGACAGCAAGGTGCAATACGAGCTGTTCAATACATCTGATAAACAGTTCAATAACGAGAATACTTTTTACGTCAGGAATATCATCAATACATCCACCTCCTGGAACCAGGCTACGAACGTGATGACGCCTAATCTTCCCAAAGGCGGCATACTGGCACAGTCCCGTTCCAAAACACAGTCCTGGAACTTTCGTAACCAGTTGAGTTTTTCCCGCCGTTTTGGAAAGGATCATGAAGTGAACGCTACCGCAGGTATGGAAGCGAACAACCGGGTGTTGGAAGGCTTCGCTAACCCGAATACTTACGGATATAATGATCAGACACTTTCTGTAGGGCTCTTCCCCAACGGTCCCGGTGGTACGTTCAAAACCATCCAGAACTGGCTGGGCAGTAATCAGACGTTCAATTACGTAAACTCCTTCAGCTATCGTACGGAAAGATTTTTATCCTATTTCGCAAACGCTGCATACACCTACCGTTACAAGTACACCTTATCCGCCAGCTATCGCACGGATGCGAGCAATATGATCGCGGATGATCCCAAGTACCGCTATTCTCCTTTCTGGTCCGTTGGCGGAGCCTGGCAACTGCATAAGGAAGAACTGCTCAAAAACATTTCCTGGCTTGGCCGCCTCAACCTGAGGGCCACTTACGGCTACAACGGGAATGTGGACCGTACAACCGCCTTCCAGCCGCTCATCGCTACCGGTGCTGCCGCTAATATCTACACCAATGAACAGACCGCAACGATCTCCAGCTTTGGTAATCCTACCCTGCGCTGGGAAAAAACCGGCACCTGGAACCTGGGCGTAGATTACAGTCTCTTCTCCAACCGGCTGTTCGGTAAAGTGGATGTGTACAACAAGAAAGGAAAAGACCTCATCGCGCAGCTGTCTATCCCCGCTGTAAACGGTACTACCTCGCAGAAACTCAACAATGCGGAGATGGTGAACCGTGGGGTGGAAATAGAGCTGGGCTCTGTAATGCCGATTTCCGGCAGGAATATCGTGTGGGAAGGAAATCTGAATTTTTCTTATAACCGGAACCGGATCACCCGGTTGTTTGTTGCCACCTATGCCGCTTCCACGCTTGTTGGTGGCGGATCCGGCGCTTATGTGGAAGGCGCAAACGCCACTTCGCTGTGGCGCTTTGAATACGCCGGTATTCAGAATACACAACCGATGGTGAAAGGGCCCAAAGGTACGATGTACGATTTCGGTGCCTTTACCCCCGGGGACGGAAGGGATTATCTGGTGAACACCGGTACTACAGTAGCGCCCTACACACTTGGTTTCATGAACGCCTTCAAGATCTACAACTTCGATCTTTCCTTTATCATCACCGGCAAATTCGGTCATGTGTTCCAGCGTCAGGCTTTCAACTATCCGCCTGTGTGGGGAGGCCGCGTGCTGCCGAACAGCAAGATCACGGAAGTGCTGAATGGCGATCCCAACAAGATCGTTCCGCTGCCGTATAATGATATAGAACCACGCTATTATTTCTGGGATCGCTTCCACCAATATCTCAGTTACCTGGTGGAGAACGCGTCACATGTCCGGATGCAGGAAGTGAACCTGTCCTACAGTCTGGGCAGGCGTACATTGTCCAGGATCAACTTCTCCCGTCTGCAACTGTTTGTGCAGGGGAACGACCTGTTTACAGTTTACGCCAATAAGGCCAAGGAAGACCCGGAATATCTCCGTGGCACGATGAAACCGAGACCGAAATTCACGTTCGGCCTTAAATGTGAACTTTAAAAATTATACGATGACAGCTACTTATAGATCATTCCTGAAATGGCCGCTGGCACTGATCATGCTGGCTTTCACTTCCTGCAGCAAATTCCTCGATGAACGTCCTTCCAAAACAACCGCACTGGAAGCGACCACCACCACGCAACTGGATGCGCTGTTGAATTCCTATTCCAGCTTTTATTCGGAAGGCAACAGAACCGTGATATTTGGCACAGATGATAATGGTTTTTCCTCCGATCTGTATAATGCCCGCCCCGGAACGTTTACCATGGCTGCAGTGGAATTCTCCCTGTGGGACATTCAGTACCTCCCGGAGGACACACGGGAGAATTTTTGGAGTGGCGAATACAAGAAGATCTTCACGGCCAACATGGTGTTGGGGTATGCGGACAAAGTGACCGGCACGCCGGAAGAAAAAGCGATCCTGAAAGCGGATGCGCATTTCATCAGAGCATATAGCTACTGGGTGCTGGCCAATACCTATTGCCTGCCCTATACTGCCGCTAATAAAGGTGAGATGGGCCTTCCCATCAAAACCAGTGTAAGCTTCGATCAACCATTGGCCCGCCAGCCACTGGAGGCGGTTTACAACCTTATCGAATCCGATCTGAAAGAGGCATTGAATATATCCTTACCGCTCGTACAAAATGGGAAAGCCCGTCACTGGAGAGCGAACAAGGCAGGTGTGAACGGTTTTGCCGCGCGGTATTATCTGCATCGGAATAACTATACGGAAGCGCTGAAATATGCAAATGCGGCTTTGAGCGAATACAGCCAGCTGGTGGATTACAATACGGAGATGAAATATGGGCGGGATGTGAGTGTGGTGATCAATCCGGGTACGCCTGCTTCGAAGAACGTGGTGTTGAAATTCCCGTATACACACGATAACCAGAGTGATTTCACGGACATGTTAGGCTGGAAGGAGTTCCTTTATTTCCGGATGCTCTACCACGAATCCTGGTGGTATATCCCCAGCAAACAATTGCTGGATCTGTATGACAAAGATCACGATCTGCGTTATAAATATCATATGGTGCAGGGGTACTCCTATGATAGGGGCATAACCTCCCCGGCCTACGATTATCCCGGGTATGTCTTCTTTTTCAAAGACCGCCTGCCTTCCGGTCCCACTACAGCCGAAATGCTGCTCATCAAAGCAGAATGCCTCGCCCGAACGGGGAATGTTCCGGATGCTCTCGCTGCTGTGAACACACTCCGCGCAAAGCGCCTCACACCCGGCACCTGGGTGAATCTTGCTGCAACTACCAAAGAAGAAGCGGTGAAAACGATACTGGAAGAAAGAAGGCGCGAGCTGCCCTTCACCCAGCGCTGGTTCGATATCCGCAGATTTAACAACAACGATGATCCGAATGATGATGTAGTGTTGTCTAAAACATTCTATCCATATACGATCGCAAATGTTACCGCCACAGAACCGTTGAAAACTTATACTTTGCCAAAGGATTCAAGACGTTTTGCGGCACCCATTCCCAAAACGGAAATGATCACCAGCAATAATGAGATCCAGCAGAATACGTATTAATCCATCATTCTAAAACTTCCTTATATGCGTTTCAGATCAATCTTCATATGCCTGCTGCTGTTTTCCGGTGGCGTAATGGCGCAACTTTCCAAAAAAGAAACACAGGCAGACCCTGTAGAAGTGCAGCGTCTGAAAGTACAGGTGGAAAAGGATTTCAAGGACCTAAAAGCGCATACAGCGTACATTAAAGCCGCAGGTCTGGAAAGTCCGGAACTGAAAAAACAGTACGATGCATGGATCAAAAAGAACCCCTCTGTGGCAGAAATCCCTTACGCCTACGGAGAGGCCCTGACCAACCACGAATATCCCGAAGCCCGGGAGTACCTGCTGAAAACCGTCGCCATCAATCCGAAACAGGCGAAAGTGTACCAGATGCTGGCATTTGATGCAGAGCGCTGGGGGGATTTTGACAAAGGGAGGGAATACCTGAAAAAAGCTTCGGAAACCGATCCCGCCAGTCCGGATTACGCTTTCTATTACGCCAGTTCGCTGAAGGAAAAGGATTCCGCCCTGCATCATAAACTGATGCTCTCCATTCCCGAGAGGTTCCCGGGCACGGAACGGGGTGCGCAGGCTTTGTACTGGCTGGCTTTCCGTACGGAAGACCCGAAGGTGAAAACAGAAGTCTATGAACTTGCGAGGAAAAAGTACAATCCTGCCAAATCAGGCTGGACCTCCGGTACAATGAGCGGATACTATGATTTTCTGCTGCCTGATCAGCCGGGAAAGGCGCTGGAGCTGGCATCCGCACTGGTGAATGCTAAAGATACCATGCAGGATGCCGCTGCCTGGAAGAAGCGGGAAGAGATCGCGAAGGTGATCGTAGAAGGCCGCAGGCTGCAGGCTTCTCAAAAAAATCAACAGGCCTTTGATCTGTTGAATACGGTAGCGCCGTTGCGCTGGACCAGCACAGGGGCTGTACTCCTCCTCGAAAAATCAAAAGCGAATGCAGGAGCAGGAAACTATCGCGCTGCATACGATTCGCTCCTGTACGCTTACGCAATGGAACCTACGGATGAACTGAAGGGCAATATGCGAAAGTACGCAAACCGTCTTGGTAAGAAAGAAAAGGACATTGATCGGGACGTTTGGGAGCGTAGGAAAACCAGCGCCAAACCGGCCACCGTATTTTCCCTGAATAATTATATGAGCGCTGGAAAAACCACGCTGTCCGACCTCAAAGGGAAAGTGGTACTGGTGACCTACTGGTTTCCCGGTTGTGGGCCCTGCCGCGGGGAATTCCCGCATTTCGAAAATGTGGTGCGGAAATTCAGCAAAACCCAACTGGCCTATGTGGGCATCAACGTTGCGCCGGAGCAGGACGCTTATGTAGTGCCCTTCATGAAGCAGAGCGGCTATTCCTTTGTGCCGGTAAAAGACGAACCGGAGAAACGCGGGAATCTCGTTTCAAGGGGGCAACCGACGAATTATTTGCTGGACAAGGAAGGAAATATTGTGTTCGCGAATTTCAGAACGGATGAACGGAATGAAAGAACACTGGAGCTGATGATAAAAGAGTTACTGGATAAATAGAAAAAAGCCCCCGGATATGTTCCGGGGGCTTTTTTATAATGCCGCGATCACCGTCGCAAAAATATCGCTTAACGTCTGATCCGCCTGAGCGGCCACTGCAATGATCTCCTCGATGGATACCGGTTTGAGAAAATCCGGATCGCACTCATCCGTTACTACGGATACCGCCGCACAGGGCAATCCCACCTGATTGGCCACAATCACTTCCGGCACTGTGCTCATTCCCACTACATCCGCCCCGATCATCCGCAGGAAACGGTATTCCGCACGTGTTTCAAGATTTGGACCCATCACTGCCGCATATACGCCTTTGTGCATCCGGTTGCCGGAAGCGTGCTGCAGCTTGTCACTGAGAGCGGGGTCGTAGGGCCGGCTCATATCCGGGAAACGGGGCCCATATACGGGCGAATTCAATCCGCGTAAAGGATTCTCCGGTTGCAGGTTGATGTGATCTTCCAGCAGCACCAGTTCTCCCTTTTTGAAAGCGGGGTTCATGCTGCCCGCCGCATTGCTCAATAGCAGCTGCTGTATGCCCAGCGCTTTCAAGACGCGAATAGGGAAGGTGATCTGTTGCATCGTATAGCCTTCATAGTAATGAAAGCGTCCCTGCATGGCGATCACGGAAGTTGGGCCGATGTATCCGAATAACAGCTGCCCTTTGTGCGATTCCACGGTGGATTCCGGGAAATGCGGGATGTGCCCGTAAGGAATGCTTTTACGCACGTCCATGCGATGGATGAGCGCACCCAGCCCGGTGCCGAGTACAATGCCGGCCCGTGCGGCTTCAAAGCCCTGCTGTTGCAGGTATGCAGTTGTTTCGGAAATCTGTTGCTGTAAGATCATGCCGCAAACTTAGATCATTTCAGTTCCTTCACCTTAATATTCTTCCAGCGTACTTTGATGCCGCCGCCGGAGTGAATCTGCAACGCGATCTGCCCGTCTTTCGCCCCGATCTTCTCATCATTCAGCGTGATCATTTCCACACCGTTCAGGTAAGTGGCCACCTGGTTCCCTTTCACCACCACTTTCATCGTATTCCACTCGCCCATTTTCAGCACTTTCTCTTTTTCCGCATCAGGTTTTATCAGCCAGCCGCGACCATAAGATTCGTAGATGCCACCGGTGTGAAGCCCCGGAGGCGCCACCTCCGCCTGCCAGCCGGCAATCTTTGTTCCTTCGAGGGAGGAATGGAAGAATACGCCGCTATTGCCGTTGGCTTCCTGCTTGAAATCTACAGTCAGTTCAAAGTCTTTGAAGTGCTTGTCAGTGGCCAGGTAGCCATATTCTTTATCCGGACCGCTTTCACATACCAGTTCCCCTTTCTCTACATACCATTTCTCTGTACCGTGGATCTTCCAGCCGTCCAGGTTCTTGCCATTAAAGAGTTTTTGTTGTTTTTGCGCAAATGCAGTGCTGATAAAGAGGGAGCACAGCACCACCAGCATCGTGGATATTTTTTTCATACAGCATTGGTTTTTTTGATGCCGGTAAGATAGGGATTTCAAACCGGGCGTGCAATGTTCTCTTCTTTTTGCTGTAATAATACCCCGGCAAAGGCGATCAGCGTGCACAGTACATTGAACACGATGTGTACGGGATAGCTCATCCGGCCGAGGATGCCGCCGCAGGAACAGGGGATGTTGGTATAGAAGAAATATAACGTGAACATATATACGGAGAACAGCAGCATCAGGAATGCAGAGAGACAGAGCCCTGATTTTCGTGTAGCCGTGAACTGAAGTAACAGGGCGGTAATGCATTCCACGGTAAGCACGGAAGGGGCGATCAGCTTATTGCTGAAATTAGCCAGCAGTGGAGATTTGCTGATGTCCAGCAGGAATTTTCCGTAGTCCGTCGCTTTCATGATGGCGGCGTAAAGGAAAAGGATGGATAATGCATAGCAAATGCCTTGCAGGATGGAAGCTCTTTTCATGGTGTGCGAATGTTATAGATCAGGATATCGTTTTCATGTGAGATGTACAGGGTGTGATCCGCCGCATCGATATGCAGCAGTCCCTTCTTTTCATAAGGCGGCACACGCATACTGCCGGCATATGCGCCGCCCGGCAGCCTGTACACATCCAGCACGGGCCCGCCGGTTTCACTGTCTTTCGATAGAGCGGCGGACAATACATACAGATAATGCCCGTCTGCGGCGGCGGAAAGATTGATGAATGCGGATTTACTGGAGATGGAATAGGCTTTGCCCACGCGTACAACAGTATTCCGTGGCGGTGTTTTGTCGATGGTGGTGATGGTGGAGGTAGTATGGGTGGCCGGGTCCAGTTCAATGATCCCTGCGTTGTGCAGCGGGGTGAAGTAATATTTGCCGGTACTGGCATTCCGGGAGAAACCACCGTCCGCCATTATGCCGCGGTCATCAAAGCGGGGAAAGGAAAAGAGCTTTTGTGCCTGTTCGGGTTGATGGTAGTCGATCTTTTCAAGATGCACAACACCGGTGGCCGTGTCATAATGCTGGATCAGGAAATGCTGTTCCGTCTGGTAGCGACAGGCTTTCAGGAAAGGATGAGCATGTACATCCATACTGTCTGCCTGCTGCCCCGCTTTGAAGATATAGATCATTTTCCGGTTAGCGAGGAAGAAGCAGGCTGATGCAGCATCAACATCGATGGATGTGGGAATTTCGGAGAAGTAAGGACGGGTGTGCAGGAAGGTATCCAGGCGCCGGGAAGCGGGATCATAACGGAAAAGCGCACCTCTCGTCTGATCGAACGCATACACCTTGCCATCGGAGATGTTCATCTGGCTGACATATCCCGGAAAACGGATGGTGTCCGTTGCGGTAAGCTGAAAAGACCCGAAAGCACGGGGAATGCTGGTCATGATATGTTCCGTATCCGAATGCGGTACCAGTACCAGGAAAATGGAGGCGACTGCTGCAATGATCAGGGCAATTGCAATAAAGGCTTTTTTCATAGCGGGGCTGGATGAGGTAGCCGGCACGCGGGCCGGCTACCGGATGAAGGTACAGGTCAGTTAACGGGACAGATCCGCTGTTGGGGGCCCCATTCATAAATACCGCCGCCATCGGGCACGTATTTGCAGAAACTGGGTACCAGAAGGCAGCATTGGTAATCATCCGGACCTTGTGCGGCCTTCACCGCCACTGCGATGCATGCGCCAATAAAAAGGCTGCATCCGAGAAAGAAGAGTTTTCTTTTCATGATTGAGATTTTGGTGAGAGAATAAAAAGGGTTAAAAAAAGGGTTTAGATATTTGTTTCAATTAAGATAAAGGAATTTTGGACAGAAGACCATAACACTAAGGTGGGAAATGAAAACGCCGCAACAGGCTTACTGTTGCGGCGTTGCAGTATGTTTCGGAAAACGTTTATCTGGCTACGTTCACGGCTCTGCGTTCACGTATTACCGTTACCTTGATCTGGCCGGGATATTGCATTTCCGTTTGGATCTTGTTGGCGATCTCGAAGCTCAGGCGGTCTGCGTCGTTATCGGATACCTTGTCGCTTTCCACAATCACGCGCAGTTCGCGGCCTGCCTGGATAGCGTAGGCTTTTTCCACACCTTCGTAAGCCATGGCAAGGTTTTCCAGGTCTTTGATCCTTTGCAGATAGCTCTGCATGATCTCGCGGCGTGCGCCCGGGCGTGCGCCACTGATGGCATCACAAGCCTGTACGATGGGAGAGATCACATAAGCCATTTCCATTTCATCGTGGTGTGCGCCAATGGCGTTCACGATAGCAGGATGTTCGCCGTATTTCTCTGCGAGTTTGGCGCCCAGCAGTGCGTGGCTCAGTTCAGATTCCTCATCCGGTACCTTACCGATGTCATGCAGCAGACCTGCGCGTTTGGCGAGTTTGGGGTTCAGTCCCAGCTCGGCTGCCATCACGGCGCAAAGGTTCGCGGTTTCTTTGGAGTGCATCAGCAGGTTCTGGCCGTAAGAAGAGCGGAAACGCATCTTGCCTACCATCCTTACCAGCTCTTTGTGCAGGCCGTGGATGCCCAGTTCGATCACCGTACGTTCCCCGATCTCCATTACCTGTTCTTCCAGCTGACGTTTGGTTTTTTCCACTACTTCCTCGATGCGGGCAGGGTGGATACGGCCGTCCTGTACAAGGCGCTGAAGGCTCAAACGAGCGATCTCGCGGCGCAGGGGGTCGAAAGAAGAAAGTACGATCGCTTCCGGGGTATCGTCAACGATCAGGTCTACGCCTGTAGCCGCTTCAATGGCACGGATGTTACGGCCTTCACGACCGATGATCTGGCCCTTGATCTCATCGCTTTCCAGGTTGAACACCGTAATGGCGTTCTCGATGGTCTGCTCGGCAGCAGTACGCTGGATGGATTGTATGATGATCTTCTTGGCTTCTTTATTGGCTTTCAGCTTGGCATCTTCCACAATTTCCTGGATGTGGCTGAGGGCCTGTGTGCGGGCTTCCTCCTTCAGGCTTTCGATCAGCTGGTGACGCGCTTCTTCTGCAGTGAGCGCCGCTACTTTTTCAAGACGGCGGATATGCTCTTCCTGGTGCTTTTCCAGCTCGGAACGCTTGATGTTCACCAGTTCTATCTGGCGGGCCAGGTTCTCCTTGATCGCTTCGTTCTCCGTGACCTGTTTCTGTAATTGCTCGTTCTTCTGATTGAGGCTTTGCTCTTTTTGTTTGATGCGGTTCTCGGACTCTGCGAGCTTCTGGTTGCGCTGCATTACTTCTTTCTCGTGCTCGGACTTCATCTGGAGATATTTCTCCTTTGCTTCCAGCAGTTTGTCCTTTTTGAGGTTCTCGGCAGATAACTGCCCTTCCGTGATGATCCGTTTGGCTTGTTCTTCCGCCTCCTGGATCTTTATCTGCGTATTTTTAGAAAAGATAAGTTTTCCGAGTAGTATACCTAATGCCAGTGCAACAACTCCGGCCACAACAATCATTAAAGGTTCAGTCATATATCTGGATTTAAAAAATATTAATAAAAATATTCCCTGCTCATTTTTGGCGAACGAGCGGGAACTGACCCGCGAAAATAACAAAAAAAAGGGAGGAAAGCACGGATACCTTGTGAGAATGAATTATTTAGGGATTTTAATATGGGTTGATCCTTATTTGAGATGCTCATCGAGCAGATTGTCAAGATGTTGCAACTTCTCCAGGAGAAAGGGCGCCACACCCGCCTGTGCCTTGCCGCCGCTGGTGGCAGGGTGGGTGGCGTACATGATTAGGGCCATGGCAATGTAATCCTGTATATCCTTTCCGGCGTAAGCCGCTTTGAATTCTATAATCTTTTCATTCACTTCCTTCATCACGCGGCGTACGTCCTCTTCTTCTTCCGCCCGGATCTTGATCCGGTAGGTGCGGTCGGCAACTACAATATTAACGGGTATGAGCGGCTCCATATATAATGCTGTATTGGTGTTGGTGCAAATGTAATGAAAGCGGGCTCATGCATAGGGAATTTTTGCAAGAGAAAAAACGAAAATATTCGATAAAGCAGGATGAAATTTTAGTAAATTGATTTACTTTAGTTTACGTAATTGTGCATTTTTGATTCTATTTCTATCATATTGATAATCACTCATTCATGTGAAATCAAACAGTGGCGCAAACGAAAAAAATTGTTTTTTTATCTGAATTGTTTATTCCAAATTAAACTATATTTGCTCATGGTATCTGCTAGCAGTCAGGAAAATGGTGGCAAAAAACAAAGAAACTCCCAAAATCCTTTAGTAGAAGGCCTCTTTCTTTCTTACGAATCCGTACTTAAAATGAAAAAAATTTCATTTACAAAAAAGATTGAAATTGTAAAGAAGGGCATTTCCAAAGACCAACTGGCTTCCCTCAAGGAGATATTTGACCTGGAGTATTCAATGCTCAGTAAAATATTGGGGGTCACGGACAGGACACTCTACCTTAAAAAGGGAGAAGAGGTCTTTAATCAGAGTGTTAGCGACAGGATTATGGCGCTTGCGGAATTATACAGCTATGGGTATCGCCTGTTTAAAAGTAGAGGGCTATTCCATCACTGGATAAAAAGTACCAACAGGGCCTTGGGGGATGTGGCTCCTGTCTCCTTACTGGATACGCAGGTAGGGATGCAGGAAGTGAAGAATGAATTGCACAGGAAGGAATCGGGTATTTTTTAAACAGGAAATCAATTGACATGATTTTATATCACATTAGTACCGTGGAACGTAGCGGGAGCTTTGCTGGTGGCGGATCCAGCTTCGTATCAGGCAGATGGCATGATGCCGGGGATATGTGTATTTATGGCTGTTTGAGTAAGTCGCAGACGTTGGTGGAGTATGCTTATGGAGACAATCCCTTTGATCCTGCTATTTCGGAGCTTGATCTGGTATTTACTGTATTCGAAGTGCCGGACAGAAGTTTGAAGGAGTTCTTTGAAGTAGATCTGCCATCGGACTGGAGAACCTGGCCACGACCTGTGTCTGCCATGGCTTTCGGATCGGAGGCATTAAAGTTGACGGGGACGCTTTTGATATCCTATCCTTCAGTGGTTTACCCGGATGAACGCATTTACGTCATTAATGTCCGGCACCCGCTGATGAAAGTTGTAAAAGTCCTTGGAGTACAGAAAGCCTACCCCAGTAAGCTGATCTAGGAATTTAACAACGCAATACAACGATCAATCTCCTTAATATAATCGTTGATCTTTCCCCGCACTTCTTTCCGGAATGCGTCCTCTTCTTCGGGCAATCCGGTTCCCTGCGTCACTGTGGCGATCTTTGCGAGTTTGAGCTTCTCATCGAGGGAGGCAATGGTATCCTGTTGCTGCCGCAGTTCAGCCTGCCGCTGAAAAAGCTGCTCCCGCAGCACGGAATTGTCCGCCTGCGACTGTTGCAACTTCTTCAGCAGCAGCTGAAGCTTGTCTTCAATGCGTTGTATGTACTGTTCGATTTCCATTATTTCCGGATCTCGGCCTGTAACTGCGTTTCGAAAGCTTTCACGAGTTTGTTCATCAGCGCGTCCGTCTCCTGGTCCGTCAGTGTCTTTTGTTTATCCTGGAAGGTAAAACTCACTGCGTATGATTTCTTTCCAGCGCCGAGTTTTTCGCTTTCAAAAACGTCGAACAGGTTGATATGTTGCAGTAACGATGTTTTTACGGAACGGGCGGCTGCTTCCACTGCCGCAAAGTTAACCTGTTTATCCAGTACCAGCGCCAGGTCCCGGCGCACGGCAGGGAATTTCGGGATCTCTTCAAAGAAAGTATCCTTCACCTGCAACTGTTGCAGGATAAGGCTCCAGTTAAAATCAGCATACCATACCGGCTGTTTGAGGTCAAACACCTTCAGTTTCGCACTGCTCACCCCGCCCAGAACGGCGACGGTTTTACCATTCACGCTGATCTCGAAAGCGGGCTGCAAACCATGCACAGTGGCGGCGGTCATCCGTGGGGCGGGCAATGCCAGCAATTGCAGGATGTTCTGCACGAAGCCCTTCAGATAATAGAAGTCTACGGGTTGGGCTTTGTGCATCCAGTTCTCGGCCAGCTTTTGTCCGGTGAGGTAAAGTCCCAGGTGCTCGGTTTCGGGATACTGCCCGGCGGCTTCCCGCTGGTAGGTTTTGCCGAACTCGAAGAAAAGAAGATCGTCGTTCCGGCGGTTGAGGTTGTAGGCGATGCGCTCCAGTCCGGATTCGAGCATGGAGGGCCGCATCACGTCCAGTTCCGCGCTGAGGCTGTTGATCATCTTCACCAGGGTGTCCGCATCGAGGTGCTGGTAATATTGACTGTTGGTGATGGAATTGGTGAATATTTCGGAAAACCCGTTGCCGGCGAGGTATTCGGCGATCTTTTCCTTCGCCTTTTCCTTGTCGGGCAGGCTTTGTGTGGAGGGGGCGATGTTAATGAATGAAGGGATGGGGATGTTATCCAGCCCGTCTATCCGCATGACCTCTTCCACAATGTCCGCCGGTATCCGGATGTCGGTTTTATGCGGCGGAACGGCTATACGAAGATGGTCATCCTGTTCGGCAGTGATGGTGAAGCCAAGGCTGCAGAGGATGTTCTTCACTTTCCCGGGTGCATATTTGTGGCCGCTGAGGCGGTTGATGTATTCATAAGTGACATCGATCTGGTGTGCTGCTGCAGGTGAGGGATATGCATCGGTAACGCCGGAGGCCGGTTCCCCGTGGGCAAGTTCCCCGATGAGGGCGATGGCGCGTTCCAGGGCGAAGGGAGCGAGGCTGATATCCACGCCTTTCTCGAAACGTACTGCCGCATCCGTGCGGAGCCCGTGCCGGAGGGAGGTTCTGCGTACGCTCGTAGCATTGAAGCTGGCGCTTTCCAGGAAGATGTTGACGGTGCTGTCTTTTACGCCGGAGCCGATACCACCGAACACGCCGGCGATGCAAAGGCCATTCCCTTCTCCGTCGCAGATCATCAGGTCTTCTGCATCCAGCTTGCGTTCCCTGCCATCGAGGGTGAGGAAGGAGGTGCCGGTGGGAAGGTTCTGTATTATTACTTTTCCGCCTTTAATCTCGTTGGCATCAAAAGCATGCAACGGCTGGCCGGTTTCATGCAATACATAATTAGTGATGTCTACAATATTATTAATGGGCCGTACCCCGATGGCGGAGAGGCGATGCTGCATCCAGGCGGGGGAGGGACCAACTTTCACGCCGGTGATGGTTTGGCCGCAGTAACGTGGACAGGCCTCCGTATTCCTCACTTCCACGCCTGTCTGTAAAGGCTGTTTCGCGTGGGCGGTGGTGTTAATGCCGGGCTTGCGCACATGATAGATCTGCGTGCCTTCCCGGTTATTGAGGTAAGCGCAAACGTCCCGTGCCACGCCCATGTGGCTCATCGCATCCATATGATTGGGGGTGAGCCCGATCTCGAATATCCAGTCCTGCACAGGTTTGAACCATTCCCGGGCGGGAAGGCCGGGCTGCAGGGAAGAGTCGAGCACCATGATGCCGGCATGGCTGGTACCAAGACCAATCTCGTCTTCAGCACAGATCATACCCTGACTTTCTTCTCCGCGGATCTTTGCTTTCTTCATCGTCAGCGGTTCGCCGGAAGCAGGATAGATGGTGGCGCCGATGGGGGCTACCACTACTTTCTGTCCGGCCGCTACGTTCGGCGCTCCGCATACGATGTGCAATGGCTCGCCGTTGCCAACGTTAACGCGGGTAAGGCTCAGTTTATCTGCATTCGGGTGTTTTTCTACGCTCAGTACTTCGCCGATCACCAGCCCTTCCAGGCTGCCTTTCACGCTCTCGAACCGCTCCAGGCTCTCCACTTCCAGGCCTACGGCCGTGAGGATGACTGAAAGTTCCTCCGGTGTGGGTTTCACCGGCAAATAATCACATAACCAGTTATACGAAATTGTCATCGGATGTACGCGCAAAGCCTCATTGGGCCGTGCTTAATTTTTTAAGGATCAATAGTTTATGAAAAAAGGCAAGCTTCGTGTAGTCACGGATCATGCCGCGTAAAGTTAACAACTTCTGCCGTACGGATCGGGGGAATTTTACGCAAGGAAAATGTGGAAAATCTTTTTGCACAAAAAATGTGAATAATCGGACCTTTGTTTGGGATTTTCGTCGTTTTTGGTGGATAATCATATGAAAAACGGTGGATAACCCGGGTTAGGCTGTGGCATAACCTGTGCGGGGAACACGGAAAAATATAGTTTTGGAAGAA
>OFTY01000758.1_pt1 | contig 19066 bp, 12 predicted proteins | sample 1775061 | NCBI WGS metagenome assembly OFTY01 (sample SAMN08195773, study PRJEB24354) | sludge metagenome | isolation source: sludge from phenol fed wastewater aerobic bioreactor B | place: India: Nagpur | collected 2016-09-16 | reverse complement strand
TCGCCAATCACCCAGCGGATGGCATCCACAATGTTCGATTTACCGCAGCCATTCGGCCCCACGATTCCGGTTATCGGGTGGTCGAGCACAACGTGGGTTTTGTCAGCAAAGGACTTAAACCCTTTTATTTCCAGCGACTTTAAACGCAAGGGACAAAGATTTTGGGGGAGAACAAAAATAGGGTTTTCAGTTGTTTATTATATGTGCCCTTTACGACAGGATTTTACAGCTAAAAACAACGCTTTACACAGCCTGAGCAGGTATAAATTTTTGGCCGCGTATTTTTTCCCCAGGCCATTTGACCCCACCGGAAGGATGGTACTGATAGATTTCCCTACACGCCGGAGGCATTCCACACTATGCCTCGGCCATACCATCGAGCTGATGATGTTCGGCTGCCAACTCTATCTGTTTGCGGGTTGGCAGTAAAATGAGTCGCAGCGTAGTATCGTTGGTAAAATAACTGATGGCCCAGTTGATAAAGATGATCAGTTTGTTCTTAACACTCAGGATGAGCATCAGGTGTAGAAACATCCAGACCAGCCAGGCGAAAAAGCCCTGAAAGCTCCAGAAAGGCAGGTCAACAACGGCTTTACGCTTTCCCACCGTGGCCATCGTGCCGGGATTTTTGTACACAAACGGTTTCGGCTCCAGTCCGTTTTCTATAGCTCTCAGATTTTTCACCAGATGTTTTGCCTGGTTGATGGCCACATTTGCCAGTTGCGGATGTCCCTTGGGCCAATCCGGCGATTCCATATAGGCTATATCTCCTATGGCAAACACATGCTCCATTCCCTCCACCCTGTTGTAGCGATCTACCTTTATGCGGTTGCCCAGCACGAGACACTCCCGCGGAATGCCATCCGGCACTACTCCGGTAACGCCTGCCGCCCAGATCAGGTTGTTGCTGCGTAGGGTACGACCGTCCTTAATCGTGATGGTCTTGCCGTCATAGTCCTGTATCAGTGCATTCGTCCAAACCTTCACACCCATGTCCTCAAGATACTGCTGCGATTTTTGCTGAGACTCTTCCGACATCGGAGCAAGCGTTACGCCGGCACCTTCAATCAGAAACACATTGAGCTGTGAAAAATCCATATCCGGATAATCGCGAGGCAGCACGTTCTTCTTCATTTCGATAAGGGCACCCGCCAGCTCCACACCGGTAGGTCCGCCCCCGGCAATAACCATATTCATTATGCCCTCCTTTTCCTCTTCGGAGCAGTCGAGCGCATCTTCAAAATTGAGTAGAATACGGTTGCGCAGAGTGATGGCTTCCTGCGTGGATTTCATCGGGAAGGCGAAACGTTCGATGTTCTTGTTCCCGAAAAAATTGGTGGTACAGCCCGTTGCAATCACCAGAATATCATAGTGAAAATCGCAGGCATCGGTATGTACGATCTGCTGTTGGGTATCTACTGATTTTACGCTCGCTACGCGCACATGCACGTTGGCCCTTTTGTGAAAGACCTTGCGCAAGGGAAAGGAAATAGAACTGGGCTCCAGACCACCGGTTGCCACCTGATAAAAAAGGGGTTGAAACTGATGAAAGTTATGTTGATCGATAAGCGTGATCTCGAAGCTGTGATCTTTTAGTCTGCGGGCAAATTGAAGTCCTGCAAACCCCGCACCAAGTACCACTATTTTTTTAGCTGCCATATCCTTGTTTGAGCAAGGCAAAGTTCCACCACTTCCTCCTGCTGTTTGATATTATTGTCTTACAGCAGAATGCTAAAAAGCTATGCCAGTTAACTTTTAAGGGTAAGAAAGTGGCAAGAACGATGGCGAAGGTTGGTCTGCTACAGCAAATCGGTTCCGGCGTTCATAACGATATGCGTACCATTGATTTGCTGGCTAGCCTTACTCAGATAGGCAACGGTATCGGCTACCTCTTCGATGTCCAGCAGCCGTCCCAGCGGATGTTGTTCCTGCAATTGCTCTACCGTACGGTGGTCATAATCGCCGGTAAGTCCTGTCTTCATAAAGGCCGGAGAAACACAGTTGGAGGTAATATTAAACCGGATGCCTTCAGTGGCCCAGGACTTGCTCATGGAAAGCATATACGACTTCTGCGCAGCATAGAGCGACATACCGACGGGTGGCTTGTTGACCACGGCAGAGCTGATGATATTGATGATCTTGCCAAACTTCTTTTTTCGAAAACCAGCAATAGCTTTCTGGGTGATACGCAGGGCAGGCAGCACGTTTAAAATAAAATCTTCCACGAACCGCTCGGGTGTAATTTTATGAAAATGCTGCTGTACATATTTTGCGTGAGCATTATTGACCAGCACATCGATATCCAGCAATTCCATATTCTCCAGAAAGGCATCTACGGATTCCGCCTCAGCGAAGTCGCAGTGAAATGCGGTAATATTACGATACTGCGCCTCCAGCTCGCTGGCCATCAATGCATTGCTGCGATAGGAGATATAAATATTATCGTCTGCTTCAAGAGCCAGCTTCTCTGCTATGGCCCTTCCCAGGCCCGAAGACCCGCCGGTAATAAGAATGTTCATATCAGTCCGATTTGCACTTTACCGTAACACACCCTTTCATTCCCCTCGTTTAAAAATTTAAACCTGAGTTCGTAAGTCTTTACAGCTTCAGAAAAATCAATAACCTCTGCGTGCAGTGTCAGCACATTGCCGAGATATACGGGTTTGGCGAAAAAAAATTCCTGCCGGTGTATGATCACATTATTTAAAGGCAGGAGTTCCCCAACAAAACGGGAGATAAAACCCGCCAGAATATTTCCGTGTACTACTTTATCGCGAAAGCCCTTGCTGCGGGCGTAGGAAGCATCCGTGTGCAGCACATTGCGATCTTCAAAGGTTTGGATAAAACCCTGGTACACTTTTTCAGACACCGGAAAAACATGGTGAAACTTATCGCCTTGCTGCATCAATAGAGCGGTAAATTAGTAAATGATAAGAGCAAATAAAACGCAGCAACAGGAATTAACAGGCCACGGAAGAATTAATCTTCAAAAAGTGTAAAACCGAACCGGCTGGTAACCCCTTTTTTGAGGATCAGATTTGGATAGCTGCCGGTCTCAAAGCCGTCCTTGCTAAAGCTTACCGAATAGCTTCCTGCAGGCAGGCCTTCCACACGAAATTTTCCCTGCTCATCCGTATTGATAGTTTTGTGAACATCCGAAGTGGTCGATTGAAGGGTAAGCTGTACATCACTTAAGGGCTGATAGTTGCGCACATTACCCACGGTGCCGGTCAGCACGGTAGCCGACGACGATTCGGGGGTTTCATTTTTTTCTTTGTTTTCGGAACTGGCGTAGCAAAATAATGGTGACGCTATTAAAAGCGTAATGAATAATCTTCTCATAGTGAATTGGTTTTGTCTTACAAAGTTAAGGCAAAGAGACCGCCCAAACACTATAAACACTGTTAAAGAACCAATATAACTAATTGATTTTCACATAGTTTTTGCATTGCAAAAGACCAAAAGGATCACAACCCCATCGCTTCCACCAGATCTTTTTCTACACGCAGGTTGTCGATGATAAAACCTTGTCGTTGCGGCGTGTTTTTACCCATGTAGTATTCCAGCAATTTCTGGATGTGCTCCTCCTGATGCAGCAATACGGGTTCCTTGCGCATGTCTTCGCCGATGAACATAGCAAACTCTTCGGGAGATATTTCTCCAAGACCTTTAAAGCGGGTAATCTCTGGCTTGGCTCCCAGTTCCCTCATCGCTGATTGTTTTTCGGCCTCATCGTAGCAATAGATCGTCTTCTGTTTGTTGCGCACCCGGAACAACGGAGTTTCCAAAATATACACATGGCCGTTTCGTACCAGGTCCGGAAAAAACTGAAGAAAAAACGTCATGAGCAGCAAGCGGATGTGCATCCCATCTACATCGGCGTCGGTAGCGATCACAATATTGTTGTATCGAAGCCCGTCAAGGCCTTCCTCTATGTTCAAAGCATGTTGCAGCAGGTTAAACTCTTCATTTTCATACACTACCTTTTTGGTCAGACCGTAGCAGTTCAGCGGTTTGCCCCGCAGGGAAAATACCGCCTGCGTTTCTACATTTCTGCTTTTGGTGATCGAGCCGCTGGCGGAGTCTCCTTCGGTGATAAAAATGGTGGATTCTTTCTGCTTCTGAAAAAAATCGTCCTTGCTTTTTGAAGGGGCATCATCATTGAGATGTATTCTGCAATCGCGCAATTTTTTATTGTGGAGGTTGGCCTTTTTAGCCCTTTCGTTGGCAAGTTTCCGAATGCCGGATAGCTCCTTGCGTTCGCGCTCGCTTTGCTCAATCCTTTTCTTCATCGCCTCGGCTACCGAAGGATTTTTATGGAGAAAGTTATCGAGCTCTTTGGCCAGAAAATCATAAACAAAAGACCGCATGGTAGGCCCGCCCTCCCATACATTCAGCGAACCGAGCTTGGTTTTGGTCTGCGACTCAAACACGGGCTCCTGTACCCGCACGGAAACGGCGGCACAAATGCTCTGGCGGATATCTGCCGCATCATAATCTTTTTTGAAAAAATCGCGCGCCACTTTTACAAAAGCCTCTCGAAATGCTGCCTGATGAGTGCCGCCCTGTGTGGTATGCTGACCATTGACGAAAGAGTAAAGATCTTCGCCATAGTCGCCGGTATGTGTCAGTGCCACCTCTATATCATTGCCTTTAAGGTGAATGATGGGGTAACGCATAGTTTCCGGGTTCGTCTTGCGGGTGAGCAGATCGAGCAGGCCGTTTTTTGACAGATAATTTCTCCCGTTGTAGTGAATGGTGAGACCAGCATTGAGAAAGCAATAATTCCAGATCTGGTTTTCTACATACTCGCTGATAAAGTGGTAATGTTTAAAAACAGTCTCGTCGGGCTTAAAGCTGACAAGTGTGCCATTTTGCTGATCCGTGGCCGATTCTTTATGCTCCCGGGTAAGCACGCCTTTCTCAAATTCAGCAGCCTTGCTTTTGCCCTCTCTGAAAGCCTCTACACGAAACCACGCACTCAGGGCATTTACCGCCTTTGTACCCACCCCGTTGAGGCCAACGGATTTTTGAAAAGCATTGCTATCGTATTTAGCACCGGTATTGATCTTTGATACTACATCTACCACCTTACCCAGCGGTATGCCCCGGCCATAGTCACGCACCGTGACCATGCCCTCAGCAATACGCAGATCTATACGTTTGCCGAATCCCATCGTGTACTCATCAATAGAGTTATCAATCACCTCCTTGAGCAGGATATAGATACCATCATCCATGCTTGAGCCGTCTCCCAGCTTCCCGATGTACATGCCCGGGCGAAGACGAATGTGTTCGCGCCAATCGAGCGACTTGATACTTTCTTCTGTATATTGGTTCAGCAGTTCCGCCATTGCTCCACGTTTGAGTTGAATGCTGCAAAGATGTGGAAATAGCACTTGTTTTGGTAACAGTTCCCCAAAACTTTCCCCCTTGCATCCTCAGCAATTTAAGTGTAGGAATCCTATATTTACCGTTCTCCAAACAAGAAAACAATGAAGCGAATTTTATTAAGCCTTTCTGCTGCTGTATGGCTCTGCACACCCGTCAGCTCTTGGGCTCAGGCAAAGCTTTTAGAGAAGGTGACAAAAAAGGGAAGTGAAGTGGTGATACCTTACGAAAAATACCGGCTTCCCAACGGGCTTACGCTCATCGTGCACGAAGACCATTCCGACCCAATTGTCCATGTAGATGTTACCTACCACGTAGGCTCTGCCCGGGAAGAAATCGGCAAATCGGGCTTTGCTCACTTTTTCGAACACATGATGTTTCAGGGCTCAGACAATGTAGCCGACGAACAGCATTTTAAAATTATAACAGAAGCGGGCGGCACTTTGAATGGCTCCACCAACCTCGATCGGACCAACTATTTTGAGACGGTGCCGAGCAACCAATTGGAGAAAATGCTTTGGCTTGAGGCCGACCGCATGGGCTTTTTGCTTGATGCTGTCACCCAACAAAAATTTGAAGTGCAGCGTGCTACAGTGAAAAACGAACGTGGTCAGCGCTACGACAATGTGCCTTACGGTCTTGTTCGCGAGGTGAACTCAAAGAATCTGTATCCCTATGGCCATCCTTACTCATGGCTCACCATCGGGTACATTGAGGATCTGAATAGGGTGAATGTCAACGACCTGAAAAACTTCTTTCTCCGCTGGTACGGCCCAAATAATGCTGTACTGACCGTTGGGGGCGATGTAAACACTCAGGACGTAGTGAAGATGGCAGAAAAATATTTTGGTTCCATACCCAAAGGACCTGAGGTAAAACCGATGAACATACCCCTGCCGGTGCTCAGCAACGACAGATATGTATCCATGATAGACGACTATGCCAAGCTGCCCCAACTGCGCATCACTTACCCTGCTCCGCCCGCCTTTAGCAAAGATGAGGCGGCACTCGACTGCCTCGCTGAGATCATCGGACAGGGAAAGAATTCTATTTTCTACAAAAATTTTGTGAAGAACCAGAAAGCAGTAAATGCAGCGGTGTACAACAGCACAAGCGAACTTTCGGGAGAATTCATTATTTCCGTGATTCCTTACCCGGGCCAAAAGCTGGCAGATATGCAGCAAATCGTGCAGGCATCTCTTGAGGAGTTTGAGAAGCGCGGTGTAACCGACGACGATATCGCCAAGTTCAAGTCACAGCGCGAAGCCGATATCATTCGCGGACTCGAAAGTGTATCGGGCAAGGTAGCGCAACTTGCGGCCTTCCACACCTTCACCGGCGATGCTAACTACATTGGGAAAGAACTGAACCGGTACAATGCCGTAACGAAGGCCGACGTGCTTAGGGTGTACAACCAATATGTGAAAGGAAAACACGCCGTAGTGCTGAGTGTGTTGACTAAGGGCAATGAAGACAACAAAGCAGGCGCGGATAATTACACGGTTTCGAATGCCGGTTACAAAGCGCCGGATTATGGCTATGCCGGACTGAAATACATAAAGGCTAAAGATAATTTTGACCGCAGCAAAATGCCGGGCAACGGTGCAAATCCGGTCGTGAATGTTCCCGGTTTCTGGAAAGAAACTGTGGCAGGAACCGTGACCGCTATTGGCACACGCTCAGATGAAATACCTGTGGTAACGATGGTATTTAAGTTCAAGGGTGGAAAAATGATGGATGCACTGACTCCGGGGAAAGCGGGTATGGCAAGTATGTTTACCGACATGATGGCGGAAGACACGAAGAACTACACCGCTGAAGACTTCAGTACTGCCTTAGATAAGCTTGGAAGTTCGATTGATGTATATACCGATGATGACGCTACTGTGGTGAATGTGCGCAGCCTCAAAAAGAATCTTGACAAAACACTGTCCTTGCTCGAAGAGCGATTGCTGCAGCCAAAATTTACGGAAGAAGCGCTGGCTACCTATAAGAAGCGAACGATTGAAAATATCAGGAATGCAATGAACCGTCCGAACTATGTAGCGTCAACGGTTTATCCGCGCATTCTTTACGGAGCAGACAACGTGCTGGGCTGGGCAACAACGGGCACGGTAAACACAATTGGCGCGATTACACTCGACGATGTGGAAAGTTATTACAACAACTACTTTTCACGCAGGGATGCTGAGCTGATTGTGGTAGGCGACGTAAGCAAGGAAGAGCTTTTGCCAAAACTCGCCTTTCTGAGCAAGATGAAGGACAACGAAGTGAAGCTGCCGGAACTGAAACCAGCGCCGCAGATCACCAGGACAAAGATCTATTTTGTTGACGTCCCTAATGCAGCGCAGACAGAGTTCAGGGTGGGCTACGTGACCGGACTGAAATTCGATGCAACCGGCGATTATTTCAAAGCAGGGGTGATGAACTATGCGCTGGGCGGTGCTTTCAACAGCAGACTCAACATTCATCTGCGAGAGGAAAAAGGCTGGACCTATGGTGCTCGCGGCGGATTTGACGGAAACAAATACACCGGCGATTACAGCTTTAGTGCCGGCATTAAGGCCGATGCAACGGATAGTGCGCTCGCCGATGTTATGCAAATCATTACGGACTATAGAAACAAAGGACTTTCTTCTGAAGAGCTGGAATTTACCCGAAGCTCTATGGGACAAAGCGATGCGCGGAAATATGAGGCGGCTTTTCAAAAAGCAGGCTTCCTGAGCCGTATTCTCGATTATAACCTTGCTCCTTCTTTTACCAAAGACCAGAATGAGCTTCTGAAAAATCTTCAACTTTCGGAGATGAATACGCTGGCTTCACGATATACACCTGACCCATCAAAAGTGGCCATTGTATTAGTAGGCGACAAAGGAAAACTATGGGATAAGCTTCAAAAGCTTGGTTATGACATGGAAGAGATTGACCGCGACGGAAATCCAGTGAAGGCCAATTAAATTTTGTTGTTTAATTCTTCTGTAAAAGGGTTGTCTTAGTGGACAACTCTTTTTTTGTTGGGACTGCTTTGAACAAAAGAATGGGTGAAGAGGGAAGATAATGCAATGTGACGCCCTCAAGATTCAAAGACACTAATGGGCGCATCAAATTAACACCTGCTGATAACGAGTTTATACCGGCCAAACTGAAGTTCATCCGAATCACTTCAGCAAAGAAACATCGCCCTTTACACTAACCGGATCTCCGTTGCTACAAAGCGCATCAACAAAATATACAAACACATCCGAAGGAAGTTGCTTGCCCTGGAACGTACCGTCCCAGCCATAGTGTGGATCGTTTGCAGGGATATCGCTCGCTTCAAACACCTTCTGGCCCCAACGATTGAAAATTACAAACTGCCTGACGATGGAGATACCCCGGCCAATAGGATAATAAACATCATTATTACCGTCGCCATTGGGTGTAAACGTGTTGGGCATGAAAAGAACCGAGTTGTCGCACATCACACGAACATTCATATCATCTCCCGCCATGCAACCGAGGTCGTTCTGCACCGTGGCAACAATGCGGACATTATTTAATGCCGTAAAAACCGGGTTCGTGCAATCGGTACAACTAAGGGATTCTGCCGGCGACCATGCTATTGTAGTTGCATTGCTGATCTGTGGCATCAAAGTCCAGGTAGTGCCGGAAAGCACTGTAGTATCTTGTCCGAGATACACTGAAGGAAGCGGGAACACATTCACTGTCTGGTAGAGTGTATCCTTAAAACAATTATTCTCCGTGATCACCACCTGATAACGAGTAGTCGTTTCCGGGCGGGCCACGGGGTTAGCCGCGAAACGATCCGACAAGGTTTCTGCAGGCGACCATAGATATGCTGTTCCGCCCGTAGCCAAAAGAGATGTATCCTCGCCCTCACAGATTCCGATATCCGGACCGACATCCGTAGGCACGCGACCTATGAACACAAGATGTACATCATCCGTATCGCTGCAGTTCTCAGCGTTGGTACCCACAACATAGTAAGTAGTATCCTTTGTAATCGTAGCAAGGGGATTACTGCAGGATGTACAGGACAAACCGTAGGAGGGATACCAGAAAAAGCTGTTAGCTCCGACGGCCTGCAGTTGTACCGTTCTGCCGGCACAAGCTTCAAGGTCATTACCAGCGTTCACCACGGGTGAGGTATAGTTGAGAACGTTAACGGTAGCCGTGGCTATGCAGCCATGGGCATCTGTCGCCGCAACGGAATATTGTCCTGCTGTAAGTTGGACTATAGTGTCGCTCGTACCATTATTGCTCCAAAGAAAACTGTAAGGAGCTACACCGCCAGACGCATTGCAGTACGCGATGCCATTCTGCGCACCGGCACAGGTACCCGAACTGCCGGTGGAGATTTGCAAAGCCGGTGGTTCTGTAAGGGTAACTGAATCCACCTGAACACAACCGTTACTGTCCGTAATACTTACCTGATAGGCGCCGGCCGCAAGTGCTGTAGCCGTGGCACCAAACTGCGGTGGCGCCGTTGACCAGTTGTAACTGTACGGTGGCTTTCCTCCCGATATATTGACCGTGACACTGCCGGTTTGCGCTCCGAAACAAAGCGGATTTACAACATTGCTAATCGTTGACAATAGCGGCACCGCATCGGCAATATATGCGCTGTCGGCAACGGTACAACCATTGTTGTCGGTGACGGTGACAGACACCTTACCCGGAGGCAATTGATTTGCAGCGGGGCCCGACTGCGGTGGTGAGGTTGACCAGAAATAGGTGTAGGGTGGCATTCCACCAGATGCACTTACCGCAGCAGAACCATCAGCATTGCCCACACAGTGCACGGGCTGAATATTGGTAACTGTCGCCAGCAACGCCGAAGGCTGCAGGATTACAATGCTGTCTGCCTTCGAACATCCATTTTGATCCGTGACCATACAGATATAGGTGCCTGCAGCGAGGTTGCTTAGAGCGGCGCCATTCTGCACCGGTACGGTGTTCCAGGTAAAATTGTAAGGTGCAAGCCCGCCCGTTACGGCGATGGAAGCAGTGCCCGTAGCGTTGCCAAAACAATTGTTATTTGTACCGGTGATGTTGGTTTGCAGCGCGGGTGGTTGTGTTACCTGTATCGAGGCTGTTGTCACGCATCCGTTGGTATCTGTAATACTGACGGTATAGTTGCCCGCATTCAGGTTGGCGGCTATTGCCGTAGTCTGTACCGGACTCGTATTCCAGGAATAAACATAGGGCGCTGTGCCGCCGGTAACATTGGCCTGTGCCGAAGCATTACTGCTACCGTTGCAGGACACCGGTGTCACAAGACTGATTGTTGCTGCCAGCGATGCAGTAGGCTGCGTCACGCCCACAGTATCAGTAAAGCTGCAGTTATTATCATCCGTAACCACTACTGTGTAAACCCCTGCGGCAAGTCCGGTAGCTGTCGCCGAACTTTGAGCAGGCACCGTGTTCCAGGAATAGCTATAAGGTGCAGTACCACCAGTTCCTGCGGCTGTAGCTGTTCCGAGTCCGCCAAAACAATTGATAGGTGTAGTGCTGACCACCGCAGATACCGGGGTGGTCGGCTGCATGATGGTGATGGTATCACTTACTGTGCAGCCATGGGCATCCGTAGCCTGAACCCAATAGCTGCCGGCTGTTACTGCGGAAAGACTTGCTGTTGTCTGACTCGTGCTCCACAGAAATACATAGGGAGCTGTACCACCTGTCACGACCGTACTGGCCGACCCTGTATTTTGACCAAAGCACAAAACATCCACCACACCTGACTGCATTGATAATACCGGTGGCTCGGAAACAATGGCTGTTGCCGTATCCGTACAACCATGATCATCCGTAACAATCATCTGGTAATTTCCCGCACCAAGTGTGTTTATGGAAGCTGTACTTTGAGCAGGCGATGTATTCCAGGCAAAACCATAAGGTGCTGTGCCGCCGAGGGCCGAACCGGTAACAGCCCCGTCTGTGCCCCCATGGCAAGTTACATCCACTGTACTTACAATCGTTGCCTGAAGCGCCTGCTGCGGCTGCGAAATGCTAAAGGTATCTGTGAGCGTACAGCCCAGGTCGTCCGTGACGGTAACCTGGTAGGAGCCGGCGAACAGATTTCCGGCCGATGCGGTATTTTGAACGGGTGCAGTGTTCCAAACGTAGGAATACGGCGCTGTCCCTCCGCTGACCGCAACAGCGGCAGAACCGAAACCACCAAAGCACAAAACATCGGTCTGGCTTTTCGTCGATGACAGAGGCGCAAGGGGTTGTGTGATGACCACACTGTCTGTTGCGCTGCATCCATTGCTATCAGAAACGACAACATAATATACGCCGGCTGTAAGCTGGCTTAGAGAAGAAGTATTTTGGGCGTTGCTCCACTGTATGTTATAGGGCGGCTTCCCTCCCGACACCTGAACAGTGGCTGTGCCTGTAGCCTCGCCAAAGCAATTGACGTTTGTATGGTTTACCGAAAGCGTAAGTACGGGAGGCTCGGAAATGGTAACCAGGAGGCTGGCAGTGCAGGCGTTACTATCCGTGATCTGAACGGAGTACCCGCCGGCGGTCAACTGGGAAGCAGTAGCTGTGTTCTGCGCAGGATTGCCCGACCACAGAAACTGATAAGGAGGTGTACCACCAGTGGCCGACACGGTTGCATCGCCCACACCACCGTTGCAGGGTGCATCGTGCTGCGCGATGATTGCTGCAGACAAAGGAGAAACAGGCTGGGCTACGGTTGCCGTTGCGTTGGCCGCACAGCCGTTCTGATCTGTCACCACAACACCGTAAGACCCTGCAGGAAGGAGTTTCGCCGTATCTGTATTTTGTTGAGGACTTACTGCCCACTGATAAACGTAGGGAGCCGTACCGCCGGACGGAGTGACCACAGCAACACCTGTGCTATCGCCAAAACAGCGCACATTTTCTGAAAAAATGGAAAGGCTGAGCGCTGAAGGTTCTGTGATCATGGCCATAGCGGTGTCGCTGCATCCGTTGCTGTCCACCACCGTAAGGATGTAACTGCCGGCAGCAAGCGCAGTGGCCACCGCCGATTGTTGCACCGGTGCCGTGGTCCAGGTAAAGGCATAAGGCTGAGTGCCTCCCTGAACTACCGCTGTTGCACTGCCGTTGTTATAGCCGTAGCAACTAACATTGATCTGAGTATCAATTGCTACATCCAGAATAGGCGGCTCGCTGATGACTACGGAAGAAGTATCTGCACAACCCTGAAAGTCTGTGGTAACTACGGTATAAGTACCTGAGGAAAGGCCTGAAACTGAAGCTGTCTGCTGTGCAGGAGCAGTATTCCAAAGAAAGCTGTACGGTGTCGTACCACCGGCGGCACTTACTGTGGCCGTACCATTACCGGCTCCGAAGCATAATGCCGGAGTACCCGAAACGGAAATCGCCAATGCAGCAGGCTGACCCACGATAGCTACGGCCGTATCGGTGCAACCATGGCCATCGGTAACCAGAGCGGTGTAGGTGCCTGCCGGCAGGTTGAATGCTGTGTCCGAATTCTGTGCCGGTGTGGAATTCCAGGCTACAGAATAGGGTGGCGAACCCTCAGTATAGCTTACTACGGCGCGACCATCAGCAGAGCCAAAACAAAGAGCATCGCTGGTCAACGCATGGGCAAAAGGGCCCACGGTAAGCTGCGTACTATCCGTTTTGGAACATCCGTTGTTATCCTGAACCGTGACCCGATACTTTGTGCTCACTGCAGGATTTGCCACCGGGTTAGCACAGTTGGTGCAGCTCAGTCCGGCAGCAGGCGTCCACGAATAGGTATAGCTTGAGGCCGAGCCCGTGGCCATAGCTGACAAAGTAATGGGAGTAGCTCCGCAAGAAAAAGTATCATTTGTTACCGCAAGGTTGAGACTCGAAACGGAAACGGTAGTGGTGAGCGTATCCGGGCAACCATATCCCGCATAGGGTGTCAGCACAACATGATATTGGGTAGTGGCGGGCGGCGTAGCAATGTTGATGGTCTGACCCGAACCCATGAAAGTGTAACTGGCATTATACCAATAATAATACTGAAATCCCGGAGGTGCCGATAAAGTGGTGATGGGTGATCCGTTACAATTAACGCTGACGATTTGAAAAAGGCTGCAGGTAAGATCAATATAGCCGTAGCCAAAGTGTCCACCCAGGTCGCAGTCGCCACTGGCAAAATCCACGGCAATGGTTTTACCGCCCTGCCCCGAAAGATTGAGGCTGGCCGTGGACCAGCTTTTGTAATAGACCTGAGACCCATAGGGAGATAATTGAAAGCCGGGCAAAGAGGAAGCGGACACATAGGTAAATTGCGCACAGCTAACATTCAGACCCGTCGCCGAATCGTAGGCCCTTACTTCGAAACGGGGCTGGTCGGCAGCCTGGTGGCCGGGGTTCTGAAACACTACAGCATAACGATAAATCAGACTATAATTGCCCGTGCCCGACGGAACATGAACATAGTACCGCGCTCGTTCTGCCTCCGCTCCCGAACTGCTATTTCCCAGTTTGAGAGAATAGGAGCCACCACCGGGCGCCACTATCGGAAACGAACCGTAGAAATCGAGTCCTGTACCGGAGGTTATCGTGTGGCGATTAAATACTGCACCTGAATTAGTTGGTGTATTAATAGGACAGCAGTAGCCCGTAAAGAACTGCCAGTTGCTGGTATTTCCCGCTTCAAAGTCAATGTTGGGCGGACAAGTTTGACCATTTGCCTGCAGTGCGAACATAAACGTCCATCCTGCAAGACAGGCCAAACCGTACGAACAAATATTAAAAAGTCTTTTCATGGTTTCAGAAATCCTTTTTTACGCAGTGATGCTTCGTAATTGCCTAAAAACAGTGAAGGGGTATTGAAAATCAGGAGAAGGGTGAATTCAAAAATAATAATAATTGATCGCCGGCACAATGACCTCCGACAGTAAAACGAGACACGACACCTGTCAACCCAAAACAACCATTGGCCATACCCAAAAGACGGACGTAAAAGGAGCTGGCACAATTTTAGAAAAATTCCGATGTTATGTTCCGACCATTATCCTTGAGTGCACTCCTTGCCGGCATTGTCCTCCTGCTTACATTCTCTGCGCAGGCACAGTACGCCGGCGGTGATACGGCAAGCGTCCAACAACTCATTGACACCTTGCAACAACATGAGGAGACAACGCCGCATAAATACCGAATGAACTATCTGCTCAGCGGATCGTTTTCTCTTGTAGCCACTGCCGCAAACATCTATGCGATTCCCAAGATCATAAAAGCTAAACCCGACTTCACCGATCAGGAAATCACTTCGTTGAACCGTGGTGTCTTCAATGATTTCGACCGGTGGGCGCTACAGCAAGACCCTTCACAACGCGATCAGTTTTATCAGGCTTCGGACTATGTGCTGCCCGCCATCATTGTATCGGCAGGAGCGCTGGGCTTCGATAAAAAAATTCGTAAAGACTGGCTGCGCATACTGGCCATGTATTACGAAATGCACGCAGTTACTTTTAGCCTCTACAACTTTAGTTTTTTCGGCCCGGCCTTTCAGAACAAACCGCGCCCATACGTTTATTACGATCAGTTTTCTCTCGATGCACGCAGAGGCGGTAATAACCGAAATTCACTTTATAGCGGGCATACGGCCACCGCAGCAGCATCCACCTTTTTTATGGTAAAAGTATATGCAGATTATCACCCAGAGCTGGGCGCAAAAAAGTACTGGCTTTACGGACTGGCTTCTATACCGCCCCTGGTGGAGGGATACCTGCGCGTGCGGGCGCTGGCACATTTTCCTACCGATGTGATGGTGGGCTTTATGATTGGCGCTACAGTGGGAGTTGCCATACCGGAGCTTCACAAATTTCATGACCGTCGGTTTCACATCGGGCTTGCGGCGACCCCGGCCGGACCAGGCTTCTGCGCATCGTGGATACCTGAAAAAAGATCCCGCAAAATTTTTACTTTTTAGTTTCTGCAACTACCTCATGGTCGCAGACTTATAGGAGGAAAAAACCAGCATGAACAGATAGAACTGGCGGGCAACATAATCCCAAAGGCTTCGTCCCTAAACAAATACACCCAGGGAAATCCTGTACCCGTCCGCAACTTGTAAACAACTTTAGTCCACAGTCCTATCTTTGCGCTCGTTATGCAAAAAATTCTTGTTGCCAATCGTGGAGAAATTGCCATGCGGGTAATGCGCACTGCAAAAGAAATGGGGATTAAAACCGTTGCTGTTTTTTCAGAGGCGGATCGCAATATGCCCTTCGTTCGCTATGCTGATGAAGCTGTTTGTATTGGTCCGGCTTTATCGGCTCAGAGTTATCTGCGGGCCGAAAAAATTCTGCAGGTAGCACACGATACCGGCGCGGATGCTATCCATCCCGGCTATGGCTTTCTTAGTGAGAATGCATCATTTTCGAAGGCCTGTGCCGATGCAGGAGTTATTTTCATCGGACCCTCAGAATACAGTATCAACATGATGGGCAGCAAGATTGCGGCAAAGCAAGCAGCAAAAAAGTTCAATGTGCCCATGGTGCCCGGCACCGAAGACCCTATCGAAACGGTAGAGGAGGCGAAGGAGATTGCCGCCCGTATTGGATTTCCGATTTTGATCAAGGCGTCCGCAGGCGGTGGAGGAAAAGGAATGCGTGTGGTTGAAAACATGGAATCGCTGGAAGAACAAATGAGAATGGCCAGGAGCGAAGCCATGAGCGCCTTTGGCGACGATGCTGTTTTTATCGAAAAATATGTAGGCGCGCCGAGGCATATAGAGATACAACTGATGGGCGATCAGCACGGAAACTATGTCTATCTGTTCGAGCGCGAATGCTCCATTCAGCGTCGCCACCAGAAACTCATAGAAGAAGCGCCATCAAGCTGCCTCACACCCGACATACGCAAAGCCATGGGCGAAAGTGCCGTAGCCGTAGCGAAAAGCTGTAATTATTACGGGGCGGGAACAGTAGAATTTCTAGTGGACGAAAACCTTAATTTTTATTTTCTGGAAATGAACACAAGGCTTCAGGTTGAGCATTGTGTTACGGAAATGATCACCGGTATCGATCTGGTAAAAGAACAAATAAGAGTCGCCCGCGGCGAAAAGCTTAGCATTACACAAAACGACCTTAAAATAAATGGACATGCACTGGAACTGCGTGTCTGTGCAGAAGATCCATTGAACAATTTTTTACCCGACACCGGAAAGCTGGAGATGTACCAGCCGCCAAAGGGACCGGGCGTACGGGTGGATGATGGTTTTGAGCAGGGCATGGAGGTACCCATCTACTACGATTCTATGATTGCAAAGCTTGTGGTGCATGCAGCCACCCGCGATGAAGCTATAGAAAGGCTGTGCCGTGCTATCGACGAGTATCACATAAAAGGTATCCACAACACACTTTCCTTTGGGAAATGGGCGGTGAGGACAGAACCCTTCCGCAGTGGACATTTCGATACCAAGTTCATCGAAAATTATTTTAAGCCAGAATACCTCCGCAGTGAAAACGCTGATCAGGAAACCGTCGCTACGCTATTAGCAACAGCCATTTGGGAAAAGGATCGACAGGCCGAAAAGCCGCAAAGCATGGCGACTGTTGCTGCGGGCAATGGATGGAAAATGCGCAGAGGATAACTATCGCTTCCTGACAAAAAAATAATGGCGTTCAGACAAACGCTGTTCCGGATCGGCGTCGAAACCGCAACGCTGTAAAAGCTTCTGCGCGGCAAGGTTCTCCTTTGCCGTCATGGCGTGCAGATAATAAATTTGGGGATAGGCATCGAGAACATAGGCTATAAACGATCTCAGAGCATCCGTCATGATACCCTTTCTGCGCAGATCAGGACGAAGAGCAAAACCGACCCAACATCTTTTATCGTTTTCGAAAAAAGCTTCGAGGCTCAGATCATACAAGTGAATGATGCCCGCATATTGTCCGGAAGATTTGAGTCGAAAAAGCCAATCCTGCCCGCCATGTTTCGCCATATAAGCACCATGAACCTCCCGCAATCGTGCATACGACTCCGCACCCTGGTAGGTTTTAAACTGTTCATCCGTAAAATGCGAGTCGTCTCCCTCAAACATCAGGTAGAGTTGTGAGAAGTTCTCCGACGTAAGCTTTTCAAAAGCGAACTTATCGTTATCAGGTATCTCCGGAAAGCGAAACAGTGGCTCAATTGGCGATGGAGGCATTATCAAATTTAGTATTCGGGTGTCATCAATTCAGGCGGTTTTTTTTTTGATCTATAAGACCCTAAAGATTGCAATGAACTGACGCCTGCCGTTAAATGCTCTTTACGGAAGTGCAAGAGCTTTCCGAGAATAGCTTCAATAGTAAAAACTCCGGCTGTTGTCCTTCAAAGCATCCCCAACCGTACAACAAACAAACTTTTTTCTGCCCAGAGCAAAAACTGGCAAGGCCTTTGCCATAGCATGTACAAACCAAAAAATGCAGGTGTATGAAAACGAAATTTGCTGTGACCACGATTGTGGTAATGTTTGCGGCCATGCTTTGGAGTAATGATTTGCTGGCTCAACGATGTGGCCCGCGCCAGGGTGGCTATTATCGCGCTCCCAAAGTGGTGATCGCTGTGCGGCCTCCGGTAATAGTAAGTCGTCCTCCACTGGCCGGCAGATATTACGGACCGCGTTATTACCACAGAAGACATCATCCACGCGGATATCGCTATAACCGGGGTGCGTATCGTGGACAATCTTACCATCAGAACTATGGACCAGGATATCAGAAAGGCTATGGCCAGCAACAAGGTAACTATGGCCCTCAGCGCGGAAACGCAAACCGTCGCTATCAAAACAGCCGCTACTAATGGAATGATATAATGCCTTCCGGCGCACAATGATGGGCGCCGGAAGTTTTTTTGTTCTAATCTGCTTTCTTTTCGATCGCCTCAGTTATTTCACTGCTCATTGGCTTCACACCCGGAGCAAACACCGCGATGAGCTTGCCTTTTTCGTCAATCAGGTATTTTTGAAAATTCCATTTTACACTGCTGCTTTTAAAGCCATTGTAGTCTTCATTCGTGAGCCATTGATAAATAGGTGCCATCTTTCTGCCTTTCACCGTTATCTTGGCCGCCATAGGAAAGGTAACCCCATAGTTTTTCTTGCAAAAAGCAGCAATCTCTTCATTGCTTCCGGGTTCCTGAAAAAGAAAATCGTTTGCCGGAAACCCTACGATTACCAGGCGGTCGTTGTATTTTTTATATAACGCCTCCAGTTCTTCATACTGTGGTGTATAGCCGCATTTGGAGGCCGTATTTACGATCAGAATCTTCTTTCCTTTGAAGGAGGAAAAGTCTATCGTACCGCCCGTCAGGCCATCCACTTTAAAATCATAAATGGTTTTGGGAATGTCTTGCCCGCCTCCCGGCGCAGCGCCAAATAGAAATCCGAAAAACAGAAGCATACTGTAAAACATCTTGTGCTTTTTTGAAAAATTAAACCTTAAATCCTTTTATCAACAATTACAACAGGAAAAAGTTCTGGGAAACTCTCACCATCCATCGCCGTCTATCAGATTGCCAAGTCCACCGAGTACGCTGCCTTCTTCTTTTCGCTTTACGGTTGCATAGCTTAGTATCCGGCCGGCGAGACGACTAATGGGCAAGGTCTGTATCCACACCGTGCCGGGAGCACGCAGCGTTGCAAAAAACACGCCGTCACCACCAAAAAGAGGGTTCTTGATGCCGCCAAGAGACT
>OFTY01000754.1_pt1 | contig 19187 bp, 18 predicted proteins | sample 1775061 | NCBI WGS metagenome assembly OFTY01 (sample SAMN08195773, study PRJEB24354) | sludge metagenome | isolation source: sludge from phenol fed wastewater aerobic bioreactor B | place: India: Nagpur | collected 2016-09-16 | reverse complement strand
CCGGTGGCTGGCGCTCTCCTACGCCGGGAACAAACAGTTTGATAAAGGATTGGAGATCTGCGAAGAACTATTGTCGGACAATGTTGAGTCGATAGACGGGCTTACGGCGAAGGCCGGCATCTTGTTAAAAAAGAAAGACGATAAAAAAGCCCTCGCCCTTGCGCAACAAATGTACGACCTGGCGCCATCCAACCCCTATGCAATATGCACCCTGGCCCTGGCCGCACATTTCAACGGCAATACCGCCAAACGCGATGAACTCTGCCGCCAGCTCCATGCGATGAACGATTCCGTTAGCGTGGCGTTCATCAAAGGTGTGGAGCAGGATAAAATACATTTCAGAGATTAAACTGCTTATTTATGTTTATACCCGGACAAGCCATTGGCATCGTCACCTTTCCCGGTGTGGTGGTGCATGAGCTGGCGCATCAATTGTTCTGCCGCTGGTGTGGTGTGGCGGTGTACAAAGTCAAATACTTCCAGACCTCAAATCCCCTGGGCTACGTGATCCACGAACCGCCTAAAAAACCCATCCACCAGTTGCTGATCGGTACAGGTCCGTTCCTGATCAATACCCTTCTGGCGTTTATCATTGCATTCCCGGCAGCGTTGCCAGTAGCGCAATTCAGCGCAGGCACCTTCTTCGACTATGTGTTGCTGTATTTTGCCATTTCCATCGGCATGCATGCCTTCCCGAGCACACAGGACGCTTCCTCCATGTGGAGCACCATCTGGCATGGCGAGAACACGCCGTTGTGGATGAAGATATTGCTGGTGCCCATCACCGGTTTTATTCTGCTGGGAACATTGGGTTCTTATTTCTGGCTGGACCTGGTTTACGGCGTTTTCATCGCCATCGGGTTACCGCTGCTGATCGCTAATGCCTTTTAACTGCTGGCTACTTTCACGAGGAATTGTTCCACGGCCCTTCGTACGGTCGTGGCCGTTGTATTGTGATTGTTCACCAGCACGCTGAAGATAAGCGTCTTCCCTTTCTTCGTAACGATATAGCCGCTCAGCGCCACGCATCCGCTAAGTGTGCCGGTTTTCGCGTACAGCCGACCGGGCAATTGCTGGTAATAATTGCGCAGGGTGCCTTTGCCGCCGCTGGGGAATAGCGGCCAGAGCCTTTCCTTCGGGTAGGCTTTATACATTTTCTGTAGTACCGTCACAAAGTCCCGCGGCGTGAAAAGGTTGTAGCGGGAAAGTCCTGAACCGTCCACCCAGCTGGGCGGATGCGGCAGGTCTTTCAGCGGGCCGTCCAGCATGTAACCGATCACCTTTCGGGTATCGATGGTATCCCAACGAAGGGAGGAGCACATCATCAGTACCTGTTCCGCAAAGAAATTATCGCTGCGATGCATCATCGGTTGAAAAAGCGTGTCTGCCGGAATGCTTCGCAGTACGGTACCGCTGCCGGCAACAGGAGTTGGCAACAATCCGATCAGCTTATGCAGTGTGTCCTGCAGGCGTTGCCGCAGCTGATCGTTTCCCCCGGTGATGAAGGGCACTTCAAAGTTATAGGCCGCCGTATCATCCGGCCGGATGTGCAGGATGTAGCGGTTCTCCCGCTCTTCACGATCCGCCAGAACTTCTACGGGTGCGCGTTCGGGTATGGAGGTTGCGGGGAAGTCCGGCGTGATGCTATAGACAGAGCCTTTGATCTTCACACGGGCCACGTTGCCATACATCGGCCATTCGTTCAGTTCCGGCTGGTAATAGTCGGCATAATCGCTCCAGGCCCATCCCGGTCCGAAGCGTTTGTTCCGGATGACGGCGGGTTGCAGCCATATTCGTTTAGGCGTTTGGGTGAGGAGGTCTTTCACCGGTTGATAATCGAAATCAGGATGCAGGAAAGACGGGTCTGCCGTACCGTGAATATAGACCGCCGTATCGTTCTGGCTGTAGCGCATACCGGGCAGGGAATCTCCCAGCAGCTGCAGGCCCGCGAAAAGCGTGAAGATCTTGGTATTGGATGCAGGCATGAAAAACTTATCGTCCTGGTACTGATACCAGTACTTCCCCGTTGCCGGATCAAGGATACAAATACCGATATGCGCATTGCTCAGTCCTTTTACCTGTAAAATATCCTGGTTCGCCCACTGGCGGATACTTTTGGGTTGCGCGGCAGCGGAAGTACCGATCAGCAGGGCAGCCATCCATAGATATGATCTCATAGGATCAAGATACTGCTTTAAACAGAAAAAACCTTCCCGTTGGTAACAGGAAGGTTCTTATAATGAGTGTTTGTTTACGGATATCAGGTCGTGAAATACTTGGTGAGGCCGGGTTTCGCGTAAGCATAGTTACCGCTTGCATCGGGCAGTACCGGCGGCGGCGCGTCAAATGCATATTTCGCGGGCTGCAGGCTCAGACCGGAAGCCAGGGCTTTTTCAAAGCTGATGCTCTGGCCGGAGTACGTGGCGAGACGACCGATGATAGCCGTCAGCGTAGTTTCCGCAGCACGTTTGGCATCTTCGAATTTGTAATCCCCCTTCGCGATGGCTTCAAACAGTTCATCGTGTTCGGCTTGGTACGGCTGGTTTTCTTTTGCCCTGTCGAATTGATACACCACATTGCCTTTATGATCGAGGATCGTTCCGCGGCCGCAGATCACGCGGCCTTTGGTACCCACCAGCTCTTCATCCACGTGGCTTACGGAATCTTTCCAGTGGCGGCACTGGCTGTTCATCACTACCCCATCCGCATAGCGGTATTCTACGAAGTGGTGATCATAGATCTCTCCATACTCTTTGCCGGTACGGATCGCGCGGCCACCCATGCCTACGGCACTTACCGGCACAGCGCCTTTATACCAGTTCCCTACGTCGATATTGTGAATGTGCTGTTCTACGATATGATCACCGCAAAGCCAGTTGAAGTAATACCAGTTCCGCATCTGGTATTCCATTTCGGTATACTCAGGCTTGCGTTCTTTCACCCAAAGGGCGCCCTGGTTCCACCAGACCTGGATGGAGGTAATATCTCCGATCGCGCCGTCCTGTATACGTTTGTAGAGTTCGCGATAAGAGTTTTGATAGCGGCGTTGCAGACCTACCACTACGTTGAGTTTCTTCGCTTTCGCCTGTTCTGCGGCAGCGAGCACTTTGGCAATGCCGGCGGGGTCTGTGGCCACGGGTTTTTCCATGAACACATGCTTGCCCTGGCGGATGGCCTCTTCGAAGTGAATGGGACGGAAACCCGGAGGAGTAGCCAGGATCACCACATCTGCCTTCGCAATCGCCTGTTTGTACGCATCAAAGCCAACATACTTGTGAGCGTCCTTTACCTTGATACGGTCAGGCGTTTCCTTCATCTGTTCGGTGATGTTGTTAAAGCTCTCATCCAGCCGGTCGCGGAAAGCATCCGCCATCGCTACGAGCTGAACATTCTGCTTAGTGCGCAACGCTTGTGTGGCCGCACCGGTTCCCCGGCCGCCGCAACCGATCAGCGCTATTTTAATAGTGCCGGGCGCACCGGAAAAATAGTTTGCCTGTGACAAGATGGGCGCCGCCAGAAGGCCTCCCGCCAGTAAGGAGGAGTTTTTTACAAAGTCTCTGCGACTCTGGTCGTGGAATGATGATGATTTTTCCTTTTCCATGATGGGTATTTTACGGGACCTTGGTTCCGAGGTGATTTGATATAAAAAGACAATTAGCTCTCAGAAATTACGATATCCATTTCACAAATCCATGTCTGTCTGCCGTTTTAACAAACCGGCTTACCGGGCGCCAATGAATTTATCCACCACCTCCGCGAAGAACTTTTCCGCTTCCTCTTTGGTGGGTTGCTTCACCGGGCGGATGATCCGGAACCCGATGAACGGAGCGTCCGCATTCCACCATTTGCTCCGCGGGATCTGCGGATCGCGGTAGTTCCAGGACTCTTCGGATTTCAGGCGGGAGGCGCTTCTCGCGTCTACGGCATGATCCATATAATGTCCGCCTTTGATCGTCCGCGGTGTTTTGGCCACCGGTTTATTCCAGGGATTAGCGGCGTCCGCTTTGGTATAGCCGTTCGGATCATATTGATCCAGCGTCCATTCGGCTACGTTGCCGAGCATATCATACAAACCCCAGGCATTGGGTTTTAGTCCTCCCACCTTGTGATATACTTCTTCGCTGTTCGCTTTCGTCCATGCGTATTCTTTCAATTGTGTGCTGTCTGTTCCGAAAGGCCAGGGGGAGGAAGCTCCCGCGCGGCAAGCATATTCCCATTCCGCTTCGGTGGGCAGGCGGAAAAACACACCGGTTCTTTTATATAGCCAGCGACAGTACATCAACGCTCCGTACTGGCTCATGCTGTTGGCAGGATATCCGTCGCTTTTGCCCATGCCCAATGTCAGATCGATGTAGGGCGGGCTCGGCCGCGTCATGCCGTCCGGCAGCGGCGCTTTGTCTTTATCCGCATCTGCATACACATCAAACTGGTCGAAAGTCACTTCATAAGCACCCATCCAGAATGCATCAATCTTTACTTTCTTCTGCGGTCCTTCATCCGCTTTACGGCCCACTTCATTGGCGGGACTTCCAAGCATGAACTCCCCTGCTTTCACAGGAACCATTTTGATAACCACATCAGACCCGGGGATCTTCTGTTCGTAAGCGGTGAACGGCTCATTGTTCTGAGCAAACGCTGCACTGGTCAACATTCCTCCTAGCAACAAAGCCACTGATTTCTTTCTCATCTGTAAACGTGCTAAAATATTAGGCGTGTGAATTTATCAATTCTGACGGTTGAATACAATAATTTTTTTATGAACGTCAAAAAATGGGTAAGAACGTTGTATACTTTGATAAAATATGAGCAATCCTGTTCTTTTTTATCAAATTTCTCGGTTTTGCATGGAAAAGCTATTAAATTTCGCTTCTCAATTAAAATCCGGTTATGGAAAGACGAAAATTCCTCCAACAAGGTACCCTCGCGGGCATTTCAGCCCTCTCCTTCAGCGGCTTTTCCGCTTCTGCAAAGCCCTCAGATACTGCTCCCGCAAAAGCAGAAAAGATGTTTAACCTGGACTATGCCCCGCATGCCGGGATGTTCAAGAACAGCGCCGGTGACGACTTCCTCGACCAGATACGCTTCATGCACGACCAGGGCTTCCGCTCCATTGAAGACAACGGGATGCTGGGCCGGGATACTTCCCTGCAGAACAGGATCGGGGAACTCCTTGCCAAACTGAATATGCGGATGGGCGTATTCGTGATAGACGGCGGAGATAACTGGAAGATCTCCCTCACCACCGGAAAAAAAGAATTCCTCGACGTATTCCTCAAAACCTGCGAACGCTCCGTGGAACTGGCCAAACGTATCAACGCAAAATGGGCCACCGCAGTGCCGGGCTTCTTTGAAAGAAAGCTGCCGATCGGTATCCAGACGGGGAATGTAATAGACGCGCTGCGCCGGGGCTCAGAGATACTCGAGAAAGGCGGCCTCACGATGGTGCTGGAACCGCTGAGCGACACACCCGAACTGTTCCTGCGCACCTCCGATCAGACCTACGCGATCTGCCGCGCCGTGAACAGTCCTTCCTGCAAGATCCTTTTCGATATTTACCATATGCAGCGCAACGAAGGACATATCATTTCCAACATCGACGCCTGCTGGAGCGAGATCGGGTACGTACAGATCGGGGATAACCCCGGGCGCAAAGAACCCGGTACCGGTGAAGTGAATTATAAGAGCATCTTCAAACACTTGTACAATAAGGGTTACAAGGGCGTTCTGGGCATGGAGCACGGAAATTCAAAACCCGGCAAAGAGGGGGAATTGGCTGTGATCAAGGCTTATAGGGATGCGGATAGTTTTCTTTGAGTAAATGATATTATGAAGAAGGCGCATCATAAAAATGCGTCTTCTTTTACTTCTTCAACAACCCCTCCAGCCAATTCACACACAACCCCGGCCAGGTATTCAGCACCGGGTCTTTCGGCGCCATCCCGAAACCGTGGCCACCGTGGTCATACACATGCATGGTGGCGGGAACGTTGTGTTTCTTTAGTGCAGCGTAAAAAGCAAGGCTATTCTCAATGGGAACGCCCTTATCGTCCGTGGCGTGAATTAACATGGTCGGCGGTGTTTCTGCGGTCACACGGTTTTCGGTGGACAGGGAGTCCAGCATTGTTTGCGCTGCATTTAGTCCCAGCAGCATCGTAGCGCTTCCGCGATGGCTGTATGGCGCTGAAAAGCTGATCACCGGGTACACCAGCACGGCAAACGCGGGGCGCGTGCTCCATTTTTCCAGTTCATTCTTCGCCTGCGGATTGCCGGGAAGAATCATGGTAGCGAGTGTAGAGGCCAGGTGCCCTCCTGCTGAAAAGCCCATCACGCCGATCTTTGCGGGGTCCAGGCCCCAGGAAGCGGCTTTCGATTTTACCATGCGCATGGCGAGGGTCACATCATTGTATTGTGCAGGATAACGAGCGCCTTTCTGCTCCCCGTCGTTCAGCCGGTAATGCAGTACAATGGCGTCAAATCCCTGTGCGGTGAAATAATTGGCGATATCTTTTCCTTCGTGACCAGTGGCAAGGTGCGTGTATCCGCCACCCGGACAGATCAATATGGCAGCGCCGTTCTTTTTCCCGGCGGCAGCCGTATAGTGGTCGATATGCGGAACATCCTCCACCTTCTGGCCTCCTCCTATTTTGAGGTCTTTCTGACCGGGGTAGAGATCGATCCTTTCCTGTGCAGTAGCGGTGATAGCGGTGAACATAAGCATTACGGCGACAAGGCTGTTTTTCATTGTGGTGATATTGAACGGTGGATTAATGATGCGTGGCGCGGCGTTTGATCATCCCGCCACGGGTATCGTTGATATTGTGTTGCACAATAAACGCTTTTTCATCGATCTTTTCAAGCTCGTCAATGATCTTGTGTACTTCCAGTCTTGTTACCACCGTATACACGATCTCGATCTCATTGTCCACCTCTCCTCTTTTACCATATCCGCTTTTGCCTTTGAAAACGGTGACGCCTTTACGGAGTTTGAGGGTGAGGGTTTTGCGGATTAGTTCGCTTTCTCCTGAAATAATGGTCAGCGCAATATATTCTTCAAAACCCTGGATCACGAAGTCCACCGTTTTGGAAGCGGAAAGATAGGTGAGCATCGCGTACAATGCTGTTTCCACGTTGATCAGCACCGCGGCTACGGAAAAGATCACCACGTTAAAATACATGATCACCTCACCAACGGACAACACTGTTTTACGGTTGATATACAATGCCAGCACCTCCGTACCATCGAGCACTGCGCCGCCACGGATGCTCATGCCGATGCCTGCGCCCAGGAAGAAGCCTCCGAAGATCGCGATCAGCAGCTTGTCGTCCGTGATGGCCGGCACTTTGAGAAAAACAAGGCAGGTGGCCAGCCCCACGATGGCGGCGATCGTTTTAACCGTAAATGCTTTAGACAGTTGTTTGTAGGCCAGCAGGATAAATGGTATGTTGATCACGATCAGCAATACCGAGATAGACCAGCCGGAGAGACGATTTGCTAACAGTGATATACCTGTTACTCCACCATCGAGAAAGCCGTTCGGCAGGAGGAACCCTTCCAGCCCCACAGCCGCCAGCATCACCCCGATAGCGATCAGCACCGCATCCTGTGCATTCTGGATAAGGCTTAAACGTGCGATCCTGGCTTTGCGTGGTTTACTCATGGCATCGGTTTATTAACATCTACATCCTTTCCTGACTCCGCAACCAGCGCTCGGGGATCTCGTTGTTGCTCGCCAGCAGATAGTCGCTGTAAGCGCAAGGAACAAATTCCTTGTCCGGCAACTGCATCCACCACCGCCCGGTCTTCTTGCTCTTCAGAAAAATGGTATCTATATCGGTGAAGGCTATATGAAATTCAAGGAAGGATTCCCGCTCGTTCAGCTGGGCTTCACGATGTTTCACGGAACGCCCGTCCATAAAGTACCACAGCATTTGTGCGATCTGTTTGGCCGTGAGGCCGTCTTTGTCTTTTTCCGGCTGGTATCCGTAAATGCCGTAGCTGCTGAGCTGGGCGCTCATGCCGGCATAGCGGGAGATGGCACAGGCTTCTTCTCCGCTGAATCCGTTCGGGGAAAGGGTGTTGGCGGGAGCGTCGGTATGTTTGATCATGTTGATGTCCACACTGAAAAGATCGGTATTCCGCAGTACCGGCTCGATCTCTTCGATATTCTCCCGCACTTTACCAAGGCGGTAACAATCGAACCGAAGCTTGTCGAGCGTTTCGAGCATCCTTGGCTGCACATAATAACTCTGGAAGCCGATGTGGTTATAGTGCCGGATATAATTGGGCTGTTCCATGAACATATCGAGGAGGAAGCGCTCCGAGCGGAGGGGAGAGGTTTCCTGCAGGTCTATCAGCGCATCGGCAACGGTGGCTTCGATAATATATTTTTTAGAGGCGTAGGCCTGGTATTGTGCGTAGGTAAGATCGTGGGAGCCACCCAGCAGGATCACTGTTTTTCCGGCATCGATCAGTTCGGTGACCACGCTCTTGCAGGCAGCATATGCATCGGTGAGGGAGCGGCCGGGCAGGAGATTGCCGGCATCGGCCAGCACCATGTCTTTATGCCACTGGTACAACCTGTAAAACTCGCGGCGGATCGCATCCGGCGCAGCACTTCCTCCTGCGGGAGCGCCGTTTCCGCGCTCTTCCCCAACACCCAGCAACACGATATGCGCGGCATCGAGATCCGGAATGTGATCTTCTTCATAAGCATCTATCAACTGCCCGATCTGCAGATGGTCATATTCTTCATCGTCGTGTAATTGCATTTTGGATACGGGTGCCAGATAATCTTGCAGATTGGAAAAGTCTATCATCACAACAGATTTGTTTGCCCGCAAACCTACAACAAGAATTTCAGAAAATGAGAAGTGCGTTCCGTAAGCGGTTACCTTGCGCTCCGGTGTAATTTCTTTTGACTCACAACAAGATGGATGACGGACTCGCAGCAAAGATCAGGGCAGGAGAATAGCACTACCGTACAGGGATAATGAAACAGGTCTTAGTTTTTATGGATGATGAACTCAAATGCTTTGGGCGTTTTACGGAAAAACGCACGTTCCAGCACCCGGCGCTTGCTACTCACGCGGTGCTTGTTGCAGTCCGCAACCTCGGTGGCACTGGTCAGGTATTCCATGGTTTCAACCAACGACAACATATCGCTGATCTGCTTCACTTCATACTGAATTTCCTGCTCGTTGTAACGGTCTTCATGCAGCAAGATGAGTAAATCCCTCTCTACAGGCTTCATGCTTATATTCGTTTGATTGTGTTCGCTCTTTTTGTTGACATCACTTTTCAATAACGTGTCAGACCTTCCGGGAAGTCTGTTACAGGCTAAGATCATAGGTGGTATGGGTTCGGTATAATGGTAAGTTATTAATGCTTCATCCGCCCTTTCTGCATCGGCGGGCATCCGCAATCATTCTTTTTCAGCACACGGCACCCCTGCCACACTAAACTACCAAAGAATAAGAAAATCAGAAACCATCTAATTTTTTTCATACTGCATTATAAGAAACTTCTTCAAAACTGCTTATCCAAACGTTGAGAGTGTTTACCTTTTCTTAACAATGGTCATTTCTAAATTAATCTATTTTCGCAAAAAAAATCTAATTATTTGTCCACATACTCCCAGGCGCTAAAAAAAGTCCTCATCGTACCGCTGGACTGGGGATTGGGTCATGCCACGCGGGACATACCGCTGATCCGCGAATTATTAAACGCTGGCTGCGAGGTAGTTATTGCAGCCGAAGGCAAACACGCCGCCCTCCTCTCCCGGGAATTCCCTCAACTAACCATTCTCCCGTTGCCCGGATACAACATCCAATACGCCCAAAAAGGCGCTTTCTTCGGTCTCAAAATCATCCAGCAGATCCCGAAAATCTGGCGGGCCGTCCGTTATGAGCAGGCCTGGCTGCGGAAAACGGTGGCCGACCTCGGCATCCATGCCGTGATCTCAGACAACCGCTTCGGGCTCTACCATCCGGATATCCCCTGTGTGTTCATCTCCCATCAGCTCCTCATCAAAACACCTTTCGGGGGCTTCACGGAAAGATTATTGCAAAAAATTAATTATCGCTATATCCGCCGTTATACCGCCTGCTGGATCCCTGACTTTGCCGGGGAACCCAACCTGAGCGGGGAACTGGCCCATCCGGCCGATATGCCGGCGCATGCCACATACCTTGGCTGCCTTTCCCGCTTTGAACCGATGGATGGCATTTCAAAACAATATGACCTGCTGGCGCTGATCTCCGGCCCGGAGCCCCAACGGACCAACCTGGAAACCCTGCTGCTGGAACAGGTAAAGCAAATCCCCGGCCTGAAAGCCCTGATTGTGAGCGGCCGGCCGGATAAAGCCGAAAGGACGGAAATTGCACCGGGCATCTGGCAGGTGAGCCACCTCGGCGCGAAAGAGTTGAATGAAGCCATGCTGGCGGCAGATATGGTATTGAGCCGCTCCGGGTATACCACCCTGATGGACCTCGCCAAGCTGGGCAAAAAAGCGATCCTGATCCCCACACCCGGACAAACGGAGCAGGAATACCTCGGTAAATACCTCATGGAAAAAGGGTATTTCTACAGTCTTCCGCAACAACAGTTCAACCTGCAAAAAACCCTCGAGGCGGTAAAACATTTCCCCTTCTCAGATTTTCAGCACGGGCAGGATATGGAAGCCTATAAAAAGATCGTGCGGGATTTCGCGGGAGCGTTATAACAGGTTTTTCATCTGCTCTACCGTTTTCTTGTCATTGCCTACAAAAATCCGGTTCCCTGCAATCGTTACCGGACGCTTGAGAAAAGTATATTCCTCCAGGATGAGGTCGCGGTACTCTTCTTCGGTCAGATCCCGCTCATCCAGCCCCATCGGCTTGAACTTCTGTGAGCGGCGGCTGAAAAGGGATTCATAACTTCCGCTCAGTTTCCGCATTTCCTCCAGCTGTTCCGGCGTGATCCTGTCTTTTTTGATATCCTGCAGGGCAAATCCCTTTGCCACCACATCCGTTTCTTCCAGTATCCGCTTGCAGGTGCTGCAGCTCGACAAATAATAGGTCCTTTTTTGCATCCTCTGTTACATGATTTCGTGTTGCAAAATTAGGCAATATATAGCGTTGCGAATATGGTAATTGTTTACTTTTACCGCATGAGCAAGAAACTCTTTTTACTAGATGCCATGGCGCTCATCTACCGCGCCTATTACGCTTTGATCAGGAACCCCAGGCTCACCAGTAAAGGCCGTAATACCAACGCGCAGTTCGGTTTTACCTCTACCCTGCTGGACCTGCTGAACAAAGAGAAACCCACGCACATCGCCGTGGCGTTCGATACCCATGCACCCACGGAAAGACATACGGATTTTGCGGATTACAAAGCCAACCGTGAAGAAGCGCCGGAAGACATCATCGCCGCCCTCCCCGATATCAAACGCATCATCGAAGGGTTTAACATCCCGGTGCTGGAAGTGGACGGATATGAAGCGGACGACATTATCGGCACTGTTGCCTGGCAAGCCGCAGCGCAAGGTTACAACGTGTACATGGTAACGCCTGATAAAGATTACGGGCAACTGGTGAAAGAGAACGTGTTCATCTGGAAGCCGCCTGCACTGGGCAACAAGGAAGAGATCCTCGGGCCCAAAGAAGTTTGCGAGCGCTGGCAGATCAAGAGCGTGGACCAGGTGGTGGACATCCTCGGACTGATGGGAGATGCCGTGGACAACATTCCCGGTATTCCCGGCGTGGGCGAAAAAACAGCCATGAAACTGCTGGGCGACTGGGGAACGCTGGAAAACGTGCTCGCCAATGTGGACAAGATCAGCGGCAAGATGGGCGAAAAGATAAAGGCTGGCACGGAAAGCGCGATCCTCTCCAAAAAACTCGCCACCATCATCACCAACGTGCCGGTAACCTTCCATGAAGAAGATTTTTGCTGTACCGAGATCAATAAAGAAGCCCTTACGGAAATATTCACCGAGCTGGAATTCAAAACCCTCGGGAAGAGGGTGCTGGGAGACGGCTTCAGCGCCCTCGGCGGAGGAGACAGCGGAAAACCCCTGCAGCAAGACCTCTTCGGGAACACCGTGGAGGCCCCGGCCGAAGCGCCCGCTCCGCTGACGGAACCGCTGGAAAGCATCGGTCTTGTTGCGGACAAGAACATCGGGAACACACCGCATACCTATCATCTCGCCGATACCCCGGAAAAGCATACCGCACTGGTGACGCAGCTGATGAAAGCCAAAGAGATCTGCTTCGATACGGAAACCACCGGTACAGACGCCAACGCCGCGGATATCGTAGGGATGAGCTTTTCCGTTACACCCGGGGAAGCCTGGTACGTGCCGCTGCCGGCGGACAGGCCTTCCGTGATAAAGATCCTCGACACCTTCCGCCCCCTGTTCAACCGCGAAGACCTGCGCTTCATCGGCCAGAATATCAAATACGATATGATCGTGCTGAAATGGTACGATACCGAGATCAAAGGGAGCATCTTCGATACCATGCTCGCTCACTATCTGATTGAGCCGGAAGGCAGGCGCAGCATGGATCTCCTGAGCGCGCAATACCTGCAATACGCACCAGTCTCCATTGAAACGCTCATCGGCAAAAAAGGCAAAGGGCAGGGCAGCATGCGCGATGTGGAAATAGAAAAGATCAAAGACTACGCGGCGGAAGATGCAGACATCACCCTGCAGCTCAAAGACAAATTCCTCCCGCTGCTCAAAGAGCGCTCGGTGGAAAAGGTGTTCTACGATGTAGAGAACCCACTCGTGAAAGTGCTCACCAATATGGAATACGAAGGTATCCGGATCGATACGCAGGCGCTGGCGGATTATTCGCGGGAGCTGGAAACGGATATCAAAAAAGCGGAGGATAGCGTGTATCAGCAGGCCGGCGTGCGCTTCAACCTCGCCTCGCCCAAGCAGCTGGGAGAAGTGCTCTTCGAGAAGCTACAGCTGGACCCTAAGGCCAAGAAAACCCGCACCGGGCAATACGCCACCGGGGAAGATGTACTGGCCAAGCTCGCCAGCAAACACCCGATCGTGGACAATATCCTCGCATTCCGCGAGCTAAGCAAATTGAAGTCCACCTACGTAGATGCGTTACCGTTAATGATCAATCCGCGGACTAACCGGGTGCATACTTCCTTTAACCAGGCGGTAGCGGTAACAGGCCGGCTGAGCTCCAACAATCCGAACCTTCAGAACATCCCCATCCGCACGGAAAGGGGCCGTGAGGTACGTAAGGCTTTTGTGCCGCGGAATGAAGAATACACGCTGCTTTCGGCGGACTACTCCCAGATAGAACTGCGTATCATTGCCGCCATCAGCGAAGATGCGAACATGACCGAGGCCTTCCGCAGCGGTCTGGATATTCACACCGCCACCGCCGCCAAAGTCTACGGCGTGGAGATCGGCGATGTTACGACGGATATGCGCCGCAATGCGAAGAGCGTGAACTGCGGGATCATTTACGGCGTGAGCGCCTTTGGACTGAGCGAGAACCTGGGCATTTCCCGCAGCGAAGCCAAAGTGCTGATCGACAATTATTTTGCACAGTATCCTTCCATTAAGCAATACATGGAAAACCAGGTGAAATTCGCGCAGAAGAACGGTTACGTGCAAACCCTGCTGGGCAGGAAGCGCTGGCTGAAAGATATCAATTCCTCCAATGCCGTCGTGCGTGGATATGCGGAACGAAATGCCATCAACATGCCCATTCAGGGTACGGCGGCGGATATGATCAAACTGGCCATGATCTCCCTGCATAAAACCTTCCGCGAACACAACCTCCGTTCGAAAATGATCCTGCAGGTGCATGACGAGTTGGTGTTTGACGCGCACCTGGAGGAAGTGGAAAAGATCAAACCCCTCATCATAGAAGGCATGCGCAACGCCATGCCGCTCTCCGTACCGGTGGAAGCCGAGATCGGTACCGGCCGGAACTGGCTGGAAGCTCATTGACCCGTATCCGGAAATTTTTTCAGGCATGCCAGAAAAGAAGATGAACAAATTGTCATTTTTTTCCTTTGGCATGCCGCTTGCATTTCCGGAAATCCTTTACTAGTTTTCATATATGATCGAAACTTCGAGGTTACAGTTGTTGCCCTGCTCGTTAAAATACTTTGAAGCGGTTTTACACGGGAATGAAGCATTAGCCCAGGTATTAGGGGTAGACGTGCCAGAGAACTGGACAGAATATCCTGAAATGGTGTTGGTGGCTTATGATAAAATGCGCAATGATCCGGCGTTGCTGGGTTGGTTCTTTTACCTGGCCATTCATAAGGCCGACAACCGCCTGATCGGTACGGCGGGCTTTAAAGGCCGCCCCACACCTGAGGGCGTTGTGGAAGTAGGCTACGAGGTGTCCCCTGACTACCGCGAGCACGGCTATGCCACGGAAATGGCGGAAACCCTGATCCGTTTTGCATTCGGCCATTCCTATGTCAGCAAAGTGATCGCTCACACACTGGAAGAATATAACGCAGCGGTAAAAGTGCTGCAAAAATGCGGCCTCCATTTTGCCGGCGCAGTGAACGGTACGGATGCGGGGGAATTGTGGCGCTGGGAGATCACCCGCGAACAATATGAAGCCCTGGCTACCGCTCATCCATCTTCCTGATCGCCATAATGCCTGCTACCATTACATTTGTTGCTTTCTTTACAACATAAAGCAAGCGCATGAAGAAATGGATGGTGAGCGCTGCGCTTTTACTGAGCGCAGCTGCAGAAGCACAAAACATGCCCGCCACCAATAAACCGGGCAGCAATTACCAGTTTACCGTACTCAGGAACCAGGATGCTTTCGCCGTGCAGAACCAGGGCGCTACCGGCACCTGCTGGTCTTTTTCCGGGCTCTCTTTCTTTGAATCCGAACTGCTCCGTATGGGCAAAGGTAAAAACCTCAACCTGAGCGAAATGTTCGTGGTTCGCAAGATGTATCCGCTGAAAGCTGCCAACTATGTACGGATGCACGGCAAAGCCAATTTCGGCGATGGCGGCGGATTTCCTGACGACCTGCTCTGCCTCCGGAAATACGGGCTCGTGCCGCAGGACGTGTATGACGGCAATCGCCAGAAAACTTACAATCACGGGGAAATGCTGAAGCTCCTCGAAGGAATGACCAAAACCCTCGGAGACGCGCAGGCCCTCAACCCCTCGTGGCCCAAAGCCCTCGATGGCGTACTGGATGCCTATCTCGGACAAGCGCCGGAGAAATTTTCCTACAACGGTAAAGAATATACCCCACAATCTTTCGCCAAAGATCTCGGCCTCCATGCAGATGACTATGTGATCATCTCCTCTTTCTCCCACCACCCCTTCTACGAGCAGTTCGTGCTGGAAGTGCCGGATAACTGGAACTGGGAACGGGTGTACAATGTGCCGCTGAATGAATTCACCAGCATTGCGGAACAGGCGGTCATGAACGGCTATACCATCGCCTGGGCGGCGGATGTGAGCGAGAAAGGCTTCTCTTTCAAAGACGGGCTGGCCATTGTGCCGGAAAAAGACTGGGCGGACTATAGTGAAAAAGAGCGCCAGGATCTGTTCACGACCCCGGCCAAAGAAAAAGTGATCACGCAGGAAAACCGCCAGCAGGCTTTCGATAATTTTGAAACACAGGATGACCACGGGATGCATATCACCGGGATGGCCAAAGACCAGCAGGGCGATAAGTTTTTCATTGTAAAGAACTCCTGGGGTACAGGGAATACCTGTGGTGGCTATTTTTATGCTTCCATGCCCTATTTCGCATATAAGACCACCTGTTTCATGGTGAACAAAAAGGCCATTCCGGCCGATATCGCCAGAAAAATGGGAATCAAATAATCGTGAAACGGGGGTATGTTGCAATACCTCCGTTTTTCTTTTACATCAGCTCTTCCCAGTTCCCCGCTCCTTCCCGCACCAGCTCCGGCTCCGGGCCGGTACAGTCTACAACCGTGGAAGTAACAATCCCTCCGGGCCCTCCGTTGATCACGATATCCACCAGCTTCCCGAATTTTTCATGGATGATCTCCGGATCGGTATATTCTTCCACATAATGATCCACCGGAAGGGAAGTACTCATCACCGGGTTGCCCAATTCCTTCACAATCGTACGGCAGATCGTGTTATCAGGAACCCTTATCCCAACAGTATCCCGCTTTGTTTTCAGCATCTTCGGTACCTGCCGGCTGGCAGGCAGGATGAACGTATACGGTCCGGGTAACGCTTTCTTCAACAGCCGGAACAGCGGTGTATCTACGCTTTTCGTATAATCGGTAAGGTGGCTGAGATCATAACAGATAAAGGAAAAATGCGCTTTCTTCGGATCGATTCCTTTGATCCGTGAAATACGCGCTACCGCTTCGTTTTTGAAAATGTCGCAACCCATCCCGTACACGGTGTCTGTTGGATAGATGACCACACCGCCGTCTTTCAGGCATTCGATTACCGTTTTCAGATTACGCGGGTTCGGGTTTTGCGGATGCAGTTCCAGTAACATGTCCTTCCTGTTTTTAAGTTATAACAATAGATCTGAAAGCAATGTTGCCTCGTGAAAAATACAAGAATCTTGCTAACTTTCCGCCCGATGAAATTAAAAGGCATTGTTCCCAGAACCTGGCGACTGTTTAAAAAAATTTTTCTCATTCTCTTTATTGCACAACTGGTGTACATCGTATTGCTCCGCTGGGTAAACCCGCCCATCACCACTACGATGATCGGTAGTTGGTTCAGTCTTTGGGGTACCAACAAGTCCTTCAAAAGAAATTACGTGAGCCTGCAGGAAATTTCGCAACATGCCAAGCTGGCTGTGATCGCCAGCGAAGATCAGCTCTTTCCCGATCATAACGGGTTCGACTTCAAATCCATTGAAAAAGCGATGAAGCACAACCGTACCAGCAAGAAGATCCGTGGCGCCAGCACCATCAGTCAGCAGGTGGCCAAGAATGTTTTTCTCTGGCAGGGCGGCGGGTTTTTCCGCAAAGGGCTCGAAGCGTATTTTACATTCATGATCGAACACATCTGGGGAAAGAAGCGGATACTGGAAGTATATATGAATGTGGCGGAAATGGGAGAAGGTATCTTTGGAATCGATGCAGCCGCACAGGCTTATTATCATAAACCCGCGTCTGACCTTAACCGCGAGGAATCAGCCATGATAGCCGCTGCCCTGCCGAACCCGGTGGTATTTACAGTTGTACCGCCTGCAAGGTTCACTGCCTGGAAGCAGAAGAAGGTGCTTATACAAATGCGCAACCTCGCCGGTGATCCCGATATTGCTGACCTGGTCAGGTAATTCTTTTTATTTCGACAGGATGCCCTCCACCCCGCGGATCCCTGCCTGCAACCGCTGTTCATGATCCCCGCGGATGTCCACCCAGGGCACACCGGAATTCATGACAATATCCCGGTAGATCTGGTAGAAGTACGCCCTTTCCTCCGGCGCCGGATGTTCCCGCTGCGGATCATCTTCCCAGGGGATGTCGATATACGTGAGAAGATAAAGATCATAGTTCCGCGAAGCGATCAGATCAAGTATTTGCGGATCACAATCGCCGTACCTGGCTTCACTCCAGACTTTCACTACATACAGGTCCGTATCGCACACCAACACCCGGGAAGCGTTCGCGGCCATTTCATCTTCCGTTCGCAACTGTCCTGCCGCAATATGCAAAAGGTCTTCCTGCGTATAAGCACGGCCCAGTGTTTCCAGGTAACCCCGCGCGAATTCCGGCACCCAGGCTGTATGGAAATACGCCGCCAGCTGCTCGCTGAGCGTACTCTTGCCGGTGGACTCCGGACCGATGACCACTATTTTTTTCACGCCTCTTTTTCGTTTAGCTGTTGACGGTAGAGCTTCAGCCAATGGAAATACCCTGTGACCGCCACAATGAACAGAAATATGGTAAGCAGCGCCGTAAGCGCCAGATGCTTGTAGAACAACAACGGCACTGCCACAAAGTTTGAAATGTTCAGGAAGATCCAGTTCTCTACTTTCCGCTTCGCCAGCAGCCACATGCCGCTGCAGGCCATGGCAGATACGAACGCGTCCAGCATCGGCACGTCTGAATTGGAAAAACGATGCAGCAGGAGATAAATAACGCCCCATCCGATCACCGCGATACCCACGGCTGTTCCCAGTTCCCGTTTGTTCACCCGGGTAATGCCGATGGAATGATGAGATGCATCTTTCCGCGCCCAGTTATACCAGCCGTACACACTCATGATGAAGTAATACGCGTTCAGCGCCGCTTCCGCATACAGCCGAAAATGCTGCTGCCCCAGCATATACGTGTAAATGCCGGTGCTGATGAGCCCGGTCGGGTACACCCATACGCTGTTCTGCCGCGAGCAAAGCACGCTCAGCACGCCGAACAATACGGCAACGGCTTCCAGCCAGGTCATCTGCCGGAAACCGCTTAGGATTTCCTGTGATATTTCTTGCATACGTTATTCTTTATCCCCGATCAGCACCCCGGAAACATTCCAGGCGCTGAAACTGCTGCCTTCGGGCTTACCCAGGGGAATGGCCACCTGCAGCGTATGTTTTCCGGGAGCAAGGTCCGGCAGCGGTATTTCTACCGGTAACGTCAATGTGCCGGGGCACCAGTTGGAACGGCTGAGATCGGAAGAAGACAGCCCGTTGCCGAAGTTACCGGATGCAGGGTTCAGAAGACGGTAAGTGCCGCAATCCTCCCGCCACGGAATGAAATGATACACCCGCTTGCCATCCGCGAAGATCTCGTTGAGTTTGGGAACAAACTCATCGCCTCCGCCCCAGCCACCGTGGCCGGTGGAAATGTAGCGCAACCGGAGGTTCCTGATCCCTTTCGGAACATCCACGGTAACGGTGAGTGAATCCTTATCAAACAACGTCCCATATTCCTGCCCGGCCATTTCCATGATGTTGGTACTGTTGAACACGGGCATCACCCAGGATTTCTGCTCTCCCGTCGCCTCTCCGTCATAACCCGGATAGTATTTGAACTGCAGGCTGGCTTTATGTCCGCCTTTATCATAATTCCCGATAAATATCCCGATCCAGACTTCTCCCTGCAGGCGCGGAAGCAGGGCTGTGATATCCTGCCTGAACACCGCGGAATCCGCCCAGTTGTATCCTTTGATCTTCGCCTGTGCATTGAAGTGCCGCACCCCGAATGGTGTGAAAAAGCGCATCAGTTCCAGCGGCGGAAGATAGTT
>OFTY01000750.1_pt1 | contig 19275 bp, 18 predicted proteins | sample 1775061 | NCBI WGS metagenome assembly OFTY01 (sample SAMN08195773, study PRJEB24354) | sludge metagenome | isolation source: sludge from phenol fed wastewater aerobic bioreactor B | place: India: Nagpur | collected 2016-09-16 | reverse complement strand
CCCCAGAAGGGGCAGAAGATCGGGCTGGCGACCATGCCCGCCGCCCCGGTGATCAGGTTCAGCGGCGTGCCGACGCGGACGAAGTCCATGTAGCTGTAGCCGCCCATCTGATAGACGAGGACGTTGGTCTGATAGCCGAAGGGCGTGGCGAAGGCGGCCGAGGCGGCCATCATCACCGCCACCAGGAAGGGGCGCGGATCGACCCCCAGGCTCTCGGCCAGGGCGACCGCGATCGGCGTCACCAGCACCGCCACCGTGGCGTTGGACAGAAGCTCGGTCGCGAACAGGGTCACGCCGTAGAGCACGATCAAGGCGCCCAGCGGCCCGAACGGACGGATCACCTCGATCAGCAGGCCCGCCCCCTGCGCCGCCAGCCCCGTCACCTCGATCGCCGTGCCGACCACCACCATGCCGGCGATCAGCAGCAGGATGTCCGGCTTTAACCCCGAATAGGCCTCTTCCGGCGTCAGCACGCCCAGCAGGATCAGGGCCACCGCCCCGGCGAAGGCCGCCGCCGCTATGGGCGCGATTCCCAGGCCCGCCGCCGCCACCACCAGGACGAAGACCGCCAGGGCGATCAGCGCCCGCTTCCACTGCAACGGGCGGTCTGCTGAAGAATAGAGATCAACGTCGCCCAGGTGGGCGTCGCCGGTGCCGTCGCGCTGGTTGCGGCTTTCGCCGAGCCGGGCCAGCGACGGCAGGGAGAAGGGCAGACGCCACCGACGCGCTCCCTTGACCGCCTGCGCTTCCGCAGCGAGGCGCTCCCGTTCAGCTTCAGCTTCTTCCTCAGCCGTCGCCGAACGGCCCAATTGGCGCGCGCCGAAGAAATAGAGCCACAGCCCGCCGACCAGAGCGATGATCAAACCCACGGGCGTGATCTCGAACAGGCCGAACACCGGCTGGCCCGCGTTGCGCGCCATGTCGTTGACCAAAAGATTGGTCGAGGTGCCGATCAGGGTCAGCAGGCCGCCCATCACCGTCACATGGCTGAGCGGCATCAGGAACCGCTTGGGCGACAGCTTCAGCGACTTGGCCATGTCGCGCACGACCGGCGCGGCCAGCACCACCACCGGCGTATTGTTCAGAAAGCCGCCGACCGAGCCGCACAGGCCGATCACCACCCAGATGCCCGTCGCGCCGAAACGCTGACACAAGGACGTCGCCTTGCGGATTATCAGGCCCAGCAGGCCGGACAGTTCGATGGCGTAGGCGATGACGAACAGCCCGGCCAGGGCGATGACCGCCGGACTGGCGAAGGCGCTCTGCACCTCGACCGGGCGAACCACGCCGAACAGCAGCAAGGTCGCCGCCCCGCTGAGCGCCACCACGTCCGAACGCATCCGCCCGTGAATCATCACCCCGACCACGGCGATCAGAACGATGAGAGCGATGATCTGGTCCAGCGTCACCCGCGCAAGACCCCCTTTTTTCAGCCCAGCCTCGACCGCGATCACGGGCCGGGGCGCCAATCAGCGTTTCTCGTGTTAGGCTGGTTCCATGTCGATCACAACGACCCGTCTGGCCGCGCCGCTCGCCCTGGCGGCGGCCCTGCCGCTTCTGACCTGGTGCCAGCGGCCGCCGGAACCTGCCCCCCCTGCGGATCCGGCCCCGCCGCCGACGGTCGTGCTGGACTCCACCCTGAACCGCGCCGCCCTGCTGGCCGCCCTGACCGAGACCGGAACAGCCCTGGCCGACGGCCAGACGCGCGACGCCGCCCTGACCGGCCGAACGGTGTCGGTGCGCCTGCCTTTCGGCTGCGGCGGCGAGGCGGCCGTCGCCGACGAAGCGGGCGGCCTACCCCGCCTCGTTCGCAATGCCGACGGAAGCCTGACCCTGACGATCACGCCGGAAGACCTGGGCGCGTCGGCCCTGGTCCCTGCGACCCGCGAGGGGGCGGTCGACAAGTGGGAGGCGGTCGAAGGCTTCTGGATCGCCCGGCCATGGAGCGGCCTGGACGCCTGTCCGGCGTCAACAGCTGTGGCCGCCCCCGCCCCGGAACTCGCGCCTTCGCCGGCTCAAACGGCGATCAAGACGCCCGCCGAGGGCAAGACGACTGAGGCCAAGGTCGTTGACGACGTCGCGGCGCCGCCAATCGTCCAGCCCGAACGCAGCGCCGGGCTGGCCGCCGTGTTCGAAACGGGCGGCTCGCGCCTGGGCCGTCGTCAGGGCCAGGCCTATGTCCATGTCATTCGGGGAGAAAAGGGCGTCGCGCCGACGCCGGCGCCGGGCGGCTATGCGCTGCGGCTGGAAGGACGGCTGACCGCCTTCGCGGACGGCAAGGCCGTCCATTGCGTCCAGCAGGACGCCGAAAGCCGGCCAGTCTGCATCGCCGCTTTGCGGCTGGACCGGCTGGCCTTCGAGGATGGGGCCACGGGCGCCCTTCTCAGCGAATGGCGCCCGCGTTGATTTAAGCTCAGGCTGCGCCCAGCAGCTTGGCCCCGGCCAGCACGCCCATCAGGATCAGGGTGACGCTGCCGGTGAAGACGACGATGCCTTCGAACGAGAAGCTCGAAGCGCGGGGATGCACGAGTTTCATGACTTGGTTCCTTTCGGCGGGGGAGTTCCGAACGGTCTTAAAGATAGGCGGCGCGACTATACGGGACAAACCACGGTTAGGCCGCGTCGGATGATCTCAAGTCATCCGATCCGCATCTGCGTCCTCATCCAGCCGCGATTCGGCCACGATCCAGTTGAGGAAGCGCCGCAGCTTGGGTTCGTCCGCCCGTTCGGGCAGGACCACCGCCCAATAGGCCAGGTCGTTGGTCAGGGCGTGATCGACCGGCTGGATCAGCCGCCCCTCGCGCAGGTCGTCCGCCGCCAGGGGCGCCGAGGTCAGGGCCACGCCGCGTCCCGACAGGGCCGCCTCCAGCGCCAGATGGCTGTGGCTGAAATGGGGGCCACGCAGGTGGTTCACGCGCGGATCATCAACCCCGGCGCTTTCGAACCAGGCCTTCCAGCCCATGCGGTCGGCGTAGGGCATGTCGTGCCAGGTCTCGTGGATCAGCACCACGTCCAGCAGGTCGGACGGCTGGTTCAACCGCCGCGCGGCGGCGAAGGACGGGGCGCAGACCGGGATCAGCCGCTCATTGACCAGCCGCCGCGCCACCTGGCCCGGATAGGGGCCTTCGCCGTAGCGCAGGGCCACGTCGGCCTCGCCGTTCGACAGGTCGGCGATGCGGTCCTCGGCGAAGACGATCAGATCCAGATCCGGATTTTCCTCGCTGAAGCGATGCAGGCGCGGCGACAGCCATTTGCTGGCCAGCGACGGCAGGGCGGTGATGCGCAGCTGGCGCGAGCGGCCGGGGCGCACGGCCTCCAGCGCGCTTTCCAGCCGCTCGAAGGCGTCGGCCACGCCCTGGGCCAGGCGCTTGCCGTCGGCGGTCAGGCGCACCGAGCGGTTGAAGCGATCGAACAGGCGCAGGCCCAGCCGCATCTCCAGCGCCTTCACATGGCGGCTGACGGCGCCGGGGGTGACGCCCAACTCCTCGGCCGCCTCGCGGAAGCTGCCGAGGCGGGCGGCTGCGTCGAAGGCCCGAAGCGCCACCAGCGGCGGGGTCGGGCGACGCTCGCTCATCTGGATGTCAGGGCTGGAGGCGGTAGCCGCCGGCGTCGGTCAGCAGCAGACGGGCCTGGCCCGGCTCGACCTCGATCTTCTGACGCAGGCGATAGATGTGGGTTTCAAGGGTGTGGGTGGTGACCCCGGCGTTGTAGCCCCAGACCTCGGTCAGCAGCTCTTCGCGCGACACCGGCTTGGCCCCGGCGCGATAGAGGTACTTAAGGATGTTGGTTTCCTTCTCGGTCAGCCGGACCTTCTTGCCCTTGTCGTCGACCATGAGCTTGGAGGCCGGACGGAACTCATAAGGGCCGACCTGGAAGACGGCGTCCTCGGACTGTTCGTGGCTGCGCAGGTGGGCGCGGATGCGCGCCAAGAGAACCGCGAAGCGGAAGGGCTTGGTGACATAGTCGTTAGCGCCGGAATCGAGGCCGAGGATGGCGTCCGAATCCGACGACTGCGCCGTCAGCATGATGACCGGGGTGGACACGCCCGCCTTGCGGATCAGGCGACAGGCCTCGCGGCCGTCCATGTCGGGCAGGTCGACGTCGAGCAGGATCAGATCGGCCCGCGTCTCCTTGGCCTGACGCACGCCATCGGTCGCCGTGGAGGCCTGGGCCGGACGGAATTCCTCGTGAAGCGCCAACTGCTCGGCCAAGGCCTCGCGCAGGTCGTTGTCGTCATCGATGATCAGAATGGTCTTGGGCGTGCGCATGGTCTCTTTAGAATGGCGAGGCTTGGGCCCGACGCCAAGGGCGCCAAACGCGATATTGCGTCCTAAGAGGTCGCAGGGACCATATTTCGTTCCCCGAACAGGGCCGAACCCACTCGAACATGGGTCGCCCCCGCCTCGATCGCCGTCAAATAGTCGCCGCTCATGCCCATCGACAGGACGCTCAGGCCGTTGCGGGCCGCGATCGCGGCCAGCACAGCGAAGTGCGGCGCGGGGTCTTCATCGGCCGGGGGAATGCACATCAGCCCTTCGACCGTCAGGCCGTGAACGTCGCGCGCGGCGGCGATCAGGGCGTCGGCGTCGTCCGGCAGGACGCCCGCCTTCTGCGGCTCGGCGCCCGTGTTGATCTGAACCAGGACGCGGGGACGACGGCCCGTCTTGCGCGCGGCGGCGGCCAGGGCGGCGGCGAGGCGTTCGCGATCCAGCGTCTCGATGACGTCGAACAGTTCGACCGCGTCTTGCGCCTTATTGGTCTGCAAGGGGCCGATCAGGCGCAGCTCCAGATCCGGCAGGGCGGCGCGGCGCTCGCCCCAGTGGGCCCTCGCCTCCTGCACCCGGTTCTCGCCGAACACCCGCTGGCCGGCCGCCAGGGCGGCGTCGAGGGCGGCGTCGCCCTGCGTCTTGGACACCGCCGTCAGCACCACCGAGGCGGGGTCGCGCCCCGCCGCCAGGGCCGCGTCATGAATGCGGCGGCGCACCTCGGCGAAGCGGTCGGCGATGGACGAAACGGCGAAAGCGGGCGTAGTGGCGGTCATGACCCTGTCCGAACTCATGGCCGAGGACGCGCGCACCCTGTGGGCGACGGCCCAGGCCCTGTCGCAGTCTGTAGCCCTCGCGGCGGCGCCTGTCAGCCCGCGCCCCCTGCCGCCCCTGCTGTTCTTCACCGACCCCGAGCGTACACCCCGGCCGTGGGAGACGGCGGCGCGCCTGCCTGCGGGCGCGGGCGTCGTGTACCGCGCCTTCGGCGCCGCCGACGCCGTCGAAACCGGGCTTCGTCTGCGCGAGGCGACGCGGGCGGCGGGCGTCTTGCTGCTGGTCGGACTGGACGCCGCCCTGGCCGAGCGGATGGAGGCCGACGGCGTGCACCTGCCCGAGCGCGCCCTGTCCTCGGCCTACGCCCTGTCGGGACGGCGGCCGGACTGGCTGCTGACCGGCGCGGCGCATTCGGAAGCGGCGGTGCGCGGCGCGCGCGACCTGCACGCTCTGGTGCTGTCGCCCGTCTTTCCGGCTGGCGGCGCCTCGGCGGCCAAACCCGCATTGGGGGTGAAAGCCTTCTCTGACCTGGCGGTCCTGGCCCCCTGCCCGGCCTACGCCCTGGGCGGAATCACGGCGCGAAACGCCCAAGCCCTCAGCGAATCAGGCGCGTGCGGTCTGGCGGGCGTGGAAGCGATCCAGGCGGCGTTCACCTCTCGCTGAGAGAGGCGCCCAGGATCAGAACTTGAAGATGGTCTCGAGGCGCACGCGCGGGGCGGCGCGGCGATCAGCGGCGCTTTCGGGCGCGCGGGCCGGATCGACTTCCGGCGAGGCCAGGTTGGCGGCGGCGCCGACGCGCAGGCGCGGGCTGAGGCGGTAATAGGCCCCGGCCTCGACGTCGCCCCAGTCGGCTTCGCGGCCGACGGGCTGGTTCAGGTTGAAGTTCAGGCCCCAGCGGCCGTTCTCGTTCCAGCGCAGGCCGCGGCGCTGGGCGGCGGTCGGGGTGCTGGGCGACTGGGCGGCGATGTCGGTCAGGCTGACGGCAGGGGCGCGGCCGCGCGTCTGCGCAGCGGCGTCGGTCGCCGCCCCGGCCAAGGCCAGGGCGCCCACGCTTGCAGCGATGACGGCGACGAAACGCATTTCACCCACCCTATGGACCGCTCGTTTTCTGCGGCGACCCTTGTTGACGACCTCAGGACGCGCCTGAACGAGCCGCGTCTGATCTGGGGATAAGATATGGACTGCATTCCTACGGTCAACGGAACGTGGCCCTATGGCATAGGTTCCAGGCGACTCCGGCGCGGGCTGTGGCGCCCTTGTCACGCAGAAGGGCGAGACCGAGGCCTCTATCGGTCGAGTCTGATGCCAGATCGCCTTGTCATCGCCCCTTTTCGCCGTGTTATAGAGCGTTGCTGACGCGAGTGTGCGTGGGCGTCGCCAGGCGACGTTCCCTCATGCGGCGTCAAACCCTTTCACGGAGATCACGGAATGGCTCTTGTTCGCGGCGCTGCGGTCGCCCTGATCGCCTCGGGCCTGCTGCTCGGGGGCTGCTCCAGCCTGCCGTTCGGCGGCTCTAAGGCCAAGGCGCCCACCATGGAGGCCCAGCTGGGCATCGGCGTGAACGCCTATCTGTGGCGCGCCACCCTGGACACCCTGTCCTTCATGCCCCTGACCAGCGCCGATCCCTGGGGCGGCGTGGTGAACTATGACTGGTACGTCAATCCGCAGGCGCCGAACGAGCGCTTCAAGGCGACCGTCTTCATCCTGGATCGCCGCCTGCGCGCCGACGCCCTGAACGTCGCCGTGACCAAGGAAGTCAAGGACGCCGCCGGCGCCTGGGTCTCCGCCCCGGTCGCGGCCCAGACCGAAACCGATCTGGAGAACGCCATCCTGACCAAGGCGCGCCAGCTCAACCTCGCCAACGCGGCCCGTCGCTAAGACCGGCCGCCCCTCACCTTTCGTCTTCAACGCGTCCTCAGGCCCGCCTCAAGCTTCGCGCCTGAGGCGCCGCCTCAGGATATGCCGTGGCCCGCTACGAGCCCAAGACCGCCGAACCCCGCCAGCAGGCCCGATGGGCTGCGGCCGACGCCTTTTCGGTGTCCAACGCCGACACCGGCCGTCCGAAATACTACGTCCTCGAGATGTTCCCCTATCCGTCGGGCAACATCCACATGGGCCACGCCCGCAACTATGTGATGGGCGACGTGGTGGCGCGTCACAAGCGGGCGCAAGGGTTCGACGTCCTGCATCCGATGGGCTGGGACGCCTTCGGCATGCCGGCCGAGAACGCGGCCATGGAGCGCGGCGTCCACCCCGGCGACTGGACCTGGTCCAACATCGCCGCCATGCGCGACCAGCTGAAGCTGCTGGGCCTGTCGCTGGACTGGTCGCGTGAGTTCGCTACCTGCGACCCCGACTACTACGGCAAGCAGCAAGCCTGGTTCCTGGAGCTGTTCAAGCGCGGCCTGGTCTATCGCAAGGACGGCGTGGTCAACTGGGATCCGGTCGACAACACCGTCCTGGCCAATGAACAGGTCATCGACGGGCGCGGCTGGCGTTCGGGCGCCGTGGTCGAGAAACGCAAGCTGAACCAGTGGTTCCTGCGCATTACTCAGTATGCGGATGATCTAATCGACGGCCTGGCCGAGCTGGAAGGCCGCTGGCCCGAGAAGGTCCGCCTGATGCAGGAAAACTGGATCGGCCGGTCCAAGGGTCTGCAGATGAAATGGGCCTGGGCGGGCGCCGCCCCGACTGGTTTCGATGATGGTCTGGAGATCTACACCACCCGTCCCGACACCCTGTTCGGCGCCAGCTTCATGGGCCTGGCCCCCGATCATCCGATCTCGAAGCAGCTGGCCGAAGCCGACCCCAAGGTCGCCGCCTTCGTCGCCGAATGCCGCAAGGGCGGCGCCAGCCAGGCCGACATCGAACAGGCCGAGAAGATCGGCTGGGACACCGGGCTGAAGGTCGTCCATCCCTTCACCGGGGCCGAGGTCTCGGTGTGGATCGCCAACTTCATCCTGTCCGACTACGGCACCGGGGCCATCTTCGCCTGCCCGGCGCATGACCAGCGCGACCTGGACTTCGCCCGCAAATACGACCTGCCGGTGATCCCGGTCGTCCGCCCCGAAGGCGCGGGCGACGACTTCGCCGTGGCGGACGAGGCCTATACCGGCCCCGGCTCCATCTTCCATTCCGACTTCCTGAACGGTCTGGATATCGAGGCCGCCAAGGCCGAAGCCATCCGCCGCATCGAGGCCGCCGGAACGGGCGAAGGCGCGACCATCTATCGCCTGCGCGACTGGGGCGTCAGCCGCCAGCGCTATTGGGGCTGCCCCATCCCGGTCATCCACTGCGAGGCCTGCGGCGTCGTGCCGGTGCCGGCCGATCAGCTGCCGGTCGAACTGCCCAAGGACGTCACCTTCGACGTGCCGGGCAATCCGCTGGACCGCCATCCGACGTGGAAACACGTCAACTGTCCGTCGTGCGGCGCCGCCGCCCGGCGCGAGACGGACACGCTGGACACCTTCGTCGACAGCTCCTGGTATTTCGCCCGCTTCGCCGACCCCAAGGCGGCCGAGCCGATCAACAAGGCCGCCGCCGCCAAATGGCTGCCGGTCGATCAGTATATCGGCGGGGTCGAGCACGCCGTCCTGCACCTGCTCTACGCCCGCTTCATCACCCGCGCCCTGTCGGACGCCGGTCTGATGGACGTGAAGGAGCCGTTCGCGGGCCTGTTCACGCAAGGCATGGTGGTTCACGAGACCTATTTCGACGGCCATGAAGACAGCGGCAAACCGCGCTGGGTCGAGCCGTCGGACGTCCGCATCGAGACGGTGGACGGTCAGCGCGTCGCCACCCGCCTGTCCACCGGCGCCGTCGTCACGATCGGCGACATCGAAAAGATGTCGAAGTCCAAGAAGAACGTGGTCGCGCCCCAGGACATCATCACCGCCTATGGCGTTGACGCCGGCCGCCTGTTCATCCTGTCCGACAGCCCGCCTGAGCGCGACATCCAGTGGTCGACCGGGGGCGTTGAAGGCGCCGCCCGCTTCGTCCAGCGCGTCTGGGGCGAGTTCGACGGCTTTGACGCCGCCGCGCCCGCGAACCCCGATGCGGACGCCGCCCTGATCCGCGAGACGCACAAGGCCATCAAGGCCGTCAGCGAAGGCGTCGAGCATTTCCGCTTCAACTCGGCCGTGGCCAAGCTCTACGCCTTCCTGGCGACCATCCGCCAACACGACAAGGCGGGCTCCGAAGCGAAGAAGACCGCCCTGGCCGCCCTGGCGCGGCTGATGGCGCCCTTCACCCCGCACCTGGCCGAGGAATGCTGGACCCGGCTGGGCGAGGCCGGAATGGTGCTGGACGCGCCCTGGCCCGTCTATGACGCCGCCCTGGCCGCCGACGACCAGGTCACCCTGCCCGTGCAGATCGGCGGCAAACGTCGCGGCGAAGTCGTCCTGCCGCGCGGATCGGACAATGCGACGGTCGAGGCCGCCGCTCTCGCCAATCCGACGGTTCAGGCCTACCTTGCCGCCAACAACCTCAGCGTTCGCAAGGTGATCGTCGTGCCCGACCGTATCGTCAATCTGGTGACCGGCTGATGCGCCGTCTGGCCCTGCTCGGCGTCCTGGCGGGCGCAAGCCTGCTGTCGGCCTGCGGCTTCACGCCCATGTACGGCGAGACCGGCGTCAGCGGCGGCCTGTCGCGCATCGCCGTGACCACGCCGGACGACCGGCTGGGCTATCGCCTGCGCGAGCAGCTGGAGGACGCCTTCGGCCGCGACGGCGGCGGCCAGGCCCCCCTCTATCGCCTGACGACCGAGGTCGAGCAGAGCCGCCGCCCTCTGGGCCGCCGCATCGACGACACCGCCAGCCGCTATGAGCTGACGGTCAAGGCCGCCTGGGCCCTGACCCCTGCGGCGGGCGGCGAGACGATCAAGGGCGTGCAGACGACGACCGTCACCTACGCCGCCGCGGATCAGCCCTACGCCGCCATCGCCGCCCAGCAGGACGGCGAGGACCGGGCCGCCGCCGACCTGGCCCGTCTGATCCGCCTGGACATGATGCGCGTCCTGGCGGGGCTCTGAAGGCCTTCGCATGATCCTCTCCAAGCGGCCCGACGTCGACCGCTTCCTGAAGGCGCCGGACGCCGGCGTTCGCGCCGCCGTCATCCACGGCAGGGACCGTTCGGGCGTGACCGAGCGCGCCCTGACGCTGTGCCGCACGATCACCCCGGACCTCAACGACCCCTTCAACGTCACCCTGTTGACCGAAGCCGACATCGACGGCGACGCCGTCCGATTGGAAGAGGCGCTGACGGCGCTTAGCATGATCGGCGGGCGGCGCCTGGTGCGCATCCGGATGTCCGACGGCAAGGCGAGCGTGGACAAGGCCGTGGCCGCCGCCCTGACCGCCCACGCCGAGGGCGCCTATAATCCCGACGCCATGCTGGTGATCGAAGCCGGGGCGCTGGGCCGCGAATCCGCCCTGCGCAAGGCCGCCGAAAAGGCCCAGGGCGCCGTCGCCATCGCCTGCTATGAAGACGAGGTCGGCGATGTCGCCCGCATGACGCGCGAGGCCCTGGGCGCGGACAAGGTCGGCCTGTCATCCGACGCCCTGGACCGCTTCGTCGCCCGCCTGCCCCGCGAACGCGGCCTGATGCGTCAGGAGATCGAGCGGCTGATCCTCTACATCGGTCCCGGATCGGGCCGCACCATCGATGTGGAAGAGCTGGACGCCCACCTGGGGGTCGAGCCCGACGCCTCCCTGTCAGACGCCGCCTTGCAGGCCTTCGGCGGCCGCCCCGGCCCCGCCCAGGCGGGTCTGCGCCGCGCCCTGGCCGAGGGCGAAAGCGCCGTCATGGCCGTACGCATGGCCTCGCTTCATCTCGGAAAACTACGCCGGATCAATGTCCTGCAAACCAACGGCGCAGGCGCCAAGGAGGCCGCCAAGGCCGCCGGCGTGTTCTGGAAACAGGAAGCGGAAATGCTGCGCCAATCGCGCGCCTGGCGGCTCGAACTGCTCGACGAGGTGCAGGACAGCATCAACACCGCCGACATCATGACCAAGACCACAGGCATGCCCGAAGCCCTGATCGCCGAACGCCTGCTGCTGGAGATCGCCGCCCGCGCCAAGCGCATGGGGCTCTAACGCGCACAGGGGACGACGGCGGCCGGCGGAAGGCTCCCTCAGCCTCGCTTGGAGGCGCGACGGAAAGCAGGCTTGTTCAAGGCCGCCGCCTGACGCTGCATCGACCGCTCCGCCTTGCGAGCTCCATCAACGCCGGCAAAGCCGCCATCCTGCTGAGCCGCCTTCTTCGCAGCCAGCGCACGCTTGAGCGCCTCAGCAGCACTCGATTTCTTAGAAATTTCGTTCATAGGCCGATCCTAGCAGCCCTGCGCGAAAAACAAGCCCTTCCACGCCCTGCGCCGCTCTTTCCGCTTAGACGGCCCCGAGCCCTGACCAATACGCCAAATGAGCTGTATTGACACAAACGTATATAGGGGATTTCTATGGCGATGATCGGTCCTCGATCATCGATCGAGTCATGCGCGTCATCACCTGCTGGCGCGTCAGCACTCGCTCTCATCCCCGACTTGCCCGTCCCGGCTTGTTCCTGGACGGGCTTTTTCGTTATGGGCGTCAGCCCCGCATCAGGCGTCGGCACAGGTCGTCGAGCTGTTCCAAAGTGCCGTATTTGACGGTGATCTCGCCCTTGCCGCCCTTGTCGGCCAGCGAAACCTTCAGACCAAGCGCGTCGGACAGATCCTGCTCCAGGGCTGCGATGTCGGCCGCACCCTCGCCGCTCATGGTCGGCTCGGCCTTGGGCGTTTTCGGGCCCTCCGCCGCGCGACGCGCCAGGGCCTCGGTCTGGCGCACGTTCAGACCCTTGGCGATGACCTCCGCCGCCAGTTGCTCTGCATTCGGCGCCGTGATCAGGGCGCGGGCGTGGCCGGCCGACAGATCGCCCCGCACCACATGCTCGCGCACCGCCTCGGGCAGTTGCAACAGGCGCAGGGTGTTGGCGACGTGGCTGCGGCTCTTGCCCACCACCCCGGCCAGGGCGTCCTGGGTACGACCGAACCGCTCCATCAGGACGGCATAGGCGTTGGCCTCTTCCATCGGGTTCAGATCGGCGCGCTGGACGTTCTCGATGACGCCGACTTCCAGCACCTCGATGTCGTCCATCTCGCGCACGACGATTGGCACCTGGGTCAGGCGGGCCGCCTGGGCGGCGCGCCAGCGGCGCTCGCCGGCGATGATCTGCCACACGCCCTGCTCGCCCGGCTGCGACCGCACCAGGATGGGCTGCAGCACCCCCTTGTCGCGGATCGAGGCCGTCAGTTCATCCAGATCCGTCTTGGCGAAGATCTTGCGCGGCTGGTCCGGGTTGGGCTTCAGCGCCTCGATCGGCGCGCGTTGCACGCCGGCCGGCGCCGGACCGGTCGCGTCGACGGCGACTGGCTCCTGCGCGTTTTCTCCCAGAAGCGCCGAGAGACCCCGGCCCAGACCACGCTGACGTTCGGACAAGATATCGATTCCGTTACTGTTTATCGGATCAGACCGCCATCAGGCGGCCAGGGCCTGACGGCGCTGACGCTCACGCGCCACCAGTTCACGGGCCAGCTTCAGATAGGCCTGGCTGCCCGCACATTTCAGATCATAGATGAGCGCCGGCTTGCCAAAGGACGGCGCCTCGGACACCCGGACGTTGCGAGGGATGACGCTGTCATAGACCTTGTCGCCGAAATGGGCGCGCACATCGGCCGCCACCTGACCCGACAGGGCGTTGCGGCGGTCATACATGGTCAGGACCAGCCCCTGAATCTCCAGCGCCGGATTCAGGCTCTGGCGCACCATGTCGATGGTCCGCATCAACTGGGTCAAGCCTTCCAGAGCGAAGAACTCGCACTGCAGCGGCACCAGGACGGCGTCGGCCGCCGCCATGGCGTTCAGCGTCAGAAGGTTCAGCGACGGCGGGCAGTCGATCAGCACATAGTCAAACCGGGCATGACCATTGCCCCCCTGCTTCGCCAGGGCGTCGCGCAGGCGATAGGACCGGCGATCCGCCTGGCTCAACTCGATCTCGACGCCCGACATGTCGGCGTCGGCGGCGACGATGAACAGGCCCGGCACGGCGGTCTCAATGGCGGCCTCGTCCACCGGGCGGCCGTCGACGATGACGTCATAGATCGTCACCCGTCGTGTTTCACGTGGAACACCCAGACCCGTGGAGGCATTGCCCTGCGGGTCCATGTCGACGATCAGCACCTTCTCCCCGATCGCCGCCAGGGCCGTGCCCAGGTTGATGGCGGTCGTGGTCTTGCCCACCCCGCCTTTCTGGTTGGAGACCGCCAGGACACGGGTTTCATGCATGCGGGGCTGCTTTACGGACTCAACGGACACGGCGAAGGCTCCCCAGTGAAACGATGCGGCCGCGCGGATCGCTGCGCGAGACCGTAAGCTCAGCCTCAAACTGCCAGACCCGGCGGGCCTCTTTCAACTCAGCCTCGGCCTTCTCTCCCTTGAGAAACAGGCCTTTTGCACCACGTCGGAAGTAGGGCTGTGCATAACCCAGCAGCTTGTCCATCGCCGCCACTGCGCGCGCGGTGACGACGTCGACGGAAATCGTCTGCTCTTCGGCCCGCCCGTTGACGACGGTCGCGGGCAGATCGAGCGCATCCACGATCGTCTGCAAGAAACGACAGCGCTTGCCCAGGCTGTCGACCAGCCAGACATGGGCGCCCGGACGGCCCTTCAACAGGATGGCCAGGACCACGCCGGGAAAGCCCGCCCCCGCCCCCAGATCAGCCCAGGTCTTGGCCTCCGGCGCCAAGCTCAACAGCTGCGCGCTGTCCCAGGCGTGCCGGTTCCAAAAGTCGGGAATAGTGTCCGGCCCGACCAGATTCATCACCTCATTGGCCTCGGTCAGCATGACCAGAAAGGCTTGCAGATCGGCAATGTTGGCGTCGCTGGCGCCCGTCTGGGCGCGGAAGGTCTGAATGGCGTCCGACATCAAGCGACGACCGCCGCGAGGTCAGCTTCCACGCCCTTCGCCTTTTTCACATGGGCCAGCAGCGCCGTCAGGGCGCCCGGCGTCATGCCTTCGATCCGCCCTGCCTGGCCCAGAGTCAGCGGTCGGATCATGGCCAGCTTCTCACGCACCTCATTCGACAGGGCGCCGATGGCCGCGTAGTCGAGATCAGCAGGCAAGGACAGTCCCTCCTCCCGCCGCAGAGCCTCGGCGTCCTGAGCCTGACGGTCCAGATAACCGGCGTAGACGGCGTCGATCTCCACCTGCTCGCGCACGGCGGCGGTCCAGTCGGCGATCTCGGGCCGGACCGAAACAAACTGATCCAGCGACACGGTGGGGAAGGCCAGCAAATCGCGGATCGAACGGCGTTGCCCATCCGCATTGACGGTGATGCCCAGAGCCCCCGCCTCCCTGGGCGTGAACTGCGTTTCACGTGAAACACGGTTCGCCCGGTCTAACCGGCCAGCCTTATCCAGCCATACCCTGGCGCGGTCGGCGCTGACGATCCCGGCCTCGATGCCGAGTGGCGTCAGGCGTTGATCCGCATTGTCCGCACGCAGGGTGAGCCGATACTCGGCCCGGCTGGTGAACATACGATAGGGTTCGGTGACGCCGCGCGTCACCAGGTCGTCGATCATCACCCCGATATAGGCCTGGTCTCGGCCGAGGATGAGCGGGTCGGAACCGGCGGCGGCGCGAGCCGCGTTAAGACCCGCGATCAGCCCTTGGGCTCCCGCCTCTTCATAGCCGGTCGTACCGTTGATCTGGCCCGCGAGGTAGAGACCGGGGCGCTTCTTGACCTCCAGCGCCGGGGTCAGCTCGCGCGGATCAACATAGTCGTACTCGATGGCGTAGCCGAAGCGGAAGACCTCGACCTTCTCCAGCCCCGGCATGGTGTGAAGGAAGGCCAGCTGGGTCGCATCCGATACCGAGGTGGATATGCCGTTCGGATAGACGCTGGGGTCATCCAGACCTTCCGGCTCCAGGAAGACCTGGTGGCTGGTCTTGTCCGCGAAACGCACCACCTTGTCCTCGATCGAGGGGCAATACCGCGGACCGCGCCCCGACAAGCGTCCGCCATAGACGGCGCTCTCGCCCAGATTCTCGGCGATGATGCGATGCGTCTCTTCCGTCGTGTGGGTGACGCCGCAGGCGATCTGCGGCACCTCGATGCGGTCCGTCAGGAAGCTGAAGGGCGCGGGCTGATCGTCGGCCGCCTGCATCTCCAGCCGATCCCAGGCGATGGTTCGACTGTCCAGGCGCGCGGGCGTGCCGGTCTTCAACCGCCCCATCATCAGGTCGGCGTCATGCAGATCACCGGCCAGCCCCGTCGAGGGGTCTTCGCCATATCGGCCCGCCGGAATGCGCAGATCGCCGCGATGGATCACGCCGTTGAGGAAGGTGCCGGTCGTCAGCACCACGGCGCCAGCGCGGATCGTCTCCCCTGCCCCCGTCGTCACGCCGACCACCCGCTCGCCGTTCAGGATCAGGCCCTCGGCCGTGCCCGCCATCAGGGTCAGGTTCGGATAGTCGGCCAGCTCGGCCTGCATGGCCTCGCGATACAGGCGCCGGTCGATCTGACTGCGCGGGCCGCGCACGGCCGCGCCCTTGGAGCGGTTCAGCATCCGGAACTGGATGCCCGACACGTCCGCCAGCCGCCCCATGACGCCGTCCAGGGCGTCGATCTCGCGCACAAGATGCCCCTTGCCCAGGCCGCCGATGGCCGGGTTGCAGCTCATCTCTCCGATGGTCTCCAGCTTCTGGGTCAGAAGCAGGGTGCGCGCGCCTGCGCGCGCCGCGGCGGTCGCCGCCTCGCAACCGGCGTGACCGCCGCCGATGACGACGACGTCGAAGGTATGATCGGGGGTCGAACTCATGGCGTCCACATAGTCCATTCGAACCGAAATCGCCACCGGCTCGAGAACCGTTGTTTCACGTGAAACAGGCGAAAGCCGGACCTATTTGCCGATGCAGAAGGAGGAGAAGACCTCGCCCAGAATGTCCTCCACCCCGATGGCCCCGGTGACGCGGGCCAGGGCGTCGGCGGCGCGGCGCAGATCATCGCCCGCCATCTCGGGCGCCAGATCGAGCGCACGACGCCCTGCCTCAACCGCGGCCAGAGCTTCAGCCAAGCGACGACGATGGCGCTCACGCGTCACCGCCGGGAAGTCGGCGCCGGACAGCTCGCGGGCTAGGCGAGCCGCGATCCAGTCATGCAGTTCAGACAGCCCCTGCCCCGTCGTCGTGCTGACGCTCAGGGCTTCGAGATCGGGCGCCGTCGCCACTGCGCCCAGGTCGGACTTGTTCAACACCTGAAGGTCCGAAGAACGGATGAAGCCGAAAGCGGGATCCGTATCGCCTTCAGTGGAGGGCGAACGAACCCATAGACGCAGGTCGGCGCCCTCGGCGCGCAAGCGTGCGCGACGGATGCCCTCCGCCTCGACCGGATCGTCGCTGTCGCGCAGACCCGCCGTGTCCGACAGGGTGACGGCGTAGCCCCCGATCATGATGTCGGCGTCCAACACGTCGCGTGTCGTCCCGGCGATCGGGGTGACGATGGCCGCCTCGCGCGCCACCAGGGCGTTGAATAGAGAAGACTTGCCCGCATTCGTCTCGCCGATCAGGACGATGCGATAGCCCTCGCGCACCCGTCGGCCGCGATCGGAATCGGCCAGGGCCGCGCGCAGGTCGGCGGCCAGGGCGTCCAGAATCGGCCCGGCGGTGCGCGCCAAATTGTCAGGCACTTCCTCGTCGGGGAAGTCGATCTCGGCCTCAACCAGGGACAGGGCCTTCAGCAGATCACGGCGGAAACCAGCGTAGGCCGCCGACAGGGCGCCGTCGAGCTGACCCAGAGCCTGAGACTTCTGGGCGTCCGTTTCCGCGTCGATCAGGTCGGCGACGGCCTCGGCCTGGGCCAGATCCATGCGGCCGTTCTGGAAGGCCCGTCGGGTGAACTCGCCGGGTTCGGCCGGGCGCAGGCCCAGGGCGATCAGGGCGGTGCTAGCCGCCTCCACCACGGCGCGACCGCCATGCAGATGCAGTTCGGCCGAGTCCTCGCCCGTATAGGAGCGCGGAGCCACGAAGCGCAGCACCAGAGCCTCGTCGATCAGACGGCCCTCTTGGCGCAAACTGCGCACCGAGGCCAGGCGTGGCGTCAGCCCCCCTGCCCCTAGCGCCGTCAGGGTCGTTCCGGTAGCTGGACCCGACAGACGCAGCACGGCGATGGCCCCCCGTCCCGGCGGAGTGGCGAGGGCGAAGATGGTGTCGCTCACGCCGTCAGGCTCAAGGTTTTGCCGCGCCCGTGACGGCGGCTTCCATCAGGCGGCGGAACTGGTCCTGAGCCTGAACGCCGAAGCTGGTCCAGGTCTTCATCAGTTCATCGGGCTGCATGGCGGCCATGTTGGCGTCCATCCGCTTTTGCATCTCGGCGACCAGATGATCGTTGAGCGGCGTCACGTCCGGCAGGCCCAGAAAGGCCCGGGCCTCGGCCGGGGTGCAGTCGATCTCAATGTTCAGCTTCATGACATCAGCCTTTCAAGCTGGGCGCGTGTTTCACGTGAAACAGCCCTCAAGCAGCCGCCCGCCGCGCCGGCGGCGCTAGGGCCAGTATCAAGTGTTCATCGACTGGAAGAAGTCCGCGTTGTTCTTCGACTGGCGCAGCTTGTCCAGCAGGAACTCGATCGCGTCCTGCGGACCCATCGGGTTGAGGATGCGGCGCAGGACATAGGTCTTGGCCAGCTGGTCCTTCGGCGTGATGAGGTCTTCCTTGCGGGTGCCGGACTTGAGCACGTCGATCGCCGGGAAGATGCGCTTGTCGGCGACCTTGCGGTCCAGCACGATTTCCGAGTTGCCGGTGCCCTTGAACTCTTCGAAGATCACCTCGTCCATGCGGCTGCCGGTGTCGATCAGGGCCGTGGCGATGATGGTCAGCGACCCGCCCTGCTCCACGTTACGCGCGGCGCCGAAGAAGCGCTTGGGACGTTGCAGGGCGTTGGCGTCGACGCCGCCGGTCAGCACCTTGCCCGACGACGGGACGGTGGCGTTGTAGGCGCGGCCCAGGCGGGTGATGGAGTCCAGCAGGATCACCACGTCCTTCTTGTGCTCAACCAGACGCTTGGCCTTTTCGATCACCATTTCGGCCACGGCGACGTGACGCGAGGCGGGCTCGTCGAAGGTCGAGGCGACGACCTCGCCCTTCACCGTGCGCTGCATGTCGGTGACTTCTTCCGGGCGTTCGTCGATCAGCAGGACGATCAGGAAGACTTCCGGATGGTTGCGCTCGATCGACTTGGCGATGTTCTGCAGCATGACCGTCTTACCCACGCGCGGCGGGGCCACGATCAGGCAGCGCTGGCCCTTGCCGAGCGGGGCGACGATGTCGATGACCCGGCCCGAACGATCCTTCAGCGTCGGATCCTGGATTTCCATGTGCAGCCGCTCTTCCGGATAGAGCGGCGTCAGGTTGTCGAACAGGACCTTGGTCTTGACCATCTCCGGATCTTCGAAGTTGATCGTATCGACCTTGAGCAGGGCGAAGTAGCGCTCGCCCTCGCGCGGGCCGCGCACGGCGCCGTGCACCGTGTCGCCCGAGCGCAGGCCGAAGCGGCGGATCTGCGACGGCGAGACATAGACGTCGTCCGGCCCCGGCAGATAGTTGGCGTCCGGGCTGCGCAGGAAGCCGAAGCCGTCCGGCAGGATCTCCAGCACGCCCGAGGCGATGATTTCGACTTCTTCGTCGGCCAGGGTCTTCAGGATGGCGAACAGCAGATCCTGCTTGCGCAGGTTGCCGGCGTTCTCGATGTCCAGGCCTTCGGCGAAGGCGACCAGGTCTTCCGGCGTCTTCTCGTTCAGTTCCTGCAGGGTGATGCGGCCGTTGGGGACGATGGGCTCGCCGTCATCGTCCTCGTCATCCTCCTCGGCCGTGGTGTCGACGCCGTGGTCGTCGTCTTCAGCGACAGGCGCGACGGGTTCTTCCGGCGCGGCTTCCTCGACCGGCGCCGCCCCACGGCTGCCGCCCAGGCTCAGGGTGCGGCGCGGCCGCTCAACAGGCGTTTCCACCGTGTTTTCAGTGACTTCGGTTTCCGGCGTCTCAGGCGTATCGGTCATGATGGCGTGCTCGTTCGCGCACCCGAACACCGCAGGGCGCCCAGGAGCAGAAGGTCGTCGATGGCTTCAGCCGCAGGGGCTGTAAGGGAGGGCGACGGGCTCCCGCAGGCTCAAACCGGCAGGCGTCGCAAAAAGAGAGGGACCGCACTGCACG
>OFTY01000749.1_pt1 | contig 19310 bp, 17 predicted proteins | sample 1775061 | NCBI WGS metagenome assembly OFTY01 (sample SAMN08195773, study PRJEB24354) | sludge metagenome | isolation source: sludge from phenol fed wastewater aerobic bioreactor B | place: India: Nagpur | collected 2016-09-16 | reverse complement strand
GTCCACAGCATAGACAATGTGCTCATCCAATAGATAAAAAAAGGCAAAATGATAAAAAAAATCCGCGATCAATTCCTGATCAATGCACAGGGATATAACAAGATCATGGGAGTACCCATTACCAAAGGGGAACTCGTAGCCAGGATCAGGGAATTACTCTAGCCCCGGCAATTTATACGGTAACCGGCACGTTTAGGTATGGATACGCGCAGTGCATGATTTTCGTATATTGCTCTGCCTATACATTGACCTGACTAAAATGCCATGTACAGAAACCGAAGAATTTTTCTCCTGCTGATATGTGCCATCATCCCTTGCTTTACCGCGTACAAGGCGGCAGCGCAGAATTACGTTTATGAGATCCGTTATGCCAACAGCCCTGTGGGTACACTGGAAGTGAAGCAGGAAGTCAGCGGGGCTCACCGCCGTATCTTTATCAGCAGCCGCGTACAGATGAAACTGTTTTCCCGCATGGATACGGATATCAAAACAGAATATCTGCACAATGTGCTGGAAAAGGCCCGCGCGGTGCGTTTGGGCGGCAAGTCTGCCGAGAATAAAGAAACAGTTACAGAGCGGGCGCAAAAGGGGTATGTAGTGATACGCAAAGGAGAAGAAGCCACGCTGAAGCAAACGCAGATATCCTATTGCGTAGGAGACCTCTATTTCTCGGAACCTAAAGACATCAGGGAAGTATATTCGGAAACCCTCGGCCAGTTCCTGCCTATCAAACAGCTGGAGGATAAGCGCTATGAGCTCTCCATGCCGGATGGCAAGCGTAATATGTACCGTTACGAGAAAGGGCGGTTAACGGATGTGGAGGTGAATCATCAGCTGGGTAAAGCGTATTTCCGCCTGATTGCGGAAAAGTAAAAGGGACGCTGTCTGCCGCGCCCCTTCTGCATATCATCGTTCTACAACTTTCTCTATGATCTGTCCTGTTTTCTTGTCCTTCAGGATCAGTTTGGTACTGCCGTAGTGCGTCATTTCCTCCTTGATGAGATAGAATTGCTCATTATAACTATGCAGCGCCTTCTCTTTACCCACACCTTCTTTCCCGCGCCAGATATCCAGTTTCACGGGCTCCCAGAGTTTGGAAGCAGCGGAGCGGTAAGCCGCATCCAGGATGGCGTTCACTACATAGCCGTCGTAGAAGGTTTCCTGTGGCGCGCGGCCGGCCTCTACGGCATTGAACATATCGGCGAACATATGATTATAGCCCAGCTCATTCAGCTCATCGCCAACAGGGAATAGCCAGCCGGTATTACTTTCTGCCTTCTCTGCCACGTAATCAGCACCTTTGCCGGTGGTGAACATGTCAAACCCGGTGCGCAGGAAACTGTTAAGCCAGATAGTGCCTTCAGAACCCATCACCTCGTCCCGGAGATCAAGGCCGCCGCGGAAGGTCCAGCTGACCTCGAACTGCCCGATAGCGCCGTTCTCGTATTTGACCAGACCAATGGCATGGTCTTCTGCATCAATGGGCTTCACCTGTGTATCTGCCCAGCACATCACTTCGATTGGTTTAATATCCTTGCCGATAAAGCTACGGCCGATCTCTACGCAATGGCATCCCAGATCGAGGATACAGCCGCCGCCGGCCTGTTCTTTGTCCCAGAACCATTCGCTATGCGGACCAGGATGCGTTTCGCGGGATTTGGCCCACAGGATGCGGCCAAGAGCGCCGCTTTTCACGCTTTGCAGGGCTTTCAGGAATTTAGGTGTGTATACCAGGTCCTCCAAATAACCATTGAAGATGCCTGCCTTTTCCACGGCTTCCAGCATACGCTTTGCCTCCTCGGCATTACGGCCGAGCGGCTTGGTGCACATTACGGCTTTACCGGCCTTGCAACAGGCCATTACAGCGGCCTCGTGGAGGTTGTTGGGAAGGGAGATGCAGACCATATCCACTTCCGGATGATTGATCGCTTCTTCCATATGGGTGGTCCAATGTGAACAGTGATAATCCTGCGCAAATTTTTTAGCGCTTTCTTCGCGGCGGGAATAGATGCTCACGATCTTGTCCCGGCTTCTTTGTCCCTGTAAGGAATCTGCATAGAATCGCCCGATGAAACCGGATCCCAGCATTGCAATTTTAGCCATGGTAACGTTTATTTTAAGTTTGTATTTGTTTGCCGGTCACGGAAAGCGAGCGCGAAGTAAAGCATTACAACGACGGCGATGTATACCGGTACCATCCATATCTGTTGCCATTCCCGCACTCCATTCAGCGTGAAGAAATCCGCCACTCTGCCGGAGAACAATGTACCGATCACCATGCCCAGTCCGTAAGTCGCAAAGGTAAAAAGCCCCTGGGCCGCGCTTTTGATCTTTTCTCCCGCTTTGTTTTCCGTATACATGTATCCTGTTACAAAGAAAAAATCATAACATACGCCATGCAGAATGATGCCCGCATAGAGCATCCACAGGTGATCCCCGCTGTTGCCGTAAGCAAAAAAGATATAGCGTACCACCCATGCCGTCATCCCCAGTAACAACATCTTCTTTACGCCTATCCGGCCCAGCAGCAAAGGAATGGCGAGGATGAACAGTGCCTCTGAAAGCTGTCCCAGTATCATCTTGCCTGCCGCATTTTTCATGCCGGCTTCATTCAGGAAGAGGTTCGCGAAGCCATAGTAAAAGCTTAGGGGGATGCAGATGAGCACGGCAGAGATAAAGAAAACGAGATAAGACCGGTCCCTGAACAGCACGAACGCTTCCGTGCCGAGCGCCTGCGAAGCGGATACATCGCTTTTGGCCTGTGGGGGTGTATCGGGCAGCGAGAAAAAGCTGAAGAATGCCAGTATGCTGGAAGCGCCCGCAGCGATATCGAATGTGTAGGCTGTTTTTTCGATGGAAAGATAACCGATCAGCAATCCTGCCACGATCCATCCGATCGTTCCAAACATCCTGATCGCCGGGAATGTTCTGCCGGGATCGCTCAGATGCCGGAATGCAATGCTGTTGCTAAGCGCGATGGTAGGCATGTACAAGAGCGAATAAAAAAGTACGACGCCGATGAATACATACGTGTTGGAAGTGATGGTAGTAAGATATAACGTTGCCGCCCCTACGAGATGCAGCACGCCCATGATCTTTTGCGCTGAGAAATACCGGTCCGCGATCATACCTACAAAGAAGGGCGAGATCATGGTGGCGACGGCCAGTGCCATATAGGCGTAGCTTACCTGCGATCCCGTAGCATGCAGGTTGGTAACCATGTACGTGTTGGCGGATACATACCAGGCTCCCCAGATGAAATACTCGAGGAACATCATGAAAGACAATTGCAGTCGGGTGTTAGGATTCACGTGGAAAAGGGTTTTGATCTTTCAAGATAATGAAAACCCCCCGAGGCTGCAATCCCTTCTTTAACCTTTGATCAATTGACCATAATATTTACAAACCGGTCTCAACCCGCACTCCCCGCATTTGGGGCTCCGGGCAAGGCAAACGTACCGCCCATGCAGGATGAGCCAGTGATGGGCAATGTGTACCTTTTCGACGGGAATGTATTTCAGGAGCTGCTGTTCGGTCTGCAAAGGCGTTTTAGCATTGGTTGTGAGCCCTAACCTCGCGGATACACGAAAAACATGCGTATCCACGGCCATATTGGGTTGCTGGTGTACCACACTGGTGATCACATTGGCGGTTTTGCGGCCCACGCCGGGCAGCTTTACCAGCTCCGGCACGGTAGCAGGGATCTCGCCCTGGAAATCCTCCATGACCATATTGGCCATGCCGATGAGATGTTTCGTTTTATTGTTGGGATAACTGATGCTTCTGATCAGCGGGAACAGTTCATCGAAGGTAGCTTTGCTGAGCGCAGGAACGTCAGGATACTTCTCGAAAATGGCCGGGGTGGTCATGTTGACCCGTTTATCCGTGCATTGGGCGGACAAAATAACGGCTACCAGCAACTGGTAAGGATTGTCGTAGATCAGCTCGGTTTCGGCATTGGGGGCATGTTGCTCGAAATAGTCGATCACGTATTGGAATCGTTCTTTCTTCGTCATGCCTGTAAAAATACTAAAACCTACTCTTCTTCTTCCGTGTTGTTAGCGTAGTCAAAAATAGCTATAAGCGTACTCGTGCGCGGCGCATATTGCACCGTGTTTAACGCCTGCAGTGTTTGCAAATGCAAACGTTCTTCTTCCAACGCTAATTCCTTGTTTTCCGGCATATGCGTGGTTTTTCCTTCCGGTTCGGTTACGGCATAGTTGGTAGGAGTAGAAACAGGGAGTGTAGAATTGCTCATGCGACTGTTAGTTTAAATGGAATTAAATATGGAATGCTCATACGTTAAGGTCTGAATCGTCTGTTCAAGATTACTGTCCAAGATTAACACATAGATAACGGCGAATGGCGGGCTGGTATTGTCAATTTACCCCATTTTTTTAGAAAATGCAACTTTTTAACAATGCCCTGAAGCGGAATGGGGTATATTTTAATTGGCTTTGGGACGGGATTCGGGCACGATAAAGAGGTCTTCCTCTTCTTTTTTCATGCGGTATTGCTCACGGGCGAATTTTTCGAGCTTTTCGGGGCTGGACAGCAGTTCGTACTGGTCCTGGCGGGCGCGGTCTATTTCCTGGCGGTAAAAGGCCTTCTGGCTTTCCAGCTGGTTCACTTCTGTATAGAGCTGGTATTGGGAGAGGATATTATGGCGGTCCAGGAAAAGCAGCCAGACAAAGAAGAATACCCCGCAAACGATGTATTTGTTGCGGAGGAAAGCAGGCACCCTGAATCGCTTCTTCATTTCCATATAAAACCGGTGGGGGGTAGATATCCGGGTACTGGAAGACCAGCACCCGGAATGATTTGTATTGACCACTAAAAGTAAACGCGGTGGTACGGTAAATTATTTCTTACCAAATTTAATAGAATTTTTCGGATAAAAAGCGCTGCTGTCTAACAGCTCTTCGATCCTCAATAACTGGTTGTATTTCGCCATACGGTCTGTGCGGCTGGCAGATCCGGTTTTGATCTGTCCGCAATTCAGGGCCACCGCCAGGTCAGCGATGGTGGTATCTTCCGTTTCCCCGGAGCGGTGGCTCATGATGGAGGTATAACCTGCTTTCTGGGCCATGCTCACCGCATTGATGGTTTCGGTGATGGTACCGATCTGGTTCACTTTTACGAGGATGCTGTTGGCGATGTTTTGATCGATGCCTTGTTTCAGCCGTTTTACGTTGGTCACAAACAGGTCGTCACCCACGAGCTGTACATTGGCGCCGATGGCGTCTGTAAGCTTTTTCCAGCCGTTCCAGTCATCTTCCGCCATCCCGTCTTCGATGGACACGATGGGGTATTTTTTGCACCATTCTGCCCAGTAGGCCACCATTTCATCGCTGGAGATGATCTTCTGGGAGCTTTTATAGAATTTGTACGTGTTGTCTTTCTCGTTATACATCTCGCTGCTGGCCGCATCCAGGGCGATCGCGATCTGGGAACCGGGTTTGTAACCGGCCGCCTCGATAGCCTGAAGCACAGTTTCGATGGCTTCTTCGTTGCTCTGGATCTCGGGAGCAAAACCGCCTTCGTCACCTACGTTGGTGCTGTAGCCTTTTTTCTTCAATACGGACTTCAAATGATGGAAAATTTCCACACCCCAGCGGAGGCCGTCAGAGAAGGTGTCAGCCCCTACGGGGATGATCATGAACTCCTGGAAGTCGATCTTATTATCCGCATGCACGCCGCCGTTCACGATGTTCATGAGGGGCAGGGGCAGGGTGGTGGCATTTACGCCGCCGAGGTAGCGGTACAGGGGCAGACCGAAGGCTTCGGCAGCCGCTTTGGCCACGGCCATGCTCACGGCCAGTGTGGCGTTGGCGCCCAGTTTGTTTTTGTTTTCAGTACCGTCCAGGTCGATGAGCAGTTTGTCCACACCCGCCTGGTCGCTGATATCCCATCCGATCAGTTCATCGGCGATCACTTCATTCACATTGGTGACTGCCTTGATCACGCCTTTGCCGAGATACTTGCCTTTGTCACCGTCCCGCAGCTCTACTGCTTCGTGTTTGCCGGTAGATGCGCCGGAAGGCACTGCGGCCCTGCCTACGTGGCCGTCTTCTGTGGTTACGTCAACCTCTACGGTAGGGTTACCGCGACTGTCTAAAATCTGTCTGGCATGGATCTCTGAAATGATACTCATGGGTAAAAATTTTATTGTTAATCGTTGTGTGCAAAGGTCAGTTCCCTGAACACGTCTTCCAGTGACTGCGAATTGCTGTGCAAAGAAAGGATGTTCCGGTTATTTATCAAAGCAAATTGAAGGAGGTTTTTGCGTACGGTTTCCGCATCGGCCGTATACAATCGCCAGGTGTGCCCTTCAGCCGCCACAGCGCGTGTTACGCCGGGTAGCTGCTCCAGTTCCGCCACGGTGGCGGCTTCTCCGAAAGTGACCTGGATGTAGGCCCCGGCTCCCTTTTGCAGGGCGCTGATGCTGTCGTCTGCAATGATAGCGCCCTTGTGGATAATGATCACGCGGCTGCACATGGCCTCCACTTCCTGCATGATATGGGTGGAAAGCATCACGGTCTTGTCTTTCCCCAGTTCCCTGATCAGTCCGCGTATCTCCGCCAGCTGGTTGGGATCGAGGCCGGAGGTAGGTTCATCGAGGATGAGCACTTCCGGGTTGTGAAGCAGGGCCTGTGCCAGGCCCACCCTTTGTTTGTAGCCTTTGGACAGGGCGCCGATCTTTTTGTGCTGCTCCGGTGTAAGGCCGGTGAGGCTGATCATTTCGCGGATCCTTTGCTGTGAGGGCTTTCCGAGGTTGTGCATGCCTGCCATAAACTCCAGAAACTCCCGCACGTACATGTCCGGGTACAGCGGATTCGCTTCCGGCAGATACCCTACACGCTTTCGCACTTCCATAGGCTGTTTCACCACATCGTATCCGCAAACGCTCACCTGCCCCGCACTTGGTGGAAGATAGCCGGTAATGATCTTCATGGTAGTGGATTTGCCGGCTCCGTTAGGCCCCAGAAAGCCGACGATCTCGCCTTTCTGCAGCTCGAAAGAGATGCTGTCCACTGCTTTTTGCTGACCATACAGCTTAGAGAGTTGCGAAATGAGGATAGACATGGTATTTTTTGCGGAGACTAAATTAATTCAAAAAAGCTAAACCCCCAGCCCCGAAAGGATTTTTTAACTTATTCCGTTTCTTCGCCCGGCCACCCATAAACGTATAACCATTACATTTGCAGGATGAACAGGAGAATGCTTGCTTTATTGCTTTTGTTGCCACAACTGACACAGGCACAGCAATTGCCCGAGAAACAATACCCGAAAGGCTATTTCAGGAACCCGCTCAACATCCCGATAGTACTGGCCGGAAACTTCGGTGAACTTCGCCCGAACCATTTTCATTCCGGGCTGGACCTTAAAACGGAGCAGCGGGAGAACCTGCCGGTGCATGCGGCGGCGGAAGGGTATGTGAGTCGCGTTGGGATATCGCATACCGGTTTCGGGAACGTATTGTACGTTACTCACCCGAACGGCTATACGACTGTGTACGCGCACCTGAACCGGTTTTATCCTTTGGTGGAAGCGTATGTGAAGCGTAAGCAGTATGAGCAGGAGAGCTGGGCTTCCGATATTGTTCTGCCGCAAGGGCTCTTTCCGGTGAAGAAAGGGGAATTCATTGCCTGGAGCGGGAATACAGGCGGTTCCGCCGGTCCGCACCTGCACTTCGAGATCAGGGATACCCGCACGGAGAAACCCCTCAACCCCATGCTCTTCGGTTTTGACATACCGGATTCCCGTGCCCCGGAAATACAGCGTATCGTGATCTACGACCGTAACAGGAGCCTGTATGAGCAAAGCCCCATCGTGGTGCCGGTGAAACGGAGCAAGGACGGTGGTTTTGTAGCAACGCGCCCGGTCGTGAAAGTGACGACGGATAAAGTGGGCCTGGGGGTGAGTGCGCTGGATCGCCAAAGCAATTCCATGAACCCTAACGGCGTGTATGAAGGATTGGTGATGGAACAGGGAAAGATCGACTGCGGATTTCAACTGGATAATATCGGATACGATGAAACGCGCTATCTGAACGCACACATCGATTACAAAATGAAAAAGAGCGGCGGCCCCTACGTACAGTTGCTTTTTGCCCTGCCCGGCAATGCACTGGAAATTTATCATAACGTGAACGGCAACGGCATTATCGATCTGTCTGACAAACAGCCGCATCCCCTTACCATTCGCGTAACGGACGCCTACGGCAACGGTACCAATGTGGATATAACGCTGCAGCAGGATGGTAACAATCCCGCTCCGCCAACATGCGCCAACACCATGTATGCCGAGTCCCGGAATATTTTCGAGAACAACCAGGTGGAGTTCTTCCTGGAGGAGGGATCACTGTACGACAAGATATGCTTCCGGTACGAAGAAACCCCTAACCCCACCGCCTACTCGAACACCTACCGCCTCCACACCCCGCTGGTACCGGTCCAGTTCCCCTTCAGCCTTCGCATCAGGCCATCGCGCAGCATTCCCGAAGGCTTGAAAGATAAAGTGGTAATGGTACGGAATGGCCAGGGAGAAAGCTTCTCCGCTACCACGCTTGAAGATGGCTGGTACAAGGGCACTTTCCGTGACTTCGGGGATTTTCATCTCATTATTGACAATGTAGCGCCGAAGATCACGCCGCTGGGAGCATTGAAACCCGGCGCCAACCTGTCCAGACTCGGCAGGATCGCTTTTGCGATGAGTGATGCAAGCGGCATCAAATCCTACCGTGCGGAACTGGACGGCAAATGGCTGATGTTCTCCCGGAGAAGCAATGTGCTGACTTATACGTTCGACGAACATTGTCCTCCGGGCAATCACACGCTAAAGCTGACAGTAACGGATATCGCGGATAACGAATCGACTTATACACTGACGTTTAAAAGATAGCAAGCACATGATGCACCTGAAAGAGGGAGACAAAGCACCGGCATTCAAAGCGAAGGATCAGCAGGGTAAAACCGTGTCACTGGCGGATTTCAAAGGTAAGCGGGTGATCCTGTATTTTTATCCGCATGACGATACACCCACCTGCACCACGCAGGCCTGCAATCTCCGGGATAACTACAGCGCGTTGCTGAAGAAGGGATATATAGTGATTGGGGTGAGTGAAGATAATGAGAAGAGCCACAAAAAATTTTCCGATAAATTCAATCTCCCCTTCCCGATACTGGTGGATGAAGATCACAAACTGCTCGAAGCTTACGGCGTATGGGGTGAGAAAACCTTTATGGGGCGTACGTTTGACGGTACCCATCGTACCACTTTCCTAATCGATGAAAAAGGAAAGATCGCACATATCATTTACCGGCCAAAGAACAAGGCCCACGCGGAAGAGATACTGGCGCTCTGGGAAGGAGCATAAAAAAAGGCGTCATCTTCAAATGACGCCTTTTTTTTATCTGTTGATGTTGATTATCGTTTCTGACGCTGTTTACGGAAAACCTGACCGGTTTTGAACTTGTTACCTTCAGGGCTGCCTACACGGTCCATCGCGCAACGGAAACCTACGGTGTTAGTAGCCATGTTTTCCTGCATGTAACGACGGGTGCCGGGTGAAAGCCAGTAAGGACGGTCATTCCAGCTACCGCCTTTTACTACGCGGGCTTTGTCGTTAACGAGAGAAGTAACGCCGTAGCCATATTCCACCAGGGAGAGAGAGTCACCATCGAGGTAGTTAATCACGTCCCCTTTCTGATAGTTGAGGCGGCTGGCGGATTCTTCATCCGTTACATTGCGCATTTTGAGCGCACCCAGACTGTCTTTTTCAAACTCTTTCTGAGCGTTCTGGTAAACTGTCTGGAATTTGTTACCGCGGAAGTAGTTGAAGTCGTCGCCGTCAATGGTGGTCAACGGTCTGTATACATCCTGCACCCACTCGCTCACGTTACCGGACATGTTATAGATACCGAAAGTATTCGGGAAGTAAGAGCGTACGGGAGCGGGGATAGAAGCCCGGTCGTTCAGGCCGCCGGCCATACCCATGTTGTCACCGGAACCGCGTTTGAAGTTCGCCAGGAACTGACCTTGCCAGTTACCGCGGCGGATATCGCGGAGGCCGCTGTTATTGGTACCCCATGCGTAAACCTGCTTGTTCATGATCAGCTCTTCACCGCGTTTGCCTTCTTTCTTGGAAGGGCTGGGATTCTGACCAATGTATCCGAGCGCTGCGTATTCCCATTCCGCTTCTGTAGGCAGGCGGTAGTTGGGTAGCATGATACCGTCTTCAAATTGCACGCCACGGGGAGAACCGTCCGCATTGCGGAACTGTTTCTTCATGCCTTTGGACATCTTGCCCGGTGTACCTTCATAAAGGCCGGCCAGATAAGATTTAGTATCGAAAGTATTGTCGTCTGCCTGGTTCATGATATCCGCTTTGGATAACAGCCCGGCATCCATCAGTAATTTCTCGTTCACACGGTTGGAGCGCCATTTGGCATAATCCGTTGCCTGTTTCCAGTTTACACCTACCACCGGGTAGTCGTTATAGGCAGGGTGACGGAAGTAATATTCCACCAGCGGTTCGTTGTAGGCCAGTTCACTACGCCATACCAGCGTGTCCGGCAGGGCGTTACGGTAAACGTCCGGGAAAGACTCGCCATATACGCGGTTCAGCCAGTAGAGATATTCCCGGTAGTTCACGTTGGATACTTCATTCTCGTCTATATAGAAGGAAGATACGGTAATGCGGCGGGGAATGTTATTCCAGTCCATCATCACATCCTGCTCGGTAGCGCCCATGGCGAAGGTACCGCCCTGAACAAATACGAGACCCGGTCCGGTGAACTGGTCTTTATTTTTGGCAACGGAAAAACCGCCCATTTTCGGGTCGTTATAAGCCCATCCTGTGGCGGACGAAGCTTGTTTCTTCTTTCCAAAAAGCCCACCGTTCTTACAGGCCGACATGGATAATAACACGCCGGTGCCTACAATCAAGGATAAGGAGGTTAATCTGCGCATGCGAAAACAGCTTTTGATCGATACAATTATAGGTAATCAAATAGTAAACGCAAATGTAATCTTTTTTATTTTATAGCAAAAATAATTAATCTATAAACAGATGCGTTTAATAGGGGTATTTCATTTAGGTACAAGGGCTTGGGCATCCCTGTGAAATTCCCGGGAGATACATTAGGTTTGTAATAAATATAAAATCCGCCCGCCCGTATGCGCCGCCTTCGCCCTGTTCTTTGTGGATTGATCTGCCTGTTTTGCGGACTGGCAAGGGTTTCCGGCCAAAGGACCTACGCCCCCCGGTCGGTTTTGGCGGACGGTTCCTGGTACAAGATCTCCGTGCCGGCTCCTGGGGTTTACAAGATCGATCTGCCCCTGCTGAATGCTATGGGTATTTCCACAGCCAGCCTGCCCTCCGGTTCTATCCGGCTTTTTGGGAATGGCGGGGCGATGCTGCCGGAAGATAACGCCACGCTGCGGCAGGACGATCTTCGCCAGAACGCCATTACGGTAGTGGACGGCGGGGACGGGATATTGAATGGCAATGACTATATCCTCTTCTATTCCGAAGGTCCCCATACCTGGCAGTACACCTCCGGAGGATATCGCCATACTTTCAACCTGTATGCAGATTCCGTTTGTTATTTCCTGAATATTGCGCCCGGTGGGCTCCGCATGGCGCAGGACAATGCAACGCCCGCTCCCAATACGCAGATCACGGCATACGATTTCCACACTTTCTACGAAAAAGACCTTTTCAATATCCTTTCCGGAGGGAAACGCTGGTTCGGAGAGGAATTCAGTACCGATCCCGGTGGCAGCCCGGAACGAACTTTCAATATTCCTGTTCCGGCGGCAGGACTAACGGAAATGAATATCCGGTTTGCCGCGGCTGCCAGAAGTACCGGCAGTTCCCGCTTTGATGTGCTGGTGAATAACACCCTGGCCCAAAGCCTCTATCCTTCCCCGGTGAACGGCAACATCTTTGACATCTATGCAAGCCAGGTCGAAGGCTGGTTCCCGGCTTCCGGCGGAGCCAATATCACAGTGAAGTTCCAGCAGGCAAACGCTTCCGCAAAAGGATGGCTGGATTACCTCGAAGTACAGGGCCGGAGCACACTCACGATGCCCGCGCGCGGAGCCCTGCCGTTCCGGGATGCGCGGAGCACAGGTGTGGGAAAAACAGGAGAGTTCCTGCTTACTAACGCCAACGCACAAACGCAGGTATGGGATGTGACCGACCCCGCGCAGCCCGTGAGTGTACGCACTTCCCTGACCGGTAATACCCTGCGTTTTACCCGGGATTGCAATGTGCTGCGGGAATATGTGGCGTTTGCAGCGGATGATCTGCCCAAACCCACGTTCACCGGGCCGGTGGCGAATCAGAACCTGCATGGCCTGGGTAAAGCGGAGATGCTGATCATTACTGCCAACGGTATGCAGGCTGCAGCAGCGCAGCTGGCGGCATTTCATGGGGATCAGGCAAAAGTGGTGCTGATGCAGGATATTTATAACGAGTTTGCGTCCGGGAATGCGGACCCCTCGGCCCTCAGAGACTTTGTAAAAATGCAGCGCGATCGTTATGGCCTGAAATATCTGCTGCTCTTCGGCCGCGCCTCCTACGATTACAAAAACCGTCTGAAAGACAATACCAATCTGGTGCCTACGTGGCAAAGCAATATCTCCCTCCACGGGATCAATACGTATATGTCCGACGACTATTTCGGTTTCCTGGACGATACGGATGATATCAACAGCAATCCTTTGCTGGACGTGGCTATCGGACGATTGCCCGTGAAGAATGCCGCGGAGGCCGCCGCGGTAGTGGACAAGATCCGGAATTACAATACTCCGGCCGCCTTTGGTTCCTGGCGCAATGAAATGACCTTCGTTGCGGATGATGAAGATAATAACCTTCACCTGGCTGATGCCGAGAAAGTAAGCGGCATTATCCTTCAGGAGCAACCGCAATATAATGTCAGCAAGCTCTACCTCGACGCATATCCACAGATTTCCGGTTCCGGTGGCAGTCGTTATCCCGCGGTGAATGAAGCCATCAATAATCGCATGAACACCGGCACACTGGTATGGAACTATACCGGGCATGGTAGTTCCTCGCGGCTGGCAGAGGAGGCGGTGCTGGAGGAGGCTTCCCTGGATGCCTGGAATAACGCCACCCGCCTGCCTTTGATGGTGACCGCCACTTGCGATTTCGCACCTTTCGATAATCCTGCCTACATTTCACTCGGTGAAAAGCTCATCCTGCGGGAGAAAGGCGGTGCGATTGCGTTGATGACCACTACGAGGGCGGTATTCGCTGCTTCCAACCTCGTGCTCAATTCCAATTATTTCCGCCTTGCATTCCGCCCCGGCGCAGGAGGAAAAATGCCTACGCTCGGTGAGGGCGCCATGCAGGCAAAGAATGATACCTACGCAAACTTCGGGGATGTGATCAATAACCGGAAGTTCCAGCTGCTTGGTGATCCTGCATTGCCGCTGGCCTATCCGAAATGGCACGTATACACGGATTCCATCAACGGCCAGCCCGTCAGCGACATGGATACGCTGAAAGCCCTCGGTCGTTATACGATCGCCGGCAGTGTACGGGACGCGGCAGGAACGGTCAGAGCCGGCTACAACGGTCAGGTACAGATTCGTGTTTTTGACAAACCGGTGGCGCGGAGCACCCGGGGCAACGATCCCACGAGCAGGATCGTGTCTTTCTTCCAGCAGGACCGGCTGCTCTTCAAAGGCAGCCAAACCGTTCAGAATGGCCGCTTCCGTTATACGTTTGTAGTACCTAAAGACATCGCCACTACCGCGGGAAAAGGAAAGCTCAGTTATTATGTGCAAAACGAAACCGAAGATGGTGGCGGATCCTACAGCCAGGTAGCCGTAAGCGGTACTGCGGATCGCATACCTGAAGATAAGACCGGCCCGCTGATCAAAGCCTGGATGAACGATGAGCGGTTCACAGATGGTGGTATCACCAACGAAAATCCCATGCTGCTCGTGTATCTTCGGGATGAGAACGGGATCAATGCCACCGGTAATGGCATCGGTCATGATATCATTGCCGTGATGAGCGACAGTTCCCGCTTTTATGTCATGAATGACTATTATGAAACAACACCCGGCGATTTCCGGGAAGGCAGGGTGCGTTTCCCGCTGGCCGGCTTACCACCGGGAAAACATACTTTTATCATCCGCGCCTGGGATACCTATAATAATTCTTCCACCGTTAACATTACGTTTACGGTTGTCCCCAAAGCCACGCCAGTCGTGGAGAAAGTGTACAATTACCCGAATCCTTTCCGCTATCAGACGCGTTTTGTATTTTCCCACAATCAGCAAGGCACTGATCTTGATGTGGTTATACGTATCTTTGCAGCCACAGGGCAGTATGTACGTACGATAAGGAGCACAATAAATGCAGGAACAGGCCGTTTAGATGGCATTCCGTGGGACGGAACAGCCGACTCGGGAACAAGACTGACCCCTGGCATCTACTTTTATCAAATCGCAGTAAAGGCAAGAGAGGGCAAAGAAAAGATACTTGGAGGCAAGCTAATATTATTATAAATTACGTATTATTAAATATGAAAATTTGAAATAATTATGCCATGTGTTCCGGGTTTCTTGGAGTGTATTTTATAAATTAAACATTATTTTTACATTTAAGCTAACTAAACAAAAAATTGCATGTTTTCAAGGATAACGACAGCTGTGGCTTGCATTTCTTCCCTGTTCCTATGTCAGACCGTTTTTGCGCAGATAGGTACCCCGCAATTGGATGGGAGGATGAATGCAGTTAACACTGCTGTTCCTTTTTTGCGCATCTCTCCGGATGCGAGAAGCGGTGCAATGGGTGATGCGGGTGTTGCTTTGTCGCCGGATGCCAACTCTGTTTACTGGAACATTTCCAAACTTCCGTTTGCTCAAAAGAAATCCGCGGTAGCGGTTACTTATACACCCTGGCTGAAAGAACTGGTGAACGATGTTTTCCTTGCGCAGCTGGCCGGGTATACACATCTGAACGAGAATGAAGCCATTGGAGGTTCTCTTCGTTATTTTTCATTGGGAGATATCCAGTTCACAGATATCAACGGTACGCTGCAGGGGAATTTCCGTCCCCGTGAATTTGCGATAGACGCCGGTTACGCCCGCAAGCTGAGTGACCATTGGTCCCTGGGGGTGGCTTTGCGTTATATTCACTCCAGCCTCGCTTCGGGCCTTACCCCGGAAAATCAGCCGATTCGTCCCGGACGGGCGGTAGCAGCGGACTTCACCGGCTTTTACACCAAAGATTTTGAAAAGGATAACGGTACGGTCAACAACTGGAGTTTCGGCTTCGCTTTTACCAATATCGGTACCAAAATATCCTACACCCAGTCTGCGCAGAAGGATTTTCTGCCGATGAACCTGGGTATCGGTACCGCCTATACTTTTGGTCTTGACGAATACAACAAGCTGACCCTGGCGCTGGATATCAACAAACTCCTCGTGCCTACTCCCAAATCAGACAGTACTTATCCTGATAAAAGCGTACTGGAAGGGATCTTCTCTTCCTTCGGCGACGCACCGGGCGGTTTCAAGGAAGAGCTGCATGAGCTGATGTACTCCGTTGGTGCGGAATACTGGTATAATAACCAGTTTGCCGTACGTGCCGGTTATTTCAACGAGCACAAGACCAAGGGCAACCGCAAGTATTTTACAGCGGGCATAGGCGTGAAGTACGACATCTTCGGGCTGAACTTCTCCTACCTGGTACCTTCCGGCACCGGGATACAAAGGAATCCGCTGTCGAACACCCTGCGCTTCACGCTGACGTTCGACCTGTCGCGGGATGATAAATAGAATAGTATCTTTGCCATAATCATCAATAAATCCTCCATACAAACGGAGGATTTGTTATTTTACGCACCATCGCAACAATATCTTATTTATATCATGACCAGATTAAGGATTGGATTAGGAGTGGATTTTCATCAGTTGGTGCCGGAAAGGGATTTCTGGCTGGGCGGAGTTCTCGTGCCACACTACAAGGGGGCGTTGGGGCACAGTGACGCAGATGTGCTGTTACATGCTATCTGCGATGCCATGCTCGGGGCCGCCGCTTTGGGAGACATTGGCACGCATTTTCCGGATACAGATGCGGCTTATAAGAACATCGACAGCAAACTGCTGTTGAACCGCAGCCGTGAACTGATCGCGGAAAAAGGATATTCCGTCGTGAATGTGGACGCCACGCTCTGCCTGCAGGCGCCCAAGATCAAGCCCTATGTTCCGCAGATGCAGGAAGTGATCGCGCGATTGCTGGGTGTTACTACGGAAGAAGTTTCCATCAAGGCCACCACCACGGAAAAATTGGGGTTCGTAGGTCGCGAGGAAGGAGTGGTGGCGTATGCCACCGTATTGCTGGAAAAGCAGTAACCGTTTATTTATAACTGTTTACCTTTGTTCAATGGCTGAAATTAAAGTTAAGATCATTAACCGTTCGGAAAATCCGTTACCGACGTATGCAACAGACCTTGCCGCCGGTATGGACCTGCGCGCCAACCTGGAGACCGCTGTCACCCTGCAGCCCATGGAACGTACTCTCGTTCCTACCGGACTTTTTATGGAACTCCCGGCAGGCTTTGAGGCCCAGATCCGCCCCCGTAGCGGGCTGGCGATCAAACAGGGACTTACCCTGCTGAATACGCCTGGCACGATAGATGCGGATTACCGGGGAGAGATCAAGATCATCATGATCAACCTTTCTACCGAACCGCAAACCATACAGCATGGAGAACGTATCGCGCAAATGGTGGTAGCACCCTTTGTGCAGGTGACACTGGAAGAAGTGGTGGAGCTGACGGACACGGAAAGAGGAAGCGGTGGTTTCGGGCATACGGGAAAATCCTGAAAATGCGTTTAGTCGTAACCGTTATAACTGTTGCAGCCGGCCTGTTAGCCGCAGCCTGCGGGAGCACAAAGAAAACAGCTTCCGTGCCCGGCCCCGTGCAGCAACAGGTGCTGGAACAGCGGGCAGACAGCTTTTTCTTCGCCGCCCAGCGATCCAAGATTCTCGGGGATTACAAAACGGCTATCACGCAATACTCTGATTACATTCGCCTCAACAGAAATAATCCCACCGCTTACTACGAGCTTGGACGGCTGTTCCTGGAAGTCCGTAATCCCGCTTATGCCCTGGGTTTCGCCCGGAGGGCAGCGGCGATGGACACTTCTAATAAATGGTTCCAGATGTCGCTCGCAGACGCCTTTGCCGTGAACGAGATGTTTGACAGTGCGGCGGCGGTGTATGACGGATTGTGCCGGAAGTATCCGCAGGACGACGACCTCCTTTTCAATAAAGGCACTGCGCTCGCCAAGGGACGGCACTATGCGGAAGCGCTCGCCGTATTTGATACCCTCGAAACCCGGACGGGGCCGATTGAAGAACTGATCTATCAGCGGCAACGCATCTTCCTTAAATTAGACATGGTGGATCACGCCGCCGCGGAGATCCGCAAGCTGATCCGCCAGGAGCCTGGAGAACTGCGCTACTGGGGTATGCTGGCGGAAACATACGAATCTGCCAACCGCATCACGGAAGCAAAGGCCGTGTATGATACGATCCTGAAACAGGACCCTTATCATCCCCGTGCGCTGATCGCCATCGCGAACCTGGAAAAGAAAAACGGTGACGAAGCCCGCTACCGCGCTCATATGATGCAGGCCTTCCGCAACCCGGACTATAGCATTGACGAAAAGATATCGTTCGTATATCCTTATCTCCGCATGCTGGAAACCGATACCACCAAACGCGAGGAAGGGCTGATGCTGGCCCGGCTCATCGTTGAAACCCATCCGCATGAGGCCAAAGCGTACGCATTGAGGGCGGATATGTTCTCCCAGGCTGATCAACCGGATAGTGCGCTGGTCAATTACAGGGAATCCATCCGTCTTGATTCCACCCGATTCAGTGTATGGTATCAGATGATGTGGATCTATTCCCGTATGGATCAGCCGGATTCGTTGCTTCGTATAAGCGATCACGTTATCCAGCAGTTCCCGAAGGAATTCATGGGATACTACTTCAACGGCCTAGCTAATTATTTTAAACAACGGCATGATGCTGCCATCCAGTCGCTCAACACCGCACTTTCCATCGGCGCGGAAAAAAGATTCATGGCGGATGTGTATGCCCTCCTCGGAGATACCTACCACGCCAGTGGACTGCACAGCCGGAGCGACAGCAGTTATGATATGGCCCTCAGCCTCCGGCCGGGAGATCATATTGTGATGAACAACTACAGTTACTATCTTTCCATACGAGGCGAAAAGCTGGAAAAAGCGGAAAAAATGAGCCGCCGTTCCCTGGAGCTGAAGCCCGATAGCCCCACCTACATGGATACTTACGCCTGGATCCTCTTCCGGCTTGGTAAGTACCAGCAGGCAAGGGACTGGATGGAGAAAGCCCTGCAGCACCCCGAGGCGCAGCAGGATCCCGATGTGCTGGAGCATTACGGAGACATCCTCTTCAATCTCAACGAAAAGGATAAAGCCGTACAGTACTGGCAATTGGCAAAAGCAAAAGGCGCCACATCCCGCGGCCTGGCCCGGAAAATAGCGGAGAAGCGCTATATCAAAAGCCACGACCGTTAAAGCAGGCAGGGCGGAAATCAAAAACATTACAAGTACATGAAGCAGAAAGCAATACTACAGATCGTTGCATGTTTGGTAAGCCTGGCATTGTTCTCCTGCCGTTCTACCAAGATAGTCCGTGCCACGTTCCCTTCGGACACCACTGCCAGGAACAGGGATTCCATGAGCAGGGAAAAAGAAGCGGAACTGGCAAAAAGCATACTGCAAAAAATAAATTCCAACCGTATCCCCTTCAAAACCTTTTCTGCTGAGCTGAAAATGGACTATGAAGATGACAAGGGGAAAAAGATGAATAACCTGGGCGTGAACATCCGCATGCAATACGATAGTATCATCTGGATCCGCATCGGTGGTCCGCTGAATGTGGAAGGCGCACGGGTGTTGATCACGAAAGACAGCATCAAGATCGTGAACCGGCTGGAAGGTACGGTAACTCTCCGGAACGTGAATGAAGGGCAGGAACTGCTCAAGCTCAAGATGGACCTGAAAACCCTGCAGGACCTCATCCTCGGGAATGCCGTATTCTTGTCTGACTCCATCTCCAATATCGTTACCACACAATCCGTGATCTCATTTGCATCCCAACAGGAAGGACTGATCAGCCTTTTCAACATTTTTGCCGATGATTATGTGGTACAGCAGTGCAAGATCGCGGATAAGGATAGTACGGCGCCTAATTCCCGTGTGGTGGA
>OFTY01000746.1_pt1 | contig 19408 bp, 17 predicted proteins | sample 1775061 | NCBI WGS metagenome assembly OFTY01 (sample SAMN08195773, study PRJEB24354) | sludge metagenome | isolation source: sludge from phenol fed wastewater aerobic bioreactor B | place: India: Nagpur | collected 2016-09-16 | reverse complement strand
AGCAACAGCAACAGCAACAGCAACAGCAACAGCAACAGCAACAGCAACAGCAACAGCAACAGCAACAGCAACAGCAACAGCACCCCACCCCACCCCACCCCACCCCAGCCCTCCCCTGCACGCAGGGGAGGGAGACACAACGCCAGGCGGCGAAGCACCACGAAGCTTTGTTCCTCAGTTTCCAGATACGTCGCGGGGTGGCCGCTGTAGGGCGACGTGTCGACGAGCGTTGGTCCAATCTCCTCGACATGGCGGGCTTGTAGGGTCGGCGGATTGAACCAGGCCATTTCTCTTGGTTCCTTCTCTTTGGGCCAGCAAAGAGAAGGAACTCGGGCGCCGGCAGGCGACCGAAACCGCTTTGTTCCTTGCGGAAGCGCGAGAGGGAAGAGCCCCTCTCCCCCGACCCCTCTCCCACAAGTGGGAGAGGGAAGGCGCATCGCCGCGAAGACAGCCACCCTCGCGGGATAGAGCGGCTTGCACCAAAGCCCGATGGCGCCACCCCGCACCCCGCCTACAATGCAGGCTCCCCCCACCACGGAGTTTCCCGCTCATGAGCAGTCTCGAAGGCAAGGTGGCGTTGATCACCGGCGCGGCCAGCGGTCTCGGCAAGGCGATCGCGGAGCTGTACGCGAAGCACGGTGCGGCGGTGGCGATCTGCGACATCAACCAGCAGGCGGCCGACGCAGTCGCAGCCGAGATCAACGCCGCGGGCGGCAAGGCGATCGGCATCGCGATGGACGTCAGCGACGAGGCGGCGGTGGATGCGGGTACCGACAAGGTGGTGGCGGCCTTCGGCGCGCTGGACATCCTGATCTCCAACGCCGGCGTGCAGATCATCAACCCGATCGAGCAGTTCAGCTATGCCGACTGGAAGAAGATGCTGGCGATCCACCTCGACGGCGGCTTCCTCACCACCAAGGCGGCGCTGAAGCACATGTACCAGGGCGACCGCGGCGGCATCGTGATCTACATGGGCTCGGTGCATTCGCATGAGGCGTCGAAGCTGAAATCCGCCTACGTTGCCGCCAAGCACGGCCTGCTCGGCCTCGCCCGCACGTTGGCGAAGGAAGGCGCGCCGCACAACGTGCGTTCGCACGTAATCTGCCCCGGTTTCGTGCGCACGCCGCTGGTGGAGAAGCAGATTCCCGAACAGGCGAAGGAGCTGGGCATCAGCGAGGCGGAGGTGGTGAAGAACGTGATGCTGAAGGACACCGTGGACGGCGTGTTCACCACGGTCGACGATATCGCGCAGACTGCGCTCTACCTGGCCACGTTCCCGTCCGCCGCGCTGACCGGGCAGAGCATCGTGGTCAGCCACGGCTGGTGCATGCAGTAGTGGCGGCCGCCGACGATGCGGCGGGCTCGCTGGCCGCGGCGGTAGCGCGCGACTACCGCACCGTCGCCCTGGTGCTGCAGGGCGGCGGCGCGCTGGGCGCCTACCAGGCCGGCGTGTTCGAGGCGCTGGCCGAAGCCGGCCTGCAGCCCGACCGGCTGGCCGGCATTTCGATCGGCGCGCTGAACGCGGCGATCATCGCCGGCAACGCGCCCGCGCGGCGGGTGGAACGGCTGCGCGAGTTCTGGGAGACGATCTGCCGCCCGCCGCTGTTGCCGGCCACGCCGGTGCCGCCGGGGTTCGACGCCGTGGCGTGGCCCACGCCATGGCTCAACGGGCTGAGCGGGCTGGCCGCCTGGCGCGCGCTGACCGAGGGCCAGGCCGGCTTCTTCCGTCCGCGCCTGCCGCCGCCGCTTGCGGGGCCGCTCGCCGCCACGCCGGACCGCGTGAGCTGGTACGACACTGCGCCGCTGCGCGCCACGCTGGAGCGGCTGGTCGATTTCGACCGGCTCAACGACCCGCGCACGATGCGGGTGGCGGTGGGCGCGGTGAACGTGCGCAGCGGCAACTTCGCGTACTTCGACAATCGCCGGCAGCGCCTGCGGCCCGAGCACTTCATGGCCTCCGGCGCGCTGCCGCCGGGCTTTCCCGCGGTGGAGATCGACGGCGAGTTCTACTGGGACGGCGGCATGGTTTCCAACACCCCGTTGTACGAGGTGCTGAGCGAACGCCCCGGTTGCGACACGCTGGTGTTCCAGGTCGACCTGTGGAGCGCCCGCGGCACGCTGCCGCGCGATCTCGCCGACGTGGCCGAGCGCAGCAAGGAGATCCAGTACTCCAGCCGCACCCGGCTGGTCACCGAGTTCATGCGCCGCACGCAGGAACACCGCCAGCTGCTGCACGACGTGATGGCGCTGGTGCCGGCCGAGCGCCGCGACGACCCGGCCTACCGCCGCGCCGAGGCGCGTTCGGCCGCGGCGCTGACCAACGTGATCCACCTGATCTACCAGGACCGGCCGCACGAAGGCCATTTCAAGGACTACGAATTCAGCGCCACCAGCATGCGCAGCCACTGGCAGAGCGGGCTGGACGACATGCGCCACACGCTGGCGCACCCGTCGTGGCTGGCCGCGCCGGACCCGGGGCATCCCTTCGCGACCCACGACGTGCACCGCGGCGACGGCGGCTGAAAATCCCTCGGGATGCGCCGCGCCGGTGTTGCCCCCTCAGCGGTCCCGCGCGACCTGCAGCCCCGCCGCCGACTGGCTGGTCGGCATGATCTCGAGGCGGTTGATGTTGAGGTGCGGCGGCAGGTTCGCGATCCACCAGATCGCCTCGGCGATGTCGCCGGCGGTGATCGGGTGGGCGCCGGCGTAGAGCTGGTCGGAGGCGGCCTGGTCGCCGCCGGTGCGCACCAGGGTGAACTCGGTCTCGGCCATGCCTGGCTCGATCGAGCTGACGCGCACGCCGGTGCCGTGCAGGTCCACGCGCAGGTTGTGCGAGAACTGGGTGACGAAGGCCTTGGTGCCGCCGTAGACGTTGCCGCCGCGGTAGGGGTAGCTGCCCGCGATCGAACTGATATTGACGATCGCGCCGCGGCGTTCGATCAGCCGCGGCAGCAGCAGATGCGTGATCGTCGCCAGCGCGGTGACGTTGGTGTCGATCATCTGCCGCCACTGCGCGAGGTCGGCCTGCTGCGCCGGCGCGGTGCCCAGCGCAAGGCCGGCGTTGTTCACCAAGAGGTCGATGCCGGCGAACGCCGGCGGCAGCGTGTCGATGGCGGCGCGCAGCGCGGCCTCGTCGCGGATGTCGAAGGCGCACGCGTGCACCTGGTCGGCGCCGTAGGCGTCCACCAGCTTCTGCAGGCGCTCGGCGCGGCGGCCGCTGGCGATCACCCGCCAGCCGCCGGCCACGAAGCGTTCCACGGCGGCGGCGCCGAAGCCGGAGGTGGCGCCGGTGATCCAGGCGGTCTTGGTGGTCATGGCGGGCCTACTTGCCTTCCTTCAATGCGATCGAGCTGATGCCGGCGCCGGCGAGGCGCTGCTTGGTCGCCTCCAGCGCGCTGGCGGTGGGGAACGGCCCCAGCCGCACGCGGTGGAAGGTCTGGCCGTTGATGGTGACGGTCTGCACGTTGGCCACGAAGCCCTGCATCGCCAGCTGGGCCTTGGTGGCTTCGGCCTTGCCGGCGTCGGGGAAGGCGCCGATCTGCAGCAGATAGCCGCTGCCGGCCGCGGGTTTCGGCACCGCGGCGGGGGGCGCGGCCTCCACGTTCTGGGTGGCCACCGGCGCATTGCCGGGTGCCGTCGGCGGCGGAACGGGTGCGGCGGCCGGCGCGGGGTTCGCCGTGGCGGCGGCCTGCTGCTTCTGCTCGGCCTTGGCCTGCGCGCTGATCTCGGCGTCGGGGATGCGCACTTCCTTCTCCGACAGCACGGAGTAGAAGTCGAACTGCGGCTTCTTCGGCGCGCTCTCGGCGCTGCCCGGCGCCACCGCGCCGGTCTCGCCGGGCGTTTCGGCGGTGGCCTGCGGATTGGCCTGCGGGCCGGTCTTGGCCGACATCGGCACCAGCGAGTGGCGCATCAGGAAGGCCACCGCCACCGCGCCGATCAGCACGCCGACGAGGATGCCGGCCCAGGCCGGGAAGCCGCCGCTGTTGTTGCGGACCGCCTGCCGGCCCTTGCCTTTGCGTGCTGCCATCACATGCTCTCCGGGGCGCTGAGGCCCAGCAGGTCGAGGCCGTTGCGCAGCACCTGCCGGGTCGCCACCACGAGGGCGAGGCGGGCGTCGCGCAGGTCCTTGTCGTCGACCAGGAACTGGTACGAGTTGTAGTAGGTGTGGAACGCGTTCGCCAGCTCGCGCAGCCACACGGCAAGCAGGTGCGGCTCCAGGTTCGTCGCCGCCGCTTCCACCACTTCAGGGTAGCGCGACAGCTCGGTGAGCAGGATCTGCTCGTGCTCGTTGTCCAGCCGCGCGACTTGCCTGAGCCCATTGTCCTGATCGAACGTGAACCCTTTCTCGCCGGCCTGGCGCAGCACCGAGCAGACGCGGGCGTGCGCGTACTGGATGTAGTAGACCGGGTTGTCGTTGGTCTGCGAGCGGGCCAGGTCGATGTCGAACACCAGCTGCGAATCGCCCTTGCGCGAGATCAGGAAGTAGCGCGTGGCGTCGCGGCCCACCTCGTCGATCAGGTCGCGCAGGGTGACGTAGCTGCCGGCGCGCTTGGAGATCTTCACCTCCTCGCCGCCGCGCATCACGGTGACCATCTGGTGCAGCACGTAGTCGGGGTAACCCTTGGGGATGCCGCAGTCCAGCGCCTGCAGGCCGGCCTTCACGCGGGCCAGCGAACCGTGGTGGTCCGAGCCCAGCTCGGTGATCGCCTTCTCGTAGCCGCGCTGCCACTTGCTGAGGTGGTAGGCCACGTCCGGCACGAAATACGTGTAGGTGCCGTCGGACTTGCGCATCACGCGGTCCTTGTCGTCGCCGAAGTCGGTGGTGCGCAGCCACAGCGCGCCGCCTTCCTCGTAGGTGTGGCCGTGGGCGATCAGCTCGCGCACGGTCTCCTCCACCTTGCCGTCGGCGTACAGCGAGGACTCCAGGAAATACACGTCGAAGGCCACGCCGAAGGCCTTGAGGTCCAGGTCCTGCTCGCGGCGCAGGCTGGCCACCGCGAAGGCGCGGATCGCGTCGAGATCCTCCACGTCCTTCGCGCCGGTGACGGTGTGGCCTTCCACGGTGACGCTGTCGCCGGCGAGATAGGCGCGGGCCACGTCGGCGATGTAGTCGCCGCGGTAGCCGTCCTCCGGCCAGCCGGCGTCGCCGGGGGCGAGGCCGCGCGCACGCGCCTGCACCGAGATCGCGAGGTTCGCGATCTGCACGCCGGCGTCGTTGTAGTAGAACTCGCGCTTCACGTTCCAGCCGCTGGCTGCCAGCAGGCGGCTCAGGCAGTCGCCGATCGCTGCGCCGCGGCCGTGGCCCACATGCAGCGGCCCGGTGGGGTTGGCCGAGACGAACTCCACGCCCACCGTGCGGCCCGCGCCCAGCGCGTTGCGGCCGTAGCCCGCGCCCTGTTCGAGGATGCGGCGCACCTGCGCTTGGCTGGCGTCGGCGGCGAGGAAGAAGTTGATGAAGCCGGGGCCGGCGATCTCCACCTTGGCCAGGGTGTCGCTGGCCGGCAGCGCCGCGACCAGCTTCTCGGCCAGCTCGCGCGGCTTGGCCCTAGCGGGTTTGGCCAGCAGCATCGCGGCGTTGCAGGCGAAATCGCCGTGCTCGCGGCTGCGCGTGCGCTCGATCACGAAGTCGGGAATGGCGAGGTCGACAGGCAGGCTGCCCTGGCCTTGCAGGCCGTGGATGGCTTCGAGGACGAGTTCGTGCAGCTGAGATTTCACGGGCGCGGCGATTCCGGAATGGAACCGACAATCCTAGCAGACCGCCCGCACCGGACGACCGCTGCCGTGCCGGCATCGTGGCCGGCATGCTGCGGCGCGGCGTGCCGCCTGTGGATAAGTCTGTGGGGAAAGCGGAGTCCCGGGCGGCCGCCCCGGCGTGGAATGCGCCGGGGCGCCGTCATCGAGAGAAAATATCCATATGGAACAGACATATACGATGCATGCTTGAAGTCGTGCTTGCGCTGGGTCCTGCAAGTGCCGGCTGTGGGCTTTTGTGCATAACTGACGGCCGTTTGGCGCGCATCGCTGCGGTGCGGGATCGTCATCACCCTGTCATGCGGCAGCGCCACACTGACTGCGTGCCGGTGGTGACTCCCCTCCCTGTCCGGCACCCGGAGACGCCGCTCTCTCCTCTCCCCCGAATCGGCAACCACGGCGCGGCTCATCCCGCGCCGTTTTTTTGTTTGAGGAGTGCGGCCATGGATGGCCGCCCGTGTGATCCTCGCGATCAAGGATGATCGCAAAGTACCGTTTGAAGAGTGCGGCCATGGACGGCCGCCCATTTGATCTTCGCGATCAAGGACGAGCGCAAAAGTACCGTTTGAAGAGTGCGGCCATGGACGGCCACCCGTTCGATCTTCGCGATCAACGACGAGCGCAAAAGTATCCCGATCAAAGCAGGCCGCGCGCCGCCATCGACACCGGCGCGCCGTGGCCGATCACGAGGTGATCCAGCACGCGCACGCCGACCAGCTGCAGGGCCTCGCGCAGTTCGCGGGTGATCGCGCGGTCGGCGGCGCTGGGTTCGGCCACGCCGCTCGGGTGGTTGTGGGCGAAGATCACCGCGCAGGCGTTGTGCTGCAGGCAGGCGCGCACCACTTCGCGCGGGTGCACGCTGGCGCCGTCCACCGTGCCGCGGAACAGTTCCTCGAACGCCAGCACGCGGTGGCGGTTGTCGAGATACAGACAGCCGAACACTTCGTAGGGCAGGTGGCGCAGGCGCGCGTTGAGGTAGTCGCCGCTGTCGCGCGGGTTGCCCAGCGCGGGCGCCTCGCGCAGCTGTTCGGCGAGGCTGCGCCGGGCCAGTTCCAGCGCGGCGGCGATGCGCGCGCGCTTGGCCGGGCCGAGGCCCGCGGTGCGCACCGAGTGGTCGGGCCGGCCGAGCAGGGCGCCGAGGCTGCCCGCGTTCAGCAGCAGCTCGCGGCCCAGCGCGATCGCGTCCTTGCCGCGCACGCCGCTGCCCAAGAGCACGGCCAGCAGTTCGGCGTCGGACAGCGCGCCGCTGCCGCGGGCCAGCAGTTTCTCGCGGGGACGTTCGCCTTCGGGCCAGTCGCGGATGCTCATGCCCGCAGCGTGCCGGCCGGAGCGCGACGCGGGCAGCAGTCGCGCGGCACGATTCCGGTAAGCTAGCCGCCTGCCCGCACGTCAGGCCCGCCCTACATGAGTCTTGCCCAGCGCCGCATCCTGCTCGGTGTGTCCGGCGGCATCGCCGCCTACAAGTCCTGCGAACTGGTTCGCCGCCTGCGCGAGCAGGGCGCCGAGGTGCGCGTGGCGATGACCGCGGGCGCCGAGCACTTCGTGGGCGCGGCCACGTTCCAGGCGCTGTCCGGCCAGCCGGTGCGCACGTCGCTGTGGGACGAGAGCGCCGAAGCGGCGATGGGTCACATCGAGCTGGCGCGCTGGGCCGAGCGCATCCTGATCGCGCCGGCCAGCGCCGACCTCCTCGCGAAGCTGGCTCACGGCCATGCCGACGACCTGCTCACCACGCTGTGCCTGGCCAGCGCCGCGCCGCTGTCGGTGGCGCCGGCGATGAACCGGCAGATGTGGGCGCATCCGGCGGTGCAGGCGAATGTCGCCCTGCTGCGCCAGCGCGGCGTGCAGGTGCTGGGCCCGGCGGCGGGCGAACAGGCCTGCGGCGACGTGGGCGCGGGCCGCATGCTGGAGCCGCACGAATTGCGCGACGCGCTGGCGGCCTCGTTCGGCAGCGGCGCGCTGGCCGGGCTGGACGTGGTGGTCAGCGCCGGCCCCACCTTCGAGGACATCGACCCGGTGCGCTTCATCGGCAACCGCAGCTCCGGCAAGATGGGTTTCGCGGTGGCGCAGGCGGCGGCGGAAGCGGGCGCGCGCGTCACCCTGGTGGCCGGCCCGGTGAGCCTGGCCACGCCGCCCGGCGTGGCGCGCCGCATCGACGTGCGCAGCGCGGCGCAGATGCATGCCGCGGTGCTCGACGCCTGCGCGCAGGCGCAGATCTACGTCGGCGCCGCCGCGGTGGGCGACTACCGCCCGGCCGAAGTGGCCGCGCGCAAGTTGAAGAAGCAGGCCGGCGCCGATCTGGTGCTGCAGCTGGCCGAGAACCCCGACATCCTCGGCAGCCTGTCCGCGCAGGCGCAGCATCCCTTCCTCGTCGGCTTCGCCGCCGAGACGCACGACGTGGCGCGCTACGCGCAGGACAAGCTGCAGCGCAAGGGTCTGGACATGATCGCCGCGAACCGCGTCGGCGACGGCCTCGGCTTCGAGACCGCCGACAACGCGCTCGACGTGTACTGGGCCGACGGCATGCTGCCGCTGGCGCGCGCCGGCAAGGTCGAGCTGGCGCGGCAACTGGTGGCCGCCGTGGCCGAACGCTACCGCGCGGTGCGCGGATGAGCGCGGCGATGCTGGACGTGGAACTGAAGATCCTCGACCCGCGCCTCGGCGACAGCATCCCGCTGCCCGAGCCGGCCACCGCCGGCAGCGCCGGCATGGACCTGCGCGCCGCGCTGGACGCGCCGCTCACGCTGGCGCCCGGCGACAGCGCGCTGGTGCCCAGCGGCATCGCCATCCACATCGGCGACCCGGGCTGGTGCGCGCTGATCGTGCCGCGCTCGGGGCTGGGCCACAAACAGGGCCTGGTGATGGGCAACCTGGTCGGCGTGATCGACGCGGACTACCAGGGCCCGCTGATGATTTCCTGCTGGAACCGCGGCCGCGCGCCGGTCACCATCGGCGTGGGCGACCGCATCGCGCAGCTGCTGCTGGTGCCGGTGGCGCAGGCGCGGCTGCGGATCGTGGACGAGTTCGCGCCCAGCGTGCGCGGCATCGGCGGTTTCGGCTCGACGGGAGTCAAGTGATCCGGCATGGACCATGCTTGGATCCAGGGATGGCGGACGCCTGTGGGGGCAGGGGGTGGTGATGAATGACGCAAACGGAGTGCGGCGGCGCGTGCAACTGGATTGGCAGCGGCTGTGGCCGCTGGCCATCGGCACGCTGCTGCTGTTGCTGGGCGCGTTCTGCGCCTGGCAGACCTGGCTGATCGCGGACGAAAGCCATGCAGCGGAACGCGTGCAGCAGGCGCGCGACCAGGCCGTGCAGCAGCTGGCGCAGGTCGTGGCCGCGCAGCGCGCTGACGTGGAAAAAGCGCTGGCGACGCTGGACCCGGCCGCGCTGCAGGGCGACCACGCCGCGCTGCTGGCCGACCTGCATGCGCGCCTGCCCCAGGCGCGCCAGCTGGACGTCTACAGCGGCAGCCTGGACGAGGTGCTGCACGCGAATTTCCGCGAGTTCGGCTACGCCAAGGCGGCGCAGCTGATGGCCGCGCAGACCGCCGACGGCCTGCCGCCGGTGCAGAGCGTGGCGCACGGCGCGGGCGATCGCCGGCTGAGCCTGGTGCTGCCGCTGGGCGCGCCGCAGCAGGCGCAGGCCTGGTTGTGGGTGGAGTTGCCGTTCGCGCCGGTGCAGCAGGCGTTCGAGGCGGTGTCGCCCGCGGGCGGCCGGCTGGATCTGCGCCAGGGCGATGCCAGCGCCGACATGCGCATCCTTTCGCACGGCAGCGCCGGCGCCGAGGCGGAGGCGCTGGCCAAGCCGGTGCCGGGCAGCGCCTTCAGCGTGGCCGCGGCGCTGCCGATGGCCTTCATCCTGCTGCCGCGCGTGTGGCCGCTGACCGCGCTGCTGGCGCTGGTCTGGCTCGGCACGGGCCTGTTCCTGCTGTGGTGGCGGTTGCGGCGGCGCGAGCTGCCGATCGCCGAGCAAGGCATCGACATCGAGGAGTTCAAGTTGTCCCAGGAAACCGCACGCCAGTCCGCGCCGCCCGCACCGGTGCCCGCCAAGCCCGCCGCCGCGCCGGCACCCGCGCCCGTGGCGAAGGTGGCGGTCGATCCGTTGATCTTCCGCGCCTACGACATCCGCGGCGTGGTGGGCAAGACGCTGAGCGCCGACGTGGCGCGCCTGCTCGGCCAGTCGATCGGCACGCTGATGCGCGAACAGGCCCTCACCGAGATCGTGGTGGGCCGCGACGGCCGCCTGTCCGGCCCGGAACTGGCCGGCGCGCTGGCCGAGGGCCTGCGCGCGGCCGGCGTCGACGTGATCGACCTCGGCGCGGTGCCCACGCCGGTGGTGTACTTCGCCACCTGGCACTACAACACCGGCTGCGGCGTGGCGGTCACCGGCAGCCACAACCCGCCCGACTACAACGGCTTCAAGATCGTGATCGGCGGCCAGACGCTGTCCGAGGGCGCGATCCAGGACCTGTACCGGCGCATCGCCGAGAACGCGCTGGAGAGCGGCGGCACGGGCGCCCTGCGCCAGGTCGACGTGCTGCCCGATTACCTGGAGCGCATCGTCGCCGACGTGCAGGCCGAGCGCCGGCTCAAGGTGGTGGTGGACTGCGGCAACGGCATCCCCGGCGCGGTGGCGCCGCAGGTGCTCGCCGGCATCGGCTGCGAGGTGGTGCCGCTGTACTGCGAGGTGGACGGCAACTTCCCGAACCATCATCCCGATCCCTCCGATCCGCACAATCTCGAAGACCTGATCCTCGCGGTGAAGCAGACCGGTGCCGACCTCGGCGTGGCCTTCGACGGCGACGGCGACCGCCTCGGCGTGGTGACCAAGGCGGGCGAGATCATCTTCCCCGACCGCCTGCTGATGCTGTTCGCGCGCGACGTGCTGGCGCGCCAGCCGGGCGCCACCATCATCTACGACGTGAAGTGCACCGGGCACCTCAAGGGGCAGATCCTCGAGGCCGGCGGCAGCCCGCTGATGTGGCGCACCGGCCACTCGCTGATCAAGGGCAAGATGCGCGAGACCGGCGCCGAGCTGGCCGGCGAGATGAGCGGCCACTTCTTCTTCAAGGAGCGCTGGTACGGCTTCGACGACGGCATCTATGCCGGCGCGCGGCTGCTGGAGATCCTCGCCGGCGACCTGGAGGAGCGCACGCCGGAGCAGATCTTCGCCACCCTGCCCAAGGGCGTCTCCACGCCGGAGCTGAAGATCGAGCTGGCCGAGGGCGAGCACTACCGCTTCATGGAGCGCTTCAAGGCGCAGGCGAACTTCGGCGACGCCACCCTGATCACCATCGACGGCGTGCGCGCCGACTGGCCGGACGGCTGGGGCCTGGTGCGCGCGTCGAACACCACGCCGGTGCTGGTGCTGCGCTTCGACGCCGACGATCCGGCGGCGCTCAAGCGCATCCAGCAGGTGTTCCGCACGCAACTGCTGGCGGTCGATCCGGGACTGAAGCTGCCGTTCTGAGTCGCCCTCAAGCACACCTGTGCTTGAGGGCGTGCCGCACCTGCCTGTGCAGCCGCTTCAAGGTTGCCGGTTCTGCGCGGCCTGCAGGGCGCGGTAATGCGCCAGCTGCTGCGCCTGCTCCTGCGCGGCCTGCGCGCGCTGCGCCTGCTGGCGTTGCAGCAGTGCCTGCAGCTCGCTCACCATGCCGCGCTGCTTGGCGATGCCATCCTGCAGGGACTTCGGCAGCGGCTGCTTGTTGTGCTCGAATTCGGCGGCGCGGCCCAGCAGTTCGGTCAGCGCCTGTTCCTGGCTGCGCAGGTTGAGCTTGCTGGTGTGGAGCTGCTGGTCCAGGGTCGCCAGCGCCTGTTGCAGCGCGGCCTTGTACGCGGCCTCGTCGGGGTAGGCGGCGAGCAGCTGTTCGTCGGCGCGGGCGCGGTCCTGGGCGGCGCGCTGGCTGGCGGCCTGCTGCGCGGCCAGCTTCTGCGCGGCGGCGCGTTCCTCCGGGCTCAACTGGCGTTGCACGCGCTGCACCACCATGCCCTGGTCGTTGACCACGTCGTAGCCGTACTTGATCGCGTCCTGGCTCAGGCTGTCGCTGAAGTGCGGCAGGCCCTTGCCGTCCACCCACTTGTAGCGCACGCCGTTGGCGTTCGCGCCCTGCTGGGCGCAGACGGTGGCGCTGGCGAGCAGCGCCGCGGCGGTCAGGACGAATAGCGGCTTGTGCATGGATACCCCCTCGGCGGAAGTATAGACATCATCGCAGCAGCGCGACGCCGCGGGCGCCGGTCCGCACGCCAAGCCGTGACCGCGTTCGCCCGACGGTTCAGCCGGCGACGCCGAAACGCTCGCGATAGGCCACGAGGCGGGCATGCTCGGCGGCCAGTTCCGGGCGCTCGCCCGCGTAGGCCAGCACGTCGGCGAGGCTGGTGATCGCGATCACCGGGATGCCGTAGTCGCGTGCCACTTCCTGCGCGGCGGAAAGCTCGCCCTGGCCGCGCTCCTGCCGGTCCAGCGCGATCAGCACGCCGGCGGGTTCGGCGCCGTGCGCGCGGATCAGCGCCAGCGATTCGCGCACCGCGGTGCCGGCGGTCATCACGTCGTCCACGATCAGCACGCGACCTTGGAGCGGCGCGCCCACCAGCACGCCGCCCTCGCCGTGGTCCTTGGCCTCCTTGCGGTTGTAGGCCCAGGGCAGGTCGCGGCCGTGCTGGTCGGCCAGCGCGATCGCGGTGGCGGCGGCCAGCGCGATGCCCTTGTAGGCGGGGCCGAACAGCATGTCGACGTCGATGCCCGCGTTCGTCACCGCGGCGGCGTAGGCGCGGCCCAGCCGGGCCAGCGCGGCGCCGGAATCGATCCGCCCCATGTTGAAGAAGTACGGGCTCTGCCGCCCCGACTTCAGCGTGAATTCGCCGAAGCGCAGCACCTCGCGCTGCAGGGTGAGCTCGATGAAGTCGCGCTGGTAGTCGTGCATGCCGGTCTCGTTGGGGCGGAAAGGGCGCCATGGTAACGCGCCGTCTCGCCGGGCCGGTCGTGCGGACAGGGTTGCTATGATGCCCGCTTCGTCCCGGGAGTCGCGCATGCGCATCATCAGCCTGAACGCCAACGGCATCCGCTCGGCCGCGAGCAAGGGCGTGTTCGACTGGCTGCGGAAGCAGCGGGCCGACGTGGTCTGCCTGCAGGAAACCAAGGCGCAGGAGGACCAGCTCGCCGACCCGATGTTCCGCCCCGACGGCCACCACTGCTTCTACCGCGACGCCAGCAGCAAGAAGGGTTATTCGGGCGTGGCGATCTACACGCAACGCGAGCCCGACGAGGTGCGCACCGCGCTGGGCTGGGACGCCTTCGACAACGAAGGCCGCTACGTGGAGGCGCGCTTCGGCAACTTGAGCGTGGTGTCGCTGTACGTGCCCTCGGGCTCCTCCGGCGAAGAGCGCCAGCAGTTCAAGTTCAAGGCGATGGACTGGCTCGCGCCGATCCTCGACGAATGGCTGAAAAGCGGCCGCGACTACGTGCTGTGCGGCGACTGGAACATCGTGCGCAGCGAAAAGGACATCAAGAACTGGAAGTCCAACCAGAAGAATTCCGGCTGCCTGCCGGAGGAGCGCGCCTGGCTCAACGGCCTGGTCGAGCGCGGCTGGGTGGACAGCTACCGCACGCTGCATCCCGAGGGCGAGGACTACACCTGGTGGTCGAACCGCGGCCGCGCGCGCGAGAACGACGTGGGCTGGCGCATCGACTACCAGCTGGTCACGCCCGCGCTGGGCCAGCGCCTGAAGCGTTGCGCGATCTACCGCGACGAGCGCTTCTCCGACCACGCGCCGTACACCGTCGACTATGCCGATTGAGGGCGTGGCCGCCGCGCCGGGACGCCGCTGGCGCATCCTGAGCATCGGCCTCTTGGGCTTCGCCTCCGGCCTGCCGCTGGCGCTCTCCGGCTCCGCGTTGCAGGCCTGGTTCACCACCGCGGGCATGAGCCTCAAGGACATCGGCTGGATCACCCTGATCGGCCAGGCCTACGTGTTCAAGTTCCTGTGGGCCCCGCTGCTCGATCGCCTGCCGCTGCCGTTCCTCGGCCGCCGGCGCGGCTGGATCCTGCTGATGCAGCTGCTGTGCGGCGCCGCTCTGGTCAGCATGAGCTTCTACACGCCGCAGGGCGCGGCTGCCACGCTGGCCTTCCTCGGCGTGCTGCTGGCGTTCGCCTCGGCCACCCAGGACATCGCCTACGACGCGCACCGCACCGACCTGCTGCGCCCGGAGGAGCGCGGCTGGGGCACGGCCTTCATGCAGGGCGGCTACCGCGCCGCGATGCTGGTGTCCGGCGCGCTGGCGCTGATCCTCGCCGACCATCTGGGCTGGGCCTGGGTGTACCGGCTGATGGGCGCGTTGATGCTGGCGGCGATGCTGGTCACCGCGACCTCGCCGGAGGCGCCGGACGAGCAGCCCGCGCGCAGCTTCGTCGAGGCGGTGGTCGAGCCGTTCGCCGATTTCTTCCACCGCTACGGCGTGCTGGCGCTGGCGTGGCTGGCGCTGATGGTGCTGTACAAGCTGTGCGACGCGTTCGCGTTGTCGCTGTCCACCACCTTCCTGCTGCGCGTGCCGCAGTTCTCGCTGACCCAGCTGGGCGCGATCAACAAGACCTTCGGCCTCGCCGCCGGCCTGCTCGGCGCGCTGGCCGGCGGCTGGGTGGTGACGCGGATGCGCCTGTTCCCCGCGCTGCTGCTGCTGGGCGTGCTGCAGGCGCTGGTGAACCTGGGCTACATCTGGCTGGTGCACAGCGGCCCGGACCTGATTGCCTTGGCGCTGGTGGTGGGCGCGGAGAACTTCTTCAGCGGCCTCGGCAGCACCGCCTTCGTGGTGCTGGTGACCGCGCTGTGCAACGTGCGCTATTCGGCTACCCAGTACGCGCTGCTGTCCTCGCTGGCGGCGGTGGGGCGGGTGTTCCTGGGGCCGCTGGCGGCGTGGCTGGTGCCGCAGGTGGGCTGGTCGAACTTCTTCGCGATCACCGCGCTGTCGGCGCTGCCCGGCCTGCTGCTGGTGCTCGCGCTGCGCCGCGCGATCGAGCGCGCGGAGCTGACGCGGCCGCACTGAGAGCCCGTTCACGCTGCGGCTGCGGCACAGGCCACGGAACGGCGGCGCGGCGCTTGCCAGGCCGCGCCGCGCTGGCATCATCGGTCGCGCAGGGGTGCGCCGCGCGCAAGGAGCCGACGAATGCCCGATCTCGTGATACGCCATGTCGACCATCTGCTGGCCGAACGCATCCAGGCGTTCGCCAGGAATCACCAGTGGAGTCTCAACGAGGTGCTGCTGCACGCGCTGCGGCGCGGCCTCGGCGCCGCCGAAAGCGGCCAGCAGGCCGAAACCCTGATCGAGGCCGACGCGCTGGCCGGGCCGGCCGGTGCGTGGAATCCAGCCGAGCAGGCGGTGTTCCTGGAAACCGTGCAGGCCTTGTCGACCGCGCGCGGCGATGCGCTGGCGCCGGCGGCGCGCGAGGCCGGCCTGTTCGAGTGAGCCGGCTCAGCGCGGCGCGGGATGGATCGCGCCGAGCAGGCGCGGTCCGCGCGCGCCGGTGACCGCGGGCAGGTTGCCGGGCCGGCCGAGCAGGCGCTGCCGCGCCAGCCACGCGAACGCGGTGGCTTCGAGGAAATCCGGATCGACGCCGAACGCCGCCGTGCTCAGCACGGGGCGCGGCGCCAGCCGTTCGGCGAGGCGCTGCATCAGCGCGCGGTTGTGCACGCCGCCGCCGCAGGCCAGCACGTCGGCCGCGTCCGGCGCGTGGCGGATGATGGCTTCAGCCACGCTGCGCGCGCTGAGTTCGAGCAGGGTGGCCTGCACGTCGGCGGGCGCCAGCGCGGCCACGCGCGGTTGCGCGGTCAGCCAGTCGAGATGGAAGTGTTCGCGGCCGGTGCTCTTGGGCGGCGCCAGCGCGAAATAGGGATCGGCGAGCAGCGCGTCGAGCAGCGCGTGGTCGACCCGGCCGCTGGCGGCGAACGCGCCGTCGCGGTCGAACGCTTCGCCGCGCTGGCGCAGGCACCACGCATCCAGCAGGCCGTTTGCGGGGCCGGTGTCGAAGCCGGTCACGCCGCCGTCGGCGCCGAGCACGGTGATGTTCGCGATGCCGCCGAGGTTCAGCACCACGCGGGTCCGACCGGGCTGCGCCAGCAGCATCGCGTGCACCGCCGGCAGCAGCGGCGCGCCCTGGCCGCCGGCGGCCACGTCGGCGCGGCGGAAGTCCGCCACCACGTCGACGCCGCAGCGTTCGGCGATCGTGGCGGGGTCGCCCAGTTGCAGGGTGAACGGATGCGCGCCGGTGGGGCGATGACGCACGGTCTGGCCGTGCGAGCCGATCGCGCGCACCGCGCCGGCCGGCGTGCCGCTGTCGTGCAGCAGGGCCAGCGCGGCCTCGGCGAAGCCTTGGCCCAGCGCCACATCCAGCCGTCCGAATGCATCGGGGTCCAGCGCGGTTGCGCCCTGCGCCACGGCGAGGATCTGCGCGCGCAGCGCGTCGGGCCAGGGATGCGTGCGCGCGGCCAGCAGGCGCGGGCGTTCGTGTTCGAACGAGACCAGCGCGGCGTCGATGCCGTCGGCGCTGGTGCCGGAGATCAGGCCGAGGTACAGCGACGGGGCATTACTCACGCGGGCGCGAGGCTCAGTTGTCGGTGTTCGGCGTGTTGTTGCGGGCCAGCTTGATGCGCTGGTCGATCTGCTCCAGCCGCGCCAGCTCGGGCTTCACCACGGTGGCCTTGAACTTCGCCATCTGCGCCGCGGGCAGCGGCTCGGGCTTGGGCAGGGTCACCGTCTGCGGGTTGCGCTGCACGCCGTCCACGCGGAATTCGTAGTGCAGGTGCGGGCCGGTGGCCAGTCCGGTCATGCCGACGTAGCCGATCACTTCGCCCTGCTTCACGTGCGAGCCCACGCGCAGGCCGGGGGCGAAGCGCGACATGTGGCCGTAGGCGGTGCTGATGTCCTTGTTGTGCTGGATCAGCACGAAGTTGCCGTAGCCGTTTTCCCAGCCGTGGTACTTGATCACGCCGTCGCCGGCGGCGTGGATCGGCGTGCCGGTGGGCGCGGCGTAGTCCACGCCCTTGTGCGCGCGCATGCGGCCGAGGATCGGGTGCATGCGCGCGGCGCTGAAGGTGGAGGAGATGCGGGTGAAGTCCACCGGGATGCGCAGGAAGGACTTCTGCAGCGGGCGGCCGTCCTCGCTGAACCAGCCGATGCTGCCGTCGGCCTTCTTGAAGCGGTAGGCGGTGTAGCGCTGGCCCTGGTTCACGAACTCCGCGGCCACGATGTCGCCTTCGCCGTAGCGCGCGCCGTCGCGGTAGACGTCGTCGTAGATCACGGTGAAGCTGTCGCCCTCGCGCAGGTCCTGCACGAAGTCGATGTCGTACTTGAACAGGTCGGCGAGCTTGCCCACCATCGCGTCGCTCAGGCCCGCCTGGCCGGCCGCGGCATACAGGCTGCTGCGGATCACCCCGTGCGCCACCTGCTCGCGCACGTCCATGTCGCGCGGCTGCAGCGCCAGCGTGGCCTGCGTGCCGTCGAGGCGCACGATCGCGCGGGTGGCCTGGTCCTTGTCGAAGCGGAAGCCGCGCAGGTCGCCGCCGGGGCCGAGCAGGAAGTCGAATTCCTCGCCGGGACGGATGTTGTGCAGCGCGGATTTCGCGTCGCCGGCGGCGTCCATCACCTTCTGCAGGTCGGTGAGGCTGAGGCCGCGGCCGCCGAAGATGTCCGACAGCGTCTGGCCCGGCTGCACGCGCACCACCTGCCAGTCGTCCACCGTCACCGCGGTCGGCTTGGTCGGGGTCAGCTTCGGCAGGGCCAGCGGCAGCAGGGTATGCGCCTCGACCGTCGGCGCGGGCTTCATCGCGGTGGCCCAGGCCGGCATCACCAGGCCCGACAGCAGCGTGGCCATCAGCGCGGTGCCGGCCAGCACCCAGCGTTCGCGGTGCCAGTGAATCGGCGTGGTGGATTCCGAACGGTCGAACGACCAGTGCGCGCAGCGTTCGTAGAAGCTGACGTGCCGACGCTGCGCCTTGCGGCAGATGGCCTGCTTGCGTGCGTGGCGCGCTCCCCGAATTTCCTCACCCATGCTGCGCAAGCCTCGTCGTACAAAGTAACAAACCCGCGTACCATAGTCGCCGCGTGACAAGTGCGTCAATGCCTTTCCCATCAAGGGTTTGCGCTGGGTTTTCGGTTAACGCACAATTAACGCCGAAACGTGATTGCCATCGCCCAAATGGCTGTCATGGCAACCACAAAGCCCCCGAGGAAAGGCATGAACGAACCCGAGCAGGCGCTGGCCGCGATCGCGCGCGGCGCCGACGAAATCATCAAGCGCGAGGACCTGCTGGAGCGGCTGAAGAGCGGCCGCCCGCTGCGCATCAAGGCCGGCTTCGACCCCACCGCGCCGGACCTGCACCTCGGCCACACCGTGCTGCTCAACAAGATGCGCCAGTTCCAGGACCTGGGGCATCAGGTGATCTTCCTGATCGGCGACTTCACCGGCATGATCGGCGACCCCACCGGCAAGAACGTCACGCGCAAGCCGCTGAGCCGCGAGGACGTGCTGAAGAACGCCGAGACCTACGCCGCGCAGGTCTACAAGGTGCTCGACCGCGAGCGCACCGAAGTGCGCTTTAACTCCGAGTGGTTCGGCCAGATGGGCGCGGCCGACATGATCAAGCTCGCCGCGCAGCACACCGTGGCGCGCATGCTCGAACGCGACGACTTCGCCAAGCGCTACGCCGCGCAGCAGCCGATCGCAATCCACGAATTCCTCTATCCGCTGGTGCAGGGCTACGACTCGGTGGCGCTCAAGGCCGACGTCGAGCTGGGCGGCACCGACCAGAAGTTCAACCTGCTGATGGGCCGCGCGCTGCAGGAGCATCACGGCCAGCCGCCGCAGATCGTGCTGACCATGCCGCTGCTCGAAGGTCTGGACGGCGTCAACAAGATGTCCAAGTCGCTGGGCAACTACATCGGCATCGACGAGCCGGCGATCGACATCGTCACCAAGACCCTGAAGATCGGCGACGACTTGATGTGGCGCTGGTTCGAGCTGCTCAGCTTCGAGGTCTCGCTCGACGAACTGGCGCAGATGAAGCGCGAGGTGGCCAGCGGCGCGCTGAACCCGCGCGACGCCAAGCTGCGCCTGGCGCGCGAGCTGGCCACGCGCTTCCACGATGCCGCCGCCGCCGAACAGGCGATCGCCGGCTGGCACGCGGTGGTGCGCGGCGAAGGCGACACCTCGCTGCTGCCGCTCAGCGAGATCGCGGCGCCCGCCGAGGGCCTGCGCCTGCCCGCGCTGCTCACCGCCGCCGGGCTCACCGCCAGCAACTCCGAGGCGAACCGCAAGCTCAAGGAGCGCGCGGTGCGCATCGACGCGGCCGTGGTGGAGGACGCGCAGCGCGTGTTCAGCGCCGGCTTCGAGGGCGTGCTGCAGGTGGGCAAGCGCAACTTCGCCCGGGTGCGGCTGACTGGTGGTTGATTGTTCCCTGAGCAATCAATGAGTTACAGGTCTCGGTGAAAGTATTTTCAGAAATTCCTAGGAATTCGCTTGCCAAGTCGGCGGGCTGTCCCTAGTATTCGCCGCCCCGCTGCTGCATCGGCACGGCGCCCCACCAACTCGCAGAAAAAAATCTTCTACGAGCTGTTGACGGACCGAGAAAACGATGTATAGTGAGCGGCTCACCCGGGACGAAAGGTCACG
>OFTY01000744.1_pt1 | contig 19492 bp, 19 predicted proteins | sample 1775061 | NCBI WGS metagenome assembly OFTY01 (sample SAMN08195773, study PRJEB24354) | sludge metagenome | isolation source: sludge from phenol fed wastewater aerobic bioreactor B | place: India: Nagpur | collected 2016-09-16 | reverse complement strand
CCGGCGGCCCATTGCGCCGTGGCGAAGTTTCGGAAGTACGTGATCATCGAAAAGAACCTGACGAGGGCCGGCGTCGAAAGGGCGCCAAGGGTCGCGTATAGGGGGTGCGGGGCCGCCGCCGCAAGTGAGGCTTGACGACATCTTGGCTTCCGCCGCCGTCGCCACTAGACAGGCCGCATGAAACAATCTGTGAAGCTGGTCGCCGGCAACTGGAAAATGAACGGCCTGGGCGCGAGCCTGGCCGAGGCTGAAACCCTCGAGAAGGCGCTGAAGGAACAGGCTGCGGCCTGTCGCGTGGCCCTGTGCCCGCCCGCCACCTTGATCGACCGCATGGCCCAGGCGTTGAAGGGCGGCGCCGTCGAGATCGGCGGGCAGGACTGCCACGCTGAAACCTCGGGCGCCTACACCGGATCGGTCTCGGCCGAGATGGTTCGTGATGCGGGCGCCCGCCTGGTGATTCTCGGCCATTCGGAGCGCCGCGCCGGATTCGGCGAGACCGACGCCGACGTCGCCGCCAAGGTCGAGGCCGCCCTGGCCGCCGATCTGGAGCCGATCATCTGCATCGGCGAGACGCTGCAGCAGCGCGAAGCCGGGCAGGCGGTCGAGGTCGTCAGCCGTCAGGTCGCCGGTTCGCTTCCGGCCTCGCTGGCGGGCAAGGCCTTCGCCGTCGCCTATGAGCCGGTCTGGGCCATCGGCACCGGCCTGACGCCGACGCTGGAGCAGATCGAGGAAGTCCACGCCGCCGTGCGCGCCGCCATGGTCGCCAAGCTGGGCGAGGGCGGCCGCGCCGCCCCGATCCTGTACGGCGGCTCGGTCAAGCCGTCGAACGCCAAGGAGATCCTGGCGGTGGCCGAGGTCGGCGGCGCCCTGGTCGGCGGCGCCTCGCTGAAGGCCGAAGACTTCCTGGGCATCATCCGCGCGGTTTGACCGCGCGCCTGAGCGTTTGCCCGAAACCTCCATCAATGTTAGAGGCGGCCGCTTGATCGGCGCGCTTCTGCGCCCACATGAATGACGCCATGCTCCAGACCATTCTGCTCGTCGCCATGATCCTGATCTCGGTCGCCCTGTCGGCCGTGATCCTGCTGCAACGTTCCGAGGGCGGCGCCCTTGGCATGGGCGGCGGTCCTTCGGGCTTCATGACGGCGCGCGGGGCGGGCAATCTGCTGACCCGCACCACGTCGATCCTGGCGATCGCCTTCTTCGTCTGCGCCATCGGCCTGACGATCGCGGGCAACTATGCGCGCGGTTCGCGTTCGGTGATCGACGCCGACGCCGTCGGCTCCATCGCCGTGGACCAGCCGCAGCAGACGGCTCCGGCTACGCCTGAAGCCGCACCGGCGACCCCGGCCGCTCCGGCCGCCCCGTCGCTGGACGATCTGGAAGCCAGCCTGCCGGCCGGCCAGGGCGCGCCCGCCCAATAAGGGCGTCGCCGCCATCGAGTTTTGGGGAAGCGCGCCGCAAGGCGCGCTTTCTTCTTTTGATCAACAGTTGGATTTTTCCTGAGCCCCTGCGCGCAGGACGAATCATGGAGTAAGGTGTCCGCCCATGGCTCGCTATGTGTTCATCACCGGCGGCGTGGTTTCCTCTCTTGGAAAAGGCCTCGCCTCCGCCGCTCTCGGCGCTCTTCTGCAAGCGCGGGGCTACAAGGTCCGCCTGCGCAAGCTGGACCCCTATCTCAACGTCGATCCGGGCACGATGAGCCCCTATCAACACGGCGAGGTCTTCGTGACCGACGACGGCGCCGAGACGGACCTCGACCTGGGCCACTATGAGCGCTTCACCGGCGTCTCGGCGGCCAAGTCGGACAACATCACGACCGGCCGCATCTATCAGACGATCATCGAGAAGGAGCGTCGCGGCGACTATCTGGGCGCGACGGTTCAGGTGATTCCGCACGTCACCGACCAGATCAAGCAGTTCTGCCTGAACCCGGCCAAGACGGACGGCGGCGAGGATGTGGACTTCGTCCTGGTCGAGATCGGCGGCACCGTCGGCGACATCGAGGGCCTGCCGTTCTTCGAGGCGATCCGCCAGCTGGAGCAGGACCTGCCGCGCGGCCAGTCGTGCTTCGTCCACCTGACCCTGCTGCCCTTCATCAAGACCGCGGGCGAAATGAAGACCAAGCCGACGCAGCACTCGGTCAAGGAGCTGCGCTCCATCGGCATCCAGCCCGACATCCTGCTGTGCCGTTGCGAGGCGCCGATCCCGGCCGACGAGAAGCGCAAGATCGCCCAGTTCTGCAACGTCCGTCCCGACAGCGTCATCCAGGCGATGGACTCGGCCGACATCTATGCCGTGCCGCTGGACTATCACCGCGAGGGTCTGGACACCCAGGTTCTGGCCCACTTCGGCCTGACCGACGCGCCTGAGCCGGAGCTGTCCGGCTGGAACGAGATCGTGCGCCGCCGCCTGCATCCGGACGGCGAGGTCACCATCGCCGTGGTCGGCAAGTACACGGTCCTGAAGGACGCCTACAAGTCGCTGATCGAGGCCCTGCAGCACGGCGGCGTGGCCAACAACGCCAAGGTCAACATCGACTGGGTCGAGGCCGACACCTTCGCCGGCGACCCGCAGGCCTGCGCCGAGCGGCTGGAAGGCGCCCACGCCATTCTGGTGCCCGGCGGCTTCGGCGAACGCGGGGCCGAGGGCAAGATCGAGGCGGCGCGCTACGCCCGCGAGCGCAAGATCCCGTACTTCGGCATCTGCTTCGGCATGCAGATGGCGGTGATCGAGGCGGCGCGGAACCTGGCGGGCTATCCCAAGGCGACCTCGACCGAGTTCGGCCCTGCGGAAGAACCGGTCGTCGGCCTGATGACCGAGTGGGTCCAGGGCAATGAACGCGTGAAGCGCGAGCAGGGGGGCGATCTGGGCGGCACCATGCGTCTGGGCGCCTATGCGTCCACCCTGGCGCCCGGGTCGAAGATCGCCGAGATCTACGGCCAGACTGACATCAACGAGCGCCATCGTCACCGCTATGAGGTGAACATCAACTACCGGCAGGCGGTGGAGGAGAAGGGCGGCCTGTTCTTCGCCGGTCTGTCGCCGGACGGCGTGCTGCCCGAGACGGTGGAGCGCAAGGATCATCCCTGGTTCATCGGCGTGCAGTATCACCCTGAATACCGCAGCCGCCCCTTCGCTCCGCACCCGCTGTTCGCTAGCTTCATCGAAGCCGCGCTGGTGCAGAGCCGCTTGGTCTGATCACGAACGGTTGTTGCGGTTTTCGCCGAACCGTGTGTCATCATGCTGTTAACCTTTAGGGTCGACGCAGATGGCAGGCGACATTCTCTACTTCCTGCACCGGCATTTTCGCGCGGTGTTTCTGATCGGCGCCACGGTCGGGGTGATGACGCGCGGCCTGCTGGTTCGCGGCGTTCTGGGGTTGCTGTTCAGCGTGTCGCCCGGCGGCGGCGCCGGTTGAGGGCGTTCCCGAACTGAGGTTGTCTCAAGCGGCGGTCATTTGACGCGCACACGCTGCGGCTCGGCCGACGACAAGCCTGACCGCATCGACTATCCCTGACCTGATCGCCGAGGGATTGGCAGGGAGTTCAGTGTTGATCGAGTTTCAGGCGCACGTCGTTGACGAGGTCGTGGTGACGGCGGCGCGGTTGCCGCCTGCGGCGGGCGAGGCGGCCTTTTCGGTCATTCGGCTGGACGAAGCGGCGCTGGCGCGCGCTGATCGGCTGGACGAGGCCCTGAGCGCTGTTCCGGCCGTGTCCCTGTTCCGGCGCACCTCCAGCCTGGCGGCCAACCCCACGACACAGGGCATTTCCTTGCGCGCCATCGCGCCGTCAGGCGCGGGGCGGACCCTGGTGACGCTTGACGGCGTGCCCATGAACGATCCCTTCGGCGGCTGGGTGATCTGGTCGCAGACGCCGACGGAGAGCCTGGAGAGCCTCGACATCGTGCGGGGAGCCGGGGCTGGCCCCTATGGCGCGGGTGCTCTGACGGGCGTGATCCAACTGCGCGAGCGGGAGCGCGGCGGCGTGCTGTCCTCCTCGGTCGCTGAACGGGGAGGGGCGCGGCTGGCCGGGGCCGGCGGATTCGATCTCGGGCCGGCGCGGCTGACGGCGTCCACCCTGTATGAGACCAGCGACGGCTATACGCCTGTGCGCGGCGCGGCGGCCGGGGCGGCGGACACGCCGTTGAATCTGGAGGCGCGCGCGGCGGCCCTGCGGCTGGACGCGCCGCTGGGACAGATCAGCGTGTCGCTGCGGGCTTCGGCCTATGACGAAGAGCGCGGCTCGGGTCTGGCGGGCGCGCGATCCAGCGCCAGCGGCCACCTGTTGTCCGCTACGGCGGCGCGCAGGGCGGAGGAGGGGCGCTATGGCTGGCGCTTGCAGGCGTGGCGGCGCGAAAGCGACTTCGCCAACACCTCCGTCGCTGTGGCCGCCGATCGCAGCACGACCACGCCCGCCAATGACCAGTATGAGACGCCGGCGACCGGTTGGGGCGTCAACGCCGCCTTGCGTCGCGCGACGCGCGATATCGCCGGAGGGCGGTTGGAATGGGAGCTGGGCGCCGACGCCCGCTTTAACGAGGGCGAAACGCGCGAGCGTTTCCGCTTCATGCAGGGCGCCTTCACCCGCGATCGCGTGGCGGGCGGCGAGACCTCGGTGGCGGGTGTCTATGGCGAAGGGTCGTGGAGCGACGACCTGTGGCTGGTGGCTGGCGGGCTGCGGCTGGACGGCTGGCGCAATGAGAATGGTCGGCGGCGAGAGTGGGACCGCGCCACGGGCTCGCCGACCTTGGATGAGAGCGATCCGGATCGTTCGGGCGAGGTGGTCAGCGCCCGCCTGGCGGCGCGCCGTTTCATCGGCGGCGGTTGGGCGGCGCGAGCGGCGGCCTATTCCGGCTTCCGCCCGGCGAGTCTGAATGAGCTGCACCGGCCGTTCCGCGTCGGCAACGACCTGACCGAGGCCAATGCGGCTCTGGTTCCCGAGACGCTGCAAGGGATCGAGGCGGGACTGGCGTTCGAGGGGCCGATTTCGGCTTTCGGCGTCAATCTGTTCTGGAACCGGATCGAGGACGCCATCGTCAACGTCACCATCGCCGAGGGGCCGGGAACGTTTCCGCGGGCGGGTTTCGTTCCGGCGGGCGGCGTTCTGCGCCAGCGTCAGAACGCCGGGACCATTGAGGCCAAGGGCGTGGAGCTGACGGCGCGTCAGGCGCTGCGAGGCGGGTTGACCCTGAACGGCGCCCTGTCGATCACCGACGCGCGGATGGACGGCGGATCAGCCGCGCCTCAGCTGACGGGGCTGCGTCCCGCGCAGGCGCCGATCTGGAGCGCGACGGGCGGGCTGGACTGGCAGGCGTCTGACCGGCTCGGCCTGTCGCTGCAGGCCCGCTACGAAAGCAAGCGGTTCGAGGACGATCTCAACAGCCGCGTTCTGGAGGCCGCCGTCACCGTCGACGCCCGCGCGGAATGGCGCGCCGGACCGCGAACCCTGCTGTGGCTGGCGGCGGACAACCTGTTCGACGCCGAAGTCGAGGTCTCGGAAACGGCGGGCGGCGTTGCCGGCTACGCTCCGCCGCGCACCCTGTCGCTGGGTCTGCGCCTGTCCTACTGAGGCGAACCTCAGGCGGCGGCGGAGGCCGCCAATTCGGCGTTGGTGACGCGGTTCCGGCCCGTGCGCTTGGAGGCGTAGAGCGCCTCGTCGGCGCGCCCCAGGAAATGGGACGCGGCTTCGCCGGAGTGGCGCAGGGCGAAGCCGACGGAAATGGTCACGGCGCCCAGGTCGTCATTGGTCGAACGACGACGCAGGCTGCGCGAGGCGATCTCTTCGCGGGCCGCGTTCAGGGCGGCCTCGACGGCGCCCGCCGTCTCACGCGGGAAGATGACGGCGAACTCTTCACCGCCATAACGGGCGGCGACACGCGGCGTGCGCGCGATGCGGGCCAGGACGCTGGCGACATAGCGCAGCACCTGGTCGCCCGTCTGATGGCCCCAGGTGTCGTTGAAGCGCTTGAAGTGGTCGATATCGATCAGCGCCAGTCCGATGGGGGTGCCGTCGCTCTCGGCTTCGTCGCACATGCGCTGCAGTTGTTCGTCGAACGCCTTGCGGTTGGCCAGATTGGTCAGGGCGTCGGTCATGGCGTCGCGACGGACCTGCTCCAGGTGGTCGCGCAGCTTGACGACTTCGCGGTTGGAGGATTCCAGACGACGCTCCAGCGCCGAGGTGTGGCGTCGGATCCGCCGCGTGGCGTCGCTGAGGGAGGAAACGATGACGCCCAGGCTGTCGGTGTCAGGCGCCGAGGCCATGCGGTCGACCGCCTGTGACAGGGTGTCGCCGTAGTCGGCCTGGCTTTCGCGCGCCTTGTCGATGGCGGCGGCGACGGCGGCCAGTTCGCGGTTCAGCACGGCGCCCGCGTCGCGAATCTCTTCGGACAGCCGGCTGCGGGGCAGGAATTCGGCGGCCAGCATCTCGGCTGTGGTGTCGGTGAAGGGCGCGCCGCTGGCCAGCAGCCGCGCCATCTCTTGGCTCAACGGGCTGTCCGGCGCGCTGAGATAGTGCAGCCAGAGCTCGAAGTTCAGCGGAGTCGGCCAGACGCTCGCCTCTTGCATCGCATCAACTGCGCGGTGCGCTAAGGCATAGGCTTCCGGACTACGAACCGTGGTTTCGACCTGAGTGGTCATGCCTTGAAGCGCCCCTGGAAAGTTCAGGCCAGGAGGTTAGCCCGGCCTTCCGTAACGCAGGGTTAAATCAAGAATCGCGACGTCAATCAGCAAAAATAACCGGGCGACGCAGGAAAGCCGGCACATCATCACCGAAAGCGCTGCCCCGGATATCTCCGGACGATTTGGCGACGGCAGGAGCGGCGGCGGGAGCCGCAGTCGAGGCGCGATCGTCGGACTTCTTGCGGCTGCGCGAACGACGCGGCGCTTCATCAGCCTTGTGGGGCGCGACGACTTCAGCGGCGACGGGCGCGTCGGAATCGATGTCGACCGGGGCGGCTTCAACCGTCTTGCGTGAACGGCTGCGTTCGCTGCGCTCGCCGCGTCCACGGCCGCGCGAAGAGCGGCTGTCGTCGCGCGGGCGATCCTTGATCGAGGCGAAGTCGATGTCGTCCAGCGGCAGTTCGACCGGCTCCTTCTTGATCAGCTTCAGCACCTTGTCCAACGACTTGTCGTCGGCGGGCGTCACGATCATGAAGGCCTCGCCCAGACGCCCGGCGCGGCCGGTGCGGCCGATGCGGTGGACGTAGTCGTCGGCGTGGTGCGGAACGTCATAGTTGAAGACGTGGCTGACCGCCGGGATGTCCAGACCGCGCGCGGCGACGTCCGATGCGACCAGCAGTTTCAGTTCGCCGCTGCGGAAGTCGGCCAGGGTCTTCATCCGCAGGGACTGGTCCAGATCGCCGTGGATCGGCGCGGCGTTGAAGCCGTGGACCTGAAGCGACTTGGCGACGATGTCGACTTCCGACTTGCGGTTGCAGAAGACGATGCCGTTCTGAACCTCGCCGCGCTCGACCAGGGCGCGCAGGGCGGTGCGTTTGGCCTTGGGGTCCGAAGTCGGCAGGCGGGTGATATGCTGGGTGATGGTGTCGGCGGTCGTGGCCGGACGCGCCACCTCGATCCGGGTCGGATCCTTGAGGAATTGCTGCGTCAGGCGTGTGATCTCCGGCGGCATGGTGGCCGAGAAGAACAGGGTCTGGCGACGCGGCGGCGTCAGCTTGAAGATGCGCTCGATGTCCGGGATGAAGCCCATGTCCAGCATCCGGTCGGCCTCGTCGACCACCATCAGCTCGACGCCGGTCAGCAGCATCTTGCCGCGATCGAACAGGTCCAGCAGGCGGCCCGGCGTGGCGATCAGCACGTCCACGCCCTTGTTCAGGGCGGCGACCTGGTCGCCCATGGAGACGCCGCCGATCAGCAGCACCCAGTTCAGGCGGGTGCCCTTGGCGTATTTGGCGAAGCTTTCGGCGACCTGATCGGCCAGTTCGCGGGTGGGGGCCAGCACCACGGCGCGTGGCATCCGGGCTCGGGCGCGGCCCGAGGCCAGGCGGTCGACCATGGGCAGGGTGAAGGCGGCCGTCTTGCCTGTGCCGGTCTGGGCGATGCCGAGGACATCGCGTCCGGCGAGGGCCACCGGAATGGCCTGTTCCTGAATGGGGGTGGCGGTCGTGTAGCCGGTATCGGCGACCGCTTGCAGGGTCGTGGGCGAAAGGCCCAGCTTGGAAAACTCAGTCATGCAGTCCTGAAGGGACGGAGGATAGCGTTCGCAAACGCCTTCAGCTGACGGAACCGCCCCTCTTGGGCGAGCGGGCGGCGCGCATCGCCAGTCCTGTTCCGAGCCTGCGGCCGTATAGAGAAAGCCCTACGCCTCAGTCAAGTATTTCCGTTCGGAACGGGCCGCTTGGCAACGGCGTTTCGGCCTGTATGGTCTGCCTGGGGACTGCAAAGACGATTGGGAGAGGGACCGGATGCGCGCAGCCGTGCTGATCACGCTGATGTTGGCCGCGCCTGCGAGCGCGTCAGCCTCAGGCAGCGGCGGAAACGTCGACGCCATGCAGGCGGCTTTCGGCAATACGGTCGTTTCCCATTATCCGGACGGCGATTGGGTCAAGCACTGGTTCGACCGTGACGGCCGTTACCGCGCCCTGTTCTCGGATGGACGGCGCCTGACCGCGCGCTGGGCGCGTGAGGGGGATCGCGTCTGTCTGAACGAAATCCGCCCGCGCATGATCATCTCGCGCTTCTGCACGCCCTATGTCGAGGCATCCGTTGGGGAGAGCTGGCCAGGCCGAGATCCCCTGGGCCGTCGCGTCCGCAATGAGTTGGTCGCGGGGCGGTAAGAAAAACGCCCCCGTTCGTGAGAACGAGGGCGCTTCGTCTTATTCGGCTTCCGCAGCCTTGGCCGCCTTCTTGGCGGGTGCTTTCTTCGCGGCCGGTTTCTTGGCGGCAGGCTCCTTCTTCGCCGCAGGCTTTTTCGCAGCCGCCTTCTTGGCGGGCGCCTTCTTCTTGGGCGCGGCGCCGGCCTTGGCGGCCAGAAGGGGCAGGGCGGCCTCCATCGTCATGTCCTCAGGCGCCGTGCCCTTGGGCAGGGTGGCGTTGATCTTGCCCGACTTGACGTAGGGGCCGTAGCGGCCGGCCATGACCTGCACGGCCTCGCCTGTTTCCGGGTGGGCGCCCAGCTCCTTCAGCGGCGCGGCGGCCGAGGCGCGGCCCGCACGACCCGCGCGCTTCTCAGCCAGCAGGGCCACGGCGCGATTCAGGCCGACGTCGAACACTTCCTCGATGTCCGCCACGTTGGCGTAGGTGCCCGCGTGCGCCACGAACGGGCCATAGCGGCCCAGGCTGGCGGTGATCATCTTGCCGTCTTCGGGGTGCGGACCCACGTCGCGCGGCAGGCTGAGCAGGCGCAGCGCCTTCTCCAGATCGATCGATGCCGGGGACCAGCCCTTGGGCAGGGACGAGCGCTTGGGCTTGTCCGCATCCGGGGGCGTGGTTTCGACATAGGGGCCGAAGCGGCCGATCTTCAGATGCACCGGCTGGCCGGTCGCCGGATCGACGCCCAGTTCGCGATCGCCGCTCTCGGCGCCGCCGTCGGCCGCGTCGGGCGAGGCCACCGGGCGGGTGTATTTGCACTCAGGATAGCGCGAACAGCCGATGAAGGCGCCGAAGCGGCTGGTCTTCAGGCTCAACTGGCCTTCATGGCAGACCGGGCATTCGCGCGGATTGGAGCCGTCGCCCTTGTCCGGGAAGATGTGGGCGCCCAGCGCCTCGTTCAGGTGGTCGAGGATGGCGGTGGTGCGCAGTTCGCCCGCAGCCTGGGTCGCGGCGTGGAAATCGTCCCAGAACTGACGCAGCAGCGCCTTCCAGTCCAGATCGCCCGCCGACACCTCGTCCAGCTGGGTCTCCAGCGCGGCGGTGAAGTCGTATTCGACCCATTTGGCGAAGAACTGCTCCAGGAAGGCCGTGACCAGCCGTCCCTTGTCCTCGGGATAGAAGCGGTTTTTGTCCATGCGGACGTATTCGCGGTCGCGCAGGGTCGTCAGGATGGAGGCGTAGGTCGACGGACGGCCGATGCCCAGTTCTTCCAGCTTCTTGACCAGGGTGGCTTCCGAGAAGCGCGGCGGCGGTTCGGTGAAGTGCTGATCGGTGCGGATCGCCTCGACCTTGGCCTTGGCGCCTTCCTTCAGCGCGGGCAGGCGACCGCCTTCGTCGTCCTCGTCCTCGGCGCCTTTCTGCTTTTCGTCGCGGCCTTCTTCATAGGCGGCGATGAAGCCGTCGAAGACCACGACCTGACCCGTGGCGCGCAGGCCGGTCTGGCCGTCCGGCGTCTCGATCTCGACCGTGGTGCGGTCCAGACGGGCCGATTCCATCTGCGAGGCGATCATCCGCTTCCAGATCAGCTCATACAGACGCTGCAGATCGTTCTCGAGCCGCAGGGTGTCGGGACTGCGCAGGATGTTGGTCGGACGGATGGCTTCGTGCGCTTCCTGAGCGTTCTTGGCCTTGGTCTTGTAGTAGCGCGGCTCGGCCGGGACATAGGCGGGGCCGAAGCGCTGGCCGATGGCCTCGCGCGCCTGGGTGATGCCCTCGGGCGTCACATAGACGCCGTCCGTACGCATATAGGTGATCAGGCCGCCGGTGTCGTCGACGCCCTCATACAGCTTTTGAGCCGCCTGCATGGTGCGCTGGGCGGTGAAGCCCAGCTTGCGCGCGGCTTCCTGTTGCAGGGTCGAGGTGGTGAAGGGCGGGGCGGGGGACCGTTTGGCCGGCTTCTTCTCGACCGACTTGATGGTGAAGTCGCCGCTGTGAACGGCCTCGCGCGCGGCCATGGCCATCGCCTCGGAGACGATATCCAGACGCTGGACGCGCTTGCCTGCGTGTTTGACCAGACGGGCGGTGAAGGGCGGGCTGTCGGCGATCAGATCGGCCTCGACCGACCAGTATTCCTGCGCCTTGAACTTTTCGATCTCCATCTCGCGATCTACGACGATACGCAGGGCGACCGACTGGACGCGCCCGGCTGAGCGAGCGCCCGGCAGTTTGCGCCACAGCACCGGCGACAGGTTGAAGCCCACCAGATAGTCCAGCGCCCGGCGCGCCAGATAGGCGTCCACCAGCTCCATATCCAGCTGGCGCGGATTGGCCATGGCCTCCAGCACAGCGGACTTGGTGATGGCGTTGAAGGTGACGCGCCGGACATCCGTGTCCTTCAGCGCCTTCTTCTTGTTCAGGATCTCCAGAACGTGCCAGCTGATCGCCTCACCCTCGCGATCGGGGTCGGTCGCCAGGATGACGCGGTCGGCGGCCTTGGCGGCCTCGGCGATCTCGGACAGGCGCTTGGAGGCCTTGGCGTCGACCTCCCAGTGCATGGCGAAGTCATCGTCGGGCAGGACCGAGCCGTCCTTGGACGGCAGGTCGCGGACGTGGCCGTAGGAAGCCAGAACCTTATAGTCCGAGCCCAGGTATTTATTGATGGTCTTGGCCTTGGCGGGGCTCTCGACGATAACGAGATTCATGGCGCTCTATCGGGGAAAACGGGGCGCGAACGTGGTTGCGGCGGACGCGGAAGTCAATCGGCCCGTTTTATATGAGCAACCTTTCCGGGTAACGTGAGTTTACAAACCTCCTTGAGTTGTGTTCCTCTCAGGCGTTCTCGGGAGGGTTGACGATGAACAAGCCAGTGCAACGACGTCGCAAGGCGACAGGCCCTGACCTGACGGACTATCCGGTCCGTGAATATGTGGCCGCCATGGCCACGGAACTGGCCGGAATGGCCCGCTGGGACGGGGATGAGCGGTTGGCCGGACTTCTGGAAAGCGCGGCGGATATGGCCCGCCGCACCGCGCCCGCCTAGGTCGAGGCCAGTCCGCCGGGCAGCAAGGTCGCCCGCCCTGTGAGGTGAAGCTCCAGCAGGGCGGCGGCCGTTTCCGCAATTGACAATCCGGCTGCGCGCGCCAGTTCGTCGCGACCGATGGGCGTCGGCGACAGCAGGGCTTCGATACGATCCAGCACCGCATCGTCGATCTGATCCGGCGAACCGGCGGCGAACGGCGATTCAGCAGGCGGTTCGCGCAGCGTCCGCAGAGCGGCGTAGGCCCGCTCGATGTCCTCGATCCCTTCGCACAGGATGGCGCCCTGACGCAGCAGCTCGTTCGGCCCTTTGGAGCGCGGGTCCAGCGGCGAGCCCGGTACGGCGAAGACGTCGCGGCCCTGTTCGCCCGCCAGCCGCGCGGTGATCAGGGAGCCTGAGCGGATTTCCGCCTCGACCACCACCACGCCGCGCGACAGGCCCGAGATTATGCGGTTGCGACGCGGGAAGTCGCGCGCCTGCGCCCGCGCGCCGACGGGGCTTTCTGATACGATGCAGCCGCGCTCGGCGATCTGGCGATACAGGTCGGCGTTGTCGGACGGATAGACGTCGTCCACCCCGCCGCCCAGCACGGCGACCGTACCGGTCTCCAGCGCGCCCAGATGCGCCGCCGCATCGACGCCGCGCGCTAGACCCGAGACGACGACCTGGCCGCTTTCGCCCAACTGCTGGGCCAGGCCGCGCGCGATGCGCTGGCCGCCCGCCGAGGCGATGCGCGCCCCGACGATGGCCATGCAGGGCCGCTGCATCAGGGCCGGATCGCCCAGCGTCCACAACAGGGGCGGCGGCGGATCGACGGCGGCCAGGGCCTCAGGATAGGCGGTCTCGCCCCACAGGATCAGCTGCGCGCCGATACGGGCGCCGGCCTCCAGTTCGGCCTCGACGGTTTCGGGCGCCGGGATGGAATAGCCGTTGCGTCCCCGGCTGCGGATCAGGTCGGGCAGGGCGTCCAAGGCGCGCTCGGCCGAACCGAACCGCTGCAACAGTTGGGAAAAGGCCACGGGGCCGACGCGGTCGGTCCGGGCGAGCCGGAGGCGGGCGAAGCGCTCGGCCTCCGACAGGAGCGTCACGCCTTCTTCGCCCCGATCTTGGGCTCGGCGCCTTTCAGCAGGCGGCCGATGTTCTCATGGTGGCGGATGAAGATCAGGACGGCGGTGAAGACCGCCATGATGAAGATGGGCTGCGGCGCAGGCAGACCCAGCGCAGGCAGGGGCAGCAGGGCGTATAACGGCGTCAGCGCCGCCGCCACCAGGGCCGACAGGGAGGAATAGCGCAAGGCGAAGGCCATGATCAGCCAGGTCGCCGCCGCCAGCAGGCCCAGCGGCCAGCACGCGGCCAGGATCAGGCCGAAAAAGGTCGCCACCCCCTTGCCCCCCTTGAACCCCAGCCAGACGGGGAACAGGTGGCCCAGGAAGGCCGCGCCGCCGGCGATGGCGCCCGCGACGTCGGTCCCTAGAAGATGTCGCGCGATCAGCAGGGCGACCGCGCCCTTGCCCGCGTCCAGGATCAGGGTGGCGATGGCCAGATCCTTGCGCCCGGTGCGCAGCACGTTGGTCGCGCCGATATTGCCCGAGCCGATGTTGCGCACGTCGCCCGCGCCCGCCGCGCGGGTCAGGACCACGCCGAACGGGATGGAGCCCAGCAGGTATCCGCCAATAGCCACAAGCCCGAGCGTAAGGAGCGCCGGCCCCGCCAGATACTGCAAGTGATTCGCTCCCCTTAAAGTGCGTCGTGGACGATGCGGCCCGAAACGACGGTGAGCAAGACCTTCCCTTGCAGGCGACGACCATCAAAGGGCGAATTCTTCGACTTGGAGCGCAGGGTCGCGGCGTCGATCACCACCGGCGCCCCGGCGTCGAACAGCACCAGATCGGCGGGCGCGCCTTGCGACAGCTCCCCGGCCTCCAGCCCCAGCAGAGCGGCAGGCCCCTGCGTCAGCGGCCGCAGCACGTCCAGCAGGTCAACGCCGTACTCGTGGTGCAGCGTCAGGGCGGCGGGCAGCAGGGTCTCCAGACCCACGGCGCCCGGCTCGGCCTCGGCGAAGGGGCGGCGCTTGTTCTCGGCCGGTTCAGGACAGTGGGCCGAGGTGATGACGTCGATCAGGCCGTCGCGCACCGCCTCGACCAGGGCCTGCCGGTCGCTCTCGGCGCGCAGCGGCGGGTCCAGCCGGTAGAAGGTCCGATAGTCGCCGATGTCGATCTCGTTGAAGCACAGGTGGTTGATCGAGGCCGAGGCCGCGACCTCCAGCCCTCGCGCACGGGCGCGGGCCAGCGTCTCCAGCGCGCCCTCGGTCGAGATCTGGTCGATCAGGAAGCGCGCGCCGGTCTGCTCCACCAGGGCCAGGTCGCGCTCCAGCTGGATGCGCTCGGCGATGGCGGGGGCGCCCGACAGGCCCAGCCGGGTCGCCAACTCGCCTGAGGTCGCCACCGCGCCCTCCGACAGCCACGGCTCGGTCGGACGGCAGGCGATCAGGGCGTTGAAGGAGGCGGCGTAGCTCATGACCCGTTGCAGGGTCCGCGTGTTGCGGATCACTCGGTCGCCGTCGGTGAAATAAAGAGCGCCGGCCTCATGCATCAGGCCGATCTCGGCCATGCGCTCGCCGTCGCGGCCTTGCGTCGCCGCGCCCGCCGCGCGGACGTGGACCAGATCGAGCGCCGCGCCGCGCCGCTGGATGTGGTCGATCAGGGCGGGGTCGTCGATGGCGGGGTCGGTGTCGGGCTGGACGACGATGGTGGTGACGCCGCCCGCCGCTGCTGACAGGCTGGCCGACTTCAGCGTTTCCTTGGGTTCATTGCCCGGCTCGCCGGTCTTGACCCGAATGTCGATCAGGCCGGGCGCCAGGCAGCGGCCTTCGGCGTCGATGATCTGCACGCCTTCGGGGCGTTGGGTCGCCTGGCCGTGGATGACCTCGACGATGCGGCCGTTCTCGATCAGGACCGCGCCGGGGCCGTCATAGTCGCTGGCCGGGTCCAGCAGACGGGCGTTGATGATGGCGATCGGCTGTTGAGCGGCGGTCATGCGGCGCCTCCCGCGCGGCGGTGGGCGAGGGCGGCCAGGACGGCCATGCGGGCGGCGACGCCCATCTCGACCTGATCCTGGATCAGGGAGACGCTCAGATCGTCGGCCACGTCGGAATCGATCTCGACGCCCCGGTTCATCGGGCCGGGGTGCATGACCTTGGCGTTCGGCGCGGCCCAGGCCAGCTTTTCGCGGTCCAGACCCCAGAAACGGAAATACTCCCGCGTCGAGGGGATCAGGGCGCCCGCCATCCGCTCGAGCTGAAGGCGCAGCATCATCACGACGTCGACGCCCTTCAGGCCGTCCTTCATGTCGTGGAAGACCTCGCAGCCCCAGCGATCGGCGTCGCCGGGCACCAGCGTCGGCGGCCCGATCAGTCGTACCCGCGCGCCCATCATCTGCAGCAGGGCGACGTTCGAGCGCGCCACGCGGCTGTGGGCGATGTCGCCGCAGATGGCGACGCTCAGCCCGCCTACGTCGCCGAAGGCGCGCCGCATGGACAGCAGGTCCAGCAGGGCCTGCGTCGGGTGCTCATGGCGCCCATCGCCCGCGTTGACGACGGCGCAGCCGACCTTCTGCGACAGCAGGTCCACCGCGCCCGAGGAGGCGTGGCGCACCACCAGAATCTCCGGCTTCATGGCGTTCAGCGTCACGGCGGTGTCGATCAGCGTCTCGCCCTTCTTCACCGAGGAAGAGGCGACAGGCATGGTCACCACGTCGGCGCCCAGACGCTTGGCCGCGATCTCGAAGGAAGAGCTGGTCCGCGTCGAGTTCTCGAAGAACAGGTTCACGACCGTCTGGCCGCGCATCAGGTCGACGCCCTTGGCCGACTGCCGGTTGAAGTCGACGAAGGCGTCGGCCAGGTCCAGCAAGGCCAGGGCGGCGGGCGGGTTCAGATCGCCTGCGGCCAGGAAGTGATCGCGGGGGAACGGGGTCAGCCGTTCCTGAATGAGTTCGGTGACGGGAGCGGCTTGGGTCATCGAGACGCCGCTATAGGCGGGACTCAGGTCAGATGGAATAGCAGCAGCGCCATTGGAATGCCGATCACGGAGAATACCGTCGTCGCCGCGATGATCCCGGCCATCAGCGGCGCGTCTCCGCCCATCTGTCGCGCCAGCACATAGGCGGAGGCGGCGCCGGGCGCCGCGCCGCACAGCAGGGCGATTCCCTGCGCCAGCTCATCGCCGCCATAGAGGCGCGCCAGTTGCCACATGGCCAGCGGCGTCACGATCATCTTGACCACGACCACGGCGCCGACCGTCACCCGCGTGCGCGCCAGTTCGCGGAAGCTGAGGCCCGCGCCAGCCACGATCAGGCCCAGCGGCAGGGCGGCTGACCCCAGCAGTTGCAGCGTCTCGCTCACCCCCGGCGGCTGGGGCGCGCCCGAGAAGTTCAGCGCCAGCCCTAGCAGACAGGCCAGCAGAATGGGGTTGGACATCATCGCCCGGAACAGGGCCTTGGGCGAGGCACCGCGCTGGTCCGCGCCCCATTTGGCCAGGACGACGACGCTCAGGATGTTGCTGACCGGGATCATGGCGGCGATGACCACGGCGGCCAGACCCACGCCCGCCGGCCCGAAGGTCGCCTGCACGACCGGCAGGAAGACGAAGCTGTTCCAGCGGATCATGCCCTGAAAGACGCTGGTGTAGGCCGGGCCGCTGAGGGGTAGCAGCGGCTTGGACAGCAGAGTCAGGGCCGAGATGATGATGGACACGGTCACGGCGGCGGCGCCCGCCGCGCCTGCGGCAGAGCCCGACAGGTCCGCGTTCCAGATCGCCGGGATCAGGAAGCCGGGATAGAGGACATTGATGGCCAGCTTCTCGATCGGCCGCCAGGCGGCGTCGGGCAGGTAGTCCGACTTCTTCAGGCCATAGCCGAGCGCCAGCAGCAGGAAGACCGGCAGGACGCCCGCGAGGATGGCCGCCATCTCAGCCGCGCAGCCGGTCCAGCGCGCCTTGCAGGATCCATGCGGCGGCGGTGCGGTCCACCACATCGGCGCGGCGCTTGCGGGTCAGGTCCAATTCGTCGATCAGGAAACGCTCGACCGCGGTGGTCGACAGGCGCTCGTCCTGAAAGGCGACGTTGACCGGCCGGAACCGCTCCAAGTTGCGGGCGAAGGCGCGGCACGATTGGGCGCGGGGGCCTTCGGTGCCGTCCATGTTCAGCGGCAGGCCGATGACTAGGGCCGAGACCTTGCGGCCGTCCATGATCCTGAACAGTTGTTCGGCGTCCTGGCTGAACTTGGTCTTGCGGATCAGCTCCAGCGGACTGGCGATGATGCGGCCGGTGTCGGACACGCTGACGCCGATGGTGTTCTCGCCCAGGTCCAGGCCCAGCCACGGGGTATTGGGCGGGCAGGCGGCGGGCAGTTCGGAGAGATCAAGGACAGGCACGAGGGCGCGTTAGGCCCAGACGGGGCGCGTGTCAAAGCGTGGGCCCCTTTCCCTCCGCCGGGATGAGCGGAGTTGGAGGCGGACTCACACGTCGTCGTCCCCGACCGGCCCGCCTTCGTTCTCCAGGCTGCGGATCGAGCGCACTTCCTTGCGGGTGAACTTCAGCCGCACGCCCAGGCCGCCGTCTTCTTCGTGCAGGAAGACGGCGCCGCCTTCCTCCAGCGCGGCCTGAAGGCGGCTACGGGCCTCGTCGCCGGGATCGACGTTTTCGCGCTCGAAGTCGGCCAGGGCGTCCACCGTCAGGCCGGACAGGCGGGCCACATGGTCGCGCGGCCATTGCACCAGGGCGCGCGCGGCGCGGACTTGGGGGCCGGTGATCTTCATGGTCGCATCTCCTGTGATCTGCGCTCCATACTTAGGCGCCGCCACGGCCTTCGATAGGGGGCGTTTGGCCGCAACGGCCAAGCTCATTTCGCGCCTGCACCCAAATCCTTGTCGAAGCGGCGTCGAGACGCTAATCCCGACCCCTTAGACTCTCATGCTTTGGAGGGCCGCATGGCCATCGACGCCGCGACGGTGCGCAAGGTTGCGCATCTCGCCCGCATCAAGACCCCCGAGGACCGCCTGGAGCCGTTGGCCCAGGAGCTGAACGGCATCCTGAAGTGGATCGAACAGCTGGACGAGGTGGACGTGCAGGGCGTCGAACCGATGACCTCCAACGTGTCCCAGCCGCTGCGCATGCGCGACGACGTGGTGACGGACGGCGACAAGGTCGCCGATGTCCTGTCCAACGCGCCCAAATCCGCCGACGGCTTCTTCGTCGTGCCCAAGGTCGTGGAGTAAGTCATGACCGATCTGACCAAACTCACGCTGACGGACGCCGTCGACGGCCTGAAGGCCAAGACCTTCTCGTCCGAGGAACTGACCAAGGCCTTCCTGACCAACATCGAGGCCTCGAACCCGACGCTGAACGCCTATGTCGAGGTGACGGCGGACAAGGCGCTGGAACAGGCGCGCGCGTCCGACGCCCGTCTGGCCAAGGGCGAGGGCGGGGCGCTGGAAGGCGCGCCGCTGGGCATCAAGGATCTGTTCTGCACCCAGGGCGTGCAGACGACGGCCGGCTCCAACATGCTGCGCGGCTTCGTGCCGCCGTATGAATCGACCGTCACCGCCAATCTGTGGCGCGACGGGGCGGTCATGCTGGGCAAGCTGAACATGGACGAATTCGCCATGGGCTCGTCCAACGAGACCTCCTGCTTCGGCCCGGTCGTCAACCCGTGGCGCCGGAAGGCCGCCGACGGCTCGATCGACCCGACCCCGCTGGTGCCCGGCGGTTCGTCCGGCGGCTCCTCGGCGGCGGTCGCGACCGTCACCGCCGGCCGGGCCAAGGACGCCTCACTCGCCCGGTATTAGCCGGGCCCCGGGCGGCGTCATCCTCGGTATCGATGCGTCACACCTGGGCGCGTGCCTGCGGCGCCGCGACCGCACCGGCGAACGGTGACCGTCCCGACGCCGCGCTGATGGCCAGCGCGATCGCGCCCAGGAGTTCGGCGCCCGGTAGCAACGCCTCGGGCAAGGTCCGGCCTGGGCCGATCACAAAGCTACATGAACCCGTAATTTCGCCCGGAATATGGCGTGGCACCGTATAGCCATCGACGATGCCGTGCTTGTGCCCGGCCTCGAACGTGCGCCGCTCGAAATCCGTAACCGGGATGAGGTGACGGACTCGTTGAAGCCGATATACACATCGGCCCAACTCGCCGGATAGTCGTGGATCAGGACTGAAGTTCCGAACTCGCTTCCACATCCTATCTCAAGGGACAGGGCGAAGCGATCAAAGCCGAGATCGCGTGCCGTTTTTGCCAGTATCTCACGGAGTTCGTCTATTGAACCCGTCTTGACGATCAAATCTCCAAGCGTTTCAATCCATTCAAAGGACATATTCTCCTGCAACGGCCTCGAGCGCGTTTCCAACCCGCGAGATTCTCGGCACGCCTTTCCTTACGGCAGATCCACAGGCGCAATTTTCACGTTGCAGGGCAGATCGCCATCCTGTGCCATGTTGGGTTTGAGTTAGCTGTTTTCGGACTGACTCTCTCGCGCGATCCAGGTTTGGCGTGAGCCATCCCTCAGCATGTCGTCAGCACTGCGCGGCACGCGATAGGTCCCCAGCGCTAACGCGCCGAGAGCGAGATAGGCATATGCGTTTAGGCCCGACCGATAGGCAAATAGCGAACCGTCCGGTAGCAACAGGACGGC
>OFTY01000743.1_pt1 | contig 19523 bp, 16 predicted proteins | sample 1775061 | NCBI WGS metagenome assembly OFTY01 (sample SAMN08195773, study PRJEB24354) | sludge metagenome | isolation source: sludge from phenol fed wastewater aerobic bioreactor B | place: India: Nagpur | collected 2016-09-16 | reverse complement strand
TACGCCTAGTAACAAGCAAGTTCCAGACCGGCTTCGACCAGCCGTTGCTCTGCGGCATGTATGTCGACCGTAGGCTTGCGGGCGTACAGGCCGTGCAGACGCTGTCGCGGCTTAATCGCGCTTATCCCGGCAAGGACACGACCTACGTCCTCGACTTCGTCAACAGTGCCGACGAGGTGCTCGCGGCGTTCCGAACATATTATGAAACGGCCGAACTCGAAGGCGTCACCGATCCGAACCTGATTTTCGACATGCGCGCGAAGCTCGATGCCGGGGGCTGGTACGACAGCTTCGAGGTCGACCGCGTCGCCGCCGTTGTGATGAATCCCAAGTCCACCCAAGGTGACCTTGCGGGCGCCGTCGGTCCCGTTGCGGATCGCCTGCTGAAGCGCTTCGCGGCCGCCAAGGAAGCAAAGGCACGGGCCGGAGAGCTGGAGGATGAGAAGGCGGCGAGTGCGGCGTCGGACGAGATGAACGCGCTCTCGATGTTCAAGGGCGATGCCCAGACCTTCATCCGCATCTATACCTTCCTCAGTCAGATGTTCGATTACGGGAACACCGACATCGAGAAGCGGTTCCTGTTCTTCAAATATCTTGTGCGACTGCTCGATTTCGGCCGGGAGCGCATTGTCGTCGATGTGTCCCAGCTACAGTTGACCCATCACACGCTGAAGAAGCTCGGGAAGCAGCCGATGAGCCTTGGCGGCGATGCGGAGAAGATCAGGCCGGTCGATGGCGCGGGGTCAGGATCGCTTCAGGAACGCCAGAAGGCGCTGCTCCGTGAGATCATCGAGCGGGTGAACGACCTGTTCGAGGGCGACCTGACCGACGGCGACCAGCTCGTCTATATCAATGACGTCATCCGGGGGAAGCTCCTCGAATCCGAAGAGCTGGTGACGCAGGCACGAAACAACAGCAAGGCGCAGTTTGCCGCCTCGCCGACCCTCGACAACGAGTTGCTGAACGCGATCATCGACGCCCTCGATGCGCATCAGAAGATGAGCCAGCAAGCGCTGGGGTCGGAGAAGGTCCGGGCTGGGCTCAAGGACATCTTGCTCGGCCCTGCCCAGCTCTATGAGGCGCTGCGCGGTGCCCCCGAAGAAAGCGAACCCGAGACGGCTGCCTGACACGGCGGCGAGGATACGGCACGGGCGGCGCTTACCGTTCCCAGTAATGGCGTAAGGTGACAGTAAGGTGATCGTGATGGTCTGGAAGGGATCATCCCCCACGCACCCCTCCTTCACTAGCGCTTATGGTTCTCCAACGGACGCCTGAGCGCGCGCCTGCACGGCATTCGAGGTCCAGCCGGAAATGACTGGCCAGCATCCTATGCCCGTCTGACGCTTCAGGGCAGCCCAATGGGCCATGAGCATGGATTGTCCCAACGTCAATTCAGCGGAGCGCGGGACGATAAAGCTGTCGTGGACCGGGAGGCAGCAAATGTTCCGGATGCGCATATAGTCCAAGATCGTCGAGGCGATCTGGCTGTCGAGATATTGGAGTTCGACGCCGCGCCCCTTCCGCAGCCATGACGATATGGGCGCGTGCTGCATCTCGATCTGGCGGATCAGCTTGGCGTAGCTGATGCCCCTCGGGAGCATCGCAGGGACACCGTCCGGCGCCTTGAGCCTGACAGCGCCATCGACGTTGAGGAGCTGGTTGAACGCGACCTTGATCGCGCTTCGCATATTCGGGCCGCTGATGCCCTCAACGCAATATGGGTCGATGTCGGGCGCCAGCGGCATGCCCTCCAAATGGTAGCAAAAGCGAGGATGCAGGGCGGCGAAGTCCAGCTCCACCGTCTCCTCGCCATCGATCAGCAGGCGGCGGCGATGCGCCGACGGAAACTGCTGCCACCAGCCTCCATAGAAACGGCCTCCGTGGTCCCACCGGTCGTTGTTGAAAACGCGGTAGAGGCGACGGCTTCGCCGGTCCACGATGTCGGCAGGATCATCGTCTCCGTCAATCGCCAGTTCGGAATGTTTATCGGCCTGCGGTTCGAGGTCGATCCGGAACTGATCCAGAAACGCGTTGTACGACTGCAGCTCTTTCCGCAGAGCTAGCGTAGCATCTGTGTCACGATAGGGAAGGAGCCTCTTTGGACCGCGCCAGCGGTCGGCGGGCGCCTTCAAGCGCAGTAGTTCGGACCAGTCGGCGATACCGAGCGACGCAGGGGTGACGCCATGATCTTCCAGCAGCGTGACAAGTAGCGGGCGAGCCCGGATGCGCGAACGAAAGCCGCTCCCACCGCCGAAGCCATTGCGCGAGTATGATCCCGGCCGATGGTCCGCCAGTCCGGCAGCGGCGAGGAAATCGGTCACGGTCGTTGCCGTCCGTTCGCTGACGTCGGGATGTAGGTAGCGGCGAAAGGTGGGACCATAATCGTCGTTGCGCCGCGAATAGGCCAGCCATCGGTCCTCGTCGGCCCTGTAGGTCGCGTAGAGGGCCAGCACGACCGCCCCGAGCACCTCACGGAGCTTGCGGCGATCTTCGACCCTTCGCTTCCGCAACCGGCCCTCACGGGATTCCAGCAGGCCGAGCAAGGCATCGAGGGCTACGGTCCAGCCCGGAGCGTCACAGATCCGGTCCCACGGGATCGGGCGGCTGTTTTCGAGATGGGTGCGGTCGCGCGTCTCCGCATGGAGAGAGCTCCGGTTCATTGTCTGATCGTGCGCGCCGGTAGCGGTCATTCGATGCGGTCCGCGCTGCCGACATCATACCTAGGCAGCTTCTCAATCGCTGCCTGAAGATTGACCATCGGATGTTTCCCGTACTTCTCGCCCTCAGTGCGCGCGACGTGGCCCTGTATGGCGTCACGTTCCTCCGCAGGGATGCTGACCGAACGGGCGACGGTCTTGAAGCGGTGCCGCCAGCCGTGGTTTGGCTGCGGCGTTGTTACCCCAAGCTCGCGCGCCCACGCCGCCAGCTTCGACGCTCGCTGCTTGGGGAGGGGGTTGACCTTCGATCCGCCGCCCTTGGGAACCTCATAGAACAGCGGTGTAGCATCATCGGCCCGTGCCAGCTTCAACACGCCTTGCTCAATGAGGTGCGAGTGGATGGGGACCGAACGGGCCTTGCTGTCCTTGGTGCTGCCCGCTTCCGGCGTGATCCGAAACACCCAGATTCCTTCTTCCTGCCGGATGTCCATAGCCCTCAGCTGGGCAATCTCGCCCACGCGGGCGCCGGTGTAAGCACATATCCACGGCACCCAACGCCGCGCCAGTTTGTGACGGGCAGGCAAGGTGTTAGGCTGGGTTTCTAAGGACGCCTTCAGGATCAACAGAGCGTTGACGTCGTTATGATCCTTGTCCGCAGTCTCAGTTGCCTTAGGCGCTCGGACCTTCAGGCCCGCCGCAGGGTTCGATGGGATCAGCTCATCTTCGTAAGCGATCCCGAGCGTCACCCGGATGGATGGAATGTAGCTGTCGGTAACGGTTTTCTTCGCCAGCCCACTCTCCACGAGAGCCTCAATCCAGCCCGTGACATCGCGCCGAGTGACCTTCGTAACGTCGTCGTGCCCGATATGGTCGACGAACTTCTTCACCTGAGGGCGCCACTTGCTCACCGTGCGGGGGTTTGCAGCGCCGGAGGTTGCGTATCGCTCATAGAGGCCGGTAATGGATACGGACGCCGATGGGGCCGCGCGGGGAGCCTTAGGGGAGCTTGAGGGGATCGTGGGGTCGGAAGGGGGCAGGGAGACCAGTACGGGATCGACAGAAAGGTCTCCACCTGCGCGGCGCTCGGCGCGATTGAGGAAGGCAACGTATAACTCACCCAGCTCGGTCAAAAGAGCTGCGGCGCTGTCCGCCGTGACGCGCAAGCCCTTTTCCTCAAGCAGATGGTCGCGCTCGTCGATCAGGGGAGGGCCAGCAACGATTCGGACATCGCCCGTTTCGCTGTCGTACTCCTCATCGTACAAGCTTTCCCGCGTGGCCGCCCAATCAAGTTCCAATCCGCGCCACGTCGAAGGGGCGTCCTCCTCATGAGTGGCAGCGTTTCTGTACCAGTCGGCAGCAAGAGCCTTTACTTGCTGGCGGGAGAGGCGGACGAGGCCGACTTGTTGCTGCTTTAGAAGGTCGATCGCGGATTCAATGCTTGCGCGCCATGGCATATATTCCGCCAGAGCCTGCTCATGGGTGAGGTGCGCGGGCCATGTGGCCTTCTCTTCGCGCTTCCCATACGCCGCCCGAATCCCCTCAGGGATTTCCTTGCGCCCTTGCCACAGTCCCGTCTTCGACCGCTTCAGGCCCACACGCGCCTTACCCATTCCGTACCTGCCTTCCGTACCACATCGGCCGGAAGAACCTTGTAAAATCAACATGCTGCTGAGAAGAAACGCTTTCTTCCCGTACCGGCGGACAGGGTGGGATTCGAACCCACGGTGAGCTTGCACCCACGGCGGTTTTCAAGACCGCTGCCTTAAACCACTCGGCCACCTGTCCTTGCGGCGCCGACATAGCGCGGCGGCGGCGCGCGGCAAGCGAAACCTTTGGCGCGCGCGGTGCGAACGGTCCGGCGCGCGAATGACTCGTCCTGTCCCGCCGGCGGCTGGCCAAGGGGGCTGTATCCGTGGCAGACACGCCCTATAGGGTGGGACATATGCACGCTAAACCATTCAGAATCGGACGCCTCCTAGCCCGGATCGGTGTCCTCCTATCCGCATGGACCATGGCGGCTTCGGCACCGCTGCAGGCGCAGGCGACCGATCCCGGCTTCGATACCTATGTCCAGTCGCTATGGCCCAAGGCGCAGGCGCGCGGCGTTTCGCGCGCGACCTTCGACCGGGTTACGAGCGGGCTTCGCTTCAATGCGCGCGTCGTGGCGCTTGATCGCGACAATCTGGGCGCGCCGCCGCGTCCCGATACGCCGATCCCGGCCTTTGCGCCGTATAAGGCGAAGCATGTCGACGCCGCGCGCATCAATGGCGGGCGCCGCGTCCACGACCGGCTGTTGCCGCTGCTGTCGCGGATCGAGGAGCGGACGGGCGTCCCAACGAGCATCATGATCGCGATCTTCGGACACGAAACCGCTTATGGCGCGGTTACCGGCAATTTCGACCTGCCCGAAGCGCTGGCGACGCTTGCCTATGAGGGACGCCGCCGGAGCCTGTTCGAGCCCGAATTCATCGCGACGCTCGAAATGGTTGAAAAGGGCGTTCCGCGCGAGGTGCTGAAGGGCAGTTGGGCGGGCGCGTTCGGCTATCCCCAATTCCTGCCCTCGGTCTATCTCAAGGTTGCAGAGGACGGCGACGGCGACGGCGTTGCCCGCATCTGGTCGAGCGAGGCCGACGCGGTCGAGTCGATCGGTTCCTACCTGCGCCGGGCAGGTTGGCATGCGGGCGAACCATGGGGCGTTGCCGTACGCGTTCCCGACGGCTTCGACCGGTCGGCAATGGGAACCCGGCTCGAGCCGACACGCTGCCCGCGCGTTTTCGCCCGCTACAGCCGCTGGCGGTCGATGGCTGAATGGCGCGCCGCCGGGTTCCAGCCAGTGAGCGGACGCTGGCCGGCGGACCATATTCAGGCGACCTTGCTCGAACCCGACGGCCCGGGAAAGACCGCCTATTTGCTGACCGGTAATTATCGTGCGATACTCGACTATAATTGTTCGAACTTTTACGCACTTTCTGTGGGGTTGCTGGCGGATGAAATCGATCGTTAGGGGCGGGGGCGCGGCCACGCTGGTCGCAGGAACGGCATTGGCGCTGGCGGCATGCGGCAGCTTTGACGGCAAGCGCAATACGGCGGTCGCCGCTGCGCCCGCGACGGCTCCTGCCGACAATGGCGTATCGGACGTGCCGGTGAAACTCGGCGATCCCTATACCATCGCGGGCACGACCTACACGCCCGCGGATGTCGCCGATTATGACGATGTCGGCTATGCGAGTTGGTATGGCGAAGAAGCGGCGGGCAAGCCGACCGCCAATGGCGAAATCTACAACCCTGACGGTATCAGTGCGGCGCACAAGACGCTGCCGCTGCCCAGCTATGTCGAGGTGACGGCGCTCGATACCGGGCGCACGATATTGGTGCGCGTCAACGATCGCGGACCGATGAGCAACGACCGGCTGATCGACCTGTCGCGCGGCGCCGCTGCACAGCTCGGGCTGACCGATGCGGTGAGCGCGGTTCGCGTGCGCCGGACCAACCCGCCCGCGGCCGAACGCGTGCAGCTTCGCGCTGGCAGGCCGGTACCCGAGCGGCTGGCAACGCCCGAATCGCTGCTGTCGATCCTGCGGACCAAGATCAAGCAGGTGCCCGTGCCCAAAGCGGCTGCCGCCACGGTTCCCGATCAACCGGCGCCGCCGACGGCATCGGCCCAGGCCAAACCCGGCGACGACCGGATGGCGGTAACCAGCAGCAAAAAGCCCGAACCTTCCAAGCCGGCCCCGGCGGCCAAGCCGGCTACACCCGAAAAGAAAGCGGAACCAGCACCCAAAGCGGTTGCGGGAAGCTTCGTCGTTCAGGTCGGCGCGTTTAGCAGCGAAGCGCGGGCCAATGTCGCAGCGAAATCGGTCGGCGGCCATGTCGACAAAGCCGGCAAATTGTGGCGCGTCCGCATGGGGCCCTTTGCCAGTGACGGCGAAGCAAAAGCCGCACAGGACAAGGCGAAAGCCAAAGGTTTCCGCGACGCGACCGTCCTGCGCGACCGCTAAGCCGTGCAGCGTCGAAACGGAATCGCGCGCGCTATAGGCGCCGGACTGGCGGTAACGGCGCTTGCAAGCACCTTTCCGGCGGCTTCGGCAGGGAATGACAAGCCGAAGCCGGGCGCGGTGAGCAGGCCGCTCTACGTAACCGAAGCGCCGATCGTGATGTTGAAGGATATCGATTCGGGCGCGATCCTTTTTTCCCGCGGCGCGGGCAAACGCTTCGCGCCGGCCTCGATGGCCAAGGTGATGACCGCCTATGTCGTGCTCGACCTGATCAAGCGCGGCGAATTGTCGCGCGACAAGGTCTTTACGGTCAGCGAAGCGACCTGGCGCAAATGGAACGGCAGCAACGGCGGGTCGACGATGTTCCTGCGCGCCGGCGAGAAGATTTCGGTCGACGAATTGCTCAAGGGCCTGATCACCGTGTCGGGTAACGACGCCGCCGCGGCGCTGGCGGTCGGGATCGATGGCAGCGAAGCCGATTTCGTCAAGCGAATGAATGCGATGGCGGCCAAAATCGGCATGACGTCGAGCAAGTTCGGCACCCCGAACGGCTGGCCCGATGGCGGCGTGACCAAGGTAAGCGCTGCCGATCTTATCACGCTGGCGGACCGGCTGATCCGCGACCATCCCGATGGCTATGCACGCTATTTTTCGATCCCGCGCTTGCAGCATGGCGTGTCGCCAGAAGGCAAGCCGATCATCCAGCCGAACCGCAACCCCATTCTGGGGCGCTTTGCCGGAGCCGACGGCCTCAAGACCGGTCACACCGCCGAAGCGGGCTATTGCTTTCTCGGTTCGGCAAAGCGCGATGGCCGGCGCCTGATCATGGTGGTAGCGGGCATGAAGAGTGAAAAGGCGCGGCGCGACGAGGCCGAACGGCTGATGCGCTGGGGCTTTGACGCGTGGGAAGGCCGCGAACTGGTGCCCGCTGGCACCAAGGTCGGGGCGGTCGAGGTGCAACGCGGCGCACGGCCGAGCGTGATGGCCGAAGCCGGTATTGCGGTCCGAATGACGGTTCCCAAGGGATATGCCGGCGGCTATCGCGCCGCGATGCAGAGCCGCAGCCCGCAAAACGCCCCGATCGAACGCGGCACTCCGATCGCGCGTCTGATCGTGACCCCCGACGGCCTGCCGCCGCAAACCACGCCATTGCTGGCGGCGAAGGACGTGGCGCCGGTCGATGGCGTCTGGACACGTCTGCGCAGCGGTTTTTATCGGCTCGCCGGCCGATGAGGGGGCGTTTTATCACGCTCGAGGGCGGCGAAGGGGTCGGCAAGTCGACGCAGATCCGCGCGCTGGCCGCTGTGCTTGCCGAACGCGGGATCGACGTCGTCGCGACGCGCGAACCGGGCGGTAGCACTGGTGCCGAGGCGATCCGCGCGCTGTTGATGGAGGGGGACGACGATCGGTGGGACGCGCGTAGCGAAGCGCTGCTCTTCGCCGCTGCGCGCGCCGATCATGTCGCGCGCACGATCCGGCCCGCGCTCGAACGTGGCGCCTGGGTGCTATGCGATCGCTTTGTCGATTCAACCCGGGCCTATCAGGGCGCGGGAGGGGGGATCACCGACGCCGACATCATGATGCTGCACGGCTTCGGTTCGCTTGGCCTGTTGCCCGACCGGACCTTCCTCCTGACCGTTTCCGCGGCAGAGGCGCACCGGCGACTGGCGGCGCGCGATGCCGGCGGCGCCGATCGCATGGGCAGCAAGCCCGCCGATTATCAGGCCCGGCTCGCCGCGCGCTTCGCCGAGATTGCGGCGGCGGAGCCCCAACGCTGGCGCCTTGTCGACGCCGATGCGCCGGCGACCGCGGTTACCGCCGCCCTGTTGTCGGAGCTTGCCGAATGGCTGCCATGATCGGCCATCACGACGCCGAGAAGGCCTTTCTGGAGCCCTGGACAAGTGGCCGCCTCCACCACGCCTGGCTGCTCGCTGGACCGCAGGGGATGGGGAAGGGCGCCTTTGCCGCACGGGTCGCCCGCTTTCTGGTCACGCACGACCGGGCGGGCGAGGGAGGGGCGCCGCTGTCGCTCGACGATCCCGGTGACGATCAGGCGGGGCGGTTGGTCGCGGCGGGCAATCACCCCGAGATCATTCATCTGACGCGGCAGGTGAAGGACAAGAGCAAGGATCTCGCGCGCAATATCACGATCGATCAGGTGCGCGGCATGATCCGCCGCCTGCATCTGTCCTTGTCGCTCGGCGCGTGGCGCGTCGTCGTCATCGACGCGGTCGACGACCTCGAAACCGACGGGGCCAATGCGCTGCTCAAGACGCTTGAAGAGCCGCCGGCGCAAACCTTGTTCCTGCTCGTAAGTCATTCGCCGGGGCGCCTGTTGCCCACAATCCGGTCACGCTGCAGAATTCTGCGTTTTCAACCCGTTGAGCGTGACGTCATGACGGCGTGGCTGCACGATTTGCGTCCGATGCTCGACATGGCCGAGGTGCGCGCGATTGTCGCGGCGTCGGGCGGGGTTCCCGGCAAGGCGTTGGCGCTGATCGACAGCGACGTCGCGGTCATGGAAAAGAAGCTGATGGCGATCGCGACCGGCGGCGACCGCGACAATCGGCTGCGCGAAGCGTTGGCGCGCGAAGTCGGCGGCACCAGCAACCGGGCGCGGCTCGAACTGGTGATCGACATCGTGCCGGGCCTGCTGGCACGGCTGGCGCGCGAACGCCCGCTGGGAGAGATCGCCCCGGTGCTCGGGCAGTGGGACCGCATCCAGCGCACGGTGCGTGATGCGGTGCGCGGATCTTATGACGGCGCGATGGTCGGGTTCGAGATCGGCAACTGCCTCGCCGAACTCGCGCCGCGCGGTGGGCAGGCGGCACGCTGATGCTTTCCCTTGGCCGCGCCAGCGGCTAAGGCGCGCGCATGTCCGAACCATTTTATATCACCACCGCCATCAGCTATCCCAACGGCCGTCCGCATATCGGCCACGCCTATGAAGCCATCGCGACGGACGTGATGGCGCGCTTCCAGCGGATGCGCGGGCGCGACGTGCGCCTGATCACCGGCACCGACGAACATGGGCTGAAAATGTATCAGACCGCACGCGACCAGGGTCGTGCGACGATCGATCTTGCCGACGAAATGTCGGGATATTTCCGTGAGATGTATGGCAAGCTGAATATCAGCTTTGACAATTTTATGCGCACGTCGGACCCGGCGCACCATCGCGCGTCGCAGGCGATCTGGCAGGCGATGGAGGCCAATGGTGACCTCTACCTCGACCGCTATGAAGGCTGGTATTCGGTTCGCGACGAAGCTTTCTATGATGAAAGCGAACTGACAGACGGGGAAGGGGGCGTTCGCCTGTCGCCGCAGGGGACGCCGGTCGAATGGACCGTCGAGGAAAGCTGGTTCTTCCGCCTGTCGGCCTATCAGGACCGTTTGCTCGCGCTCTATAACGATAATCCCGACTTCATCCGCCCCGAAAGCCGCCGCAACGAGGTGCTGCGCTTCGTCGAGGGCGGATTAAAGGATCTGTCGGTATCGCGCACGAGTTTCGATTGGGGCGTCCCCGTGCCGGGCAACCCCGGGCATGTCATGTATGTCTGGGTCGACGCGCTCACGACCTATTTGTCGGGCATTGGCTATCCCGACATGGACGGCGATTTCGCACGATTCTGGCCAGCGAACATTCATATGATCGGCAAGGATATCGTTCGTTTTCATACTGTTTACTGGCCGGCCTTCCTGATGAGTGCCGGTCTGCCGCTGCCGCGCCAGGTGTTCGGTCACGGCTTTCTACTCAACCGCGGCGAGAAGATGTCAAAATCGCTCGGCAACGTTGTCGATCCGATGACGCTCGCCGAACAGTTCGGCGTCGATGCGCTGCGCTATTATCTGCTCCGCGAAGTGAGCTTCGGACAGGACGGCAGCTATTCGGCCGAAGCGATCGTGCGCACCGCGAATGCCGACCTCGCCAACAGCTTCGGCAATCTGGCGCAGCGCAGCTTGTCGATGATTTTCAAGAATTTGGGCGGTGAGATTTCGGACGATTATGCGCCAGCGCAGGATGATCTCGATCTCCTTCGCGATATCAACGACATGGCTTTGACGCGTCTGCCGCGCGAATTCGAGCAACTCGCTTTCTCGGTAGGGATCGAAGACTGGATTCGTGCGGTCTTCGCCTGCAACCAATATGTCGACACGCAGGCACCGTGGGCGCTGCGGAAGACCGATCCCGAACGGATGCGCGCCGTGTTGATGACCTTGTTCCAGGCCGTTCGCACGCTCGCCATTGCGATCCGCCCGGTGGTGCCGTCCGCGGCCGACGCCCTGCTCGACCAGATGGGAATCGCTGACGATGCGCGCGACTTCGCCGCGCTTGCCGACACCGAATGGTTTGCGAAGCTTGCCGCCGGCGGTTTTTCGGTCGGCCAGCCGGTTCCCATCTTTCCGCGCCTTGAACTGCCCGAAGGGGAAGGGGAGGCCTGATGCTCGTCGATTCGCACTGCCACCTCAATTACAAGGGGCTTGCCGAGCAGCAGGGTGAGGTGCTGGAGCGCGCGCGAGCGCGCGGCGTCACCGCGATGCTCAACATCGCGACGCGCGAGAGCGAGTGGGACGACGTCCTGGCCGCTGCGGAAGCCAATACCGATGTCTGGGCTAGCGTCGGCATCCATCCGCACGATGCCGATCATCATCCCGATGTCGATACCGCCAAGCTGGTCGAGCGCGCCGCGCATCCGCGCGTAATCGGGATCGGCGAGACCGGGCTCGACTATTATTACGACAAGAGCGATCGGGCGCGGCAACAGGATAGTTTTCGCCGCCATATCCACGCGTCGCAGCAGACCGGCCTGCCGATTATCGTCCACACTCGCGATGCCGAAGCCGATACGCTGGCCCTGCTCGGCGAAGAGATGGAAAGGGCGCCTTACTCCGGTGTGATCCATTGCTTCACCGCCAGCGACGACTTCGCCAAAGCGGCGCTCGACCTTGGGCTGTTCATCTCGATCTCGGGGATCGTGACGTTCAAAAATGCCGCCGATCTTCAGGCCACGGCAAAATGGCTGCCGCAGGACAGGCTGCTGATCGAAACCGATTCCCCCTTCCTTGCCCCCGTCCCGCATCGCGGCAAGACTGGCGAGCCGGCCTTTGTGGCCGATACGCTGGCTTTTCTGACCGACCTGCGCGGCGATGATCGCGAAGCGCTGGCAGCGGCGACAAGCGCGAATTTCTACGCGCTTTTCAACAAGGCGGCGCCATGACGTCACACGCGTCATGAAGGTTCGCATTCTGGGGTGCGGTACTTCGTCGGGGGTGCCGCGGATCGGTAACGACTGGGGGCAGTGCGACCCCGAAAATCCACGCAACCTGCGCAGCCGGGCCTCGATCATGATCTCGCTCGGCGGATACCGGTTGATCGTCGACACCAGCCCCGACATGCGTCTGCAGCTGCTCGACGCCGGGATCGGAGAGGTCGATGGGGTGATATGGACGCACGAACATGCCGACCATACGCACGGTCTCGATGATCTGCGCCAGATCATGCACCTGCGCGGTTCGGCAGTACCGGCCTACGCCCGAGCGCACGTTCTCGATATTCTGAAATGGCGCTTCACCTATGCCTTTGCCGGCAACGCAGGCTATCCGGCGTCGGTCGATCCGATCGAACTGGCCGATCATCAATGGATCGGACCGATCGAGGTGTCGGCACTCGAAATGCCCCATGGTCCGATAAAAGCCAGCGGCCTGATCTTCAGCGACGGTGCGCACAAGATAGGCTATGCGACGGATTTTTCACGCTTTACCGATGAAATGGTCGATTTCTTCCAGGGGGTCGACTTGTTCGTGATCGACGCGCTCCGCCGCTATCCGCACCCCACGCATCCGCATCTCGCGATGACGCTCGAAGGACTCGCCAAGGTCGGCCAGCCGCGGGCCATTATCACGCATATGGACAATACGATGGATTATGACGATCTGGCCGGCGAGCTGCCTGACGGCGTCGAGCCTGGGTACGACGGGCTGGAGGTGGAATTGTGAACGGCGATACCACGGTGCAGATGATCTGGTTCGTCGGGGCCTTTGCGCTGGTCTTGAGCTCGCTCGCGGCCAGACGGCTCAATCTGGCCGACGGGCTGAAGATGGCGCTCGCGTGGGTGGCGATCTTTGCGCTCGTATTTCTCGTCGTCCGGACGTGGCAGCTTTTTGCCTGACGATTCAACGAGAGGGGGGCAAACGGGCCTCCCCGCTATATTGAATTTAACATAATATATATTATCGGATAATCATATGTCTAATGCGCCTTCGCTGTCCCCCATCGATCGACTGCTCGCAATCATGCGTCAGTTGCGCAATCCCGATGGTGGGTGTGAGTGGGATTTGGCGCAGGACTTCACAACGATCTCACCTTACACGATCGAGGAAGCCTATGAGGTTGCTGACGCCATAGCCTCCGGATCGCCCGATGCGATTTGCGACGAGCTTGGCGATTTGCTGCTCCAGGTCGTCTTTCACGCCCAGATCGCCGCCGACAAAGGCCTGTTCGGGTTCGACGATGTCGCCAATGCGATCAGCGACAAGATGGAACGGCGCCACCCGCACATCTTTGGCGATACGACGACAAACGACGTCCGCCAGCAATGGGAACAGATCAAGGCGGCCGAGCGCAGCGCCGACGGCGCCAAAAGCGTGCTCGACGGGGTGGCGTTGTCACTGCCGGCGCTGCTGCGCGCGCAAAAGCTGCAAGGCCGCGCTGCGCGGGCGGGATTTGACTGGCCCGATGCCGACGGACCGCGCGCCAAGATCGCCGAAGAACTGGAAGAAGTCGAAACGGCCCCCGACGACGCAGCGCGTGCGGAGGAAGTCGGCGACCTGCTCTTCGCGGTGGTGAACTATGCGCGGCACCTCGGCGTCGATGCCGAAAGCGCACTCCGTGAAGCCAACGCCAAGTTCGCGCGCCGCTTCATGGCCGTCGAAGCACGCGCCGGCGCCGACATGGCGCATATGCCGCTCGATGCGCTCGAAGCGCATTGGCAGGCGGTCAAGGCTTCGGAAGCCCCTTAGCCGGCCAGAGGCGGCGGAAGCGGGCCTGATCGGCGGGATCGAGCCGAACGGTGAGCACATGCCCCTCACCCTCTGCCCTGTTATCAAGGACTTCGCCACGGGCGTGGAGCCAGGCAAGCGCCTCCCCTTCGTCAAAGCCGAGAAAAATCTGCTGTATTTCGTGCCCTTCGGTTAGCCGCGCCGCCATCAGCGTCCGCGCCGCCTCGACGCCCTCACCCGTGAAGGCCGAAATGACCGCGACGTCGCTGCGCCGTGCGGCAATCTCGACGATCTCGGCGCGCCGCTCGGGCCCCGCAGTGTCGATCTTGTTCCAGATTTCGATCTGCGGAATCGGGTCGGCGGCGTCCTCCCCTTCCCCGTCCTGCGGCCCATTGACCCCGAGCGAGTCGAGGATCGCCTTGACGTCGTCATATTGCGCGTCGCTGTCGGGATGGACGATATCGCGGACATGGACGATCAGATCGGCGGTCGTCACCTCCTCGAGCGTTGCGCGGAAGGCAGCGACGAGTTCGGTCGGAAGGTCGGAGACGAAGCCGACGGTGTCGGAGAGGATCGCCTTGTCGATCCCCGGCAGCCGGATTTCGCGCATTGTCGGATCGAGCGTCGCGAACAACATATCTTCCGCCATGACGTCACTTCCCGTCAGGCGATTGAAAAGCGTCGATTTTCCGGCGTTGGTATAGCCCACCAGTGCGACGACGGGCCAGGGCGCGCGCTGCCGCTTAGCGCGCTGGAGTTGGCGCGTGCGCCGCGCATCATCGAGCTGGCGGCGGATGCGCGCCATACGATTGCGGATCATCCGGCGGTCGGCCTCGATCTGCGTCTCGCCGGGGCCGCCGAGGAAGCCGAAGCCGCCGCGCTGGCGCTCGAGGTGGGTCCAGCTTCGCACCAGCCGTCCCGCCTGATAGTCGAGATGTGCTAGTTCGACCTGCAACCGCCCCTCGGCGGTCGCGGCACGCTCGCCGAAGATTTCGAGGATCAGGCCGGTGCGATCGATCACCTTCGTTCCGAAGGCGGTTTCCAGATTGCGCTGCTGGATCGCGGTCAGCGCGGCGTCGACGATGACAAGTTGCACGTCGTGCGCCGCAATCGCGGGCTTGATAGCCTCTATCTGACCGACGCCGATCAGCGTCGCCGCGCGCGTCTGGCGGAGGCGCAGCGGATGCGCTGCCACCACCTTGAGCCCGATCGCGACCGCGAGCCCTTTCGCTTCCTCGACACGCGCGTCGAGATCGCGCGACAGGCGCTGGCCGTGCCATTCGGGCACGACAAGCAGCGCGGGCGCACCGCGCGTTACCTCTTCGGCGCTATCGGACATCGGGTCGATCAGGCGTCGCCGTCGGCTTCGCCATTGTCGGTCAGATTGATCGGGCCGTTGGGCTGAACCGTCGAAATGGCGTGCTTGTAGACAAGCTGCACCTGGCGTTCGCGTTCGAGCAGCATGCAGAACAGATCGAAGGCGACGATATCGCCCTGCAGCATGACGCCGTTGACGAGGAACATCGTCACCGATTCTTCGGAACGGCGCACCGCATTCAGGAAAACGTCCTGAAGCGCCTTGCCCTTGGCGGTGGGAACTTCGCGCACATCGGCGCCGAGCGAGGCCAGGTCGAAATCATGCGACGGCATGATCGTCGAGATCGCGTGCTTGTACACGAGCTGCGACTGGCCGTCGCGGCGGAGCAAGAGCGAGAAATTGTCGAACCAGGTGATTATTCCCTGCAGCTTCACGCCCTTGACGAGAAACATCGTCACCGGGGTCTTGCTGCGACGCAGAGCGTTGAGAAAAAGATCCTGAAGATTCTGGTTTTTATCGGACACATTTGCCTCCTGTTTTTGGCGGCCGAGCCGCGGGTTCGATGCGCCGACGATGAGCCCCTTGTCGTCTTCGCAGCCGCAATATGCGGCAAAGAGCGGATCAGGTCTAGGGTAAAGCCACTACCCTTCGCCGTCCTGATTCTCGGTCAATCCCAACAGCTTCAGCTTTCTATGGAGAGCCGAACGCTCCATCCCGATAAAGGCTGCGGTGCGCGAGATATTTCCCGAGAAGCGATTGATCTGGATGCGCAGATATTCGCGTTCGAAATTCTCGCGCGCCTCCTTGAGCGGAATCGCAGTGATCGATTCGCTGTTGGGCAGAATATCGGTGCCGCCGCGGACCAGTTCGGAGGGCAGCATGTCGGCATCGATCCGGCCGAGCCGATCGCTCGGCGCGAGGATCATCACCCGCTCGATCACGTTGCGCAATTCGCGCACATTGCCGGGCCATTCATGCGCCTGGAGCGCCGCCATCGCCTCCGAGCTGATCTCGGGCGGCGGCACGCGCCGTTCGGCGGCATAACGGCCGACGAAATGGTCGCAGAGGCTTGCAATATCGTCGCGCCGCTCGCGCAGCGGCGGAATGTGCACGGGCACGACATTGAGCCGGTAATAGAGATCTTCGCGAAAGCGCCCTTCCGCGATTTCGCTCATCAAGTCGCGCGCGGTGCCCGAAATGATGCGGACGTCGACGCGGATCATCGTTCGCCCACCGACACGCGTGAAGCTCTGGTCGGTCAGGACGCGCAAGATCTTGCCCTGCGTCGTCAGCGGCATGTCGGCGACTTCGTCGAGGAAGAGCGTCCCGCCATGCGCCTGTTCGAGCAGACCGACGCGGATCGCCCCGTCGTCGCTTTCCGACCCGAACAATTCGATCTCGACCGTTTCGGGGTCCATCCGGGCCGACGAGATGACGCGGAACGGCGCATTCTGTCGTCCGCTCCAGCCATGGAGGACGCGCGCCGCAACCTCCTTGCCGACGCCGGGAGCGCCGGTGACGAGCACCCGGCTGCCGGTTCCCGCCACGCGTTTCAGCGTCGCGCGGACATTGTTGATCGCGGTGCTGCTGCCCGTGAGTTCGTCGGCGGGACCGGCCTTTTCGCGAAGCTGTTCATATTCGAACTTCAGCCGCTCGCTTTCGGTCGCGCGCGCGACGAGGTGCAACAGACGCTCGGCCTCGAACGGCTTTTCGATGAAGTCGTAGGCGCCGCGGCGGATCGCCGCGACGGCGGTGTCGAGACCGCCATGGCCCGAAATGACGATGATCGGCAGCGTCGGGTCGAATTCCTTGATCGCCTCGACCAGCCCCAATCCGTCGAGCCGCGACCCCTGCAGCCACACGTCGACCAGCGCGAGCGACGGGCGCCGCTGGCGGATCGCTTCGAGTGCGGCATCGCTGTCGGAAGCGGTCCGCGCTTCATAGCCTTCGTCTTCCATGACGCCGGCGACCAGTTCGCAAATGTCGCGTTCGTCGTCGACGATCAAAATATCAAGCGCCATGTTCTTCTCTGTCCTGCCGGTTTCTGATGCGCCCCGGCACCGATTCAATCTGCCCTGTTGGAACTCCCCCGCCCTTGCCGGCCAATGGCCGCAGGCGATCGGCGTGCAGCGTCAACGTGACCTGCGTCCCCCGCCCTTCCGGATTGTCCGAAAATTCAAGCTCGCCATAATGTTGCTCGACGATCTTCTTGACGATCGCAAGGCCGAGCCCCGTCCCGCCCTGCCGCGTGGTCATATAGGGTTCGGCGATCGCGTCGCGCGCCTCGGGCAGCCCGATGCCATCATCGGTGACGCGGATGACCACCGCATCCTGCGGGCCGATGTCGAGTTCGGCGCGGATATGGCCCGAAACCGGGCCATCCGATTTTTTCGTATTTTCCTCGATGGCCTCAACCGCATTTTTGACGATGTTCGTCAGCGCTTGCGATAGCAGGCGGCGGTCGCAGACGAGCGGCTCGATCTCGTTCGGCGTCTTGACGCTGAATATGATGTCGGGCTTCGCGACCTCGAACAGGAACACCGCCTGGCGCAGGATGTCGCGGATATCCTCGACCCCGAAGGTGGGCTTCGGCATTCGCGCAAAGCTGGAAAATTCGTCGACCATGCGGCGCATATCGTGGACCTGCCGAACGATGGTGTCGGTCAGCTTGCGGAAGGTTGCGGCATCGCCCTCGACCTTTTCACCGAAGCGGCGCTGCAAGCGTTCGGCGGCGAGCTGGATCGGGGTCAGTGGATTCTTGATTTCATGCGCGATGCGACGCGCGACGTCGGACCAGGCGGCGCGGCGCTGATCGAGCAGCTGCTGGGTGATGTCCTCGAAGCTCAGCACGAAGCCGTCGCCTTGCGCGACCGCCTTGGCCGCGAGCGTCGCGGGTTCGGCATCGCGGCGGGCCAGCTGAACGATCCCTTCCTGCTCCCCGCCGCTCAGGAGCGCGGCCAGTTCGGGCGCGACATCGCCGAGGGGTTGCCCGGTCAAGATTTCGGCGCTTTGCCCGATCAGGCTTTCGGCGGCGGCATTGGCGAGAAGAATGTGATGCTGCGCATCGACCGAGACGACCGCCGAGGAGACGCCGCTCAGCACTGCCTCGATAAAGCTGCGCCGCGTTTCGAGCTGCTCATTGACGTTGACGAGTGCGCTCGTCTGCCCCTCGAGCTGCTCGGTCATGCGGTTGAAGGCGCGCGTCAGCACGGCAATCTCGTCGTCGCGGGCCGGCGGCGTGACGCGCACCGACAGATCGCCCCTCGCCGCGGTGCGCGTCGCGACGATCAATGTGCCGAGCGGCCGCGTGATGCGGTCGGCGACAACGATCGCAGCGACAACTGCAAGCGCGAGCAACAGAAGCGAGCCGAGATAGAGCGCGCCGTTGAACTGGAGCTGGAGCTGCTGCGATCGCTGGAACAGATCGTTATAGTCGGCGAGCACCGTGCTGGCGCGCATCGACTGTTGGAACCCCGGCACATTGGCGTCGCGCGACGCATAGACATAAGCCCGCGGCTGGCGCGGAAGTTTTGTCACGGCTTCGATGCGGTCGGGCTGAACATTCACGACGACCTGTTCGCCGGCGTCGAGGCGCTTGACCGTCGCAGGCGTCAGGCGGCTTTCGACTGCGCGTTTGTCGGGGTCGATCATCGCGGCCGTGCGCGGAATGCCGTCGGTTCCGATCTCGATGATCGCGGATTCGTTCAGGCTGCGCACCACAACCTGCTGGAAATAATAGTCGGAAAATTCGGGACTATCGATCGCAACGCGGCCGAGTTGGTCGCTCAAATCCTTGGCCATCGCGAAGGTATTGGCGCTGACTTCGCGCTGATTTTCCTGATAATAGCCCTGCGCCAGACTAGCGGCATTTTCGAACATGCCGCGCGAGCGGTCCGAGAACCAGAAATCGACCCCGAACTGGAACAGCAGCGAGGCGAAGATCACCACGAGCAGCGTCGGCGTTGCAGCGATCAAGGAAAACAGCGCCACGAGACGCACATGCAGCCGCCCGTTGCCGCCGTCCATCGTGCGTTCGGCGCGCGCACGGGCCACGCGGCTGCCGATCAGGACGATGAGCGCCATCGCGGGAACGAGGTTGGCGACCATGATCGCCGCGACGAGCGCCGGGGTCAGCAGCCGCTCGCTCTGCGCGTCGCCGGTGACGAAGATGTAGGTACCGATCGCGACGCTCGCGATCAGCGCGAGCGTATAATATTCGGGTGCGCCGAACCGCCACCAGCCGCTCCGCGCGTCCGTATCACCGGGTTCGCCGTCAAGAGCCGAGGGGAAAGGCTGCGTCATTGTGGCTGCGATACGACAATCCTGTTGCATAGAAAACACACAATATGCGCCGGCGCGCCGATAAGTGTGCTTTTCCGGTCAACGGGAGCGCGTGCGATGCGGCGCCTAGGGATGCGCCGGATCGATGTCGAGTTGCCCCAATCGCTTGCGCAGCGTGTTGCGGTTGATCCCGAGCCGTCGGGCTGCCTCGAGCTGGTTGCCGCGCACTTCGCGCAGCACGCGGCGGAACAACGCGGCTTCGACGATGGCTTC
>OFTY01000740.1_pt1 | contig 19566 bp, 16 predicted proteins | sample 1775061 | NCBI WGS metagenome assembly OFTY01 (sample SAMN08195773, study PRJEB24354) | sludge metagenome | isolation source: sludge from phenol fed wastewater aerobic bioreactor B | place: India: Nagpur | collected 2016-09-16 | reverse complement strand
CTGCCTCTACATCATTTGACGTTTTTGCACGCTGCAAACTCAACAAAGTATTCTGCCGATTAAATTGCGTCAGGTCTGAATAGTTCTCATCCACGCGGTCTGCTGCTTCATTGATCAGTTCCAGTCTTTTGGCGTCGCTCATTTTAGTCGTGAATGACCTTACCAGGAAACTGATCTGGTCAATATTCTTCAGGCTTTCATCCAATATGCCGGAATACACATCCGCCATATAAGTGATCTCTTCATCATTAAAATGTTTATCCTGTCGTATCAGTAGCCATGTCTTGTTATATTCATCGACCAGGCGCACCTGTTTTTGAGTGATATCCCTGATACGCTGGTATTGGGCTATCAATGATTTCACTTTCGCCAGCTCCTCATAGTATTTACGGTACTGCTCTTTTTGCTTCTCCGTCCAGTCCGATATCTCATCCAGTTTCATTTTAGACAAGGTGTTCTCCAGTGTCTTCTGTGCATTCTGCAACCAGATGGTCTTATTCTGAAGCCGTTGTATTTTAAGGTCAATAGCCTTAATGACCTTTATTACCGCTTTCTTAATGATCTCCAGTATGGCAATCGGTGTAGCGTTTGCCTGTTGGAGAGGGGCGGCCGTTAAAGAGATACAGAAGACTAATATCATTATTCTTGTAAACCGTTTCATATCGCTATAGACTTTTAATAAATTGTTCAACTGTTGATTTTCCTTGCTCTGTAAGTGTTTCTAGGTATAGTGATTTTGATTCAGTGTCAAAAACACAGCAGTGATCACCGCCTATTTCCACAAGCGCACCGCCTGAATGCCAGCTATAGCTGGCCAGCCATGTCTGCTCCTTTTCTGGCTCGTTACAGATATATTCGGTTCTCGTTAACCGGTACAGACTGCCATAGGGCTTGATCTGAAGTACGGCATCAATTCCTGTCGCCGGCTTTATCGAAGGCGATTGCAGGACGTAGGTTCCCAAAAGCATAGAATATGTATTGTAGTGCTGCCTGCAAAACAGGCAGACTACTTTTAGCGTATTCCATAGTCCGTACACCAGGTTGTTTCCTTTCATCACTTAACCGTTTAAGTTTTTTGTTTTCAGATCCTCTGCCATTGCGGCAATTCCCTTTTTAATATCACCACCAAACTTCTCCGCGTATTCCATCAGCTTTACCTTTTCACTTTGTTCCGTAGTGTATGCGAGATATTCCTCTAACGATACTTCGGTACGATATACCTTGCTGACCATACCGCCCAGGCTGATAAACACCTCCTTATATTTTTTTGAAGGATCGTTTGCTTTGTTGACAGAAAGTATCAATGCTTTTTCCTTTTCAGTGAGTCCCAGTAATTCCTGTATCTGGTCAAATTTGTTCTGATATTTACTCTGGTCCAGCAGTATCTTGCAATCGCTGTTATTGATGATCGCCTGCTTCACTACGGGCGAGGAAATGACATCTTCCACTTCCTGTGTTACTACAATTGCTTCACCAAAGAATTTCCTGACTGTTTTGAACAGGTATTTGATGTACTCTGCAAATCCTTCCTTCATCAGCGCTTTCCAGGCTTCTTCAATAAGGATCATCTTACGGATGCCTTTCATCTTACGCATTTTATTGATGAAGACTTCCATGATAATGATCGTCACCACCGGAAAGAGGATTGGGTGGTCTTTAATATTATCCAGTTCGAACACGATAAAGCGTTCCTGCAACAGGTTAAGATTTTCGGTGGCATTGAGCAGGTAATCAAATTCACCATCTTTATAATAAGGGCGTAGTACGTAGAGGAAATTATTGATATCGAAGTCCTTCTCCTTTACTTTATCACTGGCCAGTACAGGTACATAGTCATCGCGCAGAAAATCATAGAAACTATTAAAGCAGGGAAAGACCTTCGGGTTATTTGCGAGGTATGCATAATAACCGGTGATCGCATTGGACAGCGCCACGTATTCACTGCGCTTGAAAGTCTCGTCATCTTTCTTCCATAAGGCAAGCAGTAAGGTCTTGATGCTTTCTTTCTTTTCGGTATCCAGGCTGTCTCCTTCACCGATATAGAATGGATTGAAGCGTATGGGATTATCTTCACTATAAGTAAAATAATAACCCTTTACCATGTCGCATAGCCCTTTATAGCTATGGCCGACGTCAACCAATACGATATGTGTGCCTTGCTCATAGTAGCTCCGCACCATATGATTGGTAAAAAAGGACTTGCCACTGCCAGACGGACCCAAAATGAACTTGTTCCGGTTAGTACAAATACCCATTTTCATGGGCTCGTCTGAAATATCCACATGGACAGGTTTACCGGTCAGGCGGTCACCCATACGGAGGCCGACAGGACTGAGGGAAGAACGGTAACCGGTTTCCAGGTTAAGAAAACAGGTCGCCTGTTCCGCGAACGTATCAAAGGTATCATTCATAGGGAAGTCGGCGGCGTTTCCCGGGATGCCCGCCCAGAATATCTGCGGTGCCCCAACGGTTTCCTGCTTGGCAGCGGCATCCATTTGTGCCAGTGCCGATGAAACCATATTCTTCAGATTTTTCAGCTCTTCCTTATCTTCCGTCCATACCAGTACATTGAAATGTGCCTTTACGGGCAGTCGTTGCTGGCTGATGGCCTCGTTAAGAAAATCATTGGTAGCATCCCTCGCGATCAAATTCTCCCGGCTATAGGCTGCTAAGGATTGTAAACGCAGGCGTTTGCTTTCCAGCTTCTGGATCGTCTTCTGCGCATCCTCGATGAAAATATACTGGTTATAGATATGGTTGCAGGACAGCAATTGTCCCAACGTAGATGCAAAGCCAATACTGAATTTTGTTTTATCGGTAGAATACCGGTCGTAGTTGATACGACTGCCACAAAGTGCGGGAAGGTCTGCGGCATCGCCGAGTGTATACAACTGGCAACGACGGTCGCCAACCAGTAAGCTTTCGTCAAAGCTGATATCATTGATTACGAAGCTGTCCTGCTTTTCGGAAAGAAAACAATACCGCTCGATCAGACCTAATTTACGGCTATGGCTCCGCAGTTCCTGCTCCCGCATCCTGGTGAGCTTCACAAAGCCACTGTCTTCTATTATACGTTTAAACTGACCTGTGCTGTCCAGAAAATCCTGGAGCATTTGTGGTTTCAATGTCTCCTCCGGCACAATGGTCCTGCGCAGCAGACTGGAGAACAGGGAACTGGCAGGCTTCCTGCCTGCCGGCTTTTTAGTGAGCATGATATAACAGCTATGGTCGAGGAAAGGACGCTCGTTAAAAAAGCGTTCACTGGCCCTGCTCAGAAAACTGATATCGTCTTTTGTGAAATCCGGCTGATGGGTGCTTTCCAGAAACCAGTCCTGTTTGTGAAAGACAGTGAACTTTGGCAGCACCTTAAGGGCTTTTACCCATGCCTGGTGAAATGCTTCGTATTCCTGGTCGGAAAGTGTAAAGATCTCCGGCAGTTCTGCGCGGAACACCACGGTCACGTCTCCTGCTTTACTCAGGATACAATCATGTTCCACATCCATGATCGGTAATATATCATCCAACACTTTTTCCATCTCACAGTTATTTAACTATTCAGTTATAATTTACGTCCCCGGCTTTTTTATATCCCTTCAACTGTCTTTGCTGTTTATTTTTCTCTACCAGTTCCTTGAGCGGCGTTTCAGACAAGGGTTTAACCGTGGCTTTCAGATTATCCCGTATCGGATAAGTTCTCAGGAGCTGCGTGTCTTTCAGTCCATATTGCCGGGCTACACCTACAGGATCCAACGTCATTTCCCCCGGGATCTCTATCATTACTACGTGTGGAGGCATCTCACGTATATCAGGATCAGGCTGGACGGTCTGCTTAGAGACAACATGGTAATATGAAAGATAGCTGTTGCCGTCACTGCTTACGGGCAGGAATTTAAGGTTGATGATAGACGACAGATCATGCTCATGACGGAGTTCTTGCAGGCGCCAATCTACTATAAATGTATCTCCTGCGATGTCTATCCTCGGCAGCATACCCTGCAGCCGGTTTGCAATGCGGTCATCCATTACAAGCACGCCATAGTCATTCAAATAGCTTTCATCGTTTATCGCCCTTGCTGTATTTTGGTCAGGATAATCATTATCCATGATTCGTTTAGGAATCCGGATCTCTGTTACTTCCTCATCAAAATAAACATCACCTACCGAAACGTTACGTGACAAACAATTTTTATCTATCATATGATAAAGGCCTTCGTAAAACCCATCTCTTTCTGACAGTTTATCAAAAGAGATCCTGTTTTGCCGGTTATTCACTTCAATGAATTCTTTGTTCTGATAATCAATATCGAACAATGTTCCACTTATTATAAGTTGTCGCTGCGTTTCCATTTCTCAGTTCTTTTTAAGTATTACGAAAACACGTCTGCTGTTGCACCGGATCAGTTTGGGCACCTGCTTACGGGCCAACGCTTTCATTAATCCATGTTCACCATATTTATTACTCATGCTGTAAATGCGGATAACGACTATAGTTCCTATGGTAGCTATAATACCAACACATAGCAACGAGGGCAGCCCAATGAAGTAAAGGATGGCAAACAGTATGAGTAAGGCGACAATGCATCCACCCAAATACCAGATATACTGTGCTTTTAAGCCCTTGAATTCAATGCTCTGGTTGATCCCTTTATTGACCTGGTATACACTATTTGCCATGTTCTCTATCTTTAGTTTTTATAATCTCATTCTACTCCTTACACGCTGGGCTTCTACAACTTGCTGACTAAGAATTTCCTTTGGTGCTTTGTGTCCGTTCAATGCTTCTGTTTCGATAACAGGTACAACCTGTTCTATGGCCTCGTCCTGTGTGGCGGCTTCCGGTGCTGCGTTCTGCTGCTGATGCTGCTTCAACTGGTTCTCCTGTATTTTGATAGCTATCTGCCTTTCCAGTCCGGACAACTCGTTTTTCATACTTTGTAATTCCTGCTCTTTGAGGAAAGGCTTCTGTACAAGTTGTTCGAGCCTGGGGATCTCCTTGTCCAGTTCATTCTTTGTTTTGGTATAGCGCTCCCGCAGACCTTCCACACGGTCGATAGCATTCAGAAAATAACGCGCTGCCAGTTTGGGATTATCGGTATTGGGCAAGCCATTGTTATAAGTGTATTTGATGCCTTCATCCGTACGCTGTGCATAAAAACTATTGGAATACCTGTATTCAAACATGCCGTTCTCTTCATAGGCTTCTCTTTGCCTGCGGATAGAGAGGTCAAATCCATAGAGGTTACCGATCGGTTCTTCCTGTTCGCCGCCTACTTCCGGCTTCCAGTTCTTATACAGGTTGATAATGTGTTTTCCGATCGTTTCGCTTTCAGCACGATTCAGACCGACCAACTGTATAGGGTTAGCTTTTACACCATCATTGCCGTATTGAAGTTGCTCCTTATAGTGTGCTTCATCAGCTACAAGTTTGCCCAGTGTCTTCTCTGTAGTCCCTCTTTCATTTTGGAGGCTTTCCAATTGGTAACGGCTCCGGGTCATTTCACGGAAGTGTGCTACCTTCAAGCTTTCCAACACGGCTATTTTTTTCTCCAGCTTGCTTTTTTCCAGCAGCGAGGTATCACCTGAGAGGATTGCAATATATTCGGAGAAGTTCATCCCGCTTTTCTCATCCACCGCGCCTTCATCAATCGTCCGGATATGCAGCTCACAGTTCTTCATCTGTGATATAAATGTCTGCTTGTTCTTCAGCAGGTTGAATTTGTAATTATCCAGGGATTGTTCCACTGCATATACGTAGTTGCGTACCTTATTGCCATAATGTGCTTTAGCCACCGTATTGCCCTGGCGGGCGCCACGTCCGTTACGCTGTTCCAGCTCCGACGGCTTCCAGGGTATATCAAGATGATGCATCGCTACAACGCGTTCCTGGACATTGAGGCCGGTTCCGGCTTTTTCGGTACTGCCGAGCAGGATACGTATTTCGCCCCGGTTCATCTTCCGGAACAATTCCGGCTTTTTAGTATCAGACCAGTCGTGTATAAAACTGATCTCCCTTTCCGGTATATTGAAATCGCGAACCAGCTTTTCTTTCAGCGCATCATAAATATTGAATTCAGCGGGTTTAGGGGTGCCTATATCCGAGAAGACGATCTGCGTGCCTTTATGCGCTGTAGTTTCCTTGTATATCTCTGCGATCTTACGGGCGCTGACATTTACTTTATTTTCCGGATGGTCGCTGTATTTCCATTCGTCTATCAGGCGCATATCAGCCGCCATTTTCTTCGCGTAATTGGTGGCAATCAGCATACGGCCTTTATCTTCTTCCGGGGTGAGCCTACGACGGCCGATCAATTCACCATTGCCTGTTTTCGCAAATTGCATGAGGTTTTTGATAAACTCAGTTTGTTCCGGCGTGGGTTTGATGTTGACCAATGTTTCATCCAGGTCAGGCTTGTCGAGACTGATATGTTTGGCTGTCTTGTAATCGGTGATCTCGTTGTAAAACAAAGCCAGTTCAGGAACCTTGATAAAATGACGGAAACGTTCTTTGGCAATGATCTCATTGGTGACACTGAATTCAAAATCGGTAGTCTTCCTGGCGAAGACCGCCGCCCATCCGTCGAAATTCTCAATACGCTGGCGCTCCATTTCTTTAGGGCGCAGGTATTTGAACAGCAGGTACATTTCGGTAAGGCTATTGGAGATGGGTGTACCTGAAAGGAAAGTGACGCAAAGGTCGCTGTCGAACCTGTTCTGCAATTCACGCACGGCAAAAAGCATATTAAGCGCTTTCTGGCTGCCTTCCATATTACCCAGGCCTGCAACCCTGTTATGACGGGTGGTAAAGGTCAGGTTCTTATATTTATGTGCTTCATCGACGAACAGGTGGTCTACACCCATTTCCATGAAGTTGATGCCCGTATCTTTTTTCTCTTCTATATCCTGCAGCAGCCCTTTCAATTTGCCTTCCAGGTTGTTCTTGCGTATCTCCAATCCTTTAAGCATGCGCTTGGATATATTATCACCAAGTTCCCTGGCTGTATCCAGATCGCGCTCTACGTTGTCCAGCTCTGTCTTGAATATCTCTCTTTGTATCTCCGGCGACTGTGGTATTTTACCGAACTGGTCATGCGTCAGGATGATGCAATCCCAGTTATTGTTTTTAATCTCATGGAACAGCCTTAATCTTTTGGCAGGCGTAAAATCATTTTCTCCCGGGCATAATATCCTGGCTTTGGGATAAGCTTTTTTATAGGTCTCCGCTATCTGGTTGACGTTAGCCTTAAGCGCCAGTATCATCGGTTTATGTACGATACCCAGCCGTTTCATTTCCTGGGCAGAAACGATCATGGTCAGTGTTTTACCTAAACCGACCTCGTGGTCAACCAGTGCGCCACGGTTCTGAATAATGCGCCACGCAGCATTTTTCTGGGAGCTGTACAGGTCTTCGATACCTAATGCTTTCAGGTCAATGCCGGGGAATTTCAAATGACTGCCGTCATATTCACGGAGCACATAACAGTTAAAGGTGTCGTTGTAGAGTTCCTCAATATGCTTCTTATCGGCATCGGGTAATCGGTTCAGCCAGTCAATGAACCCAGTGCGCATCTGTTCTATCTTCTGGTGCGCTAACTGGATAGCTTCATTGTCCGGTAGCCTGATGGTGGTATTATTAGGTCCTTGTACTTCGTAAGTGTAAAAAGGCGTCGTATTTTCCAACGCATGTTCCAGCAGCGTGTAACCGTAGGTGGTACGTCCGCTCTTTGGCGTGACGGCAAACTCCCTGGCTACTTTCATATTCATGCCGGTGCTGACCTTAAAGCTGTCCAATGACGGGAAGTAATTGATGTCCGTATCCAGCTCGAACAGTTCCTTCGCATAGTCACGGTAATAGGTAGTGGGTATCCAGCGTTCGCCGAGGTTAAAGTCCAATAGTTCAAAAGGAATACGTTCCGGCTGAACCTTGCCAATGGCTTCCAGGCTCCGCCTGTATTGCACATGATCCGGGTTTTCTGCTGCTATACGCTCTGCTTTCCCTAGTTTTTCCACTACGTTGCCACTGAGATACAGGTCGGCGGTTTCCCATACATCCGTAGCGGGGTTCAGGTAGATATGATTACCCAGGCGGCTGATAGCTTCGGCTTCCTCGATACCCATAGCAACGCTAATAAAATCCATATCTACTTTTCCCGTATCGTTCAGGCTATGGGCCAGCGCTTCCAGCGGATCTTCCGTAGTAAAGCGCTCCTTATGCTGTACGATGGAACGGGTGAGTATATCCGATTTGACAAAGCGGTCGCCTTCCCGGCGTTCAAGCGATGACATGAGGGTTATACCGAATGCCGTATCTTCCATCACCTGCCTGCGGTTGTCTGCTGTATTAAGAATACCGTACAGGGAAACAAAGCGGTCGTATTGTTCATCCAACCGCTGACGGTCCGCATCGCTGATAAGCTCGCCGCTTAATTCACGGCCGGACAGTTGGAGGTATTCGTCCCGGAGGCTAATATAATTTTCATAGAATCCTCGATGTTGCTGCGCAGGTAAGGGCTGAAAGGATGCCTGTTTGAATTCACTATCAGGTTGACCGATAGTTCCTATGATCCCGTTATGAAGGACTAGGGTTCCTGCTTTATAAAAAGGCTTCAGGGACTCAAAAGGCTCTATGCGCTCTTCATTGAAATTGTAATAGCTTTTGAAAGCTGCATCTCCTTCATGACGGAAACCATGATCAAATCCTTTGAGCTGCTCGGATACCTTTTGCAATTCCTGGGCTAAAAGATGGCTATCCATCCAATGCCCGGGCAGCCTGCCTATCTCTTTTACATTGGCGCAGAGTTTATAGACGAAGCTGTTGCTCTTCTTATGTCTTGCCGTCAATAAGACCAGTGTTTCGTGTCCGGGGTTGTCCGTAGTACGAACCGTACTGATGATCCTCGCTGTATCCTTTTGCACGATAGCTTCATCCGATTCGGTCAAATAAGCCATAGCACGGTTAATAGCTTCTGCAGGCGCTACATCAAACAGTCCCAATTGTACGGGCGCAGCTTCTTCCTTATTCTCCGGCATAGGCACGTACGTCAGCTTACTGCCTGCAAGATGCGTATGCTTTACCAGCACCGCCTGCGCTTGCCCGTAAGCCTCTACGTTTAACCTGTTCTTAAACTGGTGTGTAAGGCTGGCATACAGGCATTCCCTGATACTACCGATATCACCATCCTGCCAGATTACTTCCGTTGCACGGCCATACTGGTTGGTACCGGCTTTGCGTATATTACCCATGACCACATCATGGTCATGGGTGGAGATAAAATAATTATAAGGGAAGCGCCCGAATTCATTCTCCCGTTCCCTGATCTCATTCAGCCATTCTTCTTCGTAACTTAATTTTTCTTTCGTTGTATTCTTTTGAACGATCAGCAAATGATTGGGCGCTTCCGTGTTACCTGTATCTTTCATCAGGTTATCAGGCATCACCGCCAGGGCAACAAAATCAGCCCTTTCAAACAGGTATTGCCTTGCTGTACTATTGGATGGATTATTTAAGAAAGCATCCGTGGTGATATACGCCATGATACCGCCTTCAGCCAACTTATCCAGCCCTTTGGCAAAAAAGTAGTTGTGTATCTTCCCGGATAATTCTTTATCGGGATAAGCTTCATCATAAACGGCAAAGTTGCCGAATGGTATATTGCTCACCACGAGGTCATATTGCCCGTTATCATTTATGGGCGCTTCCTCGAAACCTGTAATATACGTATTCGCCTGAACGGGCAATGCACTGTTGAGCGCTGAAAGTACCAGGCCTGTGAGCCGGTCCTTTTCCACGGCAGTTATCTGTTCCAGTCTCTGAAAGGTGTTTACAGCTTCACTGACAAAGACACCACCGCCTGCGGAAGGTTCATACAGCCTTTTAGGTTGAATGCCTTGGGCGTTAAGTGCTGCATATAGCGTCTTAGGAACTATTTCGGGGGTATAAAATGCGGTCAGTACGCTGTTGCGCAGCGAACCTATGATTGCTTTGTATTCCTGTTCCGGAAAATGCTCTTTAATCAGGTCATGCAACTCTGTGATACCTGTATGCAGTTTCAGGTCTTCTTTTGTCGCGCCCGAAGCGAGCCATTCCTCTAGGGAACCATAAGGGTACAGAATGGCTTTAATACCTCCGAAACCGGCATACTTGCCCAAGTCCAAAAGATCGGACTGCGACAACTGCGCACCGCCCTTGTAAGCGATAGCCAGGCGTACCGCCTGTATATTGTCATTTAGTTTCTGTGAAATATTATAAGCCATATCCGCACCTTTTCCATCTGCACTTAATTCTTATAGCGTTGTTTGTATTCAATTCAGGTAGTCATGTACCTGCCCGATAACCGCATAGCGTATATGCCGCGCATCTTCATTTTCGGAACTGAACTGCAGCTCATCGAAAATACCCTTGCAGGCTTCCATCATATTTAGAATCTCGTAGGTTAGTGTGCCTGTATCCCGCGGCCGCTCATAATCCCTTACGAATTCTTCTTCCAATACCGAACGGATATATAGGAACCTCGACGGCCGCAATTCCTTAGTGAGGGTATCCATGCACAGGTCTTCGATGACATATTGAGGTTTGCTTTCGGAGAGCAGCCCAGCTACCAGCGGCATCACGGCATTGATCTTCTCCTCCAGGTATTTTGTGACACCGCGGGCCTCCTGTAACCGGATCATCAGGTCAGGATTATTTTGGACGATATAGGCCCACAGCTTTTCTCTTAGAATCTGTTGCATGATTGCGATTAAACACCAAAGAATGATTTGATAACCGTGGCAACAACCACTAGGAAAACGCAACTGCCAAACCAGGCAGCCGCCACTTTACCGGTATCCTGATCGCCGGAATTCCATTTCTGATACACTTTAACAGCGCCTATTAATCCCAATAATGCGCCAATGGCATACATGAGGTTAGTGCCTGCACTAAAATAGCTACGCACTTTTGTATTGGCTTCGTTGATACCGGCGATACCATCCTGCGCATAAGCACTGTAACAGGTAACTGTTACAAGGAATACTACCGTAAGCAGGTCCCGTATGAAATAAGTTTTACGCTTTGAAGTTTTATTGCACATTTCCATAATTCACGTTATTAAGATTGAAATAAATATCATGATAAAAAAAAGCGGAGGGCCTTTGCCATTTACGATCCCCATCATTCTGCCACATCACCCTACCACACCGGGATGTATGGGAAGTACCCTCCGCAAACGTTGTTACACGGTATCATTCCACAACATATCCGCTTCCTCTTCATTAAGTGTAACAACGCCATGTCTTTCACATTCCGATACGATCAACTCATTAACAGAATTGCGTAAAGCAGAATCTTTGATATTTGGATATTCATGCAGGAGCAATTGCATGTAATGCCTGAACTCCTGGGGAACGTATTTCTTACGGGAAGCGTTGGCAATGGCTTCCTTGACACGGCTGATCAGTTCTTCCACTTCTGCGAATGCATCATCCTCTTCGGAGCTTGCCTTTGCATTCAGCCCATCGGTAGCCACCATATCATCGCTGTCATCGTCGTATCCGGGAACTGCCGGGCGAAAGCGCAATTTTGTCTTTCCGGTGAGCAGTGCTTTGAGTTCACCGGAGAAGTACCGGATGCCAACAAAGGAATAATAAATGACCAATGCAACTGCGACCGCAAATAAGTATTCCGTCCATGAGATATTAGTAAACATACACTTCACATTTTTTCGTTTTACACATCAATCCGTCTTACTTTAAGCCGGGTTGTTACCTTGTTTCTAAGGCAAAGTAACTATGCGTGGGAAGCGGTTTCAAGTCCAACTTTGTATTGTTTTAAAGTTGTACCCTTGTACCCCATAATAATCAATGAATAAGCATTTTGGCTAAGCTGAAAAAATCCAAAGGAATATTTGGTTCCCTAATAGCTATCAAAAACAACCCAATTTTGATGGTCGAATTTTATTTGGTTTTATCTTTGCAGGTATAAAAAGTCGGTTATGAAAGCAATGTGGTTATTGGGCGCAGGTCTTCTTTTTATGACTGCCTGTGACAGCGGAACAAAGCTCAAAAAGAGTGAGGCAGCAGCTATTATACGTGAAGTAAAGGGTTACCCGAGAGCATTTGAATACGATGTAAATATGACTAATCCTGAAAGCGCGAGAAAATTGCTTAAGGCAGGACTGGAAGACGAAGGATTAGTAACCATCGATAGGAAACAGAAAATGATAGATATAGGGAAACCCCTTGTCCATTTTACAGAAAAGGCTAAACCCTATCTTATCCGTATAGATCCTAAATATGACAACGTTCAAGTGGTTAAGGTAGCAGACACAGATTTAGATGAGATCACGGGCATTCAGATACAGGAGGATAATAAAAAAGCAATTGTAGAATATACTGTTGTATATAAGAACGTCAACCCGTTTTCTAAGCTGGTTGATGTTGATTTTTCTAAACCTGATACGAAACGTGCAACACTGTTGCTTTTTGATACAGGATGGAAACTTGAAAAGGCTTTATAAGACCCTGTCTGGCTATCGGAATTACTTTCATACCATTCAAGCCGTTAAGAATGACGTTCAATATTCCTTAATTGTCGTTATCATTTGTTGCAAGAGATGTATTACTACTTCCTTGTCTCGTATTTCGGCAGCATAAGATTTGCTTCTCATACTGTCAAACGAAATATTTTCCTGGTTAAGAGTTGACAAGTAGGGAACAATAGCTCTGAATACACTACTTAACGAACGTGCTGTAACAATTTTCAGTTCATCCGCTGCTCTTAAAATTATTGCCATTTGGTCAACGGACAAAATGGACCTGATTTTGTTTTCCTTGGTTGTTGCACCTTTCGATTCTTGGCTACTCACAGGCGAATTAAAAGAGTAGTGTATTTGCTTTTCTAAGTAAGATAACTCCTGGTTAAACCAATTACATACCTGTTTATACAAATCACTATTTGCGGAACAATAAACAGTATCTCTTTTCTTAGGTAATTGCCTGAAAGACTTTAAAAGAAATATAAGACGTTCCAATTTGTCAGGGATCAGGGAGATATTGTTTATTTGAGCCATCACTCTTTGAGTCAGGTCATTCATATATTCCTTACTATTGAAATTCATATAGATGAGTAACTCATCCAAGCTGGAAAACGCATCTTTGTTCTCTGTAAAATCTAGTTCTGCAATAGCCATACCCAGCTCTTTGATATATAGAATTTCTTGAAAAGTATGCGTGTGATTTTCAACCGGTGCATTCAAAAGGTCTACTAACTCACGGACGATAATATCCAAAGTGGGTTTTAGCGGATATTGATGAATTGGTTTTTCTATTATTCCGGACAACAGCTTGATGATATCTGCTCTCGTGCGCGAGAGGTACGTAGCCGACACTCGTTCTTGCCTGCTCAGATAATTTGCAAATCTCTTTTCAATAAATGAAATCAAATCGTCTAAGCAGTGAGTAATTGAATCCCATAGCGATTCAAGGTTTTTGGAACCTAAGGCTCTCGTTTCTAAAGCCTGGTCCAGCAAACTGATGAGGCCGGAATGATACTTTTCTACTGAGCACCTAATTTTTGCTTCATCGGTTAAATTGAATACCACAGATTTAATTGTAGATAATATATTATCCCTTTCTGTAACAATGTGTTCATTCAGTTTTACGATGTCCTCGGAAGATAGTTTTTGAGTTTTTGTCTTCTGCGGATTTAAGGTAACAGTAATTAAAACATCCAGCCATTCTAATGCATATCCTTCGCACATAAGCCCTCCTATATTTCGTCAAGGAACCCTTTATCATGTACAAAGTTATTTACCGTATTTGCCGGTGCCTATACGTAAATTCTTTTATTTTCCTACGCAATTGTAAGTATATCAATGCCTAAATGGTACTATGCATTCAGTTTATTAAGTAGTTCCACCTTATTGGAGACATTAGCCTTCTCAAAAATGTTTTGGATATGTTTTGTTACCGTCTTCTCGGCAATGTATAGATCCTTTGCAATTTCCTTATAAGTTTTACCCTTCAGAATTAAATTGGCAACCTCTACTTCACGAGTAGTCAATTGAAGTAATTTGCAATTTTGTGCGAATTTGGAAGACGAGCCGTTTGCATATTCCCCCTGTGAATTTGTTAACCTATTGAGATTTGCAATCGAGATGTTTAGTAACGCTTTTTGTTGCTTAACAATATTTTCCAGTACGGCTTCTATTTTTTGGCTTAGCTCCTCGAAAGAAAAGGGTTTTGAAATAAAATCTATCGCTCCCAGTTTTAAGCCCTTTAAACGGTCAGCAGAAGCGGTTTTTGCTGTCAGAAATATAATAGGGATATGTTTGTATCGATCTTGTTCAAAGAGTATTTTCACAAAAGTAAACCCATCCATTTTGTCCATCATTACATCCGATAAGATCAAATCAGGAATAATGGTTGACTGCTGGAGTCTTTTGAGTGCTTCAGTTCCGTTTATGGCGCTGCAAATATTGTAGTTTGTGCTTAACCTTTTAACCAGGAAGTTGATCATGGCTTTATTGTCCTCAACTAAAAGTATTGACTTTTTTTCCGGGTCATAGTCGGTGTCAAAAGTGTCTATTCGGTCTAGATCATAAAGGCTGGTCTGTAACTGTGGCGTTAAATGACTAACGGCTGTAGACGAGCCGGTGTGCTTCTTTAATGTTACTGTCACTGTAGTGCCCGGTTTTTGGACCGGATCACTTTGAATATCAATAGTCCCCGAAAGAGAATCGATAATTTTCTTTACAATCGGCAAACCTAATCCCATGCCTTGCAGGTTACTCTTTTCCCTATTGATTTGATAATAAGGATTAAAAATCTTCTCATGAAGCGAAGGCGCAATACCGATACCCGAATCCCGGATAACAAAGGAGACGTCCTCCCCGTTTGTTTTCAGTAGGACTGTAATTTCCCCTTTCTCACCCGTATACTTAATAGCATTTTCAACCAAGTTATTCGCTATCCGTGCCAGCCCGGTAGGGTCCGCCTGAATTAGCACATCCGGTTCTATTATAGCTGTTAAACAAATCTCTTTTTTTGCACTGTACTTCTTAAAAAGCTCGGTTATATCACATAGTATCGAACTAAAATTTGACACCTGGGAGTGGTTATAAATTCCCATCCCCTTCCTTATACTCTCTAAGTCAAAGAAGTTCACGATATCGTTGTTTAACTTCTCAATGCTCCGCTTGATAATTTTCAATTCTTCAGTTTCTCCGTAGTTTGCAATGTAGTCATCCAAACTATTGTTTATCAGTGTCAAGGGAGTTTTCGTTTCATGAGCCAGGTTTATAAAGGCATTTGTTCTTTGCTCATTAGCGAGTTCTAACTCCCGCGTTCGCTCCTTTACCTTGAGCAGTAACTCTGTATTCAGTTCCTGTAGCTCTTTCTCGGACTGAAGTAACTTATTGTATTCAAAAATTGATTGCCTGACAGATCGCCTGATGAACAGAATTGTCATTACCAATAACCCCGAATTGGTAGTTATCGCCTCGACCACCTGACTGCCATTATGGAAATGCATTACAGGTCTGAGTAAGTCATTGAGCTGTACTTCAAAAAATGCAACAAGAGGCAGCATGATAAAGAATATCACACCTATGTACACCCCTAGCACTTCCTTTCTAAAGTCCAAGTCATTACTCTCACGATTCCTGGTTTTTATTGCTTTGGTTAACGAATACAGAAACGATAAAGCATAAAAGAACGGAATTGAAACCGCTAACCGCCTGCTAATCTCTAAGTTGCCTGTGAGATAATAAGGAACCAAAAAGCATAGAAAAAATGGTATCAGGAGAAACAGTACCGAGCCTCCGTAGGCATAAAACTTAAGCTTGGTAAGATTAAAGACCTTGTAGAAATAGAACGGAAAGTACATCCCCATTATGAATGCAACCGCAAATGCCATAATGTTTTGCACTGGAATGTTTATAGGAATATTCTTGTCCGGTAGTAAACCGCTTATTAGATTATACTGGATTAGTAAATACAAAAGAATCAGGTAATAAAGCCTGTTTTTGTCCGATGGCCTTGATAAGTAATGTATAAACTGATAGAAGAAAAACACCAGTTCCAGGACGATTATCAAAAAAGTGATTATATGCAGCTCCGTTCCAAATACCAACATACCAATCAATTTTTCGTTAACCTTCTTAGAAAGTATAATGTATGGTCTAACTCCTTCTGAGCATAAATCTCAAATCCGAATTTTGCGTACCAAGGTAGATTATTGTTATTGGAAGTTTCCAGGTAGATCGGTCGGCCGAGTTCATCGCTATATGCGATAACGGATTGCAGTAAATTACTGCCCAGCCCTTTATGCTGATCTTTCGGGTCAACACCGATGAACCATAAGATTGTCTTCCGTTCAGATCCACGAACCTCTTTCAGCAAGGCTTCTCTTTTGAGAGTTTTGCTAATTCCCTTAAATCCAATACTTCTGAAAACCAATTTTAGGTCTAACCATGTTGACTTGATCGTAGCTTTTTTCTTATCAGGATATAACATTAGAGCACAGGCTCTGTTGTCTTCAGACAAAAAGATATCTCCGAATAGACGGCAGATGTCGAACGAATAACTCATAAGTTCTTCAATGCGCTTCCTTCGGTCACCGTCTTGCTCTATAATATAGTTGACACTCAAGTTTGAGTCAAATGAATTGATGAGCATGTCAACCACGAGGTTCTTGTCCTCTATGTTAGCCCGTTTCATAGTGTTATCTCTCCTGATATAAAATTATTAAAAACCCATATCATGATGAAATATACCTACACATTTATAAGACAGGTGTATGTTATGTTTCCGTCAAGAAATGAGAGGATTTTAACTAGCAGGAATGAGAATGCAGATTAATATTGAATTCAAAATTGCTTGTCCTGATGTGTTTTGGGTGATTTGATTTATCTTGAGGCATCCCATTACAAATTCGCAACTGTAAAAGGGGCTGGTATAAATAAATAGGCTGCTCTTTAGCAGCCTATTTATTTAGGATGTTTGCAATATATCTTTAATAACAAAATCAAGATATTATGGCACTATCAGACGTAAAGACAGCAGGTAGCTGGATCAAAACACTCGATGAAAAAGGTAAGCAGATTGCGACTATGTCAGCTTCAGGTCGCGAAGTGGTAGGCATCGGTTCTGATTTCTTTGTTTGTGAAGAAGGTTCCTGGATAAAGACATATGATGACAAATGCAAGCACATTGCAACTATGTCAGGAAGCGGTAAAATAGTTCGGTTGCCGCTGGCCAAACATTTACTTGCAAAGAAGGTAGCTGGATGAAAACCTATGACAAGAGCTGTAAACACATCAATACTAGAAGCGCCTAAATCAAGTGACATGTCCATTTATTTGCATTGTATTGATCTATCCGATAAACTGAAATGCCTTAACTTTTTCTCAACCGGGACGTTATCATCCTTGCTTACTGTTCAGCTTTTTATTAATGACAAGAAGCCCAACCCAATGCATGTTGATATTGAGAAGCTACGCAACTGTAGGGACGAAGAGATAAATGGGCTCAGCAGTTCACGTATGCTCTTCGTTTTCCAACGCTCAATACTGAAGACGTATAAAAGACCCCTAACAGAGGATGAGGAAAAACAGGTGCGTAAAGGTGACCTGGAAATTGAGTTTGAAAGGGCAAGGCGTCTTTATAACCATGCCGCTCCAAGTAGGCTTTCCTGCCTTTATTTAGTGGACAATGACACCCCTGGATGGGATTCACTCGGGAATATGTTTCGGAGGACATTTAAAGATCCAATGATTTTTAAGGTATCTATTCACAATCAACTTGAGTTAATGCGATTTGATCACAATTGGGTGGGATTATACTACCAAGACCCTCAGGAAAAATACCTGAAGAGTTATTGGTCCGGGGAGATGTATGATAGTAAAACACCTTCCTGGGAATATTTACTTGAAGGAACTATACAGCTTACTGACCCGGAGCAAAAGAAAGAAATAGATGCCTACGTTGAAAGCAATTATCCTGATGAATTTAAGTCGATAATAGCAAATAGAGCAAGCTAAAATCTACCTTAGGATCTATTGACAGGATAGCAAACATTCCTATCTTTGTTAAGTATAAAATTCTTGAAGCGTTGTTGCTTTAAGTCTCGTCCTGAAAACTGGTAATTTTTACGACTACGAGACATAAGTAAGAACGTTCACGCCAAAGGCGTGGGCGCTCGCTTATTCGTAGTCGGGCATACCAGTGCCTCAGGACGGTAGGTGGAGACTCACGTCCTTTTTTTGCGTAGTGCCCACTAAAACCCAAAACCGCTTCTATGGGCACTGAAAACAATAAATACCCAGAATTTGACTACTCCGCTGAGGAGCTCTCCGCCTATGCCTTTAGCGTTGGCACTTTCATTATATCACTAAAGGGTGGCAAAATGACAAATTTTTCTCCTAAAGATGTTGAAAGCTTTAAGAAATGGCTTACCAAACATAAAGTACGAGATATCAGTGTAGATGACGGTGTTTCCAAGCATGTTCGTGAAGAGCTACCTGACAAGAAAATCAAGCGGAAATGAACCAGGATACACCTATCACCATTGCTGTTATTGACGACCATATGCTGCTACGGAATCAGGTCAGTGGTTTGCTTGAAGAGTTGGGCTTTCGGGTATTGTTTCAAGCGGAAAACGGAGCGCAAGGATTGGAGTGCATACTGGAAGATAGGCTTATACCAGATGTTTGTATTGTTGATGTCAATATGCCAATAATGAACGGGTTTGAGACCGCAGAGGCATTACGAGAGAAATGTCCGCAAACAAAAGTCCTCGCCTTTAGCATGAACAACGAGGAGAAGAGTATAATAGGAATGCTGCAGAACGGTGCGGTCGGGTATGTTCTAAAGGGCAGCGATCCCATAGAATTAAAACAAGCGATTGAATCAATACACAATAAAGGGTGTTATATATCTACGGAGGTGGGTAACGCTATGCTGAGCTACTTCAGAAAGGGAAGAAAAGGTAAAATTTAGAGAGTTTCGTATAAACACGCTTACAATACCGTGTTTTCCGCATTGACTTTTTCAAAATATTTCACCACTTTTCAGGCGGGTTAAATGCCTCACCACCGTAACCCTGAAATGATGTAATCATAACACTTTAATTCGCTCAATTCTTAATGATCAAATTCTTAGATAAACGGAGTCTCTGGCCTGTAATATTTAAGCTGTCCGAAAGCTGCAGAGCGGCAAAGGTTGCCGTTGCGTACGTTGGGAAAGGCGCAGCCAACAAACTGATGCTTAAATCCGGTGATACTCTTGTTACCTGCATGAGCTTGCAAAGTTTACAAGCAGGTCAGGTTGATCCTTTTGAAATAGAAAAGTTCATTAAGCGTGGAGTCAAAGTATTTTCTAAGAGCTGTTTGCACGCCAAAGTCTATGTTTTAGGAAATAAAGTAATTACATGCTCCGCTAATCTTTCAAGTTCCTCTGAAAAGAATTTGATAGAGTCTGGTATTCTTACCGATGATAAAAAAGCGGTATCGGCAGCGCGAAAATTTATAGATAGTAATTCAGAAACAGACGTTGACGAACCGTACTTAATTTGGGCGAAAAGAAATTATA
>OFTY01000737.1_pt1 | contig 19593 bp, 18 predicted proteins | sample 1775061 | NCBI WGS metagenome assembly OFTY01 (sample SAMN08195773, study PRJEB24354) | sludge metagenome | isolation source: sludge from phenol fed wastewater aerobic bioreactor B | place: India: Nagpur | collected 2016-09-16 | reverse complement strand
CGGGGCGGCTGGATCGCCTGTCCGACGGCCTGTGCCGATCCGGCGATCTGGACAGCGCCTGCGACTATATGGTGCGTTTCGCCGCCGCCGGGTTCCGCGCCGTCTGCGGGCCCGAGCGCGTCTGACGGCGCGACGCTACAGCCAGCGCTTTTTGCGGAAGACGAAATAGGGCAGGGCGGCCGACAGGATCATCGCCACGATCGCCGCCGGATAGCCGAAGCGCCACTGAAGCTCAGGCATGATCTCAAAGTTCATGCCGTAGATGGAGGCGATCAGCGTCGGCGGCAGCAGAGCCACGGCCGCAACCGAGAAGATTTTGATGATCTGGTTCTGCTCCAGATTGATCAGACCCAGCGTCGCATCCATCAGGAAGGTGACCTTCGAGGTCATGGAGACGCTGAGCTCGCTCAACGCCGCCGCGTCGCGCTGCAGCAGGCGCACGGTCTGGCGCGCCTCGCGCTCGGCCTTGCCCCCCGCCCGCGCGCCCGACAGGGCCGCATGATAGGCCAGCAGGCGCTGCATGCTGGCCAGGCTCTCACGGATCAGGGCCAGGAAGTCGCCCGCCCGGCCGATGTCGCGGATCAGGGCCTGAAGATTGTGGCTTTCGACGGCATTGGGATCGCGCTTGCGGAAGATCAGGCGCGAGATGGCGTCCAGCTCCAGCCCCTTCATCTCCAGCGCGTCGGCGTAGCGGTCGATGACGGCTTCGATCAGCCCCATCATGATGGTTTCGCCGGTGGCCAGCTTTTCGCCCGGCTTGTTGGTGGCGCGGGCGATGAAAAACTGGAACGAGCGCGGCTGGCCGTAACGCACCGTCACCAGACGCCCGCCCTTGAGGATGAAGGTCACCGGCGTCTTGACCGGATCGTGCGTCTCAAGATCCGTAGCCACTGCGGCGATCATGAAGACGCCGCCGTCTTCGGAATAGAGGCGGGCCGAGGGCTCGACGTCGTCCATCTCGTCCCGGCTGGGGATGTCGATGCCGGTCAGGGCTTCAAGCGCGGCGACTTCGTCGGCGCTGGGCGAAACCAGATCGATCCAGCAGGCCGGACCCTGATCGACGGCCGTATCCAGCCGCACCAGCCGATCGGCGCGCCAGTCATAGGCGTTCAGCATGGTTGCTTCCTTTCGCGAGAACGCCCGCGTGGAAGTCGGGGGTCCTCAGTGCGTCGAAGAAGGTGAAGTCGGACTTCGATCTTCGGGGTTCATCTGAAGGGTTCCAAAAAGACGCCGCCCCAGGATAGGCATCTGGGCGGCGAAGGGGTCTTGGCCCGTTCGGCGGCGGGGGTCAACCGCGCGCCGACGGACCGCAACGAGGCGATGGCGCGGTGTGGCTTTCACGCCCAGTTCCCATGAAACGCCGCCGGCAGGGCCACGTCGGCGCGCCAGGTGGCGACCGGGCCGTCCTCGACGTGCATCAGGTCCAGGACGTGCAGTTCGCTGACCCCCGCCTTCAGATTGATGGTCGGACCGACCAGCCAGGCGTCGGCCTCGTGCGTCCCGCCGGGCTTGGGGACGTAGACCATCTCGTCCGTCACATGGCCGGGACCGAAGTCAAAGGACCGCGTGCGGCCGGACGACCAGTCGGTGACGGCGACCGCCGAAGCCAGGGGCCTGTCGGCGCGCTCGCCTGTGGTGTGCAGGCTGAAACGGCGCGCCAGGCCGGCGCGGCGCGGGTCGCTGCGGGGGAACTCGCCGACGACGCCCGTCCGCTCCAGCCGCCCGCGGCCGTTCGGCGACAGCACGACCATGGCCAGCTCGGCCGGTTCGCCGCCCAGCGGCACGCCGTTCAGCACCTCCTGGGCGCCGCGCGCGGCGAAGTCCATGTCCTTGTGCGCGCACAGGTCGAAGCGGATCGTGCCGTCCGCCTCGTCCCAGGCGTCGCCGACGTGGAAGAAGCCGAAGGGCGGCAGGTCGTAGATCCGTCGCTGGGTCAGATCGGCCTTGTCGACCACCAGCACCTGCGTCCCCGCCTCGGGCGTCCAGTCGAAGCCCGCCGACATCGGCGCGACGTTGCGGACATGCACCCAGGGCTGCAGCACGACGACCAGATGCCGGGCTGTGGCGCTGAAGTCGTGGATGTAGCTGGCGCGCGGCAGGGCGATCACCGCGGCGTGTTCCAGCGCGGCGTGCGCCGCCAGGCGCCAGACCATGGCCTGCTTGCCGTTCACGCCCAGGTTCCAGATGCGGCCGTCCGGCTCGATGCGCGGATGGGCCAGGAAGGGCATGTTCTTGAGATCAGGCCGCAGCGTGACGAAGTCCTCGGTCTCCAGCGTCTCGGGGTCCATGGCCAGGGGCGAGCCCGCCTCCCACAGCGCCCACAGCTTGCCGCCGACCTTATGCACCGAGGTGTTGGCCGGACTGGCGTCGTCTGCCGAGCCGATGCGGGCCCGCGGATCGCCGACCGTGCCGAAGCCGGGCATCAGCATGGCGCCGACCTCGGTCTCCTGGCGCCGCTTACGGGTGTCGGCGAAGCGGGCGGCCAGGCTGGCCTGACCGTCCTGCACCCGCCAGCGGCGGATCAGGCCGTCGCCGTCGAACCAGTGCTGGGATGAACCGCCGGGCCGCCGGAACTTGGCCGGACCGTTGCGATAGAGGCTGCCCGACAGCCCCTGCGGCGCCCGGCCGCGCACCAGACGCAGGGCGCGCGGGGCGATGTCGCCCTCGACGTCGGCGGTGGCCAAGGACCAGTCGGCGGTCGCCGCCAAGGCTTGCAGCGCATAGGCCCGATCAGGGGCCAGGACGCGGGCGGCGGCCAAAGCGCCGGAAAGGGCGGCGGCGCCCATGAACAGGGTGCGGCGGGTCGGGGTCATGGCGGTCTCTTCAGACAACAAGGCTTAGCGGATGCGGATGGTCTGGGCCGTGGCGCCCGACACGTCGAAGCGGGCGCGGTCCCACTTGGCCGGCCCCATGTTGCCCACGGCGTTGTTGGAGAAGGCGAAGGGTTCGGTCGGCATGCCGAACGGGTTCACATCCATCTTTCCGTTGCCGTTGACGTCGTGGAACGCCTTCATGCCGTAGGCGCCCGCGGGCAGGTTCTCGAACACGGCGGCGCGCTCGCCCGCCGCCACATCGACCCGCGCCGCGCGGCTGGGCGCGCCGCTCTCATAGGCCGCCTCATCGGCGTAGAGGGCGACCATGACGGCGCCGGTCTCGGCCCCCGCCTCGAAGGTGAAGGTCAGGCGGCTGTCGACGGATTGGGCCACGGCCGGAACGGCGATGGACAGAGGGGCGGCGGCGAGGGCGGCGGCGATAACGACAAGGCGGATCATGGAGAGCGTCCTTATGGGCGGGGCGAGAAGTCATCGCCTTCCTTCCTCGCCGCGCCGAACCCCGCCAGCGGCCTTGCGTCCACGACCGCCGCGTCTTCGCCAACGACCACCGCCCGCCGTTCACGAAGCGCCAATGAACAGCTTGTCGTCGCCAGGATGCGGCCTGCGGCAGCGGCCCGGCTTGCTCCCCGCGCCGAGGGGCCCTAAGTCGCAGAACCATGACCCAGACGCCCGCGACCGCCGCCCCGCTGATCTGCCCCTCCATCCTGGCCAGCGACTTCTCCAAGCTGGGCGAGGAGATCCGCGCCCTGGAAGCCGCCGGAGCCGACTGGATCCACGTCGACGTCATGGACGGCCACTTCGTGCCCAATCTGACCATCGGCCCGGACGTGGTGAAGGCCCTGCGCCCGCACACCAGCCTGCCGTTCGACGTGCACCTGATGGTCGCCCCAGTCGACAACTGGCTGGAGGCCTTCCGCGCCGCCGGCGCCGACGTCATGAGCGTCCATCCCGAAAGCGGCCCCCACGTTCACCGCACCCTCGGCCAGATCCGCCAGCTGGGCGCCAAGGCGGGCCTGGTGTTCAACCCGGCCACGCCGCTGAGCGTGCTGGAGGAGACCGTCGATCTGGTCGACCTGGTGCTGATCATGTCGGTGAACCCCGGCTTCGGCGGTCAGAAATTCATCGAATCCTCCCTGAGGAAGATCGAGCGCGCCCGCGCCATCCTCGACCGCGCCGGGTCCAAGGCCCACCTGCAGGTCGACGGCGGCGTCGTGGCCGCCAACGCCGGGGCCTGCGTCGCCGCCGGGGCCGACGCCCTGGTCGCCGGCTCCTTCGTCTTCAAGGGCGGGCCGGACGCCTACGCCGCCAACATCCAGGCCCTGAAGGCCGCCGCCGCGTGAGCCCCCTCGGCCCCTTCGCTCCGCGCGACAGCGACGTCCCCCTGGCCGAAGGGCACATCCCCGGCCTGAAGGGCGCGCCCATGCGCACCCCCGTGCGCGCCGCTTCCGGCGCCCGGCCCGACCCGCGCCTGTGGGCCTCGGTCGCCAAGGGGCTGGCCGCGCGCCAGCTGTGGGTCGAACTGTACGGCCTGCCCGGCTACGGCCTGACTCTGGGCGGACCGACCGCCGAGGGCTTCGCCGTCAGCCCCCGCGATTTCCGCCCCCTGCCCGAGGAAGCCCCGCGCCCCCTGCTGTCGGGCAAGTTGACGCTGGCGGGCCTGAGCCTGGACGCCGACAGCCCGGTGGCGCTGTGGAACAGCCCCACCCCCAGCCGCGCCTTCGCGGTCGAGCTGCACAGCTTCAACTGGATGCCCGCCATGATGGCCCAGGGCGATCGCGGCGCGCGCGAGGCCCTGGCCATGACCCTGGCCTGGCGCGAGGTGTTCAGCCGCTGGTCGCCCTTCTCCTGGGATCCCGACATCCTGGCCCGCCGCGTCTATCACCTGGCCTGCGCCGGACGGCGGCTGGCGGGCGCAGCGACCGAGGTCGAGCGGCTGCAGCTGACCGACATCCTGGCCCATCAGGCGCGCCAGCTGCTGCGGCCGCCTGGCGGGATCATGGGCCGGGCCGAGCGCCTGACCGCCGCCGCCGTCGCCGGCTGCGCCCTGACCGGCAAGGCGGGCGCCGCCATCCGTAACAAGGCCCTGAAACGTCTGCCCGGCGCCCTGGCCGCCACGGTCGCCGCCGACGGCGCCCACGCCACACGCGCGCCGGAGATGGGGCTGGAGCTGCTGCTCGACCTGCTGACGCTGGACGACGCCCTGGCCCAGCTGTCCGAAGTCACGCCCGAGGCCGTAGCCGAGGCCATATCGCGCCTGACGCTGGCCCTGCGCATCCAGACCCTGCCCGACCGGAAGCTGGCCGTGCTTCAGGGCGGCGGTCCCTCGACGCCCGAGCGCATCGCCGCCGCCCGCGCCCATGACGATGCCCCCGCCGCGCCGCCCAGCGGCGCCGTCGGCGGCCTGCTGCGCGTCTCCAGCCCGCTGCTGACCGTCATGATCGATGTCGAGGCCCCGGCCCGCAACGCCTGGTCTGCCGCCGCCTGCGGCCAGCCCGCCGCGCTGGAGGTCGTCTGCGGCCGCGACCGCCTGTTCACCTCGGCCGGATGGACGCCGCGCGCCCTGGACCGCCAGGCCCTGCGCCTGACGCCCGGCGCCTCGACCCTGACGCTGGGCGAACAACCGCTGGGCGAACCCCTGTCCGGCTGGAAGAGCGAGCTTCTGGGTCCGCGCCTGGTCGGCCCCGCCCTGCACGTCACGCGCCAGCATCAGGAAGGCGACGGCGCCGTCTGGCTGGAGGTCGAGCACGACGGCTGGATGCCGCTCTATGGTCTGATGCACCAGCGCCGCCTCTACATCGATCAGCGGCTGGACGAACTGCGCGCCGAAGAGCGGCTGCATCCGCCCGAAGGCCGCCCAGAAGCGACACGCGCCATCGCCGCCCCCTACGCCCTGCGCTTCCAGCTTGAGCCCGGCGTCCAGGCCTCCCTGGCTCGCGACCGTCGCTCCATCCTGCTGCGCGGCCCGTCCGGGCGCGGCTGGTGGTTCCGCAGCGACGGCCCCGACGTGGCCATCGAACCCGCCGTCCACATCGACGAGGGCCTGACCCGTCGTTCCTTGCAGATCGTCGTGCGCGGTTCGGCCCGCACCGACGCCGAGACCAAGGTGCGCTGGAAGCTGAGCCCGGCGGGCGCGAGCGGCGATCCGGGCTAAACGTCGTCGAGGCGGCGGAGGAGGGCCCCGACGCTTCCTTCCCCCTCTCCGTCATCCTCGGGCTTGACCCGAGGATCAGGCGCCAGTCCACACAGGCTGGAATAGAGGTCTTGCCACTGCGGATTGGTCTGCTCGACCAGTTCCAACTTCCATGTCCGGTTCCAGCGCTTGAGGGCCTTCTCGCGCTTGATCGCCTCTGTGACGAAGCCGTGCCTCTCGTACCAGACCAGGGTTTTGCAGCCGTATCGTTGAGCGAAGCCTTCGATGCGGTCCTCACGATGCTGACGAGTACGCTCGTACAGGTTCGAGGTCATGCCGATATAAAGAACGCCGAGTGGGCGGCTGGCCAGAATATAGGTGGCGATGAAGGGGCGGCGCTCGTTCATATGCCGTCGAGTGGCGGACAACTCGATCCTCGGGTCAAGCCCGAGGATGACGGTGTGGAGGGAAGCCAAGGGCTGACGCCGCGCCCCGTTGGTGCTAGAGGCCCCGCCATCTCCCCGCCCCAGCCGTAAACGGACGCCGCCCATGCCCGCCGCTCCCGACTTTCCGCCCGCCCCGGACGCGATCAAACCCGTCCGCGCCCTGATCTCCCTGTCGGATAAGGCGGGGCTGGAAGACGCCGCGCGCACCCTGGCGGGGCTGGGCGTCGAACTGGTCTCCACCGGCGGCACCAAGGCGGCGATCGCGGGCTTCGGCCTGCCGGTCAAGGACGTGGCCGATCTGACCGGCTTCCCGGAAATGATGGACGGCCGGGTCAAGACCCTGCACCCGGTGGTGCACGGCGGCCTGCTGGGCGTTCGCAACGCTCCGGCCCACGCCGCCGCCATGACCGAGCACGGCATCGGCCCGATCGACATCGTCTGGATCGACCTCTACCCCTTCGAGAAGACCGTCGAGAGCGGCGGCGGCTTTGAAGCGGCCATCGAGAACATCGACATCGGCGGCCCGGCCATGATCCGCTCGGGCAGCAAGAACCACGGCCACGTCGCCGTCGCCGTGGACGCCGAGAGCATCGGCCTGATCGTCGAAGCGCTGAGGGCCGACGGTTCGACCACCCTGGCCCTGCGCAAGCAGTTGGCCGCCCGCGCCTTCGCCCGCACCGCCGCCTATGACGCCGCCGTCTCGACCTGGTTCGCCGGCCAGTTGAACGACGCCGCCCCGGCGCGCAAGTCGATCGCCGGTTCGCTGGCCCAGACGCTGCGCTATGGCGAGAACCCGCATCAGACCGGCGCCTTCTACCGCACCGGCGAGCGTCGTCCGGGCGTGGCCTACGCCACCCAGGTCCAGGGCAAGGAGCTGGGCTACAACAACATCGCCGACGCCGACGCCGCCTATGAGCTGGTGGCCGAGTTCGAGGCCCCGGCCTGCGTCATCGTCAAGCACGCCAACCCCTGCGGCGTGGCCGTCGGCGCCACCCTGTCGGAAGCCTACGCCCGCGCCCTGGAATGCGACGCGGTGTCGGCCTTCGGCGGCGTCATCGCCGTCAACCGCCCGCTGAACGGCGACGACGCGCGCGCCATCACCGACATCTTCACCGAGGTGGTCATCGCGCCGGGCGCCGACGACGAGGCCAAGGCCGTCTTCGCCGCCAAGAAGAACCTGCGCCTGCTCATCACCGACGGCCTGCCCGACCCGCACGGCGCGGGCGAGGTGTTCCGCTCGGTGGCCGGCGGCTTCCTGGTCCAGTCGCGCGATCGCTCGCTGATCAAGCCGTCCGACCTGAAGATCGTCACGCGCCGCCAGCCGACGCCGACCGAGATCCAGGACATGCTGTTCGCCTTCACCGTGGCCAAGCACGTAAAGTCCAACGCCATCGTCTACGCCAAGGACGGCCAGACGGCGGGCATCGGCGCCGGCCAGATGAACCGTCGCGACAGCGCCCGCATCGCCGCCATCCGCGCCAAGGAAGCCGGCGAAGCCAAGGGTCTGGCCCACTCGCTGGCCGAGGGTTCGGCCTGCGCCTCCGAAGCCTTCTTCCCGTTCGCCGACGGCCTGCTGGAAGCCGTCGCCGCCGGGGCCACGGCGGTGATCCAGCCGGGCGGCTCGATCCGCGACGAGGAGGTCATCGCCGCCGCTGACGAGCGCGGCATCGCCATGGCCTTCACCGGCGTGCGCGTCTTCCGGCACTAAGCTGGAAGGGCGCTAACGCGAGCCGCGCGGCGGCTCGCTACATGAGCGCAAGAAGAAGGGCGCAGCCGGTCGTCGGCAGCGCCCTTTTCTTTGGCCAAGGCCCGGTCGGGCCTCAGTCCTCGATCACCTCGTGCGAGCCGGCGCGGCCCAGGCGCCAGTAGCCGGCGACCTTCATCCATTTCTGGTTGAACGGCCGGGCGGCCAGCAGGGCCGCGCGCATCGAGCGGGCGGCCGAGGATTCGCAGGCGACCCAGACATAGGCGTCGGCCGGGTCGATCCGTTTCGCCGCCGCGACCGCCGCCGCCGTCAGGGCCTCGGCGCGGCCGCGCGGGCCGTCGTTGCGATGCACCCAGACGATCTCAACGTTCGCCGGACTGGGCAGATCCAGCTCTCCGCCGGCGTCGTTCACCTCGATGCAGGCGATGGCGCGCGCGGTCGCGGGCAGCTCCTCCAGGCGCCGAGCGATGGCGGGGATGGCCGCCTCGTCGCCGACGAGCAGGTGCTCGGCGAAGCTGGTCGGGATCAGGAAGGAGCCGCGCGGCCCGCCCAAACCCAGTTCGTCCCCCAGCCGCGCATCCTCGGCCCAGGCCGTCGCCGGACCGCCGTGACCGACGGCGAAGTCGATGGTCAGCCGCCGGTTCGCGGCGTCGAATGCGCGCGGCGTATAGTCCCGCGCCACCGGCCGGGGCTCGGGAAACACAGGCCCGTCCGGCCCGAGCGTCGGCAACACCAGAGGCTCGCCGCGCGGCGTGGGAAAGATCTTCACGTGGTCGTCGAAGCCGGGGCTGAAGAAGCCCTCCAGCTCATCGCCGGTCAGGACGATCCGCTTCAGCACCGGCGTCAGCTGCTCCACCGCCTCCACGCGGGCCCGGCGGAACTTCAGCTCGTGCCGCACGCGGCGCGGTTGTCTCAGCAGGGCGTCGGTCATGCCTGTCTCACCTTTTCAGCTGCGGCTTCGATCAGATCAGCGATGGCCTCGACCTGGGCCTCGCTCAGCGGCGGCTCCTGCGTCAGACGCTCATGGGCCGCCGCGCGGAAGGTCTCTATGGCCTGGGCGATGCGCGCCGGACGGTCAGCCCGGCCGCGCAGAACCTTCATCTTGCGCTCGGCATGGGCCAGCGCCTCGGCGTTCTCGACCAGCAGACGGCGCCCCTCGTCGGTGATCGCATAGCGTTTCTTTCCGCCCTCGGCGACGACGCTGACGGCGCCCATGTCCTCCAGCAGGGTCAGGCTGGGGTAGATGACGCCGGGGCTGGGCGTATAGGCGCCGCCCATGCGCGCCTCGATGGCCTTGATCAATTCATAGCCGTGGGCGGGCTTGTCCGCGATCAGCGACAGCAGCACCCAGCGCAGGGCGCCGTGTTCGAACATGCGGCCGCCGCCGCGTCGGCCGTGGCCCTCGCCGCGCATCCTGCCCTCGCCCAGGCGACGCCCTTCCGGCCGCATCGACCGAAACGGGCCGCCGTGGCCGCGCATGACGCCATGCTTCATGCCGCAGCCGCGCTTTCCGATCCCCTTGGATCCTCTCATTTCATCTCTCACTTCGATATATCTAATTTGCAAACAGATATATCGATATATCGAAAGCGCAAGACCCCTTTCTTCGGCGACGGGACGGATTAAGCTGCGCCGATGGACACCGTCGTCGCCCGCTGGGCCCAACTAGAGCCCCATGTTCACGTCGTCGGACCGGAGGACGACAAGCGCCGCCCGGCGGTTCTGCTGTTCCACGGCTGCGGCGGGCTGCGGGCCCACCTGCCGCGCTACGCCGAGGCGGCGAAGGCGGCGGGCTGGCGCGCCGTCATCGTCGATTCCTACGGACCGCGCGGCTGGGGGCGGCCCTTCACCCTGACCACCGTCTGCACCGGCCTGCTGTTCCGGGGCTATGAGCGCGCGGGCGACGTGCTGGCCGCCATCCACGGGATTTCTCAGCGGCCCGACGTGGACGCCACGCAACTGGCGCTGGGCGGCTGGAGCCACGGCGGCTGGGCCGTCATGGAGATGATGAGCGAGACGCCCGCGCCCGGCCGCATGGGGGTCGCTGACCCGGCCAGCGTCGACCTGTCCGGCGTCAAGGCCGTCTGGCTGGCCTATTCCTATATCGGCCCCTGGGCCTTCAACCGGATGAAGCCCTGGCGGCACTGCCCGCGCGTCCTGGCTTTGACGGCCAAACGCGACCACCTGACCACCGTGCGCAACGCCGAACGGGTCAACGCCATGATCCGCGATTGCGGCTCGGAGGTCGAAAGCTGGGTCGCCGACGGCACCCACGCCTTTGACGAGCCGACCAACAACGGCCCCATGCGCCACCACCCCGAACTGACCGAAGAGGCGCTGCGCCGCTTCACCGCCTTCCTCAAGGACAGCGCGCCTCACGCCTGAAAAAGAATCACGCGGCCGCGTCTTGACGCACGCTCCATCACGTAACAATTGAAGTTACATGAAACGAGACTCCCGCCTCTCCAACATCCTTCATGCCCTGCTGCACATGGCCGAGCACGAACAGCGCTGCGGCCGACCGATGACCTCGGACATGCTGGCGGCCTGCCTGTCGACCAATCCGGTCGTGGTCCGCCGGACCATGGCGGGCCTGCGCGAACAGGGGCTGGTCATGTCCGAGAAAGGCCACGGCGGCGGCTGGCGGCTGGCGCGTCCGCTGGAGGCCGTCACCCTGGGCCAGGTCCACGCCGCCCTGGCCGAGCCCGGCCTGCTGCCGGAGGCGCCGCCGATCGAGGCCGAAGGCTGCCTGATCGAGGCGGCCGTCAACGACGCCCTGTCCGACACCTACGCCGCCGCGCGCGCCCTTCTGGCGGCGCGGCTGGACTCCATCACCCTGGCCGATCTGGCGGCGGACTTCTCGCGCCGGCTGGCCGCCTACCCCAAGAGAGACCTGCTCCATGCACACGCGCGAAAATCCGATGCCCCATGACGCCGTCGTCATCGGCGGCTCCTACGCGGGTCTGTCCGCCGCCCTGCAGTTGGTAAGGGCGCGCCGCCGCGTCCTGGTCATCGACGACGGCCGCCCCCGGAACCGCTTCGCCGCTCGCGCGCACGGCGTGCTGAGCAACGACGGCCGTCCGGGGTCTGAAATCGCCGCCGCCGCCCGCGCCCAGGTTGCAGCCTATCCCACCGCCGCCTTCCGCATGGCCGAGGCGGTGGACGCGACGCGCATCGACGGCGGCTTCTCGGTCGCCTTCGCCGACGGCAGCCGCACCATGGGTCGCCGCCTGATCCTGGCCCACGGGGTCGAGGACGTCCTGCCCGACCTGCCCGGCGTAAAGGAGCGCTGGGGCCGCACCGCCCTGCACTGTCCCTGGTGCCACGGCTATGAGGTCGGCGGCGGGCCGATCGGCGTTCTGGGGCGCGGCGACCATGCGGTCCAGTATGCCAGCGTCGTCGCCGAATGGGGCCAGGCCGTGCTGTTCATAGACCCGACGCGCTTAAGCGAAAACGACGTGCGCGTGCTGGCGCGGCGCGGCGTGACCATCGAACCGACGCCCATCGAACGACTGGAAGGCGAGGCGCCGACCCTGACCGGGGCGCGGCTGGTCGACGGCCGCTTCATCCCGCTGAAGGCCGTCTTCGTCGGCGCCCATGTGCGGCAGTCCGGCGGCTTCGCCGAGCGCCTGGGCTGCGAGATGACCGACACCCCCATGGGCCGCATCGTCAAGGTCGACGCCCAGCAGCAGACCAGCCAGCCGGGCGTCTTCGCCGCCGGCGCCCTGGCGCGGCCGGCGGGCACCATCACCCTGGCGACGGCGGACGGCATGCACCCCGCCCCCGCCGGCTTCCGCGCCCTGATCGAAGAGGAAACAGCCTAGGGTTTTAGCGCGGTTCGACCTTCACCTCGGCGCGGACCGAGTTGGCGATGTAGCAGACGTCATGGGCGCGGTGATGCAGGTCGGCGATGGCCGCCGCATCCGGCAGCTTGTCGCCTGACCAGGTCACGGCCGGGCGCAGAACGATCTCGGTGATCGACATCTTGCCGCGCTCATCCTTGCCCAGGGTTCCTTCCGCCTCGTCGCGATAGGAGTCGACCACGAAGCCGTCCTTGCGGGCGTAGGCCAGGAAGAACAGCATGTGGCAGCTGGACAGGGCGGCGACCAGGGCCTCCTCCGGGTCCACCGCCGCCTCTTCCGACAGGGGCGGCGGGATCATGGGCGAGGGCGCCGACGACCCGCGCACCACCGCGCCGCCGTCGAAGCGCCAGTCATGGCCGCGTCCGTATTTGTTGTCGCTGAAGGGCTGATCGCCCCGGTTCCATTCGACGACGGCGACGTGCTGGCTCATGACAGGCTCCGAAACAAAGGGTCGAAGCTTTAACTAGGCGCCCGGTTCGGCTTTCGCCAGATCGCCCTTGGCCAGATCACCCTGAACCAACATCCTCATCTGCATCTGCGCGCGGATGGTGAAGCCCAGCGAACGATACAGAGCGATGGCCCCGGCGTTGTCGGCGTAGGAGTGCAGGAAGACCGTCTCGCCCCGCGCCAGGATGCGCGCGATCACCGCCCGCATCAGCGCCCCGGCGTAGCCCCGCCCGCGCGCATCAGGGTGTGCGCAGACGCCCGAAACCTCGGTGAAGCCGTCGGGCTTCAGCCGCTCGCCCGCCATGGCCAGCAGCCGCCCGTCCTGCTTGACCCCGAAGAAGTCGCCCAGCCGGTGCGTCTTGTCGAAGAAGGGGCCGGGTTCTGTCAGGGTCGCCAGGGCCAGCATGGCCGGGGCGTCGGCCTCGGTCAGGGGTTCGACGGCGATGTCGCGCGCCTTGGCGGGCGCCAGGTCGACCAGCACCATCTGCGTCAGCACCGCCTCCTTCAGCACCGTCAGGCCAGGCGGAACGGGGGTGCGCTCCGCCTCGACCGTGGCCAGCAGGCCCTCGGGCTGGTCCAGCGCCGCTATCGCCGCCAGGCTTTCCGGCGACTGATCGACGCTCGCGACGAAGACGCCGTAACCCGGCGCCAGCCGCAACGCCCCGCCCGCGCCCACGGCCAGGGACGCCTGACGTGCCGACGTCAGGGCGTTCCAGACCGGGCGGTCGAGCGGGTGCGCCATTCGGCTCAGCCCTGCCAGAAGCCGACGATCTTCTTCACCTCGGCGATGGTCGGCTCGGCGATTTCGCGCGCCTTTTCGGCGCCGGCAGCCAGGGCGCGGTCGATCTCGGCCGGGTCGTTCACCAGGCGGCGCATCTCGGCGGTGACGTTCGCCATCGAGGACACGGCCAGTTCGGCCAGCTTGGGCTTGAAGGCGCCGAAGCCCTGGCCCGCGAATTCGGCCAGCACGGCCTCGCGCGTCGTTCCGGCCAGGGCGGCGTAGATGGCGACCAGGTTCTTGGCCTCAGCCCGACCTTCCAGACCCTCGAGCGTTTCCGGCAACGGCTCCATGTCGGTCTTGGCCTTGCGGATCTTGTTGGCGATGGCGTCGGCGTCGTCGGTCAGATTGATGCGCGACAGGTCCGACGGATCGGACTTGGACATCTTGGCCGCGCCGTCGCGCAGGGACATGACCCGCGTCGCCGGCCCCTGGATCAGCGGCTCGGGCAGGGGGAAGTAGCCCGGCGCGCCGAAGTCGTTGTTGAACTTCTGGGCGATGTCGCGGGTCAGCTCCAGGTGCTGCTTCTGGTCCTCGCCGACCGGCACCTCGGTCGCCTTGTAGAGCAGGATGTCCGCCGCCTGCAGCACCGGATAGGTGTAGAGGCCGACGCTGGAGCGTTCCTTGTGCTTGCCCGACTTCTCCTTGAACTGGGTCATCCGGTCCAGCCAGCCCAGGCGGCCGACGCAGTTGAAGATCCAGGCCAGTTCGGCGTGGGCGGGCACGGCCGACTGCGGGAAGATGACCGCCTTGGCCGGGTCGAGGCCCGAGGCCAGATAGGCCGCCGCGATCTCGCGCGTCTGGGCGGCCAGCTTCTCCGGCTCCTGCCAGACGGTGATGGCGTGCATGTCGGCGACGAAGACGAACAGGGGCGCGCCCGTCTCCTGCAGTTCGGTGAAGCGCTTCAGCGCCCCCAGGTAGTTGCCCAGGTGCAGGGCGCCGGAGGCCTGGATGCCGGACAGGATGCGGCGCGGACCGGTGTATTGAGCCGGAGTCTGATCAGTCATGATAGCGGATCTCGAAAATCGAAAGGCGAACGTCGGCGCACGTTTTCGCGTGCGAAAGAGGGACATGCGGAAGCACGGTGCGGCGGATCAGCCGCGCCATCGTCCATGAGCGAAAATTCGTCCCGAAAGCGCCATGTCCTCGCGCTTATCGGTTCGGGGCGCGAAGGGCAACACTCCTGCGGCGGTTCGCGCGTCGCCGCGATCACGGAACGATGTTAGCCTCCTCTTCCATCGGCATGGAGGGAAGGACATGGACGAGTTCGAAGTCGCCCCGTCCGAGAGTTTCGACTCTCGTCAGGCGCTGACGCGGATGCTGGCGCTGCTGCGCCACCTGATCGACATGATCGCCGAGTTCAGGGAGACGCTGATCCTGACCAGCGGCGGCGACCCCGCCGATCCGGTGCTGGACGACGCCTTCCTGGCCGCCCGCAGTTTGGCGCTGGAAGACGTCGACGCCCTGATCGCCTTGGTCGATGCGGCCGACTTCACTGCCCCGGCCATGGTCGAGCACCGCCTTCAGGGCGAGGCGCTGCGTTTCAAGATGCTGACGATCCTGGCGACCTATCGCCTGGTCGTCGCCGCCCAACCTAGCCGGAATCCGGGCATGAGCCGAGGCTGGTCCCTGTACCGCCGCGCCCTGCGCGGGACGCTGGCGGCCATCGACGGGCCGCTGGAATCCCTGACGGCGGCGCTCGGCGCCAAACAGGGTCTGGTGGAGTTCAAGAAGGCGTTGGAGGTTCTGCTGGACCTATGACCGGGCCGAGCGCCGGACCAGCCCCTTGACCTCGGCCACCGTCACGGCGCGCGTCAGGAAGGCCAGGACGACATAGGCCAGACCGCCCGCCGCCACGACCAGCAGCAGGGTGATCTCCTTGGCGCCGTGAGTCGAGCCCAGCATGGCCAGCAGGTCCGCGACCGGCGCCTGCAGCATCGGCCGCGCCCAGGAGGCGACGCCGACCACCGCCGCCAGACCTGCGCTGGCCAGGGCGATGCGCCCCAGACGCCAGACCGCGCGCGGGCTGGGGCGGTAATGGCCGCGCCGCCACAGGGTCGCCGCCAGCAGGATGACGTTGGTCCAGGCCGAGGCGCTGACCGCCGCCGCAATGCCCGACACCCCCATGCCGAGATAGAACAGCCCGATCGCCAGCGCCGCGTTCACCGCCACCGACACCAGGGCGAACACCATGGGCCTGCGCGTATCGCCGCGGGCGAAGAAGGCCGGCGCCAGGATGCGGATCAGGACGAAGGCGGGCACGCCCCAGCCGAAATGCAGCAGGGCGTGAGCCGTGTTGACGGCGTCGATCTGAAGGAAGGCGCCGCGCGTGAACAGGGCGTCGATCAGGAAATAGGGCATGGCCATCAAGGCCGCCGCCGCCGGCAGGGTCAGGGCCATGGACAGGATCAGCGCCTCGTCCATCGAGGCCTGCTGCTGGCCGTGATCCTGCGACGCCACCGCCGCCGACAGTTTGGGCAGCAGGGCGATGCCGATGGCCACTCCGACCAGCCCCAACGGCAGCTGATACAGTCGGTCCGCCGTCGCCAGCCAGGTGCGGCCGCCGTCGACGAAGCTGGACAGGTTGCCGGAGATGAAGACGTTGATCTGGGTCGCGCTGTTGCCGATGGCGGCGGGAACGGCGGTGATGATGATGGCCTTCACCGCCGGGGTCATCTTCGGCAGGCTGAGGCGGATGTTCGCCCCCGCCTTGCGCGCCGCCCACCAGCACAGCCCCGCCTGGGCCACGCCCGCGACCAGCACGGCCCATGAGGCGGCGTAGGCGGCCTCGACCTGATCGCCCTTCACCGGGATGACGGCGGCCAGCATGATCAGGTTCAGCAGGATCGGATAGGCGCCCGAGACGATGAACCGCCCCCGCGCGTTCAGCACACCGCTGAGCAGGGAGGCGATGGCCATGCAGGGCAGGTAAGGCATGGTGATCTGGGTCAGGATCACCGCCAGCTTGAACCGCGCCGGATCGTCCAGAAAGCCGATGTTGATGACGGTCATCAGCCACGGCATGGTCAGCTGGGCGACCACGGTCAGGGCCACGGTGACGGCGGCCACGGCGGCCAGGGCGTCGGTCGCCACCTTGTCCGCCGCCGCCTCGCCCTCGCTCTTCAGCGTCTTGGCGTAGGCGGGCACGAAGGCGGCGGCGAAAGCGCCCTCGGCGAAGATGCGCCGGAACAGATTGGGGAAGTTCAGCGCCGTGTAATAGGCGTCGGCCGCCGGGCCCGCCGAGGCCCCCAGCGCCGCCGTGATGACCAGATCGCGCGCGAACCCGGCCAGACGGCTGAGCAGGGTCATGGCGCTGAAGATGGCCGAGGACCGCGCCACCCCGCCCGTCTTGGCTGTTGCAGCAGACGCAGGCGGCTGGACGACTGGTTCGACCGTGGCGTTCGCCGCAGAAATCGGCGCGGCCGGTTCGATGGGATCGGTCTTGTCGTTCACGGCTGTTCCTGCGCTCGGTCCCGAAACGCCTTAGCGCGCCTGCGGGCCGCTGGATACGGGCGAACGGCCCAGTACACCTTCCAGATCGGAGACGTCGCGCACGCTGGCGCGCACGGGGACGATGCGGCGCCCCGCCGGGCCTTGGAGCGTGCGGTCCAGCACCTCCAGCAGGTCGACCTTCAGCGCCTCCAGCCTCGCCTTGCTCTTCGGCTTCCGGCCGTCCGCGTCGGTGATGTAGAAGCCGTCCACCGCCCGCTCGCCGAAGCTGGCGACATGGGCCGAGCGGGTCGAATAGCCGTGCGCCGAGATCGTCCGCGCCAGGTCCGCCAGCAGGCCGGGACGGTCGGCGCCCGAGACCTCGATCACCACTGCGCTGGTCCCTGTATCGGCGTCGATCCGCACCACCGGCCGCACATCGAAGACGGCGCGGCGGGCGCTGACGCGCGGCGGCTCCAGGGTCGAGGTCCGCGCCCCCTTCAGCACCGCCCGCTCCATCGCCTTGACCAGAATGGCCAGACGTCGCGGCTCGCGCCCGCCATAGGGTTCGCCCGCCCCGTCCTGAATCTCGAACACGTCCAGCGCCATGCCGTCGTCGGCCGTGGCCAGCCGCGCGCCCACCACGTCGGCGCCCGCCATCGACAGGGTGGCGGCCAGGTCCGCGAACAGGCCGGGGCGATCCCGCGCCGCCACGGCCACGCGGGCGGTGGATTCCAGCGGCCCTTCGGCGGGCAAGGCCTCGACCGCCGCCCCCTCGCGCCGCGCTCGTTCGACCAGGGCGGGGTGATCGGCCAGAGGGTCTTCGCGCGTCACGGCGTCGCCCCGGAACAGGGCCTCGGTCGCCTCGAACAGGGCGCGCATCAGCTGCCCCTTCCAGCCGTTCCACACGCCCGGCCCCACGGCGCGGATGTCGGCCACGGTCAGCACCATCAGCATCCGCAGCCGCTCGGGGTCGCCCACCGCCTCGGCGAAGGCGCGCACGGTCGAGGGGTCGGACACGTCGCGCTTCTGGGCGTAGTCGCTCATCAAGAGGTGATGGCGCACCAGCCAGACGACCAGCTCGATCCGGCGCGGATCGACGCCCAGCCGTTCGCAGGCTCGGCGCGCAGCGATGGCGCCGTCCTCCAGCTGGCTCCGGTCGCCCCCCTTGCCCACGTCATGCAGCAGCATGGCCAGCATCAGCGCCTCGATATCGGCGATGCGCGGCACGATGGCGGTCGAGGCCGGGTGGTCCCCCTCCAGCTTGCCGCGCGCGATGTCGTTGATGATCCCGACCGCCTGCAGGGTGTGCTCGTCCACCGTATAGGAGTGGTACATGTTGAACTGGGTCTGGCCGACGATCCGCCCCCACTCGGGCAGGAAGCGCCCCAGGAAACCCGTCTCATTCATGATCGACAGGACGCGATAGGGCCGCTGGCCGTGCGCCAGCACCGTCAGGAAAGCCTCGGCCGCGCGCGGATCGCGCCGCAGGGCGGGCGTCACCAGCGTCAGCGAACGGATCACGGCGGCGAAGGCGTCGGGGTGCAGGTCCAGATCCAGCCGGTCCGCCTCGACGAACAGCAGCAGCAGACGCGCCGGGTCGCGGGCGAAGACGTTCGGCCCGGTCACCGTCAGCCGCCCCTCCTCCACCGCCAGACCGTCGAAGGCCAGCTTGACCCGGCGCCGCCGGATCAACCGCGACAGGCCGCGCGCCAGCCCTTCCGCCTTCTTCTGCTGGCGCGCCTCCAGCTGGGCCGAGACGGCGCGGGTCAGGGCGCCGACCTCGCGTGCGACCTGGAAATAGCGGCGCATGAAGCGCTCGACCGCCAGTTCGTCGCCGCGCCCGCGCCAGCCCATGCGCCGGGCGATCTCGGGCTGGAAATCGAAGGTCAGCTTCTCCTCGGCTCGCCCGGCGACCAGATGCAGCAGGATGCGCACCCGCCACAGGAAGCCGATGGCCTCGCGGAAGCTGCGCAGCTCACGCGCGGTCAGCAGGCCCTCCAGCGCCGCCTGCCCGCGCTCGCTGTCCGGCGCCAGGGAGCGGGCGATCCAGAACAGGGTGTTGAGGTCGCGCAGCCCGCCCTTGCCGTCCTTGACGTTCGGCTCGACGCGATAGCGGACGGCGCCGGTTTTCTGCAGGCGCACGTCGCGCTCGGCCATCTTGGCGGCGATGAAGGGGCGCGGATCGGCGCGGGCCACCGAGGTGCGGAACCGCTTCAGCAGGCTTTCGCCCAGGGCCGCATCCCCGGCCAGCACCCGCGCTTCCAGAAGCGTCGTTCGCACCGTCATGTCGTCGCGCGCCAGCGTCAGCGTCTCGCCGATGGAGCGGAAGGCCGAACCGACCTTCAGCCCCAGATCCCACAGGGCGTAGTGGACGAACTCGACCACCTCCTGGGCGCGCGGGCTGATCGCCTGCCCCGGCCGCAGGAACAGCAGGTCGAGGTCCGAGAAGGGCGCCAGCACCCCGCGCCCGTAGCCGCCGACCGCCAGCAAGGTCAGCCGCTCGTCCGGAGCCGGATGGACCTGTTCGGTCGCGAACCGCCACAGGGTCGCCAGCAGGGCGTCGGCGGCCTCGGCGTAGAGACGGGCGGCCTCAGCCCCGTCGGTGGCGCTCTCGGCCCGGCGGGCGGCGCGGGCGCGGTCGGCGTCGAAGCTTTCACGCAAGAGCGCGGTGACGGCGGCGCGCGGGTCAGACGCCGAGGCGGCGTCGAGAACGGCGGAAGGGAGCGGGGGCGGTGCGGTCACGGAAGGAGCATAGCACGCCCTTCTATTCCCGCTCATCCCGGCGGACGCCGGGATCCAGTCCTTTGGCTTTAGGCGCGCGCTTAGACATTGGCCGCTCCAGCCTTACCGATGGAGGGCGAAGCTCTGACTGGATCCCGGCGTCCAGATCGGAAGAGCACACGTCTGAACTCCAGTCACAGCTAAGCATCTCGTATGCCGTCTTCTGCTTGAAAAAAA
>OFTY01000734.1_pt1 | contig 19687 bp, 17 predicted proteins | sample 1775061 | NCBI WGS metagenome assembly OFTY01 (sample SAMN08195773, study PRJEB24354) | sludge metagenome | isolation source: sludge from phenol fed wastewater aerobic bioreactor B | place: India: Nagpur | collected 2016-09-16 | reverse complement strand
CGGAAAACCTGCTACAGCAAGCCACATCCAAGTCCAGCGTTAGCCCGGTGCGGATGCCATGCTCTGGCTTAAAATCCCTCACCCTTGCGGGTATGCGGGTTCGATTCCCGCTCCGGGCACCAGCGTCCCCGTTCGCCGGCGGCCGCTAGAATCGCGGCTTCCTGCCGCCACGCCACGCACCGTCATGCCTGCACGCCTCCGGATCTGCCTGATCGTCGTCGCCCTGTGCCTGGGCGTTGCCGTGCCATCGGCTGCCAGCGAAGCGGCCAAGCCCAGCATCGGCCGGCAGCGCGAGGGCGTGCTGTTCTGGCCGCAGGCCGAGCGCGATGCGCAGTTCCGGCGCATGTACGAGCGTTTTCCCAGCGACCGTGCGGCGCATGGCGCGCAGGTCCGCGCCTTGCCGAACGGCAAGCCGCTGGCGATCGACGGGCGCGATGCGAACGCGTGGCTGGCCGACTACATGGCGAAGTACCACGTGGCCGGCGTGCTGGTGCTGCAGGATGGCCGCGTACGCGCCCAGCGCTACGCGCTGGGCTTCAAGCCCGGGCAGCGCTGGACCTCGTTCTCGGTGGCGAAATCGGTGACTTCCGTGCTGCTCGGGATCGCGCTGCAGCAGGGCTACATCCGCGGCATGGACGACAGGCTCGGCCGCTACATTCCCGAGCTGCGCGGCAGCGCTTACGCCGATGTCACGGTGGAGCAACTGCTGACGATGACTTCGGGCGTGCGCTGGAACGAGGACTATGACGACGCGCATTCCGACGTGGCGCGGATGTACCTCGGCCAATGCGAGAGCGGCGAGGCGCACGTGCTCAGCTACCTCAAGAAGCTGCCGCGCGCATATCCGGCCGGTACGCACTGGAACTACAACACCGCGGAAACCGACCTGCTCGGCATCCTGGTGCAGCGGGCCACGCATCGCTCGCTGGCGGCGTATCTTGCCGACACGATCTGGAAGCCGTTTGGCATGACGTCCGACGCCTACTGGATCAAGGACGAATGCGACGGCAGCGACACCGGCGGCAGCGGCCTCTCCGCCACGCTGGGCGACTACGCGCGGCTGGGCGAATTCATGCTCGGCGGCGGACGCATCGCCGGCAAGCCGGTGATCGCCAAGGCCTGGCTGGCCGGTGCCACCCGCAAGCACGCCAGCACTGACGAGCCCGACCGCGGCTACGGCTACCTGTGGTGGACCGACACCGACGGCAGCTACGCGGCGATCGGCATCTTCGGCCAGATGGTCTACGTCGACCCCGCACGCCAGCTGGTGATCGCGCAGGTGGCGTCGTGGCCTGCGGCAACGTCGAAGGAGCTGGTGGCGGGGCGCCGCGCCTTCGTCGAAGCGATCAAGCAGGCGTTGGATGTGGAGCGCAAGCCGTAGGTCGGACTTCAGCCCGACTGATGCCGGGTGTCGGGATAAATCCCGACCTACGCGCCGCGCGTTCAAGGCAGAGATGTAGGTCGGGCTTCAGCCCGACGGTTGTCGGGTGTCGGGCTGAAGCCCGACCTACGGTGTTACGCCACGAACTGCAATCGCGCCAGCTCCGCATACAGGCCGCCCTCGGCCAGCAGGCTTTCGTGCGTGCCCTGCGCCACGATGCGGCCGCCGTCCATCACCACGATGCGGTCGGCGCGTTGGACGGTGGCGAGGCGGTGGGCGATGACGAGCGTGGTGCGACCCTGTTCCAGCCTGGCCAGCGCCTGCTGGATCGCGGCCTCGGATTGCGCGTCCAGCGCCGAGGTGGCTTCGTCGAGCAGCAGCAGCGGCGCGTCGCGCAGGATTGCGCGGGCGATCGCGATGCGTTGGCGCTGGCCGCCGGAGAGGCGCACGCCGCGTTCGCCCAGCTCCGCCGCGTAGCCTTCGGGCAAGGCGCGGATGAACTCGTGCGCTTCGGCGGCGCGGGCGGCCTCGACCACCTCGTCGTCGCCGGCGTCCTGGCGGCCGAAGCGGATGTTGTCGGCGGCGCTGCCGGCGAAGATCGCGGTCTCCTGCGGCACCAGCGCGATCGCGCCGCGCAGTTCGGGCAGCGCCAGCGCGCGCAGGTCGACGCCGTCGAAGCGGATGCAGCCGGACTGCGGATCGTAGAAGCGCAGCAGCAGCGCCAGCACCGTGCTCTTGCCCGCGCCGGAGGGGCCGACCAGCGCCACCGTCTCGCCGGGACGGATGTCTAGGTTGAAATCGTGCAGCGCGGGCGCGTCGGGGCGGGTGGGGTAGTGGAAGCGCACGTGCTCGAAGCGCAGCGCGCCGCTCACCGGGCGCGGCAGCGCCTGCGGCTGCGCGGGGCTGGCGATCTCGGCGCGCTCGGCGAACAGCTCGCCGATGCGCTCCATCGCGCCGGCCGCGCGCATCACGTCGCCCCACACTTCGGACAGGCCCGCCACCGAGCCGGCGGCGAAGACCGCATACAGCACGAACTGGCCCAGCACGCCGGCGCCGAGCGAGCCGGCCAGCACGTCGCGCGCGCCGGCCCACAGCACCAGGGTGATCGCGCCGAAGAACAGCACGATCACCGCGGCGGTGAGCCAGGCGCGCATGCCGATGCGCCGGCGCGCGGAGGCCAGCGCGCGGGTGATCGCGCCGGCGTAGCGGGTGCTCTCGATGTCCTCGCGCGCATAGGCCTTCACCGCAGGCGCGGCGTTGAGCGTCTCGTTGGCGATCGCCGCGGCGTCGGCGAGGCGGTCCTGGCTGGCGCGCGACAGCTTCTGCACGCGCCGGCCGAACACCAGGATCGGCAGCATCACCGCGGGGATCACCAGCGCGGTGAGGCCGGCGAGGCGCGGGCTGGTCCAGATCATCATCGCGCTGGCGCCCAAGAGCATCACCGCGCTGCGCAGCGCCACCGAGATGCCCGAGCCGATCAGCGCCTGCACTACCTCGGTGTCGGTGCCGAGGCGCGAGTTCAGCTCGCCCACGCGGCTGCGCTCGAAGAAGCCCACGTCGAGCCGGATCACGTGCGCATACAGCTGGCTGCGCAGCGAGGCCAGTGCGCGCTCGCCCAGGAGCGTGATGCAGAAGTAGCGCGCCGCGGTGGCCGCGGCCAGCACCAGCGCCACCGCAAACAGGCCGAGAAAAGTGGCGTTGATTGCGCCGGGATCGACGTGCTCAAAGCCGCGCTCGATGATCCGCCGCACTGCCATCGGCAGCACCAGGGTGGCGGTGGACGAGATGCCGAGGAACAGCAGCCAGCCCAGCGCCAGCCGCCAGTGCGGCCGCAGGAACGGCCACAGCTGGCGCAGCGCACCGAGGCGGCGGGTGGGGCGGGACGTGGGTTCGCGCATGGGCCGGGCCGGAGGGAATGGCGTCGAGATGGGGCGTGCGGCGCGCGAATCAACCGGGCGCGGGTCAGTCCAGCCGCCGCACCGCGATGCGGCCGCGGCTGAGGTCGGCGATGCGCGCCTCGGCTTCGGCCACGCGCTGCGCGGGCAGTTCGAATTCCAGCGTCACGCCGTCGGCGTCGAATTGCTCGCGTGCGACTTCGGCGCCCAGTTCGCGCAGGCGCGCCTTGAACAGGGCCAGCTCCGCGAAATCGCAGTGCAGGCCCAGCCGCGCCATCGCCACGATGGCCACGCGCGCGGCGGTGCGCAGGCATTCCGCCGCGGTGCCGCCGTAGGCGCGCGCGAGGCCGCCGGCGCCGAGCTTGATGCCGCCGAACCAGCGCGTCACCACGACGACGACGCGGTCGTAGCCCTGGCCCTCGATCGCCTGCAGGATCGGCCGGCCCGCGGTGCCGCCGGGTTCGCCGTCGTCGTTGAAGCGGTAGTCCGCGCCGATGCGGTAGGCCCAGCAGTTGTGCGTGGCGTCCGCCGCGGACACTTCGCGCACGAAGGCCAGCGCCTGCTCCGGCGTGGCCACCGGCGCGGCGAGGGCCAGGAAGCGGCTTTTCTTGATCTCCTCGGCATGGCGGCAGGCGGCGACGAGGGTGTGCAGCGGTTCGTTCATGCGGTGCAGGGTAGGCGATGTGTCATCGCCTTTGCATTAGGCTGCCGGTTTTCGTGATGGATGCCGGGAGCGGGTGCCGATGTCGCTGAATGTGCTGATCGCGCTGGTGCTGCTGGGGTTGGCCTTGCGCGCGTTGAAGTGGCGGCGCACCGGCGCGGCGGCGCTGGCGCTCGCCGTGCTGCTGTTCGCGGTGGAAGGTTGCGGCCTGCTGCCGGCATGGCTGCTGCGCAGCCTGCAGGGGCCGTATGCGCAACGCCCCGCGATCGCCTGGGCGCCGCGCAACGCGATCGTGCTGCTGGGCGCCGGCGCGGAACGCGTGGCCGATGGCACGGTGGAGCCGGGCGAGCCCGCGCACAGCCGCATCAACGAGGCGCTGGCGCTGTATCGCGCATGCAAGGCCAGCGGCAACGATTGCAAGCTGGAGGTGAGCGGCGGCGACGCCCGCCACACCGGCGAACCGGAAGCCGCGGTCTATGCCGCCGTGCTGGAACGCATGGGCGTATCGGCCGCCGACCTGCTGCAGGAGCCGCACAGCATGAACACCTGGCAGAACGCGCAGTTCAGCGCGCCGCTGCTGCGCGACTACGGCGCGCAGCGCGTGCTGCTGGTGTCCTCGGCCATGCACCTGCGCCGCGCCAGCCTGTACTTCGCGCATTTCGGCATTGCCGCCACGCCGGTGCGCAGCGACTGGCTGAAGGCGCGCGTGCAATGGTGGCCGCTGTCGTGGAACTTCGCGGCGACCGATCTGGCGCTGCACGAATACGCGGGCGTGCTGCGCTACCACCTCTACAACGCGCTGGGCTGGAACGTGCAGGCGACCGAGCCGGGCGCGCTGTAGCCTAATGCGCCTGCGTCCCACCCTGGAGCCTCGATGATCCTCACTGCGCTGATCGCCTTGCTGGCCTGCGCCTGGCTGGCCGGACGCCTGGGTCGGCGGCGTCTGCAGTGGGCGGGCGTGGCGCTGGCAGTGCTTGCCCTGTTCGCGATCGGTTGCGGGCCGCTGCCGAACCTGCTGCTGCGCGGCTGGCAGGCGCCGTATGCGCAGCGTCCGCTGCCCGGCTGGGCGGCCTCCAACGCGATCGTGTTGCTCACCGGCAACAGCAACAACCCGCCGGGCGGCGTTCCCGAACCCGGCGATACGGGTTACGCGCGCATCGCCGAAACGCTGTCGCTGTACCGCGATTGCCGCGCGGCGGGCAAGCGTTGCAGCGTGCTGGTGAGTGGCGGCGAGGCGCCCACGTCCAGCGATTCGCTGGCACAGGTGTACGGACGTGCGCTGGTGGCGATGGGCGTGCCCGAAACCGACCTCGTGCTGGAAACGCGCAGCCGCACCACCTGGCAGAACGCCGAGTTCGCGCGCGCGCCGCTCGCGCGCATCGGTGCCGAACGGGTGTGGCTGGTGACTTCGGCGCTGCACATGCGGCGGGCGCTGTTCGCATTCGGGCATTTCGGCACCCGCGCCACGCCGGTGCGCGCCGACTACATGCGCGTGGCCTGGGGCTGGCTGCCCAAGGCCGGCAACCTGCTGCTTGCCGACCATGCGCTGCACGAGGTGGCGGGCATGGCGCTGTATCGCTGGTACGCGTGGCGCCATCGCGCCGCGGCGGCGGATGAGGCCGGGCCGCCGCTGGATTGAGCTTACCGCCGCATCACCAGCAGGCGCAGCTCGCTCATGTCCTCGATCGCGTAGCGCACGCCCTCGCGACCGAAGCCGGAGCGTTTCACGCCGCCGTAGGGCATGTTGTCCACGCGGAAGCTGGGGATGTCGTTCACCACCACGCTGCCCTGTTCCAGCTCGTCCCAGGCGCGCATCGCGTGGTCGAGGCTGTCGGTGAAGATGCCGGCCTGCAGACCGTAGTCCGAATCGTTGACCATCGCGATGGCCTCGTCGAACGTGGTGAACGGCGCGAGCAGAGCGAACGGGCCGAACGCTTCCATGCGGTTCGCCTTCGCGTCGACCGGCACGTTCTCCATCAGCGTGGCGTCCAGCATGTTGCCGCGGCGCTTGCCGCCGCAGAGGATTTTGCCGCCGGCCTGCTTCGCCTCGAGTATCCACCCGTGCAGGCGTTCGGCCGCGGCCTCGTCGATCATCGGGCCGAGGAACACGCCGGGATCCTTCGGGTCGCCGGCCTTGAGCTTCTTCGTCGCCGCGACCAGCCGGCGTTTCAGCGCCTCGTACACGTCGGCGTGGGCATAGATGCGCTGCACGCCGATGCAGCTCTGGCCGGACTGGTAGAACGCGCCGAACACCAGCCGCTGCACGATGCGGTCGAGCTTGCCGCCCTGGTCGGCGTCCACGATGCAGGCCGCGTTGCCGCCCAGCTCCAGCACCACCTTCTTGCGCCCCGCGCGCGCCTTCAGCTCCCAGCCGATCTGCCCGCCGGTGAAGGAGAGCAGCTTGAAGCGTTCGTCCTCCACCAGCGGCGCGGCGTGCGCGCCGTCCAGCGGCAGGATGGAAAACGCGCCGCGCGGCAGGTCGGTTTCGGCCAGCACCTCGCCGATGATCAGCGCGCCGATCGGGGTCTTCTCCGACGGTTTCAGCACGAACGGGCAACCCGCCGCGATCGCCGGCGCCACCTTGTGCGCGACCAGGTTCAAGGGGAAATTGAACGGCGTGATGAAGGACGCCGGCCCGATCGGCACGCGCTTCGTGTAGCCGTGGTAGCCGTCCAGCAGCGCGGCGAGTTCCAGGTTGATCGTCTCGCCGTTGATGCGCACCGCCTCCTCGGCCGCGATGCGGAACGTCTCGATCAGCCGCGTCACTTCGCCCGCCGCATCCTTGATCGGCTTGCCCGCCTCGATGCACAGCGCCTCGGCCAGCTCGTCGCGCCGCGCGCTGAAGCGGTCCACGCAATGCTGCAACACCGCCTGCCGCGCCCACGGCTTGAACTCGCGCATCGGCCGCGCCGCTTTCACCGCCGCGGCGATGGCCTTCTCCACCGCCTTCGCATCCGGCACCGCCACCCGTGTGGCGGGTTTGCCGCTGTACTTGTCGCGCACCTCCAGCGTGACCTTGGACGTCTGCGGCTGGTTGGCGAGGTAGAACGGGTAGCTCTTGTTCAACATGGCGTTGGCCTGCGGTGGTGATCGCACAAGCATAGGGCGTTGCCATGTTCAGGGCGGGTGATGCAACCGGCCGCGGCGTGTGCGCAAGCTACAATCGGGCCTCGTCTCCCATCGAAATTCCCCCGCATGCGCAATCCCTTGCAGGAACAACTGCTCAAGGCCGGCCTGGTCAACAAGTCCAAGGCCGCGCAGGCCGTGCGCGAGCAGGTGGCAAGACACAAGGGCAAGCAGCCGGCGGCGCCGAGTGCCGAGCAGCTGGAAGTGGAGCGCCTGCAGGCCGAGAAAGCCGAGCGCGACCGCGCGCTGGCGGCCGAACGCAATGCACAGCGGCGCGCGGACGAAGCGCGCGCCCAGGCTCGCCAGATCATCGAGACGCACAGGCAGAAGCGCGAAGGCGAGATCGCCTACCGCTTCACCGACGGCACCGCGATCAAGAGCGTGCTGGTCAGCCCGGCGCTGCGCACGCAACTGGCCAGCGGCGCGCTGGTGATCGTGCGCCACGGCGAAGGCTACGAACTGCTGCCGCGCGCCGCCGCCGACAAGGTGCGCGAACGCGATCCGGAGCTGATCGTGCTCGATCATGGCCACGCCGAAGCGACCGGCAGCGGCAACGAGGCGGACGACGAGTACTACAGGCAGTTCGAGGTGCCGGACGATTTGGTCTGGTAGGGATTGGAGGGATCTGTTGGGGCTGCATCGACGTCCATGAGCGGACGTTCGGCGATGCGCATTGAGGCGAACCGAACTGCATTGCCGCAAGAGGCGGCCGGATGAGACCGAGGCTCTCCGGCCGCCTGTGAACATCAAGGCTGTGCGGTTGCCGTGATGCTGAGCCCCTGGAACGGTGCCTTGGCACTGACCCCGATGAAGTAGTCGGTACCGACGACCGGCTGGTTGATCGTTATCGACTCATTGTTGCCGGGCCCGGTGGAGCTGGCGTCGTAACTCGTGGTGGATGGCCAACCCGTGTGGCTGACATACAGGTTGGCATCGCCGGTTCCGCCGGTGGTCGTGACGAGCAGCTTCCTGGTGTTTGCCGGCACGCGGAAGTAAAAGTACCGCAGGTCCCCGGCGCGAGGTGTGTCCGCGACGCTCACAGGGCAGCCGCTCAAGAGCGCGTAGCCGTCGCCGTCGGAGCATGTACCGGATGTCGTGGCCGTAATGCTCACCCCGCTGAACGGCGCCTGTGCATGGACCGCGATGAAGTAGTAACCGCCGGTTGCCGGCTTGTCGATGACGATCGACTCGCTGTTGCCGGCATTCGTGGAGCGGGCATCGTAGCTTGTCGTGGATGGCCAGCCGGTGCTGCTTGCGTAGAGGTCGGCATTGCCGCTGCCGCCGCCGATATTGATGGCAAGTCGCTGGGTGCCGACCGGAACCTGGATGTAGGAGTACTGCAGGTCACCGGCTCGCGGGGTATCCGTGACGCTGACGGTGCAACCGCTCAACAGGTGGTAGTTGTCGGTTGTCGCGCAATTGCCGGGAGTCGGGATCGGCGTCGTGCCGCCGCAGGTGGTGGTGTCGCCCTGTTTGGCGTTGATGCAGCTCAGCCAGTTGGACCAGTCGGCGTCGTGGCTGTAGCGGATGCCGGCCAGATAGTTGCCGTATGCCGTGTAGTTGCCGGGCCGGAAGTCGCCGAGGATGGTATTCACCTCGTCGGGATGGTTTTCGAACATGTAGCGCACGCCGAGATAACCCCAGCGGTAAATGCGCTCCTGTCCGCTGTTGTAGTCGTTGGCGAATATGGTGCTGAGCGGATACTGCTTGGTGCCCGCGTCGGCGTATGCCTCCGGGTAGGGCACGTTGCGGTATGCATAGGAAATGTATTCGGCAAGGCCTTCGATCCACCATATGGTGGGCTTGCTCGTGGCGGCGCGGAAGTCGCCGTACATATCGAAGCGGCCATCCAGATAGTGCACGTACTCGTGGGTGAGATTCCACACTTGGAAGGTCGGTCGCAACCATTCCGCCTCGTAGGCCAGGAACCGCGCTTGGTTGTTCGGATCGGCCGGGTTGCCCTCCAGATAGATGCCGCCGTTGTTGGTGTCATTGCCGAAAATGGTGCCGGAGTAGGTCTGGTAATCCGTACTGCTGTGGAAGATGACGAGCTCGAGCGCCGTGTTGTTGTCGTCGGCAACCGGCGTGCCGTTGCTGCCGACCTTCCTGAGGAAGAAATCCTTCTCGCCGATCACTTCCGAGCACACCTCGTCCACCTGCGCCGGAGTCAAGGCCTGGGCACGAAGGCGCAGGTTGGCGTTGCACATGTGGTCGATGGGCAGCACGGCTTGTGCAAGGCGGGTCTGCAGGTTGCAGATGCCGTAGTAGCTGCAGTTGCCGCTGTCGTAGTAGTCGGCGCCGTCCGCCGCGGCCACCCAGATGGAGGCGCCGGTGCCCGTCATGCCGTACGTGGTGAGGATCGACTTGACGAGAGGGCTGACGGTGGGCTTCAACGAGGGATATTGCAGGAACCTGGCCAGTTCGCGGGCCGCATTGGCGAGCAGATACTCGTTGCTGGTGCCGGCCTCCGCCGCATTGCGCAGGATGAAGCCGGACAACGACGTGGTGATCGACGAGTCGGCCTGTACGGCGGCCTGGAAATCGGCGTTGTAGTGGCCGCGGAACAATACCGTGAAGATATTGTTGGTCGCCGTCATCATGTAGAAATAAGGGTGATAGCTTGCGTTGTACCGATCCAGCAGGTCGCGCAAGGTGGCCAATTGATGGGCATTTTCGCCGGCGCTGTCGATCAGGGTGACAAACTCGGAAAGCACCTGGCCATGGCCATTGTTGACGTCGTGAAAGTGCGAGTTGGCGACAAATGCGTCGAGCGCGGGGCGAATCGCGCTCTTGAGTTTGTCCCCATAGCCGCCGACATCGGCCGAGTCGTAATACTGCACGTAGTAGCCGGCGCGCAGGAACAGGATCAACTGCAAGGTACCCGCGGCATTGTTGCCGGCATACGTCGCGGCGTCGCCGCGCAAGGCATCGGCCACGGTGACCATCTTGGCTTCGTTGAATACCTGGCCGGCCGTGGCGCCGGTCAGGCTGAACAGGGTATTGACGCAGCTGTCCACGTCCGAGCTGCGGATCAACGTCACCAGGGCGCTGCCGCTGGCGTTGGCGAACGCGTTCGGGTCGCATGCAGTGGCGCCCGATGCGGCAAGTCCGGACAAGATTCGCGCACGTGTCGTGGTGGTTTGCGGGCGATCATAGTCGGCGCGCAAGTGTTCCCGCGAACTCGAAATCGGTGCGCGTTGCGCCGCGGTCAATGGCCGTTCCTGCTGGTGCGCCACCGGCAACTCGGCGAGGGTGCCAAGACGCAACGCATTGGCGTGCGGTGGCGGGGCGGAATGGGACGTGCTGGTGTGGCCGGGCAGCTTTTGTTGGGCGGGCGACGCAATGCCAGCTGCACTGACGAACAACAGCGCAGCCGACAGCGTGCCGCACACGAGCGGCAAACTCTTGCGAGACATGATGGACTCCCGAGTTGAATTCCCCTGATTGCCGCAATCACGGTGGCGCGCGGTTGGCGCACGGCTGCGACGGTAGGGATGCTAGGAGCGCATGCAAGGGATGTATTGATAAAAAGCTGCGTTGGCTGCGCGGAATCCCGCAAAAAGCATCAAACCTTGATTTCCGTCGCACAAGGACGAGCCTGCGCAGGTTGTCGGCAGCCAGTTCAGGCTCATCCGGTACGAATACCGCGTAACCGCCGCGGGTGTTCGGTCGTGGATCATGGGTTGCTGGAATCAGGCTTGGTCTTTGATGAGGACAGTCCGGCTACGCCGCATTCCGTTCCGACCACGGCGTGATTTTCTTCAACGTGGCGGCGATGGCCTGCTTGGCGACGGCGCGGTCGTGGTCGTCCTGCAGGCCGGTCCAGAAGGACCAGGGGCAGTGCGCGACGGGTTCATCGTGTTTGAGTTTGGTTGATGCCCCGCCGTTTCGTCACGCCGCGCTATCGAGTTGCCAACCGGGGAACACCAGTACGGCGGGGTGGCAGTGCAGGGCAGTGGCCAGCGTCTTGGCACGCTCGACACCGAGATTGATGCGGCCGGTTTCGATGCCGGAGATCGTGGATTGCGGGATGCCGCACAGCGACGACAGCTCGCCTTGGCTGAGTCCCTGGAGTTCGCGGACGATGCGGACGGATTCGCCGGGCGAGACCTTGATGCGCTTCCTGGCGGGAATGGGCTTGCTCATGTTAGCGTCTCCGGTAGTCGTGTGGGGCGGCACGCAAAACGGCAAAACGGAACCTGGTTCACCTACCGATGAAGCTCACGCTGCCTGCTTGTGCTGCGCCTCCCACCCCACGCACGCCAGCCACACGGTAAGCGGAATCGGCTTGGCGCCGGAGAGGTAGTAGTTGAGCATGCGCCGCGAAATGCCGATGGACGTCGCGGCGCGCTCCTGCGTGAGTTCGTTGCGGGCCATCCAATTCCACAGTCGCTCGAAACCGATGCCTCCAGATTGCTCCACGGCAAGGTTGCGCAGGTTGTCGGCGGCCAGTTCCAGCTCGTCGGGCACAAACACGACGTAACCGCCGCGCGCATCCAGCTTGGCGCGGCGGAACACGGCCGGTTTGGTCAGCGCATGCAGGGGCTTTCGGCGGCTCCAGTCCTTCAGGCTTACCGTAGCCTCGAAGCCGTCGGCGAAGCTCAGGGCGAGTTGCATGTCCGCCAGCGGCTTGGCGGCGGTGAGGGTGTGCTGCGGGTCGTGGATCATGGGTTGCACTCCTCGAACAATTGGCGGCAGGCGTCGCGGTGGGTGGCAATCCACGCGAGGGCGTCGGCGATTTCGCGTGCCTGCACGGTGCGGCTGACCACGGCCAGCGTATCCAGCATCACCAACGCGTCGCGGCGATCGGCCAGCACCACATGCACATGCGCGGGGCGGTGGTCGGGCACGTTGATCCGGATGCTGGAGCCGCCGATGCGGTGGATCGTGGGCATGGGCGTAGCGTTGTGCAGTGGTTGCACAATGTCAAGCGACGCAGCCGGGTTCGTTTATCGGCCTGGCTTCGGGATTTCGCGCTGCTCCACCCGCAACGCCAGCTCGCCATCTGCCAGCCGCGCGTGCAGCGCGCTGCCGGGCTCGACGTTGAGTGCCGATCGAACCACTTTGCCGGTCTCGTCGAACAGGATCGCGTAGCCACGTTCCAGCGTGGCGAGCGGGCTTACCGCGTGCAGGGTGCGGGCAACCTGGGTTAGCGCCTGGCGTTCGCGTTCGAGCGTGCGGACGATGGCCTGGCGCAGGCGTTGCGACTGGGTGGCGAGGCGTTGTTGCAGCAGCGTCAGGCGTTGCTGCGGGTGGCGCGCCAGCAGGCGCGCGTGCAGGCGGTCCAGCCTGGCGCGCTCGCCTTGCCGGCGTTCGCGCAGCACGGCGAGCAGGCGGTGTTGCAGGTGGGCGAGGCGTTCGCGGTCGCGGGCGAGCCGTGCCTGCGGGCGTTGCGCTTGCAGGCGCGCCTGCAGGTGATCGACGCGCTGGCTCAGCGCCTGCAGGCGGCGCTGTTCCAAGGTGGCGAGGCGCTGCTGCAGCTGGCGCAGGTGGCGCAGCGTGGTTTGCGCGTCGGGCACCAGCAGTTCGGCGGCGGCGCTCGGCGTGGGGGCGCGCAGGTCGGCGACGAAGTCGGCGATGCTGAAGTCCACCTCGTGGCCCACCGCGCTCACCACCGGCACGGCGCAGGCGTGGATGGCGCGCGCCACCGCTTCGTCGTTGAACGCCCACAGGTCTTCCAGCGAGCCGCCGCCGCGGGTGACGAGCAGCACGTCGAAGCGCGCGGCACGCGAGGCTTTCTTCAGCATTGCCACGATGGCGGGCGGCGCCTCGCGGCCCTGCACCGGCACCGGCAGCACGTCCACTTCGGTGAGCGGCCAGCGGCGGGCGAGCACGCTGAGCACGTCGCGGATCGCGGCGCCGGTGGCGGAGGTGATCACGCCGATGCGCCGCGGGTAGCGGGGCAGGGGGCGCTTGCGCGTCTCGTCGAACAGGCCCTCGGCGCCGAGCTGCGCCTTCAGCCGCTCGAACTCGCGCTGCAGCGCGCCTTCGCCGGCCGGCTCCATGTGCTCGGCGACGAGCTGGAATTCGCCGCGCGGCTCGTACAGGCCCACCCGCGCGCGCAGCAGCACCTGCATGCCGTCCACGGGCTTGAAGCGCAGCGCGGCGCTCTTCGGGCGGAACATCGCGCAGCGCACCTGGGCGGCGCTGTCCTTCAGCGTGAAGTAGAGGTGCCCGGAGGCAGGGCGCGCCACGTTGGACAGCTCGCCTTCGATCCACACCAGCGGCAGCGCGTCCTCCAGCAGCCCGCGCACCAGCCGGTTCAGCGTGCTGGGGGTGAGGATGTGGCGAGGCGGAGCGGCGTGGTCGTCGGGCGCGTGCATGAGAGCGCGAGCCTAGCACGTCTGGCGCCGGTCGCAGAGGCTTGCATAACAGAGGCTTGGCGGACGTTGTGCAGGTAATGGCTGATGTTGTTGGGGCGGACTCGTGTGTGGATGCCGCTGGTTCCGCTGGCGGGCGGAAACGGCTGCGTGCCGGCGGATGTGCAACTGCCGAAGTGCTGGATTCCGACGACTCCGGATGACGCGCCGGGTTGGGAAATCATCCGCCTGCGTCGGACTTGCGCCGCCGCTCGCGCCAGGCGCGGATGGCGAGGTTCAGCGCCAGCCAGGCGCACAGCAGGCCCAGCGGCCAGGCCAGCACCGCCGGCCGCCACCATGCCACCACGGCGAGCAGCAGCAGGGTCAGCGCGCCCAGCGCCAGCGGGCCGGCATCGGCGCGGCCCAGCACGCGCTGGTCGACCAGCGCCGCGCCCATGCGGTTGGCGAGGCGGATCGCGCCCGTGGCGGCACGGCTGGAGCTGCCGCCGTCGTGATGGGCGCGCGGCGGGCGTTCGGTGGCGCCGCCCAGCTTGTCGCGGCGATGCCGGCGCGGGCTCAGCACGATCTCGGTGGCGTGTTCGAGGTCGCGTTCGTACTGCGCGGCGAGTTGCGCGGCGAAGCCGGCATCCTCGATCGCCACGTCGATCTCGCGGTTGTTCAGCCAGCTGGCGAGGTTGAGGTTGGACGAACCCACCCGCGCCCACTGGCCGTCGGCCACCGCGGTCTTGGCGTGCAGCATCGAGCCGTTCCACTCGAACACGCGGATGCCGGCCTGCAGCAGCGGCCGGTAGCCCGAGCGCGACAGGCTGGCCACCAGCGGCACGTCGCTGCTGCCGGGCATCAGCAGGCGCACGTCCACGCCGTCGCGCGCGGCGGCCACCAGCGCCTGCACGTAGGGCGCGGTGCCCACGAAGTAGGCGTCGGTGAGCCACAGCGTCTTGCGCGCCAGCGCGGCGATCATCTGGTCGAGCCGGTAGATGCCGGCGCTGGACGGCTGGGTGGCGATCAGGCGCAGCGCGATGTTGCCGGCAGGCGCGGCATCGCCGGCCAGCGCGGGCAGGGCGCTGCCGCATTCGGCCCAGCTCTGCGCGAACGCCGCCTGCATCTCGGCCACCACCGGGCCGCGCAGCGCCACGCCGGTGTCGCGCCACGGTGGTACGCCGCGCCGTGCGTCGCCCAGCCACTTCGCGCTGAGGCACACGCCGGAGAGGAAACCCTGCACGCCGTCCACCAGCAGCAGCTTGCGATGGTCGCGGCTGACCCAGCCGAACGGCAGCCCCAGCTGCGGCCGGTTGAAGATGCGCACCTGGCCGCCGGCCGCACGCAGCGGCTGCCAGAACGCGTGCCCCGAAGCGCCGAGGCAACCCATCCAGTCCGCCACCACCGCCACGAACACGCCGGCACGCGCGCGCTCGGCCAGCGCGTCGCGGAACGCGCGACCGACCTCGTCGTCGCGGATGATGTAGTTCTCCAGCAGCACGTGCCGCTGCGCGCCGCGGATCGCAGCCAGCCACGCCGCGAAATGCGCCTCGCCGTCGATCAGCAACTCCACCGCATTGCCGCCCAGCAGCGGCGCACCAGCGCTGCGGCTCAGCGCCTGGGCGGCGAGCAGGCGCGTGGAGGGGGAAGTCAGTGGCGAAGTCGCGGGCATGAGGGGAGTGTGCCATGACGAGTGTGGGGGCCGGTTTTGCAACCGGCGTTGCTTGCTGTTCTCCCTCTCCCCGTTGGGGAGAGGGTTGGGGTGAGGGGTGGGGGCTTGCGATGAGCTCTGCCGATTCGGCTTTTCTTGCTGTTGTCGCCAGCGACAAAGCGGTTTCGTCCACCTGCCGGTGGCCGAGTTACTTCTCCTTTGCTTGTCCAAAGGAGAAGTAACCAGAGGAAACGACACCCCGATGGCGCGCCCTCCGGGTATCCTGCGGACTTTCCGCCACCCGCCTGCCGCGCCATAGGGGCCCCGGGTGAAGCAGCGCGCTCCAAGCGCGCAGAAGCAACAGCGCCCCCTCACCCCGACCCTCTCCCCCAAGCGGAGCTTGGGGGAGAGGGAGTTGGTGCGGCGTGCGCTTCGGCTCTGCTTTGCTTGGCTTCTGGCGCGCAGGAGCGCGCCTGCTTTTCCGGGGCCCCTCGGCGGCGGTGAGACGTGGACGATCAGGCCGCGCAGCGGGCGAGTCCATGGATGGACTCGCCTTTTCGACCGGGCAGGAAGCCCGGCCGAAAAGCCCGGCCACGGCTCACGAACTTTCCGCCCACGGATGGGCGGAAAGCGCCGCCGCGGGGTGTCGTTTCCTCTTGGTTACTTCTCCTTTGGACAAGCAAAGGAGAAGTAACTCGGGCGCCGGCAGGCGCTCGAAACCGCTCTGTACATGCCGAAGGCGTACAGTAAATCCGCCACGTTGCCCGCACCCAACACAGCGGCGAAACCTCGCCACCACCCCCATTCCGTTATGCTTACACCTTGCCCCGCGATGTTCGCGCGGCGTACATCCCCGGTTGCCTCGCATGAACGAAATCCCTGATCCGAAACCGCGTGCGGCCGAACCGCTGGCGCGTCGTCCCAGCGTCGGAGTGCAGATCGGCAAGGTGCGGGTGGGCGGCGGTGCGCCCATCGTGGTGCAGTCGATGACGAATACCGACACCGAGGACCCGGTTTCCACCGCGAAGCAGATCGCCGAGCTGGCGCGCGCCGGTTCCGAGCTGGTGCGCATCACGGTGAACACGCCGGCGGCGGCGGCGGCGGTGCCGCGGATCCGCGACCGGCTGGCGATGATGGGCGTGGAGGTGCCGATCATCGGCGACTTCCACTACAACGGCCACCAACTGCTGGAGCAGGAGTCGGCCTGCGCCGAGGCGCTGGCGAAGTACCGCATCAACCCCGGCAACGTGGGCTTCGGCAAGAAGAAGGACGCGCAGTTCGGCGCGATCATCGAGAAGGCGATCGAGTACGGCAAGCCGGTGCGCATCGGCGCGAACTGGGGCTCGCTGGACCAGGCGATGGTCGCCACGCTGATGGACGAGAACCACGCGCGCGCCGAGCCGTGGGACGCCAGCCACGTGGCGCGCGAGGCATTGATCCGTTCGGCGCTGGATTCTGCCGCGCTGGCCGAGAAGATCGGCCTGCCGCGCGAGCGCATCATCCTGTCGTGCAAGGTCTCCGGCGTGCAGGAGCTGATCGCGGTGTACCGTGACCTCGCGCGGCGCTGCGACTACGCGCTGCATCTGGGCCTGACCGAGGCGGGCATGGGCTCCAAGGGCATCACCGCGTCCAGCGCCGCGCTCGCCGTGCTGCTGCAGGAAGGCATCGGCGACACCATCCGCATCTCGCTCACGCCGGAGCCGGGCGCCTCGCGCACCGGCGAGGTGATCGTGGCGCAGGAGCTGCTGCAGACCATGGGCCTGCGCTCGTTCACCCCGCTGGTCACCGCCTGCCCGGGCTGCGGCCGCACCACCAGCGAGTTCTTCCAGGAGCTGGCGAAGACCGTGCAGGAGCACGTGCGCGAGCAGATGCCGGTGTGGCGGGTGAAGTACGACGGCGTGGAGAACCTCACGCTGGCAGTGATGGGCTGCGTGGTGAACGGGCCGGGCGAATCCAAGCACGCGAACATCGGCATCTCGCTGCCGGGCAACGGCGAGGCGCCGGCCGCGCCGGTGTTCATCGATGGCGAGAAGGCGATGACCTTGCGCGGCGACAACATCGCCAGCGAGTTCGTGGGCATCCTCGACGACTACGTGGCCCGCAAGTACGCCAGCCGCACGGGCTGAGCGCGGCATCCATTCCTTTTTCGACAACGACTGCCCGGAACCGAGCATGAGCGACCTGCCCAACTGCCCCAAGTGCCACTCCACCTACACCTACGAGGACGGCGGCATGCTGGTCTGCCCCGAGTGCGCGCACGAGTGGTCGCGCACGGCGGAAGCCGCCGCCGAGGGCGACGAGCTGGTGGTGAAGGACGCCAGCGGCAACTTGCTGGCCGACGGCGACAGCGTCACGGTGATCAAGGATCTCAAGGTCAAGGGCTCGTCGCTCGTGGTCAAGATCGGCACCAAGGTCAGGAACATCCGCCTCGTGGAAGGCGACCATAACATCGACTGCAAGATCGACGGCATCGGCCCGATGAAGCTGAAGTCGGAGTTCGTGCGCAAGGCTTGAATCGGCCACGCTACTGCACGAGGCAGCGATGGCAACTCAGTCGACCGTCGGCGCTGCGCCAGGCTGCAACAGCAGCGCCTCGGCATCGGCCCAGCTGCCCACGCGGCCGGGCAGAGCGGTGAGCCGCGCCGCCTCGTGCAGGTAGCGTTCGCGCGGAATCTCCTTGGCGCCCAGGCCCAGGGTGTGCGCATTCGCCACCTGCGCGTCGATCAGCGGCCAGCCCCAGCGCCGCAGCAGGTCGGCCAGCGCAGCGAGCGCGAGTTTGGAACCACCGCTTTCGGCGCTGAACATCGATTCGCCGCCGAACAGCTGGCCGACCGCCACGCCGTAGACGCCGCCCACCAGCCGCGCGCCGTCCCACACTTCGACGCTGTGCGCGTGGCCGAGCCGGTGCAGCGCGACGTAGGCTTCGATCATCTCCGGCACGATCCAGGTGCCGGCATGGCCGTCGCGCGGCGCGGCGCAGGCGCGGATCACCGCCTCGAACGCGCGATCCACGCTCACCCGCCACGGCTTGCCGTGCAGTTGTCGGCGCAGGCTGCGGTTGATGCGCAATGCCTCGGTGCGGAACACGCAGCGCGGATCGGGCGACCACCACAGGATCGGCTCCTGTTCGCCATACCACGGGAAGATACCCTGGCCGTAGGCGGCCAGCAGCCGCGCGGGCGAAAGATCGCCGCCGAACGCGAGCAGGCCGTTCGGCTCGCGCAGCGCGGTGCGTGGATCGGGGAAGCGTTCCGGCGCGGCGGAATCGAGTTCGGGCAGGCGGATCATCGAGGACCGCCATGCGCGTACGGGCTGTGCGCCGCCAGTTCCCGGGCGTAATCGTCCATCGAGTCGGCTTCGCGTTGCAGCGCCTCGCGCACGGCGGCGCGGAAGCCTTCGTGCAGCAGCAGGTGCCGCGACTGCGTGCGCACGGGCAGGAAGCCGCGCGCCAGCTTGTGCTCGCCCTGCGCGCCGGGCTCGAAGCGCTGCAGGCCGCGTGCGATCGCGTGCTCGATGCCGTGGTAGTAGCACAGCTCGAAATGCAGGCCCGGCGCGTCGACGCGGCTGCCCCAGTAGCGGCCGTACAGCACGCCGTCGCCTTCGAGGAAAAGCGCCATCGCCGCGAGGCCGTCCGCGTCGTGCGCCAGCGCGAGTTGCGCCAGGCCACCCGGCGTGCCGAGCCGCTGGAAGAACTCCGCGCTGAGCGCCGCGTGGTTGCCCTTGGCGTCGAAGGTGGCGCGGTAGAGCGCGTGCACCTGCGCCCACTCGCCTTCGCCCAGCGTGTCGCCGCTGCGCCACTCGATGCGCAGGCCGCTGGCGGCGACGCGGGCGCGTTCGTGGCGGATGTTCGCGCGCTTCTTGTGGTTGAGCGCGGCGAGGAAATCGTCGAAGTCGCGCCAGCCGCGGTTGTGCCAGTGGAACTGCAAGTCGCTGCGCGCCAGCCAGTCCGCGCCGAACGCGGCGGCCTCGTCGTCGCGCAGGAAGTTCGCGTGCACCGAGGACAGCCGCAGGCGTTCCGCCTCGCGGCGCATCGCCTCGACCAGTGCGCGCTGCAATGCCGTGTCGCCGCCGGCGAGCAGGCGCGGGCCGGGGACGGGCGAGTAGGGCACGCCGCAGAGCAGCTTGGGGTAGTAGTCACCGCCCGCGCGTTCCCACGCGGCGGCCCAGCTCCAGTCGAACACGAATTCGCCGTGCGAATTGCCCTTGAGGTAGAGCGGCGCGGCGGCGATCAGCCGGCCGTGTTCGTACAGCCCGAGGTGATGCGCCTGCCAGCCCCGGTCGGGGTGGATGCAGCCGGTGTCTTCCAGCGCGAGCAGGAAGGCGTGCGACACGAACGGGTTTGGCGTGGCGCGCAGGGCGTTCCATGCCGCGGCAGGCAGTTCGGCGATCGCGGCGTGGAAGCGGGTTTCAGGCATGGCGAGTGCGGACGAACAGGGCAGGAGCGAGTGAAGAGGAGAGAGAAGTGGGAGAGGAGCAACAGGCCGCCCATGCTTTCTCTATCTACTCACTCCTCTTCACTCACTTCTCGCTTTCGCGCACAGGGTGCGCTCCTACACAACGTCAGCCTGCTTTGTTCTGGTCCAGCCAGCGCTCGGCATCCAGCGCGGCCATGCAGCCGAAGCCGGCCGAGGTGATCGCCTGGCGGTAGACGTGGTCGGCCACGTCGCCGGCGGC
>OFTY01000732.1_pt1 | contig 19726 bp, 15 predicted proteins | sample 1775061 | NCBI WGS metagenome assembly OFTY01 (sample SAMN08195773, study PRJEB24354) | sludge metagenome | isolation source: sludge from phenol fed wastewater aerobic bioreactor B | place: India: Nagpur | collected 2016-09-16 | reverse complement strand
CGACCACAAACCGCACGCCGTGCGGCGTCACGTCCTCGAACCAGATGCGTCCGTCATGGCGCTCCACGACCGACTTCGAGCTCGACAGGCCGATGCCGGTGCCGACGCCGACCGGCTTGGTGGTGAAATAGGATTCGAAGATGCGGGCCCGGATGGCTTCCGGCACGCCGGGGCCGTTGTCCTCGACCGAGAAGCCGGGATTGCCGCGCTCGTTGCGGAATGTCGTGACCTTGATTACGCGGTCGCTGGCGACGCCGGCCAGCGCATGCTGGCTGTTGATCAGGAAGTTGGCGGCCACCTGCGTCACGTGGTCGGCGTCGGCCATGGCCAGCAGCGGCCCGGTCGAGAAATCGGTGTCGATGATGATACCGCTCGAGCGGGCGCCGTATGCGGTGAGCTCGAGCGCCGCACGGATCACCTGGTTGAGGTCCGTCTCCGCCTGGGTCGTCGGATGCAGTCGCACCATCGACAGGAAGCTCTTGACGATGCGGCCACAGCGTTCGGCGGCGGCGCGCACTTTTTCCGCGCGGACCTTGGTCTGCGGGTCGGTCGCGAATTCGTGCAGCAGCGTCGATTGCGCAACCACCACGGCAAGCGGATTGTTGAGCTCGTGCGACACGCCGGCCAGCAGCGAGCCCATGGCCGCCATCTTCTCGTTCTGGTGCAGCTTCTCGCGCTGGCGATCGATCTCCTCCTCGGCGCGCAGTTTGTCGCGCAGGTCGCGGATCGAGCCGAAGATCAGGCGGCGGTCGGCGACCCGCATCTCGGTCGCCGTCAGCTCGATCGGGAAGATCTCGCCCGCCGCGTTCTGGGTCACGGTCTCCAGCCGCTGGCCGATCATCGGGGCGCCGCGCCCCGACATGTATTCGGCCCCCGAGGAATAGCCCTTGCGGTAGTAGACCGGCACCACGGTGTCGAGCAGGTCCTTGCCGAGTATGTCGCTGCGCATGAAGCCGAACATCTTTTCGGCGGCGGGGTTGAATTCGATGATCGAGCCGGTCTCGTCGATGACGATGATGGCGTCGAGCGATGCCTGCAGCATGGTGCGGCGGATGACTTCACTGGCATGAGCATCCGACGGCGAGCGCTCTATGGCATCGCCGATGGCGAGCGCGATGATGTGCAGCGTCGCTTCTTCCTCGTCGGTCCACTGGCGCTCGTTGACGCAGTCGTTGACGGCCAGCGTACCCCACAGATGGCCATGCGCGAAAACAGACACCGACAGGAACGATTTGATGCTCTGCTTCTCGAAATCGGCGCGCAGGAAGCCTTCGAGGTCGCGCGTGTGCCCGGAGAAGATTTTTCCCTGGCGCTCATCCTCGGCCAGCCGCTCCAGCAGCGGGTCGGAATTGATGATCGACTGCATGATGACGGTGGGGGATGCCAGTTTGCCGTTGGACAACGGATCGGTCCAATAGGCGGCGACCGACTGGGCGAAACCCTGGCCGGGCAGTTCGCGCAGGCGGAACAGAATACCGCGCTGGCATTCGAGCGCCAGGCAGAGGGTGGCGAGTATGCCGTCCATCTCGCGCTGCCAGTCGCCGGCCTCGCGCAGGCGGCGCACCACCCGGACAGCGGCCATCGCCGCGCCCTGCCTGAGGCCTTGCATGTCCGGGCGTGCCGTTTCAGCGGTCATCATCCACCGTCATTTCAGAGCGGCGCGGGCGCGCCGGCTGTCCGGATTCGCATGCGTGAGCCGAGCGACTATAGCAGCAATGTCCCGTCTGCCCCATCGTCTGGCGCCAAGCGGCTGGCCGGGCGCGCCGGGTTCACCGCCTATTTGCCTTCGTCGGTCGGCAGCGAAAAGATATAGCCCTCGCCGCGCACGGTGCGCAGGAACCGCGGATTGGCCGGGTCGGCCTCGATCTTCTTGCGCAGCCTCATGATGCGGATATCGACGGCGCGCGAGGATTCGGGATCTTCCTTGAAGCCGATCGCCTCCGAGATCGCGCTGCGCGTCAGAAGCCGGTTGGCGCGCGTCAGGAACACTTCGAGGACGTCGAATTCGCTCTTCGCAAGGTCGATCACCGCGCCGTTCACACCAGTCACCAGCCGGCCGTCGAGATCGGCCTGGAAGGGGCCGAAAGCGACGGAGCGACGGCTGGCGCCGGCTTCCGCCGCCCTTGGATCGGCGGGTTGCGGAACGCGGCGCAGCACGCTTCGCACGCGCGCCAGCACCTCGCGCAGCTCATAGGGCTTGACCATGTAGTCGTCGGCGCCGAGCTCCAGCCCGACGATGCGGTCCAGCGCCGTGCCGGCGGCTGTCGCGTAGATGATGCCGATCGGCATCTTGCCGCGTAGCCAGCGGCCAAGCGACAAACCGTCCTCGCCGGGCATGGCGATGTCGAGAATGGCCAGATGAAACGGCTGGCTTTCCAGCATGGTCCGAGCCGTGGCCGCGTCTTCCGCGGTCGCCACTTCGTAGCCATTGGCCTCCAGATACTCCGCGACGGCGTCGCGGAGATCAGGCTCGTCCTCCACTATGATGATACGCGCCCGCACGCCGCCCCCGCTCCTGCTTTCAGCCAAAGGTAGATTGGGTGTAAACATTATGCCAGCACTCATGTTGGGATGCTTGTCGGGGGTGAAAAAACATGGCCGCACGGTCCATTGTGGCGCTTGCCTGTGTCGCGGAAACCGTGTCGGCCGATCTCGCCGATCATCTGGAACGGCGCGGCCATGACGTGCGCTCGGCGCGGCATCCCTGGGAGGCGCAGTCGCTGCTTTCGGCCGACGACCTCGACATCGTCGTCATCGGCGATGGTCTGGCCCAGGCGGAGGCTCGCGACCTGCTCAGGCGCCATGGTGGCGAGGGCGGACCCGATTTCATCCTGGTCTGCCGTCCGGGCGACCTTGTGGACAAGGTTCTGGCGCTCGAGCTTGGCGCCGCGGATGCCGTCGAGAGCCCCATCAATGTCCGGGAGCTGGCCGCCCGCATCGGTGGTCTTCTGGGACGTCGCGGCAGGAACACCGGCGAACTGATCGTGCTGGAGAACGCGACCGTCGATCTGAGGTCCGCGATCGTCATGCATCGCTCGGGCACCGAGGAGCAGCTCTCGCCGGGGCAGGTGGCTCTGCTCAGGTTGTTCCTGGCCAGTCCGCGCAAGGTGCTGACGCGTGACGATATCATCGCCGCGGCGCCCGCCGAAAGCGCCGAGGCCTTCGATCGTTCCATCGATTCGCGCATCGTGCGCCTGCGGCGCAAGCTCGACACCGAAACGATCACCACCATCCGTGGCGCTGGTTACCGGTTCGACCCGCCGACACGCTTCGCCGATTAAGGTCTGGGCGAACGGATCGTCCTGGCCGCTCATCCGGTGTTCAGCGCACGAGCAGGAGCGAGGGGCCGGACGGCATCTCGCTGCCAGAGGCGATCTCGCCGGCATGAGCGCGGTCCTTCAGGAGCACGCTGGCCAGGCCGGCAAAACCGAGCAGTCCCTGTGCGTAGAGCAGTGCCGAAAGCACCGAAGCGGCAAATTTCGTCTTCATCGAAAGTCCTCCGGTAAATATCGAGAGCGGGATGCAGCCGACGGATGTCGGCATCCCGCTCTATCTGTCTGAGCTGGCCGCACTTCAGCGGCGGCGCCGGGTGATCCGGCCCGGTCGCAAATGCCGTGGCGAAACGCCAAACCCCCGAAGCGCCCGCGCCGCCGGTGGAGCCCCCCGGCGCGGCGCGGGCCTTCGGTCCTCTCGGTAACATTGTCACCGGAGGGGCCAAGCATCGCCCTTGGGCCGGAACCAACCCGCCAGTAAGTCCCGGGGAAGCGATGCACGGGCCGGAAGCAATCCTGTCCGCAACGAAAACCGCGTCCTGGCATTTTCGCGGCGAACCGCTGTTTTCGTTGAAACAACTTTGGACGAGCCCTGTATCGAGATCATGCCGCCGGAAGCTGCGTTTTGTTGCACTTAGGTTTCGTAAGGTCGAAAAAATCTTTCGTATGTTAAGAATCGCACCTTCGATTTCGGGTCGACGAGTCAACGTCCGAGCCGAGGCTATTCCTCAAATGATGAGGCCTTCAATTTCTTATTCCAAATGCCTTCTAATATGAAACAAAATCGAAAAACAAACGATAGTCTATCGAAATCTCCCTGAAACGTAAATCGTTAAAAAAGGCGTTCATCGAAAAATCGCCAGACAGGGGGTCAACATGAACATTTCGCTTAAAGCCAGACTGATCGACATCACCGCGGCCGCGCTGATCGGCGTCGCGCTTCTCATCGGCGCCGGCAAGACCAATGCCGAGGCCGCAAACCAGGTCGTGGCGCGCGTTTCGCTGTCACGGCAGGTCATGGAGGTTTCCGTCGACGGACGACCGACCTTCGAATGGAAGGTGTCGACGGGCGACAGGGCACATGTGACGCCGACCGGCGCCTTCAAGCCCACCCGGCTGCATGAGATGTGGTATTCGAAGAAGTACGACAATGCGCCGATGCCGCATTCTGTCTTCTTCAATGGCGGCTATGCGGTGCACGCGACCTACGCCATCAGCCGCCTCGGCCGGCCCGCTTCACATGGCTGCGTGCGGCTGCATCCCACCGCCGCGGCCGACTTCTATCGGCTCGTCGAGATCTTCGGTCCGGCCAACACGCGCATTGTCATTAGCGAGTAGCCGCGAGCGGTCACCTGCAGATGGCTGGAAAAGAAAAAGGGCCGGAAAGACCGGCCCTTTTCTCGTTTGAAGCCTTCCTGAAGCGCCTTAATCCTGCAGCGCCGGCATCAGCTTCGGATCCGGCTTTTCGGCATGCTGCGGCAGGTCCTTGCTGGCGATGAAGGTGTAGAACATCGGCACCACGAACAGCGTGAACATGGTTCCCACCAGGATGCCGGTGAAGATCACCAGGCCCATCGAGTAGCGAGCGGCCGCGCCGGCGCCGCTGGAGATGATCAGCGGCACGACGCCCAGCGCCATCGCCGCCGTCGTCATCAGGATCGGACGCAGGCGAACCTTGGCCGAGGCGATGATGGCGTCACGCCGGCGCATGCCGTGCAGCTCCCGCTGCTGGTTGGCGAACTCGACCAGCAGGATGCCATGCTTGGTGATCAGGCCAATCAGCGTGATCAGGCCGACCTGGGTGTAGATGTTGAGCGTACCCAGCCCGAGGTTGAGTGGCACGATCGCCCCGAAGATCGACAAGGGCACCGACATCATGATGATCAGCGGATCGCGGAAGCTTTCGAACTGAGCTGCCAGCACCAGGTAGATGACGACGACGGCTGCGGCGAAGGCAATCAGAATGGTGTTGCCCTGCTCCTTCTCCTGCCGCGACTGGCCGGAATAGTCGACGAAGAAGGTGTCGGGCAGGCTCTCCTTGGCAAGGTCCTCCAGCACTTTCAGCCCGTCACCGGTGGTGACACCCGGCAGTGGCAGGGCCGAGATGGTCGCCGAGTTGAGCTGGTTGAACTGCTCGATCGCCGCCGGCGAGGCGTTGGTCGATATCTTGACCACGGCCGACAGCGGCACCATCTCGCCCGTCACGCTGCGCACGAAGTATTCGCCCAGCCGCTCAGGGTTGTCGCGGAAGTCCTGCGGCACCTGTGGGATGATGTCGTAGCTGTTGGAATCGCGGTCGAACTGCGCCACTTCGGCGCCGCCGACGAGCAGAGTCAGCGTGCGGCCGATCTCCGAGATCGGCAGGTTCAGCGCCGCGGCGCGGTCACGGTCGATCGTCACCGTCGACTGCGGCGCGTCGAACGACATCGAGTTCTGCACCACGATGAAGCGGCCGGAAGCCTGCGCCTTCTGCTTGATCTCCTCGGCCACCTCGAACACCTTCGCGGCTTCGCCCGTCGAGCGGACGACCAGGCCGATCGGCAGGCCGCCGCCGGAACCGGGCAGGGTCGGCGGCGCGAAGACGAAGGCCTGCACGCCCGCCACCTTGGCGAGGCGGTTGGTGATGTCGGCCTGCAACTGCTTGGAGTTGCGCTTGCGTTCCGCCCAGTCCTTGAAGGCGAAGCCGACGAAGGCGCTGTTGGTGGCGCCGCCGAAGGCGACGGCGGAGAACTGAGCCCGCGTTTCCGGGATGTCCTTCACCAGGCCAAGGATCTGGTTCACATAGGTCTCGGTGTAGTCCGAAGTGGCATAGCGCGGAGCCGTCACCAGCGAGAGCAGGAAGCCCTGATCCTCTTCCGGCGCCAGTTCGCTCGAGGTCTTGGTGAACATGAAGCCGGTCACGGCGACAAGCGCAATCACGATCATCAACGTCACCGGACGGTAGTTCAGCGAGCCCGCGACGAGCTTCTCGTAGACATGCTCGACGCGCCCGAAAGTGCCGTCGACGATCCGCTGGAAGCGTCCATGCGAACCCGCCTTCAGAATACGGGCGGACATCATCGGCGTGATGGTGATGGCGATCAGGCCCGAAAGCACGACCGAGCCGGCGAGCGTCACCGCGAACTCTCGGAACAGGGCGCCCGTCAGGCCGCCGGTAAAGGCAAGCGGCGCGAAGACGGCTGCCAGCGTCATCGTCATGGCGATGATGGCGGAGGCGATCTCGCGCATGCCGTTGAAGGCCGCCTGCATCGGCGACATGTGATCCTCTTCCATGTGGCGGTGGATGTTCTCCACCACCACGATGGCGTCGTCGACGACGAGGCCGATGGCCAGCACCATGGCCAGCAGCGACAATAGGTTGATCGAGTAGCCGACCGCGAACAGCAGGAAACAGACGCCGATCAGCGCCAGCGGGATGGTGACGATCGGCATCAGCACCGAACGGAACGAGCCGAGGAAGAGAAGGATGACCACAACGACGATGGCGACGGCTTCGCCGATGGTCTTGTAGACCTCGTCGATGGAGGCGCTGATCTGCTCGGTCGAATCGTAGACGATCTCGATCGTCATCCCCTTGGGGAGCGTGTCCTGGATCTGCGGCACGACCTTGTGGATCGCCGCGGCCGTGGTGAGCGGGTTGGCTGCCGGCGTCGGGAAGATGGCGAGGAAGGTGCCGGGCTTGCCATTGAAGGAAACCCGCGTGTCCGTGCTGGCGGCCGCAAGCTCGACGCGAGCCACGTCGCGCAGGCGCACCACATTGCCGTCCGTGGAGCGGAGCGGAAGTTCGGAGAAGGCCTCCGGCGTCTGCAATGTCGAACGCACGGTGATCGAGGAGACCACATATTCGTTCTGGGTGTTGCCGGGTGCCGACAGGAAGTTGGAATTGTTGATGGCCGTCAGCACCTCGGCCGCTGTCACGCCGCGCGCGGCAAGGCGTACCGGATCGATCCAGACGCGCATGGAATATTGCTGCGCGCCGAAGATCTGCACGTCGGCAACGCCCTCGACCGTCGACATGCGCGGACGCACGACGCGTTCGATGTACTCGGTCAGCTGCTCCTTCGTCATGTTCGGATTCTGCATCGAGATGTACATCATCGCGAACTGCTGGCCGGTACCCTTGACGATCACCGGGTCCTTGGCGGCATCAGGCAAGGTGCCGCGCACGCCCTGCACCTTCGACAGCACCTCGGTCAGCGCCACGTCGGGATTGGAGCCGAGCTTCATCTGCACCGTCACGGTGCTGGAGGACGGCCGGCTTGACGAGGTGACGTAGTCGATGTTCTCGGTCGAGGCGACGGCGCGGGCGATCGGCGCCGAAATGAACCCCTGGATGAGGTCGGCGCTGGCGCCCGGATACGCCGTCGTGATGGTGATGGCCGTCTCGTCGACCTTCGGATACTGGCGGATCGACAGGTTGAAGATGCCCTGGAATCCCAGGAGCAGGATCATGCAGGCGAGAACGGTCGAAAGGACCGGCCTGCGGATAAAGAGATCGGAGAAGCTCATTGCTGGGCAGCCTGCTTGTTCGCCGACTTGGTCGGATCGATCGTGTTGTCGACGTTGACGGACATGCCGTTGAAGAGCCGGTTCTGGCCAGCGGTGACGACCTCGTCGCCAGCCGAAAGCCCTTCCAGGATCTCGACCATGCCGGCATTGCGACGCCCGGGCTTGACGAACACCTGCGAGAGCACCAGCTCAGGCTTCTGTTCGGCCGCGGGCTTTGCCGGGTCCGCTGCCGGCTTCGCCGGATCGGCGGCTGCCTTGTCGTCGGGCTTGGCCGCGTCCGCCGGTTTCGCCGCATCGGCAGGCTTTCCCTCGGGCTTCGCGGCAGGCGCCGCGCCCGCATCGGCCTTGGGGTGCACGACGAAGATGTAGTCGCCGTAGAGGCTGGAGGTCAGCGCGGTCTGCGGCAGCGTCAGCACGTTCTGCTGCTCCGGCAGCTCGACCCGCACCTGCACGAACTGGCCGGGTGTCAGCTTGCCGTCGGGATTGGCGACTTCGGCGCGGACATTGACGAGGCGGCTGCTCGAATCGATCTTGGGGTCGATGCCGCGCACCGCGCCGGCGAACGGCATGTCGCCGCCGCCGATGCCCAGGCGCACGGTCTGGCCGATCTTGAGCAGCGGAAGCTGCTGTTCGGGAACGGAGAAGTCGACCCGCATGGTGTCGAGGTCCTGCAACGTCACCACCGACGTGCCGGGCGCGAGATACTGTCCGAGATCGATTCTCGGGATGCCCACCGTGCCGGCGAACGGGGCCGAAAGCTGCTTCTGGTCAAGCACGGCCTGCAGCTTGTTCACCTGAGAGGCCGAGGCGGTGGCGGCGGCGCGAGCGGCGTCGAGCGTCGCGTCGGTGCCGACGCCGCGCCTCTGCAGTTCCACGGCGCGGGTCAACGCCGCCTGGTCCGAGGCGGCCTGCGCCTTCTGGGCCTGCAGGTCGGCGCGCTCGACGGCGTCGTCGAGCTGCAGCAGGACGTCGTTGGCCGCCACCTTCTGGTTTGCGTGGAAAGCGATGTCCTTGACGATGCCGGTGGTCTCGACCGTGAGGTCGACACCGCGCACGGCCCTTACCGTGCCGATAGCCTCGACACCGGGTGTCCAGCTGCCCGGCTTGACGACGACCGTCGACACGGTCGCCGCCGGCGGCTTCATGGTGGCGAAGTACTGCTGGATCATCTTGTCCCGGAACAGGTTCCAGCCGACGATGCCGCCGCACACCAGCACGAGCAAAATGAAGGCGATGATGAAACGCTTGATCAAGGATGTCCCCTCAGTAGTGTCCGGCGCAACGCGCGGATGTCGGGACAGATATTGCCGAAGAGTCCCGATTTCAAATGGCGGCGCCGTACTGTACCGTCTGGACGGTCTTGTCAATTGGGCCTAAGCTTGCCATGGGAGGCGCCATGAAAGCCCAACGAAGGAACTCGCGCGAGAAAATTCTTGCCGCGGCCGCCGATGTCGCTCGGGAATCCGGGCCTGGAAGCCTGTCCCTGGACGCGGTGGCCAGCCGCGCCGGCGTCTCCAAGGGAGGCTTGCTGTATAATTTTCCGACCAAGGCCAAATTGATGCAAGGCCTGGTGGAAGGTTACCTGCGCGAGTTCGGCGAATCCCTGGATGCCGCCAACAGCGACGAGGCGAATGGCGAGAGCCCACTTGCCGTCTACATCAGGCTTTCGGCCCGTGACTGCGAGGGAACGCAGCCCTCGGCCTCCTGGATATTTTCCGCCATCGCCGAGGATCCCGATTTCCTCGAGCCGATCAAACTGTTCAAGCGGCAGCTCTTCGACCGGCTGAAATAGGACACGCCGGACCTGCGGTCGCTGCTGGTCTGCTTTCTCGCCATAGAAGGCTTGCGGAGCATGAGCCTGTTCGACTCCGACGTGCTGTCGGATGACGAACGCCATCTGCTCACCTCGACCCTTCTGGATATCGCCAGCAGGCCGTCGATCCACCCCAAGGAAGCTTGACGCGCATCGCGAAAGCGACCTCTTGCCGGCCCTTCCGGCGCGCCACGCCACGCCATCTCGTCACACCAGGTTCATTCTACGCTCCTAGCGTCCCTTCCGTTTCTCTGCCGCAAATGAACAGGAGCGGGACGATGGTGGACGTGGTTTCGAGTGAGGCCGGCATTCCGAGGCCGGATCACCCATTACAGCAATCGAGCAGCGCGAAATGGTTCCTGCCGGCCTTCGGCGTGCTGGTCCTGATCGGTATCGTCTATGTCGGCTACGCGCTGAGCCAGGACCTCGCAAACGCCAAGAGCGTGCCATGGATCCTGCTCGGCATCGCCCTGCTGATCGCGCTGGGCTTCGAGTTCGTCAACGGCTTTCACGATACTGCCAACGCTGTGGCAACAGTCATCTACACGCGCTCGCTACCGGCCGAATTCGCCGTCATGTGGTCAGGTGTCTTCAACTTCCTCGGCGTCCTGACGTCCAGTGGCGCCGTGGCCTTCGGCATCCTGTCGCTGCTGCCGGTCGAGCTCATCCTGCAGGTCGGTTCCTCGTCCGGCTTCGCCATGGTGTTCGCGCTGCTGGTGGCCGCCATACTGTGGAATCTCGGCACCTGGTTCATGGGCCTGCCGGCATCCAGCTCGCACACGATGGTCGGCTCGATCATCGGTGTCGGCCTCGCCAACCAGTTCACGGCGCCAGCCGGCAGCGCGACGAGCGGGGTCGACTGGTCCCAGGCGACCAATGTCGGCACGACGCTGCTGGTCTCGCCGATCGTCGGCTTCTTCGCCGCCGCCATCCTGCTCTATGCAATGAAGCTGCTGGTCCGCAATCCGGCGCTTTACGAGGCGCCGAAGGGCAACACGCCGCCGCCGTGGTGGATCCGCGGCCTGCTGATCTTCACCTGCACCGGCGTCAGCTTCGCGCACGGCTCCAATGACGGCCAGAAGGGCATGGGCCTGATCATGCTCATCCTGATCGGCGTGGTGCCGACCGCCTTCGCGCTCAACCGCACGCCCGACATCAACTATCTCGATGCCTACAAGGCGGCATCGGTCGCCGTCGAGCAGTCGCTGGGCAAATACGTCAAGCCGGGCGTGACCGTCGCGGATGCCAAGGCGGTGGTGCAGGATGCTGTTCGCACCAGGAGCTGGACCGACCAGACCACCTTGGCGCTGCAGACGTTCATCCACAACACGACCGCCGGGTTGCAGCCCTATGCCTCGGTCGACAATGTGCCGACCGATCTGGTCAGCAACGCCCGCAATGACATCTACCTGATCGGCGAAGCCTTGAAGCTGATCGACAAGAAGCAGTTGCTGCCGATGCAGGCCGACGACCTGAAGGCGGTGACCGAGTATCACAAGGCAGTCGACAACGCGACGAAGTTCATCCCGCTGTGGGTGAAGATCGCCGTCGCGCTGGCGCTCGGCCTCGGCACCATGGTCGGCTGGAAGCGCATCGTCGTCACTGTCGGCGAGAAGATCGGCAAGAGCCACCTGACCTACGGCCAGGGCGCTGCCGCCGAACTCGTGGCGATGGTCACCATCGGCATGGCCGACCGCCTCGGCATGCCGGTTTCGACCACCCACGTCCTGTCCTCCGGCGTCGCCGGCACGATGGCGGCGAACGGCTCGGGCCTGCAATGGTCGACCGTGCGCAACCTGCTGCTGGCCTGGGTGCTGACGCTGCCTTGCTCGATCGCGCTGGCCTTCGTGCTGTTCATCGTCTTCCGGCAGTTGTTCTGAGCGGACAGGTTCTCCCCCAAAAGCGAAACGGCGCCGCATGCGGCGCCGTTTTTCTTTTCGCTACTCGGTGGATGCTCAGCCCGGGGATGTCCCGGGAGCGAACGCCGGATCAGGTCGGGTCTTCGCGATGCAGATCGTGGATGGTCACGCCGTCCGCATTGGTGGGCAGCGTCAGCCACTGCTTGTGACGCAAGGTGCGCTGCGTGTCCTCCAGCCCCATCTCCCAATGCTCGCGCATGGAGGTGCCGGAGAATTCATAGTCCTTGGCGTGACCTTCATAGCCTTTGTGCTGGTAGATCAGGTGGACGATGTTGACGACGCCGGCGTTCGAATAATCATCGATCAGTTCCCTCTCGCCGTCGCGCAAGGCTTCGGCGGGAACGCGCTTCAGTGCGTCGAGCAGCTTCATTTTGAGCGCATGGATGCGCTGGAAATTGTCGGTGTTCTGGCGCGTGCGGCTGGAATACATGATGTCCTTGTGGCGCGACAGGACGTCGGCCATGCCGCGCGGCAGCGAGCCGCGCGCGCTGAACAGGTCGACCTGGAAGACCAGCGACGAACGGTCCTCTTCCTGGTCGAGCAGGTATTGCAGCGGCGTGTTGGAGCCGATGCCGCCGTCCCAGTAATATTCGCCCTCGATGCGGATGGCCGGAAAGGCCGGCGGCAGCGCGCCGCTGGCCATGATGTGCTCGGGGCCGATGCGGACCTTGTCGGTGTCGAAATAGACGAAGTTGCCGGTCCTGACATTGACCGCGCCGACACTGAGCCGTTTCTTGCCGTCGTTGAGCAGGTCGAAGTCGATCAGGCTCTCCAGCGTGGCCTTGAGCTCGGCCGTGTCATAGAAGCTGGTGGCGCCCTCGGCACCCGGCTGCTCGAACCACGGGTTGGGGAAACGCGGCTTGAAGAAGCCGGGTTGGCCCATGGTCATCGTCATCCAGGACGAGGTGCGGTTGCGGATGTCGCGGTAGACGTCGCCTTCCGGTGTGTACGCCCAGATCTTGCGGCCGGAGACGGTCTGCCAGAACTGCTCGAGACGCTGCAGCCGGCGGCTCGCTTCATTGCCGGCTATGATGGCGGCATTGATGGCGCCGATCGAGACGCCGGACAGCCAGCTCGGCTCGCAGCCGGCGTCCGACAGCGCCTCGTAGACGCCTGCCTGGTAGGCGCCCAGCGCTCCGCCGCCCTGGAAGACGAGGGCGATGCGGTCATACTGCGCCGAGATTTCCTCGATGGTGGCGGCGGCCGCCACGTTGCGGTTGCGTTCGAGCACGGTGCGATATCTCCGATGGCGTGAAGACAGTCAGGAGCGGTCGGCGAGATAGTCGTGAACCACTTCGCCCAAGCCGAGCGTGAGGTCGGCGGTGAAATGGACGGCCGAAACGATTTCGAGCACGGGCAGTTTCGCCACGTCGGCCATCACATGCGGCCGCAGGTCGAGCGCGGCCGGAGCGGTCCAGGCCTCCTTCAGCGTCACGTCGGTCAGGTGGTAGCGGACCAGCTCGCAGATGCGCGGGCCACCGTCGACATGCGGGATGATTTTGATCAGGAAGTTGGGCGCGGCGAGCGAGGCCAGCACCTGGTCGTGGTCGGCCGCCTTGTGCTTGTAGCCCATGGTGCCGGTGGCGCAGAGCACGCTGCCATAATGCAGCGTACCGACGATCACCTCGCCCTCGTGGACGATGGACATAGGTGCCGTGCTCGCCCTTGTAGCGCACGGGAATGACCTGGCCGGTCTCGGTGTAGTCGCCGAAGCCGGTGGAATCGGGCATGCGGATGAATTCGTACTTCACCAGCGGCTCGTCGATTTCCAGCGGCGCCGGCACCACGGCCTCGAGCGCCTCGCGCGTGGTGCGGTAGGTGATGATGACGTATTCGCGGTCGAAGAAGCGGTAGGGGCCTGGCGGAAAGGAGGGATTGGTGAGCGGCATGGCATAGGCACGCTTCACGACATCGGCGATTTCCAAGGCTGTATCCCCGTTGGTTGAGGAAGGATCGCGCGGACGCGCAGGATCATGTTGCACGGCACCATGACAGAGCCGTGTCAGCACGGTCGGAGGCGCCCGGACACATGAGTCGTCGCTGGAAGGGCTGTAATCGCGCCGACATACGGGCGTGGCATTGTCGTGCTGCGACGCACAATGGCGCCGTCCTTTCGTCCCTCCTCTTGTCGCGAGATCCCCATGGCTTCCCTGTCCTCGAAGAATGCCCTCGTTACCGGCTCGACCAGCGGTATCGGCCTGGCAATAGCGCGCGCCTTCGCCGCCGAAGGCGCCAACGTCACCATCAACGGACTGGGTGACGCGGCCGATATCGAACGGGAGCGCGCAGGCATCGAGAAGGATTTCGGCGTCAAGTGCCGTTACTCGGACGCCAATATGATGGACGGCGCCGCAGTCACCGCCATGATCCATGACGCCGAAGCGGCGTTCGGCAGCCTCGACATCCTGGTCAACAATGCCGGCATCCAGCATGTGGCGCCGATCGAGGAATTTCCCGATGACAAGTGGGAAGCCATCATCCGCATCAACCTGCTCGCCGCCTTCTACGCCATCAAGGCGGCGCTGCCCGGCATGAAGCAGCGCAAATGGGGCCGCATCATCAACACGGCCTCGGCGCACGCATTGGTCGCCTCGCCCTTCAAGTCGGCCTATGTGTCGGCCAAGCACGGCACAGCGGGCCTGACCAAGACGGTGGCGCTGGAAGCTGCGCAGGATGGCGTCACGGTCAACGCGATCGCGCCCGGCTATGTCTGGACGCCGCTGGTCGAGAAACAGATCCCCGACACGATGAAGGCGCGCGGCATGACCGAGGAGCAGGTCAAGCACGACGTGCTGCTCGCGGCACAGCCGACCAAGGAATTCGTCACCGTCGAGGAGCTTGCTGCCTTGGCGCTGTTCCTGTGCTCGGACGCTGCCAAGCAGATGACCGGCACCACCCTGCCGATGGATGGCGGCTGGACGGCGCAATAGGCGCCGTTCAGCCCCAGGAAATCCGTCCGGCCTGATCGTTCATCGGATATCCCATAAGGCGCGTGCGGCGACTGCTATCTGCGGGCGCCCCGCGTCGGGGCGCCGATGGCAGGCTGGATCATCGAGGCACCCTTTGTCCGACGGTCGCGGACGAGGCGCTCTTCTCGTCCCCGGCTTCGGCGGCCTCCACATCCTCTCCCATGATCACCGAGACAGAAGCTGCAATTCCTCCTCGTTCAGCTTGCGCGGTTCTACATCGAGCAGGCACAGCGCCCCGAGCACATGGCCCTCCGCCGTGGTCAGCGGCGAACCCGCGTAGAAGCGCGTGTGCCAGAGGCGGATTGCGGGGTGATCGGCGAAGTAGGGGTCACGCTCGGTGTCGCCGACAACCAGCGTCTCGCCCGAAGCCACCACGTGATTGCAGATCGCCTCGCCGCGCGGCATGGTGATCATCTCGGTGCCGTCGCGCGTGCGCTTGCCGGGCAGGTCAACGCTTTGTCCGATGATGAACTCGCGGTCGGCGTCGATGGCCGAGATGACGACAAACTTGACGTCGAAGATCTCGGCGGCCCGCTTGGCCAGCGCGTCGAGTTCCTCGCGCGCGTGCCCGTCGAGCACGTCGGTCGCGAGAAGCGCCGCGACACGCTCCGCGTCGTTGTCCGGTATCTCCGCGACCTGGGCCTCAAGAGCCTTTTCCGGCTCGAGCGTCCGGTGCATGCGCCGCACCGCCTCGTCGATCGAGGTGACGACGGCCTCGACGCCGAGCGCCTTGATCCTGGCCGGGTCGAGAAGGTCCGCCGGCGCGTTCCACAACGCCAGAACGATCTTCACGGCAGGCCAGCGCTGACGCAGCCGGCGACAGAAGGTGCGTATGGACACTTCGGGCTCGCGGCTGAAATAGCTGAGGCAGACGATGTCGACCCCGTCGAGGCCGAGTTTCTCGACATAGCGTGGCGTGACGGCGCCCTCGCGGCGCAGCAACGCGCCCATGCCGGCATGTGCAAGCGAATGCGCAAGCATTTCGCAAGCCAGGCTGTCGATTTCCCATTTGCCGCCGATGCAGGCGATCCTGGGTTTCCCCGGCTCTGTCTCCGGCGGATATTCCTCGCGCAGATTGTCGAGAAGCGCATCGATGCCGTTCGCCACGCGCAGCCGGTGTTCGGCCCGTGCATTGCCCATGAAGTCGTCGCTGGCCTGCTTCAGCACCTCGATGCCGTAGTCGTTGTAGAACTCGGTGACGCTGCCGTCATCGTCGATGACGTCCTCGGCGATCTCGATGGCTTCGTCGGCATCGTCGGCAAGCAGGCGCTGGTAGATCCGCGTCGGGATATCCAGCACCGGCGTCGAGCCCAGGAGCGTGTCGAGGAAATGGAGCTGCGGCAGGTTCCGCCCGACGACGAGCAGGCAGACCGAAAGTGGCGTCGACAGGATGAGGCCCACAGGTCCCCACAGCGCCGTCCAGAACGTGGCCGCGGCGATCAGCGACAATGCCGAAAGCCCCGTGCTGGTGCCGTAGAGCAGGGGCTCGACGACATTGCCGCTGATGAGTTCGAGGGCGACGAACAGCACGACCGTCCAGATCACCATGCTCCAGCCGGGGTCGACGGCGAATGCGAGCGAGATGGGCAGCAACGCCGACAGGACCGGCCCAATGAAGGGGATGAACCGCAAGAGCGCGGCCAGCGCGCCCCACAGGATCCAGCCCGGCACGCCGATCACCAGCAGCCCGAGGGCGATCGCAATGCCATAGCCGACATTCACCACCAGCTGCATGAGCAGATATCGGGATATCCTCTTGCCTGCCTCCTCCAGCGCATCGGTGGAGCGGTGAAGGTTTCCGCCAAGCAGCCTGATCAGGCGGTCGCGCAGGTCGCCGCTGTCCAGCAGCGCCAGGAAGACGAAGATCAGGACGATGCCGGTCGTCGCCAGCGGCTCGACCATCGGAGCCAGCCACGACACGGCGGTCTGGATGGGCGAGGCCGGCGGCGCGGCGACCTCGACGCGTTGCACCGGCGTGGTGGCGGTCGGGGTCGTAGTGGCGTCGACCTCCTGCTGGACGGTCTCGACCGTGCGCAGCGCGCCGTCGAGAATGCCGGGGCCTTTCATGCTCTTGGCGAGATCATCGATCTTGGAGCGGATCGTCGACTGATAGGTCGGCAATTGCGTGCTGAGCACCCGCACCTGCGACGCCACGAGCAGGCCGAGCCCTGCGACCAGGATGGCGACGATCAGCATGACCAGCGTCACCGCGAGCGCCCGCGGCGAACCTCTGCGATAGAGCCACCCGACGAGAGGGCTGAGGGCGAAGCTGATCAGGAAGGCGATCGCCAGCGGGATCAGCACATCCTTGCCCAGATACAGCGCCGCGATCAGGACGCTGCCGCTGACCAGCCAGGCAGCTAGCTTGGTGATATCGGTCTGGTAGTTGGGAGTTTCGGGAGCTGAGGCAGGAGGGGCAAAATCGCGCGCCATGTGGGGTCTCGAAAGCCTGATAGGCGATAACTCCGACCCACGTTTTCGGTTCCCGCAATCCCTCACGAAGCGTTCGTTTTTCGGGAAACGGACCTCGTCCGAGCCTCGTCAGGCTTCATCCCGACCGGCCTCTTGCCATTTGAGCGCCGCCAAGCGGATTCGAGGCCTCTACCGGTGCCGCTTCAGGAACGATATCGCAAGCTCGTTGAATTCAAGCGGCTTTTCGATGTTTATCAGATGTCCGGAATCCCGCACCACGGAGAAGACCGACCCGGGCGTAAGCTTGCTGACCTCACGCCCCATGCTCGGAGGCGTCAGGCGATCGTCGCTTCCGGCGATGATATGGACGGGTACTTCGATGCCCGGAAAGATGCTTCTGTTATCGACGTCGATGTCCCACTCGATGGCCTTGATGTAGCTTGCCTTGCGCAGCCGCGACATGCTGTCGACAAGTTTGGACAGCACGTCCTGCGTGGCTTTTTCGCCGATGAGCGATCTGGCGACCGGACCCGCAATATCGCGGGGTTCCTTGCCGTTCAGGAGCGGGGTTTTGCGTGACCCGACAAAATCCCGCTTTTCCTCATCCGTCATGGCGGAGGAGCCCGTCATGGCGGCGCAAAGCGTGAGGGTCGTCACCCTGTCCGGCCGTGCTTGGGCGTAAATCGGCGCGATCTCGCTGCCCATGGACAGCCCGACGAGGTGAGCCTTGCCGGCGCCGAAGAAATCCATGACGCGATCTATGTCGTCGACCAGGGCCTCGTCGGTCATCGGTCCTTCGTAGTCGTCACTTTCCCCATATCCCCTGATGTCCAGAGCCGCCGCCAGAAAGTGCCTGGAGAACTCGGGGAGATTGTCGTGCCAGTTGCGCTTGTTGCCGCCGACGCCGTGCAGGAAGATAACGAGCTCGCCCGCGCCCGCGGCATCAACCGACAGGCGCGGCTCGCCCGGCACCGAATGCGTTGTAACCATGCTCATTCAGATCATTCCCGATGCCGCCGAGAGTCGCCGGCTTCCCGATCGAAGTGACAGGGCATGATGTCAGGCAAGCGCATCACGCATTTGCCGGAGAGAAGCGTGTCTCGCTTTCCGGCATCATGCCCTGGTGGAGGTTGCTCACCGCTTCCGGTGAGCCATGCAGGTCACGCCTCGACCCAGCAATCGATCAAGGCGTAGCCGTTCATGAGCGCGCCGTTCGGATCGTCTTCGTATCCGCCGACACGCTTTGCGGTGGCGTCGATGAAGTCGTTGAAGCAGGGCAGGATGATGCCACCCTCGTCACGCATCATGATCGCCATGTCGCGATAGATCTTCTTGCGTTTGGCCTGATCGAGTTCGCCCCTGGCGGCGAGGATCATCTTGTCGAACTCCGGCCGGCGCCAGCGAATATCGTTCCAGCTCGATTGCGAGGAATAGATGGTCGCGTATTCCAGGTCCTGCGTTGGACGCGCTCCTCCCCAGAAGTTCGCGGTGAACGGCTCCTTGTTCCAGACGCCGGTCCAGTAACCGTCGTCCGGGACGCGCTGAACGTCGATCTTGATGCCGCATTGCGCGCAACTGCGCTGGAACAACTCCGCCGCCTCGATCGCGCCGGGAAACGCCGCGTTGGCGGTCTTGAGCAGTATCGACCCCGAATGACCTGACTTCTTGTAGGCCCTTGCCGCGGCTTCCGGGTCGAATTTCCGCTGCTCGATATCGTCCGAGAACAGGGGATAGACCTTGTTGATCGGAAAGTCGTTTCCGACCGAACCAAAGCCGCGCAGGATGTTCTTCACGATCTGCTCGCGATCGATGGCGAGCTTCAGGGCCATGCGCAGGTCGTTGTTGTCGAAGGGCGGCGTGTCGCAGAACATGCCGAATTCGTAGAAGCCGCGCCCCGAAATGTTGCGGATGGTCACCCCTGCCTTTCGAAGCAGTTCGACGATGTTCGGGCTTATCTGGTTGATGAGGTCCACCCGGCCACTCTGCAGGGCGGACGTGCGGGCCGTATTGTCGTTGATGACAAGTATCTGGACCTGGTCGGCATGCGCGGTTTGATCGCCCTGCCAGTAGTTGGCGAAGCGCTCGCCCTCATAGCTGATGCCCGCCTGGCGGCCAGTGAGCTTGTAGGGTCCACATCCGCTTGCCGCGTCAGGCGCATCCCTGCCGCCATCGGGCTGGAGGACGAGGTGGTAGTCCGCCAGCAGATAGGGAAAGTCGGCGTTGGGCTCCTTGAGCCCGAACACGACGTCGTCGCCATCCGTCTTCATCGAGGCGATGCCGCCCAGCATTCCAACGATCGCCGATTTCGAGCCGGGTCCCGCGTGGCGCTCCACCGTGGCGACGACGTCGTCCGGCGTCAGTGTCTTGCCATTGTGAAACTCGATGCCCTTTCTGATCTGGACGGTCCAGGTTTTCGCGTCGGCCGAGGGCTTGACCTCCTCGGCGACAAGGTTGGCGAGGCTGCCATCCGCCTTTATCCTCAAGAGGTAGTCGCCCCAGACCCGCGAAAGGTGGAACTGAACCTGGCCCGTGTAGCGCGCCGGGCCGAGAGGGGCGGTGGTGCCGCCGCCCTGAAGCCCTGCCTTGAGGATGCCTCCCTTCCTGGGTCCGCCGGCCCAGGCCTTGCCCGGCAGGACCGAATTGACGATCCCGCCCGCGCTCAACGCCGCTGCCCCGTACAGGAACGAGCGCCGGTTGATGTCGATCAGCTGTGCCTTGTTTCCCCGGGCATGGGTGACCTCTGCCATCTAAATCCCCCTGGATGTTGAATCTTGGCGACCAGATTGCCGCAGGGGAATGGTGCAATATGTGACGTTTTCCTGTCTACGTTAA